>Ga0326727_10026912_pt1 | contig 10610 bp, 6 predicted proteins | sample MB2enrmetagenome_FD_207643 | JGI IMG/M metagenome (GOLD analysis project Ga0326727, IMG submission 207643) | Lab enriched peat soil microbial communities from McLean, Ithaca, NY, United States - MB29MY | ecosystem: Environmental > Terrestrial > Soil > Wetlands > Peat | place: USA: New York... | reverse complement strand
CCGCCTTGATAACATTGCAGTTTACTCCCCCAACTGCCCAGAGCAATTTGCGCAGGACGCGTGGCTTTTCCATAAACTGGAGACCGGCGGCGCTTTTATTTTTCTCACAGCAATGGAGTAATGCTTGACCGTCCGCCGCAATGAAAGTACTATGTCGGCCTACTCTATCATTGAAATCCGAAGATTCAACAGGAAAAGCCCGTCCACGTTGACGAAAAGGCCTGAATCGAGGAGGAAGCTCACCATGTCCGTAGTCACTGGGATCGCGCTCTTGATCGCATTTCTGGTCGTGGTCGTGCTCATCATTCGCGGCCAAAGCCCGGTCATCATGTTACTAGTGCTCGCCATAGTGTGGGCTGCCTTAGCCAGGATCGGAATTGGAGACATTCAAGCAAAGGTTCTGCAAGGCGGAGGGGTCGCTTATGCGAGTGCCGTCATCATCATTGTGTTCGGGGCGTGGTTTGCCCAGGTGCTGATCCAGACCGGGATTGCGGAAAGCGTCATCCGCTCGGCGGTAGAGCTGGCCGGCGACAGGCCGCTGGTCTCAGCCATGCTGATTACCCTGGTGACTGCAGTGTTGTTTACCTCGATGTACGGCGTAGGAGCCGCTATCGCCATCGGCATCATCGCTCTTCCCATCATGATGAGCCAAGGCGTTCCCCCGCGGGTGGCGGCGCCGGCGTTCACCATCGGCATCGGCGCCGGCTGTTTCGTGAACCTGGTTAACATTGGCATAATGCAGAAGCTGTTTCCGGGGGTCAAATACGAGGCGCCTTATTTGACGGTGTGGGCTCTCGGGGGTGCGGTTTACGTGCTGTGTGCCTGGGCAATGGAGTTTGTCCACATGCGCAAGCTCGGGGTCCGGCACGCGGCCTCGGTCGGGGTGGCTGGCGCCAAGCTGCGCAAACGCACGCCCTATTACACCTATATCGCTCCGATTATTCCGGTGCTGATGATCGTCCTGTTTAAGTGGGAAATCATTCCTACCTTTATTTTCAGCATCGTGGTGGCACTTGCTCTCACCTGGAAGGATCGCACCTTACAGGGCCATATCAACCTGTTCAACAAGACTTTCTACGATGCCTTTCCCGACATTGCCACCATCGCCGCGCTGTGGACTATTTGCGGCATGATCATCGTCGCCGGCCAGATGCCCCAAGTATCGTCTGCTCTCAGACCCGTCTTCGCTCCGATCCTGCCGCACACGCCATTGCAGGCGGCGCTGTTCTTCGGCCTGCTTGGGGGCATCGGGGCCATCTATCGGGGACCGTTCTCCGTCATAGGCACGGGCGCTGCGCTGCTGGCCATCGTACTCAGCAACCATGACCTGGCGATTCCGTATCTTTTTGCGCTTTGGCTGGGCCCGATTAACCTACAGGGAAGCATGGATCCCACCAACTCCTGGACGCTCTGGACGATCGGCTACACCAAGATCACGCATGGCGAATTCTTGAAGACAGCCCTGCCGTTCGGTTGCTTAATGGTACTCGTCAATGCTTGCTTGGCGTACTGGATGCTGCGGTGAGCGATGACTGAGGAGAAATCTGGGGGCAGAACGTACAGAATTGGCATCGATGTAGGCGGCACGTTCACCAAGGCTGTTCTCATCGACAATTCGACGTACGAGCTAGTTGGGCGCTATTCCGTGCTGACTACCCATACCGATCCGCGCGGCGTGGCCAAGGGGGTGGTGGAGGTATTTCGCCGCGTGCTCGAGCAGTCCGGCGTCGCTCCTAGGGATGTTATTTTCCTGGCCCACAGCACCACGCAAGCGACAAACGCGCTGTTAGAAGGCGATGTCGCGCGCGTTGGCGTTATCGGCATGGCGACGAGAGTCGAGGGATTGCTGGCCCGCGGGCAGAGCAGCATCAAGGCAATCGAGTTGGCGCCGGGGCGCTTCCTCCATCCGATCAATCGCTTTCTCGTGACTGACCATCTCACCGAGGATGAGGCGCGACGCACGGTCCAAGAACTCAAGGCCGAAGGAGCCAAGGTCATCGTTGCCAGTTGTGCCTTTGGGGTGGATGACAACCAAGCTGAGGAGTTGGTACGGCGGGTGGTAACGGAATCCGGCTTGGCGGCAACTTGTGGCCATGAGATCACGAAACTGTACGGGCTCACGACGCGCACGCGCACGGCGGTGATCAATGCCAGCATCCTCCCGCGAATGATCGACACGGCCAACATGACCGAGGCGAGCGTGCGCGAGGCGGGAATTGCCGCTGCTCTCATGATCATGCGCGGCGATGGCGGGGTTATGGACATCCAGGAGATGCACCGCCGGCCAGTGATGACCATGCTCTCCGGGCCTGCGGCCAGCGTGGCTGGCGCCCTGATGCATCTGAAGGTTTCCGACGGCATTTATTTCGAAGTCGGCGGCACGAGCACGAACATCGGTGTGATCCGCAACGGCCGGCCGACGGTTAAGTATGCTCGCGTAGGCGGCCATGACACATACGTAAGCTCTCTCGATGTGCGGGTAATTGGCATTGCGGGCGGCAGCATGGTGCGTTTGCGCGAGGGCCGCATCGCTGATGTCGGCCCGCGCAGCGCGCATATTGCGGGCCTGCCGTACGCAGCATTTGCGGAACCAGAAACAATGCTTCAACCCCAGATTGAGTTGTTCAGCCCCAAACAGGGCGATCCCGACGACTACGTTGCAGTACGTACCGCCGGGGGCACGCGGTACGCCATAACGAACACTTGCGCGGCCAACGTTCTCGGCTATGCCAAACCGGGATTGCACGCTTACGGCAATCCCGAATCGGCGTACCGTGCCATGGCGCCGCTGGCCGAGCGTCTTGGCTGTTCGGTCGAGGACACGGCACGACTGATCCTCGGGCGCGCCACGGACAAGGTAATGCCCGTGGTCGAGGATTTAATTGCGGAATACGCACTCGATCGGGATCAAGCGGTGCTGGTGGGAGAGGGCGGCGGGGCTGCCGCCCTGATTCCTTTCGCCGCGGAGCGGCTAGGTCTGATACATAAAATTTCGAAAGACGCCGAAGTAATTTCGTCTATTGGGGTAGCACTTGCCCTTGTGCGCGAAGTCGTCGAGCGTGTGATCCCTAATCCACAGCCGGAGGATCTGAAGGCGATCAAACGCGAGGCTTACGATTCCGTAGTAAAGCTCGGCGCTGACCCTAACAACGTCGAAGTAACGGTCGAGGTCAATCCCCACACCCAACGTGTGCGGGCTACAGCTATGGGCGCATCCGAGATGCGTGCCAAGGAGCATGTGGTCGAGGTGACCGAGGAGGAAGCCAAGGAGTTGGCCGCAATTTCGATGGGGGTGGCTTCCGCCAGCGTGTGGCTTGCTGCGAGCACTACGCGTATGCGCGTCTTTCAGGGCGCCGTCGAGGAGCGCAAGTGGGGCTTTTTCAAGAGCCGCCGCTCACCAGTTCGCGCCATCGACCTGGACGGCATCATTCGGGTGCAGCGCGGTGACAGTGTGGTGGCGACTGCCGCCGCCGGTATGGGGAATGATGCGCTGCGCAAGCTCTGGGAGGAGACAACGATCTATAACGGCGACAGCGTGATCACCCCCGACATGTTCGTCATTGTCGGTGCGCATGTGGTGGATCTTACGGGAACGGTTTCGCTCGACCAAGCCTTGGCGGTGGCCTATAGTGAGTTTGAGGGCCTTCCGCATGATGCGCCAATTGCACTAATCAGCGTGCGGGGCACACGCGGACTATGACGGCAGCCGATCCCGGGTTGGCCGAGCTTCTGAACGCCGCCTCTCGGTACGCGACGCCCGAAGCGCTTGGTCTGCTCATCCTTTCCAGCGATCCCCAAATTAGGCACCTGCAAACAGCCAATCACCTAGAGGTGGTGCGGTCCGCCCTCGCGGAGGGCCGCAGGATAGCCGCTGATCTCCGCAGCCGCTTCGGCGACACGCCGCCGGACGGGATTGCCCGCGCCCTCGGGCTTACCGTCCGCGAGAGCACTGGGGATCCGATACGCGGCGGCGTGCTCGTTTATGCCGAGTATTGTGAGAAGACATCGGAAATCCTGCTGTTCCGCGAGGCGCTACGTCTGCTCTGGACGGGTCTTGAGAATGTGACTGCAGCGCATTCTTTCAAGGCGACGGATCTCGTGCAGATGTTCGTCGCCCATGAGCTCTATCATTACGTTGAGGTCGCGGCGAAGCAGCACAGGTCCACCATCGCACGCCGCCACTGCGTGACAGTCGCCAAGCTGGGCGCTTGGCGGTGGCATTCAGGCTTGGTCAGCCTGGGGGAGATCGCGGCCGGAAGCTGCGCCCAAGAATTACTGGGCCTGGATTGCCATCCGAAGATGTTCGACCTGATCGCGTTGCATCAACTGGATGTAGCGGCAGCAAGAGCTATGGTCACAGCACTGGGCGAAGTGGCACAGCGGCTTTGAGGCCGCGAAGCGCGACGAGAATCCTAGCCGGTCGCCCTCAGGACTATCGGGGACCTTGAGGCCCTCCAGTTCGCAATTGATAAGGCTGGACCGATCTGAATTGTCTAATTGGTATCACGGTGTTCTGTTGACGGCAGGTGTGCACGACCGCGCCATTGCTACGAAAAAGCCGAAGTCAATGTCCGCGGGGCGCTTTCACAACGCCAAGTTGACGAAAAACGGGCTTCTCTCTCAAGTGCAGACCCAGTAGCCGTAACACTCTTGCCGTGCATGCCTGTTATGCGGATCAGTACCGAAACGCCCTAGTCGTCGTTAATTGCCGTGCCCTCGATTACTACCTTTGGCCATTGGCAACGTAAACGTCGGAGCTGCGTGCGTATTCGAGATCGGCGGCAATCTGGTCGGCGGCGTCTTTGCCCCAGAATTTTTCCACCAGCCACAAGGCCAGATCGATCGAGGCGGTCACGCCGCCGGAGGTGACAATGTCGCCCGCGTCTACCACGCGGGCGGAGCGAATGTCGGCGGACGCCGTTCGCAAATCTTCGATGGCATGATGGTGGGTGATGGCGGGGCGTTCTCGCAGCAGGCCGGCTGCGGCGATGGCCATAGCGCCCGTGCAGACGCCCGCTATTACCGCCCCGCGTTCGTAGAGTTGCGCGATTCTCCGGGGCAGTTCGCCGCGTTCCACTTCGGCGCGCACCCCGATGGCGGCGCGGGCGGCCCACCCGCCGCCCGGCACTACCAGCACATCGGCGTCGTCGAGCGTGCCCTCGGATCGGACCTTCAACCCATAAGCAGTGGTGATCTCCGGTTGCGGCGCCAGCGTTACCAGGGCGACATCGGCGTCTTTGCCCAGCTTGGCGGCCCGGCGCAATACTTCATAAGGGCCAATGAAATCCAGCTCATCAACGCCGTCGAATATCACAATTCGGATTTTCATTCAGAAAACACCTACCACAGAGACACAGAGTCACAGAGAAAACCCCGTTTCCAGTTGTTTTGCGAACGCTGCCTGCTTGTGCCTTTCTGGAAACTGGAAACCGGAAACTGGAAACTCGCATGTTATCGTACTGGGTGATTCTGCGTATGACCAGGACTGGCTTCCGCTTGCGGCCTAGCCCGCTCAAGAACCGGCAGGAAGAGACCAGTTGTAAGCGGCCGGCAAACCGGCGCGGTAAGAGCGCCGCCGTACGCTGGTTGCTTGTGGCTTGCAGCTTGTTGCTTTCTGTTTGCAGCCAGGCACGAGATGTTGCCGCCAGCCGGCAGACCGATCTCCGTGAACTGCTTCGCAAGTTGCATACTACGGCGCGGCTGCTGCAAACCACCGCGCATCCCGACGACGAAGACGGCGGCATGCTCACCCTGGAGTCCCGGGGAAAGGGCGCCAGTGTCATGCTGCTGACCCTCACGCGCGGCGAGGGCGGCCAGAACCGCATGGGCAGCAACCTGCTCGACGAGCTGGGCGTGCTGCGCACTCTGGAATTGCTGGCCGCGGACCGGTATTACGGAGTGGAGCAACGGTTCACGCGCATGGCGGATTTTGGCTTCTCCAAGAATCCCGAGGAAGCTTTTCAGAAGTGGCACGGGCGCGAGGCGGCGCTGGAGGATATGGTTCGCGTGATCCGCACTTTCCGTCCCGATGTGGTGGCTTCACGCTATCAGGGCACCGCCCAAGACGGACATGGCCAGCATTCCGCCGCAGGCATACTCACACGCGAGGCATTTCATGCCGCAGCCGATCCACAACGCTTCCCGGAGCAGATCAAGGCTGGCTTGCAGCCCTGGCAAGCCAGGAAGCTGTATATCGGCAACGTCCACCCGCCGGGAAATTTTACGCTTGTCCTGGATACCGCTGCCGCCGATCCGTTGCTGGGCACTTCGTATCTGCAATATGCCTGGCAAGGACTCCGGCATCAGCTTTCGCAAGGAGCCGGCGCCTGGCAAATCAGTCCCGAGCGCCACCTCTCTTATTACCAGCTAGTGGAATCGGAATTGCCCGGCCGAACACCTACCACAGAGACACCGAGACACCGAGGACAACCGGAAATAAGCGAGCAAGATTTGTTTGACGGGATCGATACCAGTCTGCCGGGACTGGCCGCGCGCCTGGGTAAGCAAGAGGTGGCAGTTCCCTTCCTTCGTCCAGCTTTGCTTAAACTGCAATCCGCGATTCAGCAAGCGACGGATGCCGTGGAAACCGGATCTGACGAAGCCGGAATTCCGCTCTTGGCGGGACTGAAGATCACCGGCGATCTGATCGGAAAAATCGAACATTCCCGTCTCTCCCCGGAGAGCAAAGCCGATTTGCTGGTGAATCTGCGGACAAAACAGGATCAGCTCCAGCAAGCCGCAAACCTCGCGCTGGGTGTAGTCCTGCAGGCAACGGTGGAGGCCGAGCCGGCTGCCTCACCCGAAAGGGCCTTCGTTGCCGTGCCAGGAGAAAGCTTTACCCTGCTGGCAACATTCTCCAATGGCGGGAGGCAAGCGATCGCCTCGCCGCATATTGGGCTCGATCTTCCGCCTGGTTGGCGCGCGCAGCGTATGCCCGAGAGTTCCACAGGCTCCGCCGGGGCGCCGGGGACGGCAAGAGCAAGCGGAGAGATCGGCGTGAAGTTTCGGGTACAAGTTCCCGCTAATGCGGAAATCACCCGTCCCTATTGGCATCGAGCCAATCCTGAGAGCGACACGATTTACACTCTCGACCAGCCGCAGTTTGCTACCCTGCCTTTTCCGCCACCTGCCGTGCGTGTGCATGCCGAATACAAATTAAACGGCAAACCAGGCCGGGTGACGGCCAACGCTGAGGTCGCTTACCGGGACACGGATAGCCAGTTGCACGAAATGCCGCTCGCGGTGGAGCCGGCGTTCTCCGTCGAACTGCACCCGGCCACCCAGATTGTTCCGCTCTCGGCCAAAGATGGTTTTGTGGTGCACACCACCATTCGCAAGAATCTCAGCCGCGCTGCCAACCCGGAGGTTCGTCTCGAGTTGCCGGCGGGCTGGCGGGCCGAGCCTGGCATCGCCCGATTGCGCATGACGGCGGAGAGCAGGCAAGCAACGGTGGACTTCCACGTGGTGCCTGGAGCATTGCGGCCGGGGCCAGCGCAAATTAACGCGATCGTGGACTACGGCGGTTCGGGCTACAACACCGGGTACACTGTGGTGTCCCGTCCTGACCTGGGCGCCTTCTTCTATGCTCAGCCGGCATCGCAGCGCGTCAGCGTGGTGGACGTGGCCGTTCCCAGCGGCCTGAAGGTGGGATATGTGGCGGGAGCCGGCGACGAAATTCCCACAGTCCTGCGCCAAACCGGAATCGACGTGGCCACCATTTCGCCGCAGGAGTTGGCTACGGGCGATTTGCAGCGCTTTAACACCATCGTCGTGGGAATTCGCGCCTATGACACCCGCCAGGAAGTGCGCCAGTATAACTCGCGCCTGCTGGATTACTTAGCCGCCGGGGGTACATTGCTGGTGCAATACAACAGCGGGATGGAGGCTTTCAATGCCGGCAACTTCACCCCGTATCCCGCCAAGCTCGGCCGCGGCCGGGTGAGCCTGGAGCAGGCTCCGGTGGAAATCCTGAACCCCCAGCAGCCGATCTTTCAGTTCCCCAATCGGATTACGTCAGCGGATTTCGCCGGCTGGGTGCAGGAGCGCGGCCTGTATTTTATGAGCGAGTGGGATCCGCATTTCGAGCCGCTGCTGGCCGCGCACGATCCGGGCGAACCACCGCTGAAAGGCGGCTTGCTGTATGCGCGGTACGGAAAGGGAGTCTATGTTTATACCGGCTACAGCTTCTTTCGCCAACTGCCGGCTGGGGTGCCAGGGGCGCTTCGATTGTTTGTGAATCTGGTAGCACTCAGGAGTGAAAACCTTTACCACCAAGGACACGAAGGACACTAAGGAAGGCATTTGGTATTTGGGATTTGGGAATTAGGAATTAGGAATGATTTCGGGTTTCGGAATAGGATTTTCAGATTTTGTCTCTCACTAATCCAACCCGAGCAGGACGGTTGCGCAGAAGGTTTTTCAAATCCGAAATCTCAAATCCCGAATCCCAAATGCTTCCCGATCCCGAATCCCAAATGCTCCCCAATTCCAAATCCGAAATGCTTTCCCCGCCTTCCCTGGTCCGCGGGCTGGGATTGGGCAGCGCCACCGCGCTGAACATGATCGACATGATCGGCGTGGGGCCGTTCATCACCATTCCGCTGATGGTGGCGGCTATGGGCGGTCCGCAGGCTATGCTGGGCTGGGTGCTGGGTGCGCTGTTCGCCTTGTGCGATGGATTGGTGTGGGCCGAGCTGGGCGCCGCTCTGCCGGGTTCCGGCGGCTCCTACCGCTATCTGAATGAATGCTACGGGCCCAAAGGCTTGGGCCGCCTGATCTCGTTCTTATTCGTCTGGCAGCTTTCCTTCAGCGCTCCCCTGTCCATTGCCTCGGGGTGTATCGGCCTGTCGCAGTACGCGGCATATTTGTGGCCGGCATTGGAACGCACCTACCTCGACCGCAATCTGGCGTTGCCCCTACCCGTGCTAGGCGCGCTGGAAGCTCACATCACGGTCACTTTGGGTACCGGGGTTGCAATCGGCGTATGCGGGTGCGCGGTGATTCTGCTATACCGCAGAATCACCGACGTGGCGCGGCTTTCCACCTGGTTGTGGGCAGGCGTGATGGCCACGCTGGGGTGGATCATCGTGGCCGGCATGACCCACTTCCATCCGGCGCGGGCATTCGACTTCCCTTCCGGAGCATTCACCCTCTCGCCTCAGTTCTTTACCGGCCTGGGAATGGCCATGCTGATCGCCACCTATGATTATTGGGGCTATTACAACGTCTGCTTTCTCGGCGGCGAGGTAAAAGATCCCGGACGAAATATTCCGCGCGCTCTGCTGCTGTCGATCGTGCTGGTCGCGTGCCTCTATCTGGCAATGAACATCAGTATTCTGGGCGTGATCCCCTGGCAGGAGTTGGATGCGGCCGGCAAGTCCAACCTCCGTCTGCATGTGGTCTCTCTTTTTATGCAGCGGATTTATGGCGACTGGGCGGGCTATGCGGTAACCGCACTGGTCATGTGGACCGCTTTCGGTTCCGTGTTCTCTCTGCTGCTGGGTTATTCGCGCGTCTTGTATGCCGCCGCCCTGGATGGCAATTACTTTCGAATTTTCGCCCGGGTCGATCCCCGGCACCTGTTTCCGAATGTGTCGTTGCTCGCACTGGGAGCAGTGGCCGCGCTGTTTTGTCTGCTCCGGCTGGCCGACGCCATCGCCGCTCTGGTGGTGATTCGCATCGTGATCCAGTTCCTGCTGCAGGCGGTTGGCGTCATGGTGCTGCGAGTAAGGCGTCCGGAAATGCCGCGTCCCTTCCGCATGTGGCTGTACCCGGCCCCGGCGCTGCTGGCGTCTGTGGGGTTCCTTTTCATTGCCATCTCCCGCACAAATTTCCTGCGCGAGATTCGCTACGCGGTGGCTATTCTGGTGCTGGGAACCATGCTGTACCTGATTCGCGCCTGGCGCCTGGGCACCGAATGGCCCTTCGGGGCGGCACGCGCTGACGATAGCGAACACCCAACGCCGAACCGCAGAAACGCAGAATAAATTCTCGATTTGTTCTTACTCTGCGGTTCTGCGATGCTGCGTTGGGTTTTAGAATTACGGGCGTGGCACAATGCCAGAGGAGGATTCAACCATGAGATTTGCTGCTGTTCTTTTCTTGTTGCTCGCGATTGCCGGCTCCGCACCCGCGCAATCGGCAGCGCAGGCGCCAGCGCCGGCGCCAGCCCCAGCAACCATCTCTTCAGTGCTGGACCGCCAGCTTTCCGGGGTAGAACGTCTGTTTACCGGCCTGGTGGAAGCCATGCCGGAAGACAAGTACAGCTTTGCGCCTGTCAATGGAGAGTTTAAAGGCGTGCGCAACTTTGCCGAGCAGGTGAAACACGTAGCTTCCCTTAATTTCGCGGTGTTTTCCGCGATATTGGGAGAACCCGTCCCCAAGGCCAGGGAGCGTGAGGCCGCGCTCAAAAGCAAAGCGGATATTCTGCAATACTTGCGGGATTCATTTGCCCTGGGCCACCGTGCCATGGGTAGTATTACGGAGCAAAACGTCGTCGCGCCTATCAAAGCTCCCTTCGGCAATGCCATGACCACGCGATTGGGCCTGGCCACCATGGTGATAGGCCATGTTTTCGATCACAATGGCCAGTTGGTCGAGTATTTGCGTAT
>Ga0326727_10026911_pt1 | contig 10610 bp, 12 predicted proteins | sample MB2enrmetagenome_FD_207643 | JGI IMG/M metagenome (GOLD analysis project Ga0326727, IMG submission 207643) | Lab enriched peat soil microbial communities from McLean, Ithaca, NY, United States - MB29MY | ecosystem: Environmental > Terrestrial > Soil > Wetlands > Peat | place: USA: New York... | reverse complement strand
CGTGATGGTTCTGGCCATTACCGTCTGCCTGTCACTGCTCGCTTGCCGTGCCTCCGCCGAAGGGAATAGCCTGGTTTTCTACAGGATCGGAGCGGACGCCCCCCAGCAGTGGGCGTTCGTGAAGCAGTACTTTGAAGGCAGGGGCTATCCGGTGAGCATCTACCAGGGCGAGGCCGAGGTGGAGGAGCACATTGAGAAGGTGAATGTGATCAATCGCTCCCCGGCCAAGGTCTTCATCGCCCTGCAACTGGTCAGGGGCGATGTGACCAGGGTAATGGTGGCCATGACGGATGCAAAAAAGGAGGAGGGCCGCTTTCTCACCATAGATGAGATACCGGGCCTCTTTGCAGAAGAATCCCAGCGCCTCGCAACGGATATTGCCGGGCCTTTCAAGGTGAAGGTGAAGCATCTCCCGCTCTTCCCGCTCCTCGGCGTCACTATGCCGGGGGCCTTCGTCCGGATAGAGTACAAAGAGGGAGACCTGGAGGACGCGGTCCCCAAGCTTTGCGAGGGCGTGGGGAGATATTTTACGGAAAGGATGACAAAATGAGGGCTAACGGCAGGTCGAACGACAAGATGAGAGATCTCAAGATCACCAGGAACTTCCTCAAGTTCCCTGACGGTTCCGTGCTTGTTGAAATGGGTGAGACCAAAGTTATCTGCGGGATCAGCATCGAGGAAAAGGTCCCGCCTTTTCTCAAGAACTCGGGCAAAGGATGGCTCACAGCCGAATACTCGATGCTGCCCAGGGCGACCCAGTCCCGTACAATGAGAGAATCGGTCTCCGGGAAGGTGGGCGGCAGAACGCACGAGATACAGCGGCTCATAGGCAGGGCCCTCAGGGCGGTCGTGAACCTCGACGTCATCGGCGAGCGCACGATATGGGTCGATTGCGACGTGATTCAGGCAGACGGCGGCACGAGAACGGCGAGCATCACCGGCGGCTTCGTCGCCCTGGTGGAAGCCCTCTGGAGCCTGAAGAAGAGAGGTGCCATCACGAAAGTTCCCCTTCGCGACTCCATTGCCGCTATCAGCGCCGGCATAGTAAACGGCGAGCCCCTCCTCGACCTCTCGTACAAAGAAGACGCGAATGCCGAGGTGGACATGAACTTCGTCATGACAGGGAAGGGCATGCTCATCGAGGTGCAGGGCACCGCGGAAAAGGCACCCTTCTCCAAAGAGCTGTTCGACATGATGTACGAGTACTCCCACAAGGGCATCGCAGAGATCACCAGGGTCCAGAAGGCCACTCTCGGCCCGCTTTTTCCGGTGTAGCGGCGCTTCTCCCTTAACTGTGAGCCAGTCAGAAGAGCGAGCGCGGTTAGATCATGAGAAGCATCATCATCGGAACGGGCAACGCCGGCAAGTTCGGGGAGATCAAGAGCTCCCTCTCCGGCAAGTTCGATGATTTCTTTTCCCTCGCAGATTTCGACGACAAGATCGCCGTTGTCGAGGACATGGCGACATACCCGGAGAACGCCCTCAAGAAAGCAAGGAAGATAGGGAACAGGTTTGCCATGGACACCCTCGCGGACGACTCCGGCCTGGAGGTGGAAGCACTCCACGGAAGACCGGGGGTCTTCTCGGCCAGGTACGGACCGAGCGACGACGAGAGGATAGACAGGCTGCTCGAGGAGCTGCACGGCGTGCCCGTGGAGGCGAGAAAAGCGGTCTTCAAGGCATACCTTGTTTTCTACGAGCCGGCCGGTGGGCTGGCCTTCATCTTTTATGGCAGTCTTCGGGGCTACATCGGCTTCGCGAGGAGGGGAGACGAGGGGTTCGGCTTCGATCCCATCTTCATCCTCCCTGACTCGGGTCGATCCCTCGCGGAAATGACCAGGGACGAGAAGAACAGGATAAGCCATCGCGGGCGCGCCCTTGAGGCATTCAAGAGGTTCCTGGGGACGTAAAGGTGCGCTTTCCGGTGCCGAACGCAAAAAAAAGGCAGGCCTATTTTCCCTCGAACTTCTGGATCACCGCCCTGTATTTTTCATGGATCAAGGCCCTATCGAATTCCCCGAATGATTCGAGCATGAGATCCTGTTCATGCTGGCTGAAATATTCCATGCAGGGGATGAAGAAGTGCCTGTCTTCCTTTTCGATGTGGACCGGATAGAAGTCGACGAGCTGCGACATGACTTTCCTGATCTCTGATAAGGCCCCATTGTCGCCTGCGACGTATCGTTCTTTTGCTGCAACGAGCTGTCCCGTGAGGTTTCTCGCCCGGACGTGTTCCTGTATCAGCTCCTCGACGACGTCTTTGTGGCGGGCGGAAATGGGTTTTTCGGAGAGCAGCCGGAAGAGGATGTCCTCTTCCTTCCCGTGATGGCATCTGTCCGCGTAGGTTCTGATGAAATCGACAGCCCCGTCGATGAATTGAGGCCTCGCCTCGCCTTGTCTCTCCATCGCCCCCACCTCGCCCTTCATCACCCTGATCATCCGTTCTATGAGGCGGTGCTCGATCATCAACGGAGCAATAGGCATCATGGGAAATCCTCCGAACATAGATAGAGCGCGGCTTAAAGGACTCAAAAAGAGACAGCCGCGTCGAAAAGGACGTGTTGCTTCTCCCGGAAAGAAGCAAGAATTGGTCCCAGCGAGATTCGAACTCGCGTTACCGGCGTGAGAGGCCGACGTCCTAGACCCCTAGACGATGGGACCCTGATCGAATGATAATACCAAAAAGTCCGTGCTTTTTCCACACAAATGTAAGGCAGAAACGGCGTAACCCGCCCACCCGTTCGTCAGCTCCGGGCCATTGAGTTTGTTTCTCATTACTGGTATAATAATGGCGTACGGGAAGATCCCCCGTGACATGGAGGGAATGAATGTTAAAAGTCGGCGAAGTCGCAGTGTATCCCGGTCATGGCGTAGGCAGAATAGAGTCTATAGAAGAGAAGGTTATCTCAGGAACCAAGCAGTCCTTCTACATCATGAGAATTCTTGATTCTGATATGACGATTATGATACCTGTCGAAAGCGCCCATCATGCGGGTCTCCGATACGTGATCGAGGAGGAGGAGGTACTCAAGGTTTACGAGATCCTGAAGGACACGAGCTTCATCCACGATAATTCCCCCTGGAACAGGCGCTACAAAGAGTATATGGAGCGCATCAAGAGCGGATCCATCTTCGAGATCGCCATGGTGTTGAGAGAGCTTTACAGTCTGAGGATGTGGAAAGAGCTTTCCTTCGGCGAAAGGAAGATGTTCGAAACCGCTCGGAACCTCATCAAGAAGGAACTGTCCATTGCCCTGAGCAAGGACGAAGAAGAAATAGTAACCGATATAGAGAGCATTTTCGCAAGCAACTCAAAAGGCTAAACACCCCATAAGGCTAAGTCTTTGACCATTATCTCGCAGATCGTTCTCATAGCGGTAACGGCTGTAACCGGGTACTTTATCGTTGACGAGATGTTCGGGAGCGCCCTGTACGGCTTGGTGGGATCGGCCCTGGGGCTCGTGCTCGGCTATCTCGTGATAAAGGTGGAGGAGAAGCTCAAGGAGATACCTCTCAAGATCATCGTCGGGACGTTGGTGGGTATCACTGTGGGCCTCTTCATCGCAAACCTCTTCATCTCGAAGCTTCTCCTCACCCACGCAAAGGATGTTCCCATAACCCTGCCCATCTATATCCTCCTCTATTTTGTCATGGGATATCTCGGTTTCAGGATCGGGGAGAAGAAGAGCCACACCCTGGATCTTTCGAGGGTGCCCATCTTCGGCAAGACGGAAGAGTCCGAGGGGAACAAGATCCTTGACACCAGCGCAATCATCGACGGGAGGATCGCCGATATCTGCGAAACGGGATTCATGGAGGGTGCCTTCATTATCCCTCAATTCGTGCTTTACGAGATCCAGCACATCGCAGACCTCCAAGACCCGGTGAGAAAGACGAGGGGAAGGAGGGGTCTCGATATACTGCACAGACTTCAAAAACAGAACCGGGTGAAAGTCAAGATCGTGGACGTCGATTTCCCCCGTCTCAAGGACGTCGATTCGAAGCTCATAGCCCTCGCCAAGAGCCTGCAGGGCAAGATCATCACGAACGATTATAACCTCAACAAAGTCGCCGAGCTCCAGGGCATCAGCGTGCTCAACATGAACGAGCTCGCAACAGCGCTCAAACCCGCCATTCTGCCGGGAGAGCAGTTTTCCGTTAAGATCGTGAAGGAAGGCAAGGAGTACGGCCAGGGCATAGGATACCTCGATGACGGGACCATGGTGGTCGTCGATGATGCGCGCAAGCTCCTCGGCAAGACCGCGGATGTCGTGGTGACAAGCCTCCTGCAGACAACCTCCGGCCGCATGATCTTTGCGAAGCTCAAAGAGGCGGCAGAAAAAGAGTTCTACTTCCCCGAAGACTACAACTATGAAGAGCATATGAGGTAAGCATGAGAACTTTGGCCATAATCCTTGCCGGCGGAACCGGCAAACGGATGGGCTCTTCAACGAACAAACAACTCCTTCTCCTTGACAACAGGCCTATTATTGTCCATACGCTGCAGGTGTTTCAGGAATGCAGAGCCGTCGACGGCATTTACCTCGTGGTAAACCAGAAGGACCTGCCGACCATACAGGAGGAGATCCTGGAGACGTACCATTTCAGCAAGATCGTGAAGCTCGTCGTTGGCGGCCGACTCAGACAGGACTCGGTGCGGAACGGACTGGAGGCCATCGACGAGTCCTGCGACGTCGTCATCGTCCATGATGCCGCACGCCCCTTTGTCTCGCCCTCTTTCGTCGAAAAGTCGATCTCCCTCATGGAGATGTTCGACGCCATCATCCCTGCCATCCCGGCCAGGGATACCATCAAGGTCATCTCCAAGGAGGGTTTTGTGCTGAAGACCCTGGAGAGGGACTCCCTCTGGCACATACAGACGCCTCAGATCTTCAAGCATGACCTCATTATCAAAGCCTACCGGGAAGGCATGGGAAAGAAGCTCTGCGGCTACGACGACTCGACCTTCATCGAAAACCTCGGGAAGAAGGTCAAGGTGATCGAAGGCTCCCCTTACAACATCAAAATAACGACGCCGGAAGACCTCGTCATCGCGAAAGGCATCCTCACGCAGATCAAGGCAGACGCATGAGAGTCGGCCTTGGCTACGATGCGCACGCCCTCGTGGAAGGAAGGGACCTCTTTCTCGGCGGCGTGCTCATACCATTCGAGAGGGGTCTCCTCGGCCACTCCGACGGAGATGTCCTGCTCCACGCGCTTGCCGACGCGGTATTGGGGGCGGCGGGCTGCGAGGACATAGGCGCCCTCTTTCCCGACACCGATAAGGCCATAAAGGGCATCGGCAGCGAACGTATCTTAAGCAAAGCTGTGGCGCTTGCGAGAAACAAGGGCTACAAGGTGGTGAACGTGGACGTTGTCGTCGTCTGCGAGGCGCCCAGGATACAGGCCTACAAGGATGAGATAAGGACGAACATAGCCCGTATCTTGGGGGTGGACGCGACCCGAATCAGCGTCAAGGGTAAGACCACCGAGGGGATGGGATTTACCGGGAGGAAGGAAGGCATTGAATCCTATGCCGTCTGTCTTCTCGAATAGGGCCGCCCATGAATAGGGTCCGGTTCGCGCCGAGTCCCACGGGAAACCTCCACGTGGGGAACGCCAGGACAGCGGTGCTCAACTATCTTTTCGCCCGCCGCGAAAAGGGTCATTTCATCCTCCGCATTGAAGATACCGATGTGGAGCGCTCGCAAAGTTCCTTTGAGGAGTCCATCGAGGAGGATCTGAAGTGGCTCTCCCTTGAGTGGGACGAAGGACCATACCGCCAGTCGGACAGGCTCGATATCTACCGGTCACGAGCTGCGGCCCTTCTGGAGAAAGGCCTCGCCTACAAGTGTTTCTGCTCGAAGGAGGAGCTCGAAAAGGCGCGGGCCGAAGCCCTGCGCCGGGGGCAACCTCCGAGATACGGAAGGGTCTGCGCGGGCCTCTCCCCGGACGCCGTCAATAGGCTCGAGGCTGCGGGCAAGCCCTATGTGCTCCGGTTCCGTTCGCCTGAGAGGGAGATTCGCTTCCGGGACGCCATATACAACGACGTCTCCTTTCCAGCGGAGCACGTGGACGATTTCATTATCGTCCGCACCGACGGTATGCCTTCGTACAATTTCGCCGCCTCCGTCGATGACCAGCTCATGAAGATAACCCACGTGATCAGGGGATCGGATCACCTTTCGAACACGCCGAAGCAGATCATGCTCTTTCTCGCGTTCGGGTTCGAGCCGCCGGCGTATGCCCACCATTCCCTGCTCATCGGCGTTGACAAGAAGCCCCTCAGCAAGAGGCACGGCGCTACGAGGGTAGCGGAATTCAGGGCCATGGGTATCCTACCCGAAGCCATGGTAAACTATCTCGCCATCATAGGCCGGAAGGTCGATCGCGAGTTCCTCAAGGCCCGGGAAGAGTTGATGGGGACCTTCGCGCTGGGCTCCTTTTCGTCGGGGGACGCGGTGTTCGACCCGGGGAAGCTGCTCTGGCTGAACAAGGAGTACCTGCGCACCATGGACGCCGATGCCCTCCTTGAGAGGATTGGGCTCGGCCGGAAGGAAGACGGAGAGAGGCTTCTCCTCCTGCGCGAGAATGCAAGCACCCTCGAAGAGATGAGGTCGATGCTTCGGATGTTCCAGGACGGAGAGATCGACGAAGAGGCAATCGACTTTCTTGCGTCCATCAAGGATCAGGGCGAAGTGGGCGTCCTCCTGCAGGAGATTGCCGCAGCCGACCATGGCGATTTCGAGACGCTTTTCAAGAAAGTGCAGGAGAAAAGCCGGCTTTCGAGGCGGGAGCTTTTCATGGCCCTCCGTGTCATCATATCCGGAAGAAAGAGCGGCCCTCCCCTCAAGGAGCTCTATCGGCTCATGCCGAAAGATACTATACTAGAGAGAACGAAATGTCTAGGCAAACGGTTCTCGGCAGTGCCCGCAAGCTGAAGAGCGTCAAGAACGTCTTTCGCCGTCTTTCGCTGAGAACGCAGCTCCTTTTTATTCTCCTCTTCGTGCTTGCCATATCTCTCAGCTCCCTCTCCATCATCTACACGAGAACGGAAGACGCGATCATCGAAAAAGTAAGCGATACCCTCGACGACATCACGAAGGCCATCCAGATCAGCGTGGAGGAATACTCATACAAGGGTAACAGCACGCAGAGGCTGAAGGGCACGGTTGACATGCTCAACAAGAAAGGCATAAAAGAGATCACCATCATAGGCGACGATTCCCAGGTGATCGCCAGCTCGAACCCGAAAAAGGTGGGCACCAAGGAGAACCCCAAGAAAGTAGGGGACAGGCTCGCCAACAAGAAGGGCTTCTTCATCACCGCCAGGCTCGGCGAGGAGAACAAGAGGGAGAACCAGCGCCCGTACGACGTGATCATGCCGGTCTCAATAAAGGGGCAGAACCTCGGCTATATCCACATAAGCATGGTCCTCGACGATTTCCAGTCCCTTCAGAGGAAGAACCACATCACGAGGATACTGGCCACCCTTTTCGCCTTCAGCCTGGGGATCATCGTCTCCCTCATCCTTGCCGATCAGTATACGGACCCCATAAAGCGCATCGCCCGGGCATCGAAGGAGATAGCCGAAGGGAAGCTCGTGAAGATACGGGAGAACAAGCGCAAGGACGAGATAGGCGTGCTTGTGAGGAGCTTCAACGAAATGGTGGAAAAGCTAAGTGAAAGGAAGGAGCTTGAAGAAAAGCTCAAGAAGACGGAGCAGTTGTCGCTGATAGGGCAGCTCGCCTCCGGCATTGCCCATGAAGTGCGCAACCCGCTCAATTTCCTTTCCCTGTCCATCGGCCACATCAGGGAGAGGCTCGCCGAGGAGAAAGTGCCCCGGGGAAACGATATCTACGAGCTCCTCGACAGCCTCAAGAAAGAGATATTTCGGGTCAATGAGCTGATCAACAACTTTCTTTTCCTCGGAAAGCCGATCACTTTGAAGAGGGAGTGGATATCAGCCGATGCCCTGGCAGAAGACGCCCTCTATATGGTGAGGGACAAAATCAGGGAAGGCATAAGCGTCACCTTCGTCAGCCCGGACGAGGGGATGCGCGTCTATTGCGACAGGGAGTACATGCGCATATGCCTCATCAATCTCATCCTTAATTCGGCGCAGGCAATCGAGGATAAGGGGAGCATCACCGTGCGGTTCGGGCACGAGGACCCGAGCGCCTCCATTTCAGTCAGCGATAATGGAAAAGGCGTGGCAGGGGAAGATCTGGAGAGGATATTCGAGCCGTACTACTCCACGAAGAAGCTGGGCATAGGTCTCGGTCTTGCCATAACGAGACGGTTCGTGGAGGAACATGGAGGGTCCATCTGCGCCGAAAGCGCGGCCGGCAAGGGAACCATAGTGACGATAAGGGTACCGGCGTATGAAGTCTAATAAGGGCACCATCCTGGTTGTGGAAGACGACACCCACCAGCGAGGGATCGTCAAGACGATCCTGGCGAAAGACGGTTTCTATGTAGAAGACGCAGGCGTGGGAAAAGAGGCTCTGCACCTCCTGGAAAGCACCTCCTTTGACGTGGTCCTCACGGATCTGAGGCTGCCCGATATCGAGGGCACCGAGATTCTGAAAGAGGTAAGGTCACAGAACCGTCCCTGCCACGTGATCGTGATGACCGCATACGGCTCGATCCCTTCGGCCATAGAAGCAACCAAGCTCGGGGCGTTCCACTATCTGGAGAAGCCTTTCGAAAAAGATCAACTCCTCCTCGTCATCAACAACGCCATGAATCAGGTCAGGCTGCTCCGTGATAACCTGATGCTCAAGGACCAGCTCTACGACAAGTTCCACCTCGACAACATCATAGGCGATCATGGGAGCATCCGCGCTCTTTTCTCCATAGTGAGGAAGGCCGCCCCCACCAATTCCACGGTCCTTATCTACGGGGAAAGCGGAACGGGGAAAGAGCTCTTCGCCAAGAGCATCCACTACAACAGCCCGAGAAGGTCCAACCCCTTCTTTGCCATAAACTGTGCCGCGATCCCGGAAAGCCTCCTGGAAAGCGAGCTTTTCGGCTATGAGAAGGGTGCCTTCACCGGAGCCCTCACCCGGCATATCGGGCTTTTCGAGCAGGCCAACGGGAGCACCCTTTTTCTCGACGAGATCGGGGACCTCACTCCGGGAACCCAGGCAAAAATCCTGAGGACTCTCCAGGAGAAAGAGATACGCCGGATCTCCGGCCGGGAGAACATCAAGCTCGACGTACGGATCGTCGCGGCGACGAACAAGCGGCTGGAGGAGGAGATCTCCAGGGGGAAATTCCGCGAGGACCTCTACTATCGACTGAATGTCATTGCCTTCACCGTCCCTCCTTTAAGGGAGCGGAAGACCGATATCCCCGTCCTCGTAGAGCATTTCTTGAGGAAACTGAACGATTCGAACGGCAAGAAGCGGACCCTCTCGGCCGAAGCCCTTCAGGCAGTGCTCAACTATTCATGGCCCGGAAACGTGAGACAGCTCGAATCCGTCCTTGAGAGGGCCTACATCATGTGTGACGAAGACGTGATAGGCCTCGAGCACATGCCCGAGGAGATAAAGCACGACGGAACGCCCAATTCCTCGGAGAGACTGAAGCTCGTCGCGGACCATCTCATCGACGCGAAGCTGACCGCCGCGGAGTACCGCCTTTACCTCTATCTGTCCAAGTTGGACGCCATTGGCAATGAGGATGCTGACCTTCCGGAGCCGAAGGACATCATGGACCGGCTCGGCATCAATAGAGACACTTTTTTCGTCGGCATCGCCCGCCTCAAGGAGCTGGGTCTCTATGACTTCAGGGCCCGCCGCGCCAAGGGAAGGCGGCCGGGCGCACCGACCGGCCATTAGGGCCTAAAAAGGCCGGGTAAGCCATTCCCCGGCTTTCTCAAGTAAGCGTCCTCGCAGACTCCCTCCTTTTCTTGCCAAGGCACGGGAAGCTCCCCGCAAGGGGTTCTTCCGGTTGACATCCTCGATTGCCGTATTACATTTGGTACAGATGAACATGCCCGTCTTTCCCAAATCCCAATCAAGGAGGCCGTCATGGAAGGAAGCGTGTACAAGATTATCGAGATAGTGGGAACGAGCCCAAAGTCCTGGGAGGATGCAGCCAAAGTGGCTATCGAAACCGCATCGAAGACCCTTGAAGACCTCCGGGTAGCCGAAGTGGTCAAACAGGATGTCACCATAGAGAAGGGCAAGGTGACGGGCTACAGGGTGAGACTGACCATCTCCTTCAAGTACCACCCGGGGCAAGAGTAAGGGCTCCTCTTACGAGACAACGGCGCCGTTGGGTATCTCCTTGTCCGGGGAGATGAGCACGACGGCGCTCTTGTCTTCGCTCGACGCTGCCAGGAGCATGCCGTGGGACGTGATGCCCCGAAGGGTTCTCGGCTCCAGGTTGGCGACCAGTATGATCCTCTTGCCCACAAGCTCTTCTTTAGTGTAGTATGGCTTGATGCCGGCCACTATCTGGCGGACCTCTCCGGCATCCACAGTAAGCTTGTAGAGGCGGTCGGCGCCCGGGACGTCCTCGCATTCCTTGATCTGCGCCACCCGAAGGTCCATTTTTTTGAAATCGTCGAAAGTGATGTTATCCACGGTCGATCCTCCTCA
>Ga0326727_10026904_pt1 | contig 10613 bp, 5 predicted proteins | sample MB2enrmetagenome_FD_207643 | JGI IMG/M metagenome (GOLD analysis project Ga0326727, IMG submission 207643) | Lab enriched peat soil microbial communities from McLean, Ithaca, NY, United States - MB29MY | ecosystem: Environmental > Terrestrial > Soil > Wetlands > Peat | place: USA: New York... | reverse complement strand
ATCGATGAGCACCCGCTGATTGGCGGCCACATTCTCGAACCGCTGCTTTCGGCCGCTGGGCCACTGGACTTCTACAGCCGCGACCGCATCGGCGCCCAGTCCGAAGGTCAGGGCCAGGTCGCTTTGCGAACAGTAACTGGAACCGCTGCGCACCATGTTCCACTGTTTTCCGCCGGGGCTTTCTACACGAACCACGCCGCCGATTCCATCGCGATTCGATTGCGTACCCCTAAGCCGGACGCTCAACCAATGGTTGTGGTTGGCCCGGTCATTGCGCAGCAGAACGGCCGGCCCGTTATTCGCTGAGATCAGAACGTCCAGATCGCCGTCGTGGTCGAAATCGGCATAGGCCGCTCCACGCGCCACCCTGGCCGTTGAGAAAGCCGGTCCCATCCGCGAACTGACGTTGTCGAAGCGGCCATTCCCCAGATTGCGGAACAGCAGCGGGGATTCCTTGTAAGCCACCTTCGGCTGCACGCGGCCGATCTCGTCTTCGATATGGCCGTTGGCGGCCAGGATATCGGGGTAGCCATCGAGATCGTAATCGAAGAAGAACACCCCGAAAGTGAGCGAGAGGAGGCTGCTACGGCCCACGGTGGAAGACGGCGCTTCGTCCACGAACAGGCCGTTTCCCTCGTTGTGATAGAGGCCCAGCATCTGGTTGGAGAAATTGCCCACCAGGAGGTGAGGCCGGCCGCTGCGGTCGTAATCGGCGGCATCGGCGCCCATAGCTCCGCGAGCTACGCCATCTTCGCCGTAGGCCACGCCGGCCGCCATGCCTTCCTCCCTAAAAGTGCCGTTGCCCAGGTTGCGATAGAGCTTATTCGGTTGGGTATCGTTGGCTACGAATAAGTCGGGCCAGCCATCCTGGTTATAATCCAGCACGGTCACACCAAGCGACTTACTCGTAGGATCGCCCAGTCCAACCTTCTCCGACACCTCTTCAAAGCGGCCATTGCCGAGGTTATGAAACAGGCGCGACCGCGTGCCTTTGTAGGATTCGGGCGTGCAGTAGGACTTGGTGGCGCCATCCAAAGAGCACCACAGATCAGTTTGTGGCGTCCACTGCACGTAATTGGCCACGAACAGGTCCACTCTGCCGTCGCGATCGTAGTCCAGCCAGGCCGCGCTGGTTCCGAAGTTGGCATTCTGAATTCCGGCCGCCCGGGTCACGTCGCGAAATTTGCCGTTGCCCTCGTTATGGAAGAGACGGTCGCCCTCCAGCGCGGTGATGTAGACGTCTTCGCGGCCGTCGTTATCGTAGTCCGCGATCGCCACGCCGAGGCCGTACATTTCCACATCCAGGCCGCTCCCGGCGGTCACGTCGGTGAAGGTTCCGTCATGGTTGTTATGATAGAGCGCGGCGACGGAACGCCGGCCCCGGGGCGTGAAATCCTTGCCATTTACGAGCAGGATATCCGTCCAGCCGTCGCCATCGGCATCGAAGAAGGCACAACCCGCGCCGAGCGTCTCGGGCAGATACTTTCGGCCTGAACGCCCCGCATTGTGAATGAAGCGAATGCCCGCCTGCGCGGTAACATCGGTAAAAGCCGCCGTGCCGCGAGGAATGCTATCCGCCGCGAGAGTTACTACAACCAGAGCCGCCGCGACTAATATAAGTGCGAATGCGTCCGAAGCTCTCATTTATCCTCCGCGAGAGCGACGCTCTCATGATCGTGGATCGCCTGGCGCTCGTTGTTATCTTCCGGACTGAGCCGCCGCCGTTTTTCAGTGATCGACTGCGAGGACTCGTCGGCTTTGAAGCGCTGGAACAGCTTTTCTTCCCGCTGCGCCGCGGGGATGTCGCGCAAGCCGCGGTAGCAGAGCATCAGGGTATAGTGCATCTGAAGGTCCTCCGGATCGACGTCGTTCACGGCCTTTAGGGTCTCCACGGCAGCCGCGTATTGACGTTTGAGAAACTGCACGCGGGCGATCTGGTTCAGCACCACGCGATCGCGCGGGTATTGCGCGCGCGCCACCGCCAGCGAACGGAGCGCGCCATCGTAATCTCCGTCGGCCTTCTCGACCGCGGCCAGGAAGAACATGGCACGGCCGAGTTGCGGGCGGATGGCCAGCGCGCGCGCTAGGTACGGCTTGGCGGCGTCGGTCTCGCCCTCCTGAATCAACGCCCGAGCCACGTTGAGCCAGCCATCGGCGTACTCCGGATCGGCCTCGGTGACGCGCCTGAAGGCATACTCCGCGCCTTTCAGATCGCCTTGCAGCAACAGCCCAATGCCCCAATCGTTCCAGCGTTCGCGATCCTGCTTCCGGATCACAGGCGTCCAGACCGGCGTTCCCAGCGGCACCGTCGCATGCGCCTCCGCCAGGGTGACGATCGGCAGGTCAGGAATCGATCCGCGGATCTTCCCGGATACATTGGAAGGTATGTGTGATGGCAGAAATGAGTAAGTCAGACTATTAAATTCCTTTGAGAGCAGTGCCCGGTCTTGTCCTGGTTTGGGCACGCCGGCATAAGCGAATTGCGTGTAGTACCAGGAGAACTTACGATAATTCAGGCGGGCCACCAAGTGAATCGGCCCTTTCGCGTTGCGCGGCGTCTTCAGCAGGTAATGCACCACGTCGGCGGCGCCCGGGGGAATCAGTCTTACATAGAGCAAACTGCGGGATTGCCAGGCGTTACGCTTGTTGATCGGGTTTCCTGCGCCGTCAAGCTGAAACGAGCGATAGAAGTGCGCTCCCGGTTCCACGGGGCCCTTTCCATCGTTCTCCACTTTGCCGCTCCAGAAGAGGACGCGGCCATTGTCGTCCTTGACCTGCAATTCCAGCCACGTATCGAAAGCATCCACCGTTCCAGCGGGAAAGAAATGCCCGATCTTGCGCGTTCGCACCACCACGTCCACACGGACGGTTGAGCCGGGCTCGAGACGTGTTTCGGCGGAACCAACCGGCGCGGCGAGCTCTCCGACCTCCCGAATCATTGTGGGACCCGATTGTTCGGCTTCTTCTCCAACCGCAAAAGTCGAATTGGCCTCGACGGCGTCGCTCCGCCGGATCATAGCGGTCTGTCCCGCAACGGCGTTTGCTGGCGACAGCGCAAAGATATCCACCGAGATGAATCCCGATTGGAGAAACTTCTCGGTGGCCTGTAACTGGCCCTCGTCCCGCTCGACATACGGGACAGCCGTATTAGCCGCCGCGAAACGGTGCGAATGGACCTTGCCTTCGCGATTGCCCGGGTCGCGCGAAGCTACCAGCGGCATGTGGCAATCGGCGCAAGCCATGGATCTATCGGGGTAATAGAAGGAGCGCGCGCCCTGGCCGGAGACGCCGCTGGCCTGCCAATTGTCGTAATCGTCGAACCCTCGAAGCCAGCGGTAATTGTTCACCGGCACATCCAAATGGACCTTGTGGCACGCCGCGCAGAACTCCGCTTCGCGCATGAACGGCTTCAGGAATGTCTGCCGGTGAGGCCGCGGATTGAGATAAGTCAGAAAGGAAGCGGCAGCCCGGATCGGGCGGCTGTGACTCGAAGCTAACTCATGGAGCGGAGGGTATTCCACCACGAAATCGGAGTTACCCATGGTGCTTCCCACGTGGACAATGGCGTGGCAGGACATACAACCCAGGCCCGCCTGCGCTTCCGGGGTGTCGATTTGTTCGGAGATAGGCCTGTCGAAACGGCCGTTGAAAAATACCGCGTGATCGTGGCATCCGGCGCACCATTTGCTGCCGTGCGTTCCCGTCACGCTCTGCATGTATTCGATGGATTTTCGATAGAACTGATTATTGAACGATGCCATGTGGTGCATCGAACTCTTCCATTGTTCGTAGATATCTTTGTGGCACTCGCCGCAGGTTTGCGAATCCATGAAGAAGTTGGAGGGGATCGTCCGCCCGGTGGTGGTGCGCGCGGCGGACGGCGAAAAGGGTGATTGCGCGCCCAGGCCCTCCTCATCCATCGAAAGCGGAGGCGATGGAGGATTGCGGATCCGTCCGGTCGGGTCAGGATGAATGCGGCTCCACACGGCCGCCGATACCGGGAGCAGTAGGGCGACGATACAGGCGCGAACCACTATAGGAAGCCGGCGCCGGAAACGGAAAGCAACTAACGCCGCCGCAGTGATTCCGAGCGCAATGTGCAGCCACAGAATATAGCGGTGATCGAGCGTGTTGCCAATGAAAACGAGGGGCACGGCCACGCAACCGGCCGCCAGAAGAGCTCCGCCTTCACGCGGATAGCGCTTCAGGGCCCACGCGGCCGCCGCCATCAGCAGCAGACCCGCCCCGAGGTGCGCCACCACGTTCCCCATGTAGAAGAGGGACGCGGCCGGATAAGCCGCAAGGTAGCCGCTGTTGAGAAGCAGGAAGACAAACAAAGCGGCAGCGATTCGGACTTTCATGTTATTCCCTGAAGCGTAGGGCTGAAGCGATCCAGTTACTTCTTCACGAACGTGAATGAATCGTACTATGAGGCGGAACTAGCGGCAATAATGGAAAGCTACTAAGCTGAGGCGCTGGGTGTTCCGATTCTTACATCCTCGGCTGTGCCTGCCGCGGCTCTTCCACCTTGAGGATTTGGTCGGCGGCCACGGCGCCCAGTTTCTGGATCTGACCGCGCGGCCAGCGGATCTCGAGCGACCGGACCTGCTTTTCGGCGCCGAGCCCGAAATGCACGCGCTTATCGCTCGACGACATGAAGCCGACGCTCACCGAGACGTGGTTGTACAGCACCCGGCCGGATGCGGTGGTCAACTTCACCTGCGCGCCAATCGCATCGCGATTGCTTTCGGTCCCGACCAGCTCGAGCATCAGCCAGTGGTTGCCGTTGTCGGCGGAGTTCATCAGAATGCGGGGCGCTTCATTCAGCGACGTGACCACCAGGTCCAGAAAGCCGTCGTTGTTCAAGTCTCCGAACGCGGAGCCGCGCTGGTACCCTACCCGGAGAAAATCCGCGCCCATCGCCGCCGACACATCATGGAATGTGCCGCCGACGTTCCGGAACATGGTGTCGTGCTGGCGCAGGTCGGGCGAGGTGTTCTCGACATCGCCGTTAGCGGAGTACAGGTCTTTCCATCCATCGTTGTCGTAATCGATGAAGCCGTTGCTCCAGCCGGAAAGACGTTCGCTGAGAGGCCGTAACCGGACCTGCTCGGGGTTGTACCGGAAAAAGCCGCCGCGGTTCTGGTAAAGCTGCCAGACCTGCCCCATGAGGTTGTTGGAGAAGATATCGACCCGACCATCGTTGTCGTAGTCTTTGGCGTCGCTGCCCATGGAAGAGACCGCTTGCGCGTCGTCGTTGAAGGCCACGCCCAGTTCCAGGCCTTTTTCCTGGAACGTGCCGTTCCCCTTGTTGATGAAAAGTGAATTCGCCTCCGTATCGTTGGAGATGAAAACGTCCTGGTATCCGTCTCCGTTGAAATCCGCGATCGAAATTCCCATCCCCTTTCCGGGCGCGGCCGCGAAGCCCGACTTCTCCGTCACATCCTCGAACTTGCCGTGGCCAAGGTTGTGATAGAGGCGGTGGGGGACGCTCTTGTAGTAGGTCGGACTGCAGTAGATATCCAGGCCTTCCTTGATGCACCGCCTGTCCGTCTCCGGAGTCCAGATGGTGTAGTTGGCCACCACCAGGTCCAGCAAGCCGTCGTTGTCGTAATCGACCCACGCCGCGGCCACGCTCAGGGTTGCCGTGGGCAGGCTGTCGAGACCGGATTGCGCGGTGACGTCCGTGAAAGTTCCGTCGCCATTGTTGTGATAGAGAGTGTTCTGGCCGGTGCCGACGACGAATAGGTCCTCGAAGCCATCGTTGTCGTAGTCGCCCACCGCGACTCCGAGGTTGTATCCGAGGTTCTCGCCGGCCAGTCCCGCCTTTCTCGTGACATCCTCGAAGACGCCGTTTCCTTTGTTGTGGAGCAGGCAGTTGTAAAAGCTGGGATCGGTTTTCTTCATCTCCGGTATCTTGGCGCCGTTGGTGAAGAAGATATCCATTTTGCCGTCGTTGTCGTAATCGAAGATCGCCACACCGCCGGCCATCGGCTGCAGAAAGTACTTCCGCGGCGAAAGATCGTTCTTCGTGATGTACGAAAACTGAGATCGCGCGGCTATGTCGGTGAAGTGGGGCTGTTTGGGCGGGGCCGGCCGCGGCCGCTCGGCCTGGAATGCGCCCAGGCAAGCCATAAAGATCGAGAGCACAGCGGCGGATATCAACCAACCGGCCAGACTCTTGACCCCCCGAGGACAGTCCCATCCCCGCCCGTACTTTTCAATTTCTCTCAAAACTTCTCCCTCGCTGAGGCGATGGCACCTATCTCCCGTCTTGCGCCTGGGCAGCCCGGATTGCGGCGGCGTGTTCCGCCGCTCGCCGTTCGTCGCCATCGGCCTGATAGGCCCGCGCCAGCAGGTAGTGAATCTGAACCTCAGCCACATCTTCGATCGGAAGCTGGAGCGCCGCCTCTCCGGCTTTGACCGCGCCCTTCGGATCTCCCTTTTTCAGCAGCAATTGCCCAAGCTCATAGTAGAGGTCCCGGTGGTTGGGAAACAGCGTGAGAGCGCGGTTCACCACCTTGGCGCAGTCGTCCAGGCGTCCCAGCGCCTGGAGAACGCGCGAGTAGGCCACCAGAGTATATGGGTCGGGCGCGCCCGCGGCCTCCGCCAGTTTGACCGCCTGCTCATCGTACGTGAGAGCGGTTCGCGCGTCGCCGAGGCGCTCGTATGCCATTCCCAGATAGAGTGACGTATGCGCGTCCCGCGGATTCAGTTTTCGCGCCGCCTGCAATTCGGAGATGGAGCGCGGCCAATCGCCGCGGAGGTAATACCAGAATCCATAGAGGAAGCGGACGTACCAGGAGGCCGGATCGGCCTCGACGGCCCGCTTCAGGCACTCGCCGGCGATCTCGAGCCGGTTCGCTGAAATAGCAATCTTGGCCTTGAGGGTCAAGGCCGGAACATACCTGGGATCCGCGCTTAAGGCCTCTTCCAAGGCAGCCACGCTCTGCGCCAGATTCTTCTGTTCAAAAAACTCATTGGCCCGAGCGTAGGCCTGTTGCGCCTCCGACACGGCGGCGCTCGCCGGCGGCGCGGCGGTATCCGGCGCTTGGGCGGCCGCGACCCCCAGAAACAGAGCTGGCAATAGCGGTATCCAACCACTCACGGCAGGGAAACCCGTTTTGCGCCACCGTCCGAACAGACTTATCATCCCGGAGCGAGCGGCGCCGACACCTCATTGTCGGGCAGCCCCCGGCCCTCGTCAAGAGGAGGCATCCTGGGTTCGGCTGGGGAGCGCGTCGGCGCCGCCGCGGCCTCGGCAAACAGACCGGCGTTGTATGCTTGGAGTCATTGGCAGGAGATTTCGAAGGGAGGTGAAGGTGAAGGGTTTTCCCGCGATTGCCGTTTTCATCTGCGCCGCCGCTGCGGCGGTCTGCGCCGCCACCGCGGCGATCTGGGCTGCCACCGCGGCGGCCCCGATCCAATTCAGGGAGGTGGCGGCGAAATCCGGGCTGCATTTCCAGCTCAATAACGGCGCCACGGGCCGCTTCCGGCAGGTGGAACTAATGACCGGGGGAGTGGCCGCTTTGGATTACAACAACGACGGCTGCGCCGACATCTATTTTGCAAACGGCGCGGCTCTTCCCTCCCTGGAAAAGACGTCGCCGGAATTCTACAACCGCCTCTATCGCAATAACTGCGACATGACCTTCACCGATGTCACCGAGGAAGCCGGCGTCGCCGGGGCCGGCTACTCGATGGCGGTGGCCGCCGGCGACTACAACAACGATGGGTTTACCGACATTTTCGTCGCTGGAGTGAACCGCAACATCCTGTACCAGAACCTCGGTAATGGGAAGTTTCGCGACGTTACCGCGCAGGCCGGCCTCATGGGAGTCGACCCCCAACGCGGCAAGCCTTGGTCCGTCTCGGCCGGGTGGTTCGACTACGACAACGATGGCTGGCTGGATCTGTTCGTCTCCAATTATGTCGCCTGGGACCCCCGCACGGAACCCTCTTGCGGGATTCCGGGTAATCCCATCTACTGTCACCCGGATGACTATCCCGGTCTTTCCAACCAACTCTTCCACAATAACCACGACGGCACTTTCACGGACGTCTCGGAATCCTCCGGGATAGCCCGCCATATCGGCAAGGGCATGGGTGTGGTGTTCGCGGATTTCGACCAGGATGGGTTCACGGATATCTTTGTCGCCAACGACTCCGTCCGCGGCGTGCTGTTCCACAACCAGGGCAACGGTACTTTCAAGGAGATGGGCCTGGAGTCCGGCGTGGCGTTGCGCGAGGACGGCTCGCCGATCGCGGGCATGGGGGCAGATTTCCGCGACCTCGACAATGACGGCTTGCCCGACCTGGTCGAGTCCGGCATGATGAACGACTCCTTCCTACTCTTCCGCAACCTGGGAAAACGGTATCAGTTCGAGGATTGGGGCGAGCGCTCCGGCATTCTGGCTGGCACGCGGCAGCTTACCGGCTGGAGCCTGGGCGCGTACGATTTCGATAACGACGGCTGGAAGGACCTGTTCTTCGCGCTCTCGCACTTCCCCAACCTGGAACGTTTCATCGGGCGCCCCGTGGCGCTGCCCAACAAGGTCTTCAGGAATATCGGCGGCCAACGCTTCCAAGACGTCTCCGCTACCGCGGGAGAGGATTTTCAGAAACCGGCCATGCACCACGGAGCGGCGTTCGCGGACTTCGATAACGACGGGCGGATCGATGCCGTGGTGTCGGTCTTGAACGGTCCCGCCAAGCTCTACCGCAATGTCACGCCTAATGCCGGCCATTGGCTGGCCTTCAAACTCGAAGGAACGCGCAGCAATCGGCAGGGGCTGGGCGCGGTGATCCGTGTGACGCTCCCGGACGGGCGCACTCTGACGAACCACGCTACTACTTCGGTCGGATATGCCTCTTCAAGCGAGGCTCTGGTGCGTTTCGGGCTAGGCGCGAACGAGCGCGCACGCCGGGTGGAGGTGCGCTGGCCGGGCGCGGGTTCACAGGTTCTGACGGACGTAGCGGCCGACCATGTAGTCGAGGTGAAGGAGGCTCCGGCCCCATGAAACAAGCGCTTCTGGCTTCTTTGGCGTTCCTGCTGGCGGGCGCGGCCGCCGCGCAAACCCCCGCCGCCATGCGCGCGATGCAGGCCTACGCCAGAGCCAATAGACTGTTCGAGCAGAACCAGTTACCACAGAGCCTGGCGGCTCTGGAGGAAGCCCTGGCAGCGGATCCCAACAATGTTCCGGCGCTGACGCTGAAGGCCAAGATCGCCATGGGGGCGAATCGCTTCGACGTGGCAGGCGAATGCCTCGAGCGTGCCGTGGCCGCCGATCCGTCTTCCTGGTACGCCCGCTTCCTGTATGGATTCTGGTACTACCTGCGGGACGATTGGTCGCGGGCCCTCGCCGAGCTGAACGCCGCGCACAAGCTGAATCCCCGCGACGCCCGCTCGCCGCTGTATCTCGCATTGACCTACGAGCGCCTCGGGGATTTACAGAAAGCCATCGCATTTTCCGACGAAGCCGTCCGGCTGGAGGAGGCCGCGGGCAAGCCCGGTGCGAACAGCCTGCTGACCTCCGCGCGGCTTCTGCAACAGGCCGGCCGGCTTGCCGACTGCGGCAAGGTCCTGAACCGGGCGCTCGAACTGTACCCCAACTCACGTGACGTCCATTACGAGAATGGGCGCCTGTTGTTGAAGAAGGGCGATGCCCGGGGCGCGGCGGCGGCGGGCGAAGAAGCCCTTCGCATGCCGCCCGAGGATGTCACCGATCTGCAGGTTCGATATCTGCTCGTCCGAGCCTACGAGAGGGCGGGCGAAGACCGGCTTGCCGCTCAACAGGCGGCGGCTATACGGGCCGCCGAGGCGGCAGCGGGGAGATAATCCCCAGGCCCCGCCGCGCCTGCCAGCCGAGGGCAAAAGCGTAGTCAAGCAGCCGAAATTCGCATTCGGCGGGCCGGTTAGTGCTTTAATATTAAGGAAACAAAGGAAATATAGTCCTTGACAAATCCCTGGGTTGAGGCAAAATTGACCCAATAGTATTTTTGTATTATCACCAACGCTGCTTGTTGGTAGTCCCGCTTCTCGAAACTAGTTTTGAAAGAGGAATGCAAGCATGCCTTTCCAAGGTTCGCTACAAGTCAAAACGATGTTGTGTTTGCTGTTGTTGTCCTTACTTGTTCCGGCTTTAATGCTGGCCCAGAGCGACCGCGGGTCCATCACCGGAACCGTTACAGACCCGGCCGGCGCCATGGTTCCCGCCGCGAAAGTGGTGGCTACCCGCGCGGATACGGGCGCCGTTTATGAGACGGTGACCACCAACACCGGGAACTACACGCTGCCATCGCTTCCGGTTGGCGTTTACAGCGTGAGCGTTGAAGCAGCCGGTTTCACCAAGTACGTTCAGCAAGGTATTACTGTTCAGACCGTTCAAGTGGCGCGCGTTGACGTAGCCCTGAAGGTCGGATCGGCTTCGGAATCCGTAACAGTGACTGCCGATGCACCGTTGCTGAAGACCGAAGACGCGGAAATTGCCAAGTCGGTAACCGGAGACGAAATCAATAATCTCCCGTTAACGTATGCCGGCAATGGCCTTCGCAATCCAACGGCGTTCACCGCGCTACAGGCTGGCGCGAATGTAACCTACGACGCGGGCGCC
>Ga0326727_10026903_pt1 | contig 10614 bp, 17 predicted proteins | sample MB2enrmetagenome_FD_207643 | JGI IMG/M metagenome (GOLD analysis project Ga0326727, IMG submission 207643) | Lab enriched peat soil microbial communities from McLean, Ithaca, NY, United States - MB29MY | ecosystem: Environmental > Terrestrial > Soil > Wetlands > Peat | place: USA: New York... | reverse complement strand
GTGCGAGGCGGCGTCGGCCTCGGAAAGTGGATCCGGCTCGAGCGCGTGCGAGGCGGCGTCGGCCTCGGAAAGTGGATCCGGCTCGAGCGCGTGCGAGGCCATTCGCCGGCGAGCTCGCGCACCTGGGCGGCCGTGAGCTCGAGGACGTCGAGGCCCCTGTCGCTCGCCCATCGCTCGGCCCGGCGGAAGACGAGCAAATAGCCTTGGATCGTCTTCGGGCTCAGGCCCTCGAACGTCCAGGCCTCACGGCAGATTGTTTCAACCTCGCAAGCAGTCACAGCCTCGGCCCGGACGCGCCGAGATAGAAGGCGAAGCGACGCAAGGCGAGCCTTGGGCATTTTAGCCTTAATCCCGGCCCTCTCCGGCATGGCGCATGAGCACGAGCGCCAGGCGGCGAGCCTCGAGTCGCGTCAGTCGGGCCGTCGGCACAGGGGAGTCGTCGACGTCGTCGAGCGTGACAAGGACCCCGCCGTCAGGCGCGCTCGCGACAAGGAAGGCATCGCCGGAATGGAGCTCGAGCAGATCGGAGTCCTCTTTAAGGGCCTGGATGCGAAGAGACCGGGCCGGCGAGTTGAGGATCCGAAAGTGAGGAGATGCCATAGCTCGAGATACTACACGCCACGGACCCGTGCGTGTAGCTTGCCTAGCGATGACTACCTACAGCACCTTCCCAGAGGCAGCTTACGCCCTCACTCTGACCAAGTCTGGCTCCTGGCCGCGCCAGCGCGACGTCGTCGAGCTCATTTGCGCCCACGCGGCCGCGCACCGCGTGATCGAAGGCGAGATTCACCTTTCAGAGCGTGGCCTGGCCGGTCGACTCCATGGCTCGAGCTCGAGCTCGACCCGGGCGAGCGAGCTCCTCGACAAGCTCGCCGAGCGCCGCGTGCTCCGGCTCCTGCACGCCGGCGAGGGCACCGCGCCGAGCATTTGGCGCCTCTGGCACTGGACCCGATGGGAGGTCCCGTGGAAGATCCGACCGGCAAGCGTCCAGGAGCGCCTAACGGCCTTCGCCGCGGCCGAAATCGGCGCGCAACCCGGATCTAGCGCGCCGGTCATGATAGGCGCGCTAACCACTTCGGCGAGGGCAATTTCGGCCCGAATTTCGGACTTAGCGCGCCTCCCATCAGAACCGGCGCGCAACGGTTCACCTAGCGCCCCGTTGTCGCAGGTCAACGGCTCGCGACCGGCGCGCTACGCCGAGGGCCTCACTGATTCGTTAGGGAGAGATGAATCTCTCCTTATGGAGGAAGAAGAGTTCAATCACAGGGCGGCGGCGGCCCTAATCGACGCGGTGCGGTTCGCGACGGGCCTCAAGCGTGTCTATGGGCGGCCGGCGGCCCGGCTGGCTCGAGTGGCGGCCGATGCGAACGGGCGCCTCGAGGAGCTCGTGAGGTCGACGCGCGACTACTCAGGCCGGCCGCTCCTGCTCGAGGAGCACGTCGAGCGGCTCGAGCGGCTCCTCGTCGCTCCGCCGGCGGCGAGTCAAGCCAAGTCAAGCTCGGCGCTTTACTTGCGCCCGATCGCCGAGCTCCGGGGCGAGCTCGAGGCCGATGGTCCGGTGACCGTCGACGTCGGCCGCCAGGCGCTCGCCGAGCTCAAGTCCCACGTCAGAGCTAGCCGGTCGGCCGACCCGTCCGATACGATGGACTCATGAGGCAGCGGGAAAAGATGCGCGCCGACGGCGTGACCGAAGTCGAGTGGCCCTGGATGCTCGCCGTCGACGAGCTCGGCATCGCCCTGGTCCGCGACGAGCTCGTCGCCCGCGGCGTCCCGGTCTCTCAGGCCGCCGTCGTCGCCCTCTGGCTCCACGATCAACTCGAGCTTCGGCGCCACGTGAGCGACGAGAGCGCCCGCCGCTATCGCAAGCTCCTTCGCTCTCTCGAGCCCCCGGACGGGCGCGCTAAGGAAGGAGCCACACGTGTCAAAGCTGGAAGCTCAAGCTGAGGTCGAGACTCAAGAGAATCCTGGCCTGGGGGCGGCGAGCGCTGAAACCGTCGACGGCATACCCGCACCAGGCCAGGGCTACGAGGACGTCCAAGTCTCGAGCCGCAAGGCCTTCATCGTGGCGATGGCGGCGCTCGCCGGCGGCGGCCTGATCCTCGGCCAGGTCATGGACTACAAGTTCACGACCGACGCCCTCGAGCGGCGGATCGACCGGCTCGAGGCCTACATCCAGGCCCGGCGCGACCTCGAGCAGGCGTCATGAGCCTGACCCTGATCGACGTCTCGCGCTGGCAGCACAGCGAGCCGATCGACTACAAGGCCGTGAAGGACGCCGGCGTGCGGGCGGCCATCATCTGCGCGCGGGACGCCGACGGCGCCGTGAACCCGTACTACGGCGAGGACTACAACGGCTTCAAAGACGCCGGCCTCGGCGTCGGCTCGTACATCTATTGCCGGCCCGACGTCGCCGCGGAGACTCAGGCCAAAGACCTCGACCAGCTCCTCAACTACGGGCCGTCCTGGGCCGACATAGAGCAGGCCGGCTTTAGTGTCGAGCTCGAGCGGGCGATCCTCGAGAAGACCACCCACGGCGTGAGCACCTACGTCCCCGGCTATGTGCTCGAGGCCGGCGCCGGCGAAATGTGGGGCGAGTGGCCCTGGACGACCTACGGCAGCCCGCTCGCCTCGAAGTGCCTGATCGTCCAGGTCGACGTGAAGGGCTCGGTCCCCGGCATCGCCGGCGAGGTCGACATTGACACCTGGGAAGGCTCCGACGAGGCCTTCTTGGAGTGTTTCCGGCTGAAGGTCCCGCTCGACGGGCCGCCGCCGATCCCCCTCGGCGAGCGCGTCGTCGGCCTGGCGGGATGCTCGAGCGGCGGCTACTGGCTCGCCTCCGAGGCCGGCGCCGTGTACGCCTTCGGCGGAGCGCCCTATCTCGGCTCGTGCCCGGTCGCCGACGAGCCGGTCGTCTCCATCACGGCGTGCGGGCCGCGCGGCTACTGGCTCGCCGGCGAGGGCGGCAAGGTCTACCCCTTCGGGGCGGCCAAGGCCTTCCCCCGCTTCACGCTCGGCCTCCCGCCCGAGAAGTGAACCGGGCGGCGCTCGTCATCACCGGAGCGGCGCTCGGCGTCGCCCTGGCGGCGGTCGGAGCGCTAGCGGTCCTCGACGAGCTCGTCAGAGACGGCCGGCGGCCGGAAGACCTCGGAGTCCTGGAAGATCCCGAGCACGGTCGAGCGGGCGAAGCCGGTCGCGCCGGCGATCGCCGTGTAGCTGACCTGGTGGAGGTCGTGCGCCTCGACGACGAGCTGCTCGAGCTCGAGGCGCTCGGCCGCAGCGGCGCTCTTCGCGGCGCGGTAGCGGTTAGCGGCGCCCTCGAGTTGCGCCACGATCCCGCCGCGGTCAGTGTCGAGCACAGCTATCCGCATGGCGGTCCCTCCTCGGCGTCGATCGTCCGACTGTCGCCATCGTACGCGCTTCCCGCAGCTCAGAGGCGGTCGCTCGGGAGACCGTCGTGAGAAAGCGCTCGCCTCGATTGAAGGTGCGAGGCAAGTGCGCGGCCGGGCACGTGACCGAGACCGAGGCCCCGCGGGGCCTCATGACCTGGTCGGGCACTTGTCCGACGGAAGGGTGCGAGCTACCGGTCGTGGCCCGCCGTATCCCCATCTCGAAGAAGGCCGACCCGTCGAGCTCGACGGTCCGGCTCCCGTCGGGAGTCTCCGTACGAAAGGTGAAGCGCTATGGACCAAGAGACAATCGCGCCCCCGGGATGGAAGCCGGCGAGCCGGCCGGCGCCGGCGCCGGCGCACCTACGATCGACCCCGGGCGAGCCGCAGGGGACGACGCCCCCGCCGGCGCCGGAGGACCCCCCCTCTCCGGCGCCGGCGGCCCGGCGGGGCCTTCGGGACCTGTTCCCGAGAGCTCCGCGCGACGAGCGCCCGAAGGTGACCCGGGCCGAGGTCGCCCAGGGGCTCAGGGAGAGATTTACCCGGGCATCTACTGAGGGCGACGACGACAGGCCGCCGCCGCCCGTCGGCACCGGCGAGGGCCTCGAGGAGCTCGGCGAGACCCTGCTCCTGCTCGTCTCGAAGGTCGCCAACCGGCTCCTGCGCCGGCGCACCCGGGCCGATTGGGAGATGACCGAGGCCGAGGCGGCTTCCATCTCGGCGCCGGCGGTCCGCATGTTGCGGCGCCGGCTCAACATCGGCGCCGACCTCTCCGACGCGACCGACGTCGGCCGGGGCGGCAACGGCATCGTGAGCTACGTCTTCCGCGTGCTCGACGGTGAGGCGCCGGACCGGGCGGCGGCCTCGTGGCGGGCGGCGAACGATCAGGCCCGGGCTCAGGCTCAGAGGCCCGTCGAGCTCGGCGCCGAGGAGGCGATCCCCGCCCCCGTGCGGCCGGCGCCGGCGCATCTTCGCCCCGAGCCCGTCGAGGCCGACGGCTTCGCCTCGGTAGGACGCCCAGAGGCCGAGCCGGCGCCGGCCGGCGCCGCTCCCACGCAAGGCCCCACGAAGAGCTTCTTCGACGGCTTCGCCGACGTCTGATCGGCCATGACCGATACCCAGGCCCCCGAGAGCGCCGGCCTCGTCCTCGACCCCGACCAGGGCGCCTACGTGGCGATCTTCGGCCGCAAAGGCTCAGGCAAGAGCGAGCTCGCTAAGAGCTACTTCCGCGCCTACCCCTACGACCGCATCGTCTTCGACTCCAACGACGAGATCGACCCGGAGGGCACCTACACGCTCGACGTCGGCCCGGGCCTCTTCGAGTGGCCCACGCTCGAGGAATGGGCCGAGCGACTCCTAGCGCGGCGCCGTCGTTGCGCCACCTTGCCGGCACAGCGTCCCGTCGAGCGTCGCCGGTCCCGCCCGGAGCTCCCCCCGTATCCGTCGCTCCGCTACGCGATCGATTTCACCGACGACGAGCTCATGCCGAATTCTCGCGTCCCGCACTGGCTCTATCTCGTCGACCAGGTCATAAAGCTCGCCTACCACCTCGGCCGGCCAGTGTGCATTTGGGTCGACGAGGTCGGCGACATTTTCCCGGTCGGCAAGACGCAGGGAAACTCCATGCAAGCCCTCCACAAAGGCCGCCACAAGGCGCTCACCCTCCTCATGGCCGGCCCTCGGCCGTACAACGTCGAGGTGCTCGTGCTCAGCCAGAGCGACCTCGTCTGCATCTTCGAGATGCCCCACGAGCTCGACCGCCAGCGCGTCGCCGCGCACTGCGCGATCCCGATCAACGAGCTCGGCCCGATGCTCGACAACCTCGAGGAGCACGGTTACCTGGCCTTCTTCGCGGCCTCCCACAGCGTCGCCATCCTCCCGCCGCTCGAGCTCGACGCCGCCAAGCGCTAACAGGATCGGCATTTAAGGTTGTGGGCCGGCCGCCCGACCGTTTCGAGGTCGAGAAAGAGACCCAGCTCGGACGGTCAAAAGACCCCTTGTAATCGGGAGAGCTCGCGCCCATCGTCGGCCCTGTCTGACCTCCGGGAATCCGGTCCGTCCGCACGAGGAGAAGTGGTCATGTGAAGAACAAGGGCAGGCGCAAGCACTGGCTCAAGGTGGCGCTCGTCGCCGGCCTTGTCTACGTCGGCTTCCGCGTCGTCGAAGAAAAGGGCGTGAAGCCCAAGCTAGGAGGCTCGAAGTGAAAAGAGTGCTTTTCTGGGCGACCGTCGCCGGCGTCTCGCTCATTTCCCCCTACGTCCTGGGCGTCATCGCGGCGCGGTTCCCCAACTCGCCGGCGGCGACCCTCAACAACGACCTCAAAAGGAGCCCCGCCTGATGCCCCCCGTATCCGCTGACGCACAAGTCTCCGTGCAGGGAGTCCAGATCCCGCGGAGTTCGATCGACCCGGCCGGCTTCTACAAGGGGACCTCCCGGCAGAGATTCCTCGAGAAGTCGATCTCGTCCTTCGCCGGCCTCGGCTACACCGACAGCTTCACCATCAAACAGGCCGGCATCATCGCCGCCATCGACATCAACGTCGTCGGGACCGTCGTCGCGACGCTCGGCACGGGCGCTTGTGCCACGACGGCGCGCTGGCCCCACGACCTGATAAAGGCGATCCGCTTCTCGGCCAACGGCGTCAACAACATCATCAACGTCTCCGGCGGCAAGCTACAGGTTCACCGCTTCATGGAGACGGGCGACATTTCCGACAAGGGAATCGCCCAGGGCGCCAACGCCGCCAGCCCGGGAACGACCTTCTACACCGGTTCGCTCTCGCTCGGCTCAGAGGCCTGGGGAGTCGGCTCCAACGTGACCGCCATCGGCGCGGGGACCTACAACTTCGACCTCACCTACCGGCTCCCGGTCGCCTTCGACCTCGTGAAGCTCCTCGGCGCCGTCTTCGCGCAGACGAGCTCGACGTCGCTCGACATCGGGATCGACTGGAATACCTCGGCGAACCTGTTCACCTTGACGGGCACGGCGACTATGGTCGTCTCGGCGGCTGTCTACACCGAGGGCATCGTCTTTTCGATCCCCCGCAACTCCAACGGCGACCCGATCATCCCGAACCTGCAGGCGTTCCATTCGCTCGTCCAGTACAACGACTTCGGAGTCGGCCAGGGCGCCTACGAGTCGACCCTCATGGGCACCGGCGTCGGCAAGCGCCTCCTCCGGGCCTACTGGCAGCTTTGGAACGGCGCCGCGCCGCAGACGCCCGTCATATTGAACGAGACCAACTTCGGCCAGTGCGGATGGCGCTTCGGCGGCAACGAGACGCCGGAGGCCTTCCAGACGGGCCGGACGCTTCGCATGTGGCAAGAGCGCCTCTACAACACCGACATCGCGAACCTCTTCGGCTTCGGCTGCATGGACTTCTCGAGCCAGTGGGCGATGCGCGACTCGATCGACGAGGCGACGGCGACCAACCTTCGCCTGCTCGTCACGCCGCTCAACTCGCTCACGACGCCCGTGCTCGAAGTCGTGCAAGAGAGCCTCATGTCCGGGAGCGCGGCGTGAGAGGCCAGGGCGGCACCGCGTGGGAGGCCTTCGACCCCGCGACGCCGGCGTTGTCCGTAGTCGAAGGCTCGGCCTCGATGGTCGGCGACCAGCGTCCCGTCTCCTCCGGCGTGTCTTTCTGGCACCCGAGCCACGAGCTCTTCGGCTTCGGCGTCCTCGTGGGCCTGACGGCAACGGCGCTTTACCTTGTCAACGAGCGCGGCAGCCACATCGGCGGCCACGCCAACCTAGGCCCGGCATCGGTAGAGGCCGAAGCCGGCATCGGAAAGGACTGACGTGAATTTCGACCCCTTCGACGTCGACGCCACACCGACCGAGCCGGCAGGACCGGCGGAGGCAGCGGCCGAGCCAGTGGCACCGGCAACCCCGGCCGCAACCCCGGCCGCCGTCGACCCGTTCGCGGTCGCCCCGGCGGCACCGGCGGCCGCCGAGGCGCCCCAACCGGTGACCCCGCTCATAAAGCGCTACACCATCGTTCACCACCCGCAGAACGGCTACGGCATCGTGCTCGCCGTCGGCACCCTCCAGGGCGTCGAGCGGCCGCGCAACGCCGTCGTCGTCGGATGGTTCCCCGTCGTCTCGCACCCGATCACGACCGACCAGCTCGAGCCCGTCGCGAGCCAGTAACCGAGATGGCAACCGCCACGGCTAGCGCGCACAAGCCGAGGCGCGAGTCGAACCTCGGCCGGCCTCTTCATGGCGCTCCCGCCGGCGCCGCGGAGAGGCCGGCTCCGCGCCACCCCGGCGACGAGGCCCCCTGGTCCGACGAGGAGCGAAAGGCGGCCGGCCTCCCGCCGATCGGCGAAGGCTCCGGCGCTCCGGGATCGGCCCGGGCTCGGCGCAACATAGAGCGGCGCCAGCGGGCCGAGGTCGAAGCGAACGAGCTCGCCGAGCGTGAGGCGAAGACCAAGGCGGACAGGGCCGCGAAGGCGGCGACCGAGCGCCACGCCCAGCGCTCCCGGAAGATCCGCTCGGAAGGGCGCGAGGTCACGCGGGCGGCGCGAAAGACCGCCTCGACGGCGACGGGCGGCCTTTCGGCCATGCTCTCGGGCAAGAGCCCGGGCACGCTCGGCGGCCTCTTCTTCGGCATGATCCTCTACGCCATGGGAAAGGCGCTCCTCGACGGCGGCCCGGCCGAGGTCGCCGGCTGGCTCGGGGCGAAGTTCATCAACCGCCCCTACACGAAAAGCTCCGGCGAGAAGGCGGCCAGCCCGGCCGCCCCGGCGACCCCGCAGAACGAGATCTCGGTGCCGGCGAGCCCCGGCTCTCCGGCCTCGGTCCTGGTGGCCTAAATGAAAGCGCTCTTTCTCTTCACGCTCGGCGCCCTGATCGTGTGCCAGGTCACCGTCGGCCAGGCGATCCAAAGGCTCGACATATGAGCGCCATCACGGGCGCCATCGGCGGCGCCCTGGCGCTCCTGCTCCTCGACGCCGCAGTCGCCGGCAAGGGCAGCTCCGAGCTCGGCGGCGCCTCGAAGATCCTGCAAGGCGCGGCGAGGGTGCTCATAGACCCGACGGTCCCGCTCATCCCCGACCGGCGCTCGAAGGCCCCGAAAGAGGACAACCCGGCGCCGGCGCCGAAGAAGAAGGTGCCTCAACCGCACGTACAGACGGCGCCCGTGCCGCACAGCGTCCCGTCGAGCCAGTCCCACCTACCTCTGATCCCATAGCGAAAGGAACCGACAGTGCAAAAGGCAATCAAATACGGGTTCGGGGCGATCTTTCTTTACATCATGGTCGCCTACACGGGCGGCGTGAAGCTCGTCCAGCAGGCCGGGAGCACCGTCCAGAACACCGCGAAGACCCTGCAAGGCCGGTCGACGTGAGCTTCGGAGTCAACGCCCGCCGGCGCGTCGTCACCGATTGGCTGCCCGACCCGTACGCGACGCAGCAGGCCGAGGCGCTCATGAGCCTCAACGAGCTCACGCTCACGGGCCGCGGCAACGACAGCGTGCGCTTCGGCCTCGACCCGAGCTGCTTCTCACAGCACGATCTCGGTCGGCGCCAGAGCTTTGCCCGCTTCTACGGCGCCCCGAACGTGACCAAGGGCAACCCGCCCGACGCCGCCCCGGCCCTCAAGAGCCCCGCCTACGACCCGGCGGACACTCAGGTCCTCCTGGCCGAGTTCGGGCTATGACCTCACGCCGTCGACACGTCCGCAAACCCAGAGCGAAGCTCGGCTTCAAGGGCCTCGAGCGGCGCGTCGAGAGCGAGTACCTCCGCAAGGGCTACTCGCCCCGGCGCGCCCGGGCGATCGGGCGGGCGACGGCCGGCAAGGTGGCGCAACGACGGCGCCGCGCTAGGAGTCGATAGAGATGGCCCAAAAGGCCCCCCCCGCCGGCGAGAGGCGTCCCGCCGGCGAGTCCAAGAAGACCGACAAGACGACGACCTGGCTCAAGAAGAATTGGTACGTGCCCGTCGGCGGCCTGGCGGTCCTCGGCATCGCCCTCTACGAGAAGAAGAAGAACGCCGCCAGCTCGACCAACGCCGCCGCGAGCTCGACCGGGTCATCCGGCTCAGGCGGCTACGGCGGCGGTTACACGGGCTCCGGCTTCGCCGGCGAAGGCGACGTGCAGGGCCAGCTCTCGAACCTGGCCTCGACCGTGACCTCGACCAAGGCTCAGCAGCACCAGACGCTTTCCAGCCAGCAGAGCCAGATAACCGCCGACAAGGCGGCCATCTCGCGGGAGGACGAGGCGATAGCGGCCCTCCAGGCCGACGTCGCCGCCTTGAAGAACGCCCCCGACAAGAAGGCGGCGGCCTCGAGCACCGAGGGCACGACCGTCGGCAACGCCGTACCGGGCGAAAAGACGACGAGCTCGGGGGCGAACAGCCCGGCGGGCCCGACCGGCGTCGGCACAGAGGCGGCACCGGGCTCGAGCATGGACCAGCTGCTCGCCGACACGACCTCGGCCAACACCGCCGGCAAGGGCAAGACAGATCTCGACACCGAAGGCAACGCCAAGGCGTCGATCGACAAGGCCCCGGAGGCGGTGCACCCCTCGAGCGCGGCCAACAAGCCGAAGACGGCGCCGGCGAAGGCCGCGGATGCGAAGACGGTCGCTCCGGCGGCGCACAAGACCACGGCGAAGAGGTAGGCCGCCGTGGCCACCGCGACGCAGCCGGCGAAGACGACGGCCAAGGCCAAGGGCTCGAGCCCGGTCACCGTCCCCTACGCCCACCCGGCCAACGAGGTGCAATGGGCCGACGACTTCCTGACCTACATCCACGCGCCGACCGACAAGCCGGAGCTCACCTTCATCGTCGCGGCCGAGGACTACGAGGGCACCTTTCACTCGTCGCCCGGCTTCATCCCCCGCAAGTACGGCGACGACAACGCCAACAACCCGCTCGACTCGACGCAATTCGAGGCGGGCGGCGTCGTGTGGGCGGAAAACGGCGGTGACCCCGTCTGGCAGTTCCGGACCCTCAAGGCCGGGCTCGAGTCGAACGCGGCCGTCATCGAGGACAACCCCGGCGACGCCGAGCTCCTAAAGGACCTGCGGGCGGGCAACAAGACCGCCCAGGAGCTCGCCGACGACATAGCGGCCTCCGACTGGGGCACCGGCGGCGGGCCGGGCTCGGCGGCCGAGGAGGGCTACTCCAGGGACATCTCCGACGAGCTGCAGACGGCGCTCGAGCAAGTCAACGCCCCGCAGGCCAAGAGCGACCCGCTCAACATCCCCGGCGACGTCGAAAGCTGGCTC
>Ga0326727_10026902_pt1 | contig 10614 bp, 10 predicted proteins | sample MB2enrmetagenome_FD_207643 | JGI IMG/M metagenome (GOLD analysis project Ga0326727, IMG submission 207643) | Lab enriched peat soil microbial communities from McLean, Ithaca, NY, United States - MB29MY | ecosystem: Environmental > Terrestrial > Soil > Wetlands > Peat | place: USA: New York... | reverse complement strand
CAAGACGCACCTTTCCGACCTTGTGGAGCGGGCCGCGAAGGGCGAGGAGATTGTGATTGCCAAGGCGGGGAAGCCGATGGCGCGCCTGTCGCCGCTGACCGTCGAGGAGAAGGCTCCGCAGCCGCTGCGTAAGTTTGGACAGAATGTGCTGGGAATAACGTTTCTCGCCGACGACTGGGAAAAGGACATTCCCTTGGAATATTTCCAGGATGAGGGCGAGGAAAACCCCTTCGGCGGTGAGGTCGTTGTGACCGAGGCGAAATGACATCTTCCAGGCTTCTGCTGGATTCCAATATCGTGGTTTGGCTGGACCAGAAGCCGGAGCGGTTGCCAGCTTCGGTGGTGCGGCAGATCGAATCCGCACCGCAGGTTTTCTTGAGTGCGGTGACGGCGTGGGAGCTGGGCATTAAACAATCGCTCGGCGGGCTGACTCTCCTTCGACCGGTTTCCGATCTTATTCAAGCCCTTGGGATGACCGAACTGCCAGTGACCATTCGGCATGGTGAAGCAGTGCGTGACTTACCCCTTCACCATCGCGACCCCTTTGACCGCTTGCTGGTGGCGCAGGCCATGGTGGAGGGGTTGATCCTGGTGACAGGCGACAAGAGGCTGACCGAGTACGGAGTTCCAATTCTGCTCGTTTAACGGCTACTGACCACTGATCGCTGACCACTGGAAACTGCCTTACGTGATGTCCTCGGTGTCGTAAACCGGTTCGCTGCGCTTTTTGGGGACGCCGTGGACACTGGCCAGCAGGTCCTCGACGACGTCTTCCAACTGGCGCTGGCTTTCGATCACGGCGCTCATGCTCTTCAGATCGTCGGTCTCGATCACGCGCTCGACCAGGACGACGGCATGGCACTGGGCGACATGGTCGAGGTTCAAGCCCTCGGGGGTTTTGGCTTTGATGCTGACCTGGTCGATGCCGAGATTCAGCAGGTCGGCGACGCGGGCGCGCATCTGGCCGGCAATGGGGCCGATCTTGGGCGCGGCCAGAATCAGCGTTGTGTCCACGTTCACAATGCGGAAGCCGGCGTGTTCAAGCTCTTCCATGGCCAAGTTGAGGAAGATGGCCGAGTCGGCGTCCTTCCAGCGCGGGTCGCCGGGGGGGAAGAAGCTGCCAATGTCGCCGGCGGCCACGGCGCCCAGCAGAGCGTCCGTGAGGGCGTGCAGGAGCACGTCGCCGTCGGAGTGGCCGGCCAGGCCCTCCGGGTGGTCAAGTGAGAGTCCACCGATGCGCAGCGGCACGCCCGCCTTGAATACGTGTGAATCCCAGCCAAATCCGATTCGTGTTTCCATGGTCATCGTGCCTGCCGTTGGAATCTTATTCCAAAAATCGCGCCGTCCTGCCGAAACTCGGCGGGTCTTGCCTTGAAGGGTACGAACTTTAGAACCTGTCCAAAAACTGTCTAACTGAAGGAACGGGCCTGAGGCTCGCTCTTTTCAATATCATCGGTCTATTTTTCTTTCGCCTGCCCCTGGCGCGCGAGCTGGTGCAGATAGAACTCGGCCAACTCGAGGTCGCCCGGCTGGGTAATCTTCAGATTAACCGCCGAGCCATGCACGACGGCGACCGGATGGCCGGCACGCTCGACGACCGAAGCCTCGTCGGTGCCGATAAAGCCATCCGCCAGGGCCTCGGAAAAGGAGCTCTTCAGCAGGCCGTAGCGGAAGCCCTGCGGCGTCTGCGCCAAAACGATAAACTCGCGCGGAATGGTCGAGGTAATCAGCGCCCCGTGGGCGGTCCGCTCGACCTGCTTGATGGTGTCGACGGCCGGCAAACCGACAATGGCCGCTCCATGCTCGATGACCGCGTCGATGGTCCGCTCGATGGTGGCCGCGTCGATCAGCGGTCGCACCGCGTCGTGCACAAGGACTATATCGTCTGCCTCGGCGGGCAAAGCGGCCAGCGCGTGCGCCACCGACTCCTGGCGGTTATTGCCGCCCTCGACGATGCGGACCCGGTCGGCAAAGCCGTACTCGGCGGCCTGAGCCTGGACGCGCTCGATCTCGCTCTTGCGCACGGCCACGTAGATTGCCGTAATCCGGGGCACCGAAGCAAAGGCGCGCAGCGAATGAACCAGAATGGGGACCCCATCCAGGGCGAGAAACTGCTTGGGCTGCGGCCCGGCCATCCGGGTTCCCAGCCCCGCGGCGGGAAGAATCGCGAATACTTGCATAACGGCTGGAGTATACAACGAACGGGCAGGTCTGGTGCAGAGTTTTGATGAGTTCCCCTGAAAGAGTGCCGGTGAGAGTTCGCAGCTCCCCGTTCTTTTCGCAAAAAAACCAGGACAAAAAGCGGAGAAAGCTGCGGTTTCATGGATTTGAAGGGCCGGGAGGCCGCGTCTTCGCGGAGTCTTCCTGCAAGCCGCCACATGGCCGCCTTATTATTTGGGGATGCGCCCGAACCGCCCCCCAACGCTCGCCATCGATACGACGCTGCTCAAGCCGGGGCTGCGCCTGGCCGTGGGTCTGTCTGGCGGCGCCGACTCGGTGGCCCTGCTGCGCACACTGGCCGCGCGCGGCAAGGAGCTGGGGCTGGTGCTTCATGCCGCCCACCTGCACCACGGCCTGCGCGGCGAGGAGGCCGACGGCGACCTGGCCTTTGCGCGCACTCTGGCGGCCGAACTCGGCTTGCCTTTTCACGAGGCGCGGGTAGACACCGCAGCCGAAGCGCGCGCCCGGCCGGGCCCCGGCAAAGCTGACCAGAACAACTCTGCCGAAAACGCCGACTTTTCTGAAGTCGCCAAGTCCGCTGAAACCATTGAGGAGGCCGCGCGCCGCCTGCGCTATGGCTGGTTCCGGCAACTGATGGCCTCGGGCGAGGTGGAGGCGGTGGCCACGGCCCACACGCGCGACGACCAGGCCGAGACTGTACTGGCCAAATTTCTGCGCGGAGCCTGGACCGAGGGCTTGAGCGGCATTCATCCGGTGGTCGAGTTTCCCGAGGGCCGCATTCTGCGTCCGCTGCTCGGGGCGACGCGGGCCGAGGTTGAACTTTATCTGGGCTCGCTGGGCCAGAGCTGGCGCGAGGACTCCTCGAACCGCCACCTCACCTTCACCCGCAACCGCATCCGCCACGAGTTGCTGCCGCTGCTGGAGAGCTGGAACCCGCGCCTGCGCGAGCACCTGGCGCAGATGGCCTCTCTGGCCCGCGACGAGGAGGCCTGGTGGCAGGCTGAGTTGGTCCGCCTGGGGCCGCAGTTGCTTCTGCCCGGCCGGGCAATACGAGGTGGGGGGAGGGGTGGAGGACGCGCCGCGGGCGATCTGCTGGCGCCGTCTCTGTCGATCGACGTCACCCGCCTGGCCGCGCTCGCTCCGGCCCTCCAGCGGCGGCTCTTGCGCCACGCGGCGGAAAAGTTGGGCGCGGCGGTGGATTTTCCTGCGACGGAGGCCTTGCGTGCCCTGGCTCTGACTGGCCGCGCGGGCCAGAAGCGGGAGTTGGCCCAGGGATTGCGCGCCGAGCGAACGCCGAGGGAGCTGCGGCTGGCGGTTCTGCCCGTCGCGCCAGTTGGAGTGACGGCCACCGCAACTGCTCCCGAGTACACGGTGACCGTTCCCGGCGAGGTGACAGCGCCGGCCTTCGGGCTGCGGCTGCTAATCGAAGCTGACGTACCCTCCGGGGTGGCTGAGAGCCCGCCACCTGCTTCCGGCCAGACGGCCACGCTGCGCAACTGGCGGCCCGGCGACCGCGTCCGGCTGCGCTACTCCGCCAGCCCGCGTAAAGTGAAGGAAGTCCTGGAGCGCCTGCGGGTTACCGGCTCCAGCCGCGCCCTTTGGCCGGTTCTCGAACTCGATGGCCGCATCGTTTGGATGCAGGGAGCCGAAGTGGAGCCCGTGCCAGGAATTCACATCACGGCAACCAGCCTGGAGAGCAACGGCGCAGCGCTTCCCCCGATGGGAACTTCTCCGCGCGGTTGACCTGCTCGATGCCATCGGGGAACCTGCCCTCAAACTGACCAAATTGCTAAAATTTTTCTTGCCTTGGAGTACAATCGTAGCTACTGCTCGTCCGGGCGGCGGAGAAGCTGTGTCTGCCGTGAAGGGTTAATGTACCCGCCGTTTGAAGCTGGCTACTTTCTGTGACTTTGGGCAGGCCGCCAGCGTCTAAAGGGTGATGTAGTCGGTGTGGAAGGCCGGTTGAATGGCTCATCCAACGCCGGAAAAGAGGAATACTGGTGAATTCTACCGTCAAAACGATCATGTTCTGGGTCTTTATCCTCATCTGCCTGATGCTGCTTTGGGGCGTGGTGCAGAGAGGCTCCAACATGGGCAAGGACACGGAGATTTCCTACTCCGACCTGTACAACGACGTGAAGCAGGGGCTGGTGCTCGACGCGGAGATCCAGGGCGGCGATATGCACGGTCACCTGAAGGCCACGCCCAAGGAAGAGTTCCACACCCGTGTCGGTGACCAGTACCAAGATCTTGAAACGGCGATGCTGGCCTCTGGAACCCGCTTCTCCAAGAAGGAACAGCAGAACAACATTCTGCTTCCGCTGCTGATTAACGTCGGCCCCTTCCTGCTGCTGGGCGTGGTCTGGTTTATCTTCATGCGCCAGATGCAGTCGGGCGGCAACAAGGCGATGTCGTTCGGCAAGAGCCGGGCGCGCCTGCTTTCGATGCAGCAGAAGAAGATTACCTTCAAGGACGTGGCCGGCGTGGACGAGGCCAAGGAAGAACTGAAGGAGATCATCGAGTACCTGCGCGAGCCGGCAAGGTTTCAGAAGCTGGGCGGACGCATTCCCAAGGGCGTGCTCCTGGTGGGACCTCCGGGAACTGGCAAGACGCTGCTGGCGAGAGCCGTGGCCGGTGAGGCGAATGTTCCGTTCTTCTCCATCTCCGGCTCCGATTTCGTTGAAATGTTCGTCGGCGTGGGCGCCAGCCGCGTCCGTGACCTCTTCGAGCAGGGCAAGAAGAACGCACCCTGCATCATCTTCATCGACGAAATCGACGCCGTGGGCCGCCATCGTGGCGCCGGTTTGGGCGGCGGGCACGATGAGCGCGAGCAGACTCTGAATCAGTTGCTGGTCGAGATGGACGGCTTTGAATCCAACGACGGCGTGATCCTAGTGGCGGCCACTAACCGCCCCGACGTGCTCGACCCGGCCCTGCTGCGCCCAGGCCGCTTCGACCGCCGCGTGGTGGTGGGCCTGCCCGATATTCGCGGCCGCGAAGAGATTCTGCGCGTTCACATCAAAAAGGTTCCGGTTTCAGAGGATACCAACTTGAATGTGCTGGCTCGCGGCACACCCGGCTTCAGCGGCGCCGACTTGGCCAACATGGTCAACGAGGCCGCGCTGAGCGCCGCGCGCATGAACCGCAAACAGGTCACCATGTACGACTTCGAGCTGGCCAAGGACAAGGTGCTGATGGGCGCCGAGCGCAAGTCCATGCTGCTGACCGACGAGGAAAAACGGGTCACCGCCTATCACGAGTCCGGCCATGCGCTGGTCTCGTTCCTGCGCGAGAACTCCGACCCCATCCACAAGGTCACCATCATTCCTCGCGGCATGGCGCTGGGCGTCACCATCTACCTGCCCGACGACCGCCACAACTACACCCGCGAGTACCTGGAAACCCGGCTGGCGACGGCCTACGGCGGGCGCGTGGCGGAGGAGGTCTTCCTCAAGCAGATGTCCACCGGCGCGGGCAGCGACATCGAGAGCGCCACAGATCTTGCCCGGCGCATGGTCTGCGAGTACGGCATGAGCCGCCTCGGCCCCCTCACCTTCGGCAAGAAGGAGGAGCAGATATTCCTGGGCCGCGAGATTGCCCAGCACCGCGACTTCAGCGAGGAAACGGCGCGGCAGATTGATCTCGAAGTGCGTCGCCTGATCGACGAAGCCTACCAGTCGGCCCATACGCTGGTCGAGTCCAATGCCGACGCCATGCACCGCCTGGCAGCAGCCCTTCTGGAGCGCGAGACCATCGACGCCGAAGAGGTGCGGTTGCTGATTGAAGGCAAGGAGCTGCCTCCGCTACGCTCCAATCTGGCCACTCCTTCAGACACTGGCAGCGGCGATGCGCAGCAAGTGCTCAAACCGGAGAGCCGCAGTGGACCGAGCTGCCCCGAGGGTTCGCCTTCGCCGGCCTGACGGCAATCTGCTTTCGTACCAACAATGAGGGCCACTCGCATGGAGTGGCCCTTTCTCTTTGCAAAAAGGACTGCGAAGCTTCTACTTGCAAAACACGTTGCGGGACTTCCGCGGCATATTGGCTTCTGCCCGTTGCCGAATGCCCAGCCAAGCGGCTTTTCCCTGCGGGCAAAGCCTCCTGCTCAGAAAAGCCGCATTCCGGGCCACCCCAAGAACGATGTGTGCCTATCCGCTTTTCACCCACAGCCCCTGCGTATTGGTAAGCGAGACCTGATCAGAGGCTCCGTAGATTTAACTCTTGGTTCCTGGCTCCTGTGACGGCTCTTCCTTCGGGGCGGATGGGGCAGAATGCACCGGAATTCCGCTGATAAGGCCCTGATAGTTTGTGAGGCGATTGCCGAGAATAACCACTCCCTTGGAAGTGATTTCATATTCGCGAATATCCTTGGCATGATTCCCGCCCCGCATCTTGATAACCACCATGATCTTGCGGAGCTGTCCATCAATGCATACGTACCGCAGCCGGAGAATGTCATCGCAAAGGAAAGAAATGGAGTAGGTACTGAAAGGAAATTCGGTAAAAGACTCATCCACTTCAACGGTGCTAAGAATCGTCACACCGATTCCTGTCAAAGCGAAGATCATCCGGTAGAGCGATTCGCGAAAGTCAGCGCGGAAGCCTGGCGACAGAGCCATCTCAAAGCCGGCCAGCGAATCGATCACCAGGCGCTTGGCGCCAATCTTCTGCACTGCGTCAAGAATCGACTGCATGGTTTCATCCACTGACAGGTCGAGGGGACGGAGATAGAGGATGGTGAGTTTTCCGTCTTTCTGCGGTGTTTCCAGATCCAAACCTAGACTCGTGGCTCGCTCCGCATACGCTTCCGGGCGTTCTTCAAAGACCGCCACGATTCCCGGCTCTCCCTGGCGTATGCCTTCCGCGATGAATTGAGTTGCCAGGACAGATTTTCCGGTTCCCGAAGACCCCGCTATGAGCACGCTATCGCCTTCGCGCACGCCACCATCCAGCATCTTGTCCAACTCCGCGACGCCGAAGGAAAGGCGCCGGTAGCTGGGCGGATTTCTCTTGCGTGCGGTCAACCCAAACGTGCGCGAGAAGGCTTGCACGCCGGCATCGGTGATGCGGAATGTGTGCAACCCCGGCACAGAAGCCTGACCACGCAGTTTGATGACCTGCAACTTGCGCACAATCGAGTTGCGCTCTGCCGTCTGGCACAGCCAGAATAGACCGTCGGCAACGGTGAAAATGGGGTTGTCGCGCAGCTCATCCTCGGCATATTCACCGATCAGAAAGGTTGTAGCCTGCCAGCTAGCCAGAAACAGTGCTAATTTCTGGATGAAAGCTTGCAGGTCCATGCCCTCCAGTGGCTTCCGCACCATGGTGCGGAAAGAGTCCACGACCACAACAGCAGGGTTGGACTTCTCAACTTCCCTGGTAATCTCCTCCAGAACCGCGCCCAGGTCCTTCTCCAGAACGACCTGGCTCAGATTGATGAAGCGGATCGAGTCGGGCAGCAATGCCGGATCAAAGAACGTGTACTGTTGCTGGTAGCGCAGCATTTTGATTGCCGACTCGCCGAGAACAGTGAAGTAGAGAGCTGGTCTCTCCGGGGTTGCATTGGCAAACACGAACTGATGCGCCAGCGTTGTCTTCCCGCTGCCGGGAGCACCGGCAATGATGTTGAACGAGAATTCGGGAAGTCCACCACCCACAATCTCATCCAGGCCCGGAACTCCGGTGGGTAGTTTGTTGATCTTCACTTTTTGCAGAGTGCTCACGCGTTTCTCCCGTGTGCCGAATTGCGATCGTCAAAAGCTTCGCCTGGCCACGCATAACGCAGCAGGCTCAATGTTAAAGCTTCGCCAAGGAAGATACGAAGCTGCCCGAGCAAGCTGGCAATGAGAATGATTCCTCCCTCGCCAGCCTGATCCTTGCCGGAGCCCGGTTGAGGCTCAAACTCCACCAGCCCCTGTAAAGACCCATCCGCTGCGACCCGCACCTTGCCAAGGCTTGGAGCTTCTATTCTGGCCAACACCAAGGCACGAGAAGCGAGCGCCTGAAAACCGTCAGCTCCGGCAATTTGACCAAGACTCTGGCGCAACTTCTCATAGACTCGAACATAGACGCGAAGAGTCGCGGCCTCCTCCAGCTCTGAGGCCTTGCACGCATCGGCTTCATAGGCAAGAAGACGAAGGGCTATATCTCGCGTTTTTGGGGCAGCCGTCATGTTTAACACTGCATCGTTCAAAGGAGCAGATTCCGATAGCCGTTACTTGCTTCCTGGGAGGTTCCAGGCAATGATTCCGTCGTTTCGCAAGCGCGTCAACAGTTGGGGTTTCCTCCATCCAGCGCCGCAAGGCGCCGCTCCGAATGGAGCGCGGGCGGAACTCAATTGATGTAGAGATTCGTTTGCAGATCGGGCGCCTCTTCTTGCGGGCCGCCAGCCTTGCTTCGGATGAGTGTGAAAACGTCCAGAATCGTGGCGATACTGCGAATGTTTTCCGCAACACTCACGAGTCCATCTTCCATGCCTGGATGTTTGTCCGCCAGGGTTTCAATATGATCGCTCACACTCCTCAGCCGATCAGTTTCCAGCAGAAGGTCCTCGAAAGCCGCAGCTATTACCGGCCCATCGGCCTCCGAGTTTGCCGTGTCCTCTGTGGTCGTGGCCGACTCTGGCCTGACGTCAACCTGAAGGCGTAAATCTTCGATCAAACGCAGCGTTGTTGTCTCGCCAAGGAAGGTAAGAAACAGCCCCAGCAACTGCGCGATCAGAATGATCCCGGCCTCGCCATCTTCATTCGTGCCCGATTGAGATTCAACTTCGCCAAAACCGCGCAAGTCTCCATTCGCTGCAACCTGCACCGCGCTGAGCCGGGGTGATTGCGACTGGGCCAGAGCCAGGGCACGAGAAGCGAGCACCTGAAAACCGCCAGTTCCCACGGGTGCGCCGAGTTGTCGGCGCAGCCTCTCATAGACGCGCACAGTTGCAGGTTCGGGATGCAGAGAAGCCGTACCTGTATCGGCCTCGGTAGCAACGAGGCTGCGGGCCAGATCACGCGTCTTGTTTGGAGGAAGCATCGGTTCCGTCCTTTCTCAACACGCTACGCCTCACTTTGAACATGAGCGTCTATCGCAATGATACTTTCTTGCCGGCTGCTTTGGTGGCGAGGTTCCCGGCGTGCTTCATCGGACTCCGTGTTGGCGTACACAAACCAGAGTACTGGAAATGTTCTCGGAAAGATGAGCAAATTTGAGCCATTCGCCCCGCCGCCCCAGGGCAATCGCATTTGAAATTTGAGCGAGAAATGAAGGGTACGGGCTTTAGCCCGTACGTAAACAGCGCAAAATCTGTTGGGCTTCAGCCCCTGAGGGACAGCCCTTGTGTAGACTTGTCCTTGGTTTCGGCGTGCACGTGTACCGATTCCATCAAAACTACACGCTCGCGCTCTCTCCCCTCAGGGGCTAAAGCCCCTCCTTTTCAGCAAATTAACGTACGGGCTGAAGCCCATACCCTTCAACGATGCAAATGCGATTACCTTGCCCGCCGCCAGCACTACCCTTGATAGAGCCACAGGATAAATATACAATTATAATGGGTATGGTGTGGGTTGAATCGAAAAAAGGACACCCGGCGTCCCAAGTGCCTGATGGCGGCAGATGATAACTTGCTGATCGCGCACCCTGCTTGGTAAACCAGATGGTAATGTGGTCGCGCATCCCTCCAGCGGTCATCCTGCAAGGGCCGCAATCAGAAGGAGGCCTTCAATGGTTGAAGATGAAAAGCTCCGATTCGATGCCGCCGCTTTCCTTGCGAGCGCCGGGCCGGGGAGACGAATCATCCACCTGGCGCCGAAAGAGGCTTTCTTTTCGCAGGGAGATCGCGCAGATTCGGTTTTTTATCTTCAGGACGGCCGCGCAAAGGTCAAGGTGATTTCCCCCGCCGGGAAGGAAGCTACCATCTCCCTTCTTTCCGCGGGTGACTTTGTGGGAGAAGAGGCGATCGCGGCAAGGGCTGGGCTGTGTTTGACCACCGTAACTGCCATCACTGCTTGCACCACTCTCAAAATCAGCCGGGAAGAGATGATCCGTGTGATGCATGAGGAGCATAGCTTCACAGACCTGTTTTTGAAGGCCATACTGGAGCGCAGCATGCGCATTCAGGCCGATCTGGTCGATCAACTTTTCAACCCCTGTGAAAAGCGCCTTGCGAGACTTCTGCTGTTGATGGCGGAATCCTGCAAGCCGGGCGAACCGGAACAATATATTCCCAAGATCTCGCAGGAAACCCTGGCGGAGATGATCTGCACCACGCGCTCCCGCGTGAGCTTCTTCATGAATCGATTTCGCAAACTCGGGTTTATTGAATATAACGGGCGCATCAAGGTTCACAAGTCACGGTTGAATGCGGTCCTGCTCGATCAAATGCCCGAACGCAATCCCGAGTGACCTGTAAATTCAGCCAGCCCACTATAGCATTTTCGGAATTGC
>Ga0326727_10026901_pt1 | contig 10614 bp, 6 predicted proteins | sample MB2enrmetagenome_FD_207643 | JGI IMG/M metagenome (GOLD analysis project Ga0326727, IMG submission 207643) | Lab enriched peat soil microbial communities from McLean, Ithaca, NY, United States - MB29MY | ecosystem: Environmental > Terrestrial > Soil > Wetlands > Peat | place: USA: New York... | reverse complement strand
GTCGATGTCGTCCAGAAAGCCGAATCGCTCCTCCGTGGAATTGCCTATTTTGATTGGATCGTCCGCAATACGCCGATTGTCAGGCGCATGTATCAGGGGCGTGTAATAAACTTTTCCGCCCCGCCAAGGTTGTTTCTTGTCGCCCCCGGCTTTTCTCCATTGCTCAAATGTGTCGCCCAACGCAGCACGAGCCCAAAAATCTGCTGCTTTGCCTATCGCACCGTAGCGATGCCCGGGGGGGTTGGGATCCTCTTTGATCCTGCCTGAAATATCTCGCGTTCAGCGGGAAACCGGCATCGGGAAGCTCGGAAATGGTCGCGCTCCCCAACAATGTGATCTCCAAACGGCAACGTTCGCAGCGACTCCTGAGGGGCCTGGAGTTCGCCGGCGCGATGAGGGGCAGGATGATGACATTCAGGTTTGCCGCAACCATGGCACCGGCGATTATTGCCGCCCCCCGATTCTTCTCGCCGCCATAGATCCGCCCCAAACCGCGCATGACGAGGGATGGTAACCCTGAACCGCGTTTCATGGGTGTTTCCCTTTCTACGACGCTTCCCATGTTGCCTATCGAATGCTCTCAAGTCCGAGCCAATGGGCTCGTCGCTTATTGAAGTCGATTACGGCAGGGAAAATGGCTCTTTTTGTCGCAATTTTGGTATCGCCCTGCAAAGGAAAATGCCAAAACCGACACTTTTTGACGCCGTTGACAGCACAACATATTGGGGTTGTTAGGAAAAAATCCTCCAGATATGGTATTATCCCTTGACTCCGGTTCGTTCCGTTTGCTATTTGCCCATTACGAATTTTGCTTTTTATAAAAGTGGAAAAGGAGAGCGCATGAGAATTATTGCAGTTGCGAATCAAAAGGGGGGATGCGGGAAGACCACTACTGCTATCAATCTTTCGTCTTGCCTGGCACTGAGAGGGCAAAAGGTACTGCTGATCGACTTCGACCCTCAGTCCCACGCCACGATGGGGCTCAACATAGAGTGTGACCCGGAAAAAAACATGTACCACGTGATCGTTCCGCCGCCGGCGGGGGCACTCGGGCTCGATGATGTCATCACTCCGGTCAAGGAAAACTTTGATATCGCGCCATCCGACACGCGGCTGTGCGCCGTGGAGCAGGAGTTGGCGTGTGTCGAAGGCCGGGAAAAGAGGCTTCTGGAAGCGATCGAGCGTCTGGAGAAATCCTACGATTTTGTAATCATCGACTGCCCTCCCAGCATCGGGCACCTGTGCTTCAATGCGCTTCGTGCCAGTTCGGAGGCTATCATCCCTATCGACATGAGCCTGTTTTCCCTTCGGGGGATTGCCAAGCTGACGGATATGATGGTCATGATCGAAAACGCATCCGGTCATGTGATCGCGCCCCGGGCCCTCGTGACCATGTTCGACGCGAGGACGCGCTATTCTCAGGAGGTGCTCGAGAGGGTTCGGGAGAAGTTCGAAGACAAGGTTTTCAATACGGTCATCCGCTACAATATTCGGCTCAGGGAGACCGTGGATCACGGACTGCCTATCGGCGATTACGACAAGCACGCGATCGGCCAAAAGGATTACAACGCGCTGTCCGAAGAGGTGATGGCCGGTCTGCGGAAGGGCACGGCTGCTGAAATCGGGGCTTCCTCTGGAGCGGAGGAGATCTTGCGGACGACCAAAGAATACCTCGACACCCTGGAGCCGGTTCCCATGTCCGATGATGACTCGGAATCAGAGACAGAAATTGCAGAGAGTTTCCCCTATCCGGCTCAGTCGACTTATTCGGCCATGATCAATGCGATTGCCAGCGGCGCCTTGCCCGAGCGGCCGGATGAAAACGAAGAGCCGGATAATTAGAATCCGAAAGATGGGGTGGCAAGGCATTGTCAAGTTAAAGCGGGCGCTGGCTGTGCCTTCCCAAAATTCCGTCTAGATTGAAATATTGCGCCTCCGGGATTGGGCTGACCGCCGCCCGCTTCCATCCGTTTCAGCTTGCGAGCGCGGCGCCAGTCGAACGTCCTGCGACGTTTTGTTCCCGGCAGGCCAAGACCCCAGACCCGGGGGCAGGGTCGAAACCTGGCGCGGTGGCCCGCAAATGCCTTCTTGGCTGTGCCCGGGGTATTTTCGGTCTATCCGAAAAACTTCATATCCTTTCGGCTTCAAGGCATTAGAAAGGTTGTGAGACCCGCCCAGCGATTGTCATCTTGAAGCATGAAAACGATCAAGAGTCTCTAATCCCCTCGTATCCCTGCGATTCGGCAAAATGTCATTCGTCATGCGCTGATCTTTGACTCGGCATTCTTCCGCAACCGAGCCTCTCTCGGATGTGAGTTGGTGATTTTTCGAAGTCGGCTCACGTCCCACAAGGAAAGCAGCCGTCAAAAGAGACAGCCAGGACCGCGATTGACCCCAGCTTTTGGTTTCCTCCGGGTGTGCTGTCGTCATCAGTGTGGAGTGGGTGGAATCTGCTGCAGACCTGATGCAGCCAAAGACTGCTCTGAAATGGCATGCCGGAGTTTTTCGCCTGTGGCGGCGCTGGCAATCGTGGAATAAAGGAGGGCGCCCGCCACTCAGTCAGGAGATGCGCGCTCTGATCCGGCAACCCAGTCACGAGAAGGTGTTGTGGAGCGCCGGCGCCCACGGCGTGCGTCTGCGTCGATGTGCCTTTGGAGAGTGCAAAGCACTCTGAGCGCGGCTGGCGTCCTTGCCGGCCCGAACCCAGGCGCCCAAAACCCAAAAGGCTCGAAAGATTGCACTGAAATCCCGGTTCTGTTAGAGTGGGTTGCCTAGAGTGATCTCCGATTCAGCTTCGATGTGTCGCTCGCACCACCTCTTCACTCTGTGTCCGGAAAAACCATAGCGCGGTCTTTCAATGGCTGTTCAGCGCAGTCTCTGACTGACGGAAACAACGCCTTGCGGCGTTTATGGACCGTTCCGTCAACGAGCATTGGAATGAACATACTCCTGGTCACCGAGAACATGCAGGATGCCGGGTTTATCGAGCGCGAGCTGCCCAAGCGGATTCTGGGCGTGCATATCGACACCGTGGGCAACATCCAGGATGCCATCGGCAGGCTCACGTCCCCCGGCGGTTTCAGTGCCATGCTGCTGGATGCCATGCTTCATGAAGGCGACCCCATTTCCCTCATAAGGACCGTTCGCGCCGGGAAAGGCCCTATCGCCGTGATCGGTTTGGTTGAAAACGCCGACTTCGATTCCGAGACCAGGCTGGTGGTGTCGGAGGCGGACAACTTCGTTATCAAAGATGCCGGATTTCTTGACGGTCTCGCCACGCTGCTGCGCCGTGCCGGCGCCAATGCATCGACTTTGTACGCCGTAGGCGGCGTGGGTTCGTCGACTGTGCTTGTCCGGAATTCATTGACGCCGGACACTGCCGGCGCAACTCGCGTTCTCGTCCGCAATGACGGGAGTGTGGCCGCTCGGAATTACGCCACTCGCGTCACCGCGGCTCCGAGATTGCCTCGGCCGCTGCCGAGCGGCTCTATAGAAGTGCGGGCAGATCGCGGGGCGTTGAATTCCAGACTGCACGAACTGGAGCAGGAGTTGCAAGGCTCAGAGCAAAGGGGTTCCCGGTTGCAGGAGGCTCTGGCGGAAGCGCTGCGTGCCGGGCAAGATCGGGAGAGGGAGACGGCGGAGCGCCATGCCGAGAGGGAGCGCGACCTTCAGCAGCAGCTGCAGGCGGCAGAAACGGAAAGGGGGCGCTTGCTGGAGGGGTTGCGGCAGATCCAGACGCAGCTTTCCATCAAAACCGAGGGACTCGTGCGCGAACTGGCGGCGCTTGAAGAAAAGCACCGGCAGGCAGAGGAAGGGTCGAGGTCCGAAATACATGAGTTGGAGCATCGGAATCGGGCTGCGGCAGCGGAGAACGCAAGTTTGCGGGACTCCCTGCAGGCGGCCAAAGACTGGATCGCAGACCAGATTAAACAGCATCTGAAGGACATGGGGCAATGGGAATCGGCGCGGCTGGCGATGGAACGGCAAAATCGTGAGCTTCAGGAAAAAGTCGCCCGACTGGAGGAGGCGAACACGAGGCTCGCATTTGAGCACCGCGAACTGCTTGTCCATTTGGAGGCGTCCCAGCGCGAGCTGCAAACCTCAGCAGGCGAGCTCGTCGATGAACTGAGCCGCATCATCGAGAAGCACAACCATTTGCTTGGGAAAGCCTAGAGGTTCCACAAGGAAAGACTTCAATGTACGAGAGATTCTTCGGCCTGAAAGAAAAGGCTTTTAACCTTACACCGGACCCTGAATTCCTATACCTCAACAGCCGTACAAAAGAGGCATTTGAGGACATTCTGCGCAGCATTGAACGGCGCGAAGGCTTTGGTGTGGTTATCGGAGATGTGGGCACCGGCAAGACCACGATGTGCTGTGCGCTGCTGGAGAGAATCGAAGGCGAAAAAAACATCTTCACCGTTTTGATTCAGAACCCGATGTTGTCGGAAGTGGACATCCTGAGATCCATTCTACAGGATCTTGGAGCTCTGCAGAACTTCGGAACGGCCTCGACGCACGACATGTCCAAAAAAAAATTGATCGACTGCCTCAATACCTTCCTGGCGGAGAATGCCAGGGAAGACGCCTTCACAGTGCTGATCATCGACGAATCGCAGAACCTGTCCCTCGACATGCTCGAACAGCTCCGGCTGTTGTCGAACCTGGAGACCACCAAAAAAAAATTGATTCAGATTCTATTCCTCGGGCAGCCTGAACTTAAACAGAAGCTGGACCGATTGAGGCAGCTGAAACAACGGATATCCGTCTGGTTCGAAATGCGCCCCCTGTCCCGGGAGGATACGGAAAAATACATCCGCCACAGGCTGACGGTCGCCGGGACTCCCCATAGGGTCCAGTTCGGGCCGGGAGCCTTCGATGCGATTTATAAACATTCTCAGGGATATCCGAGACTTATCAACCTGGTCTGTGATCGGGGGCTGCGGGAGGCATTCCAACAGCGGTCCCAGACAGTAACTAAACAGATGGTGCGGAAGGCTTCCCGCATGCTTGCGGGAACTCGCACGGCCCCGCTCAAGTCGCTGCGGAGGCGGATTCAGTTAGCTGCTGCGATCCTGGTCCTGATTCTGGTTGCGGCGGCATCCCTGCTGTTTTTCACCGGCAGGCGCAGGACATCTGTCGGGGAAGCGTCCGGAGACCTCCCTCGTGAGACGGCCGGTTTGCCGGCTAAAGCCCCGCAAGTCGATCGGCCATCCGTACGGCCTTCAGCCCCCGCGCTTTCCACAGTTCCTCGGCCGGCACCGGAAAGCCGGACCAAACGGGAATATGTGCTGCAGGTTCACACCTTCCCGGATGCCGACACTGCTGAACAGAGCGCGAAAGAGCTCAAGGCGCTGAACCTGCCTTCTTTTGTGGTGCACCGCGCCGCCGATGGAGACTCCGGCTGGTACGGAGTCTACGTTGGGCCGTTCAGTGAACTGGACGCTGCCCAGCGCGCCGATTCGGAGATACGCGCGGCGACGGGGGCTATCCCGATTTTGCGCGAGCGCATCGCACGGGAAAGGAATGCTCCGCCGCAATAGATGAGGAGGCTGAGCGCACCAATATGAATCTTGCTCGATTCTGGACGTATTTGCTAAAAGAGTGAATCTCTCAAAGGTCAAATGAGCCGATCAGCGGATGTCGACAAGATGGTGTCCAGTTTTCTTTCGGAACTGAACGGCATCTGCGACTCGCTGGGATCGATTCCAGGCAAAGCTCACGAACGAATTACGCCCCCGGATGCAGTCCCTCAAGCCGCCACCCAGGAGGACTTGAAGGAAAGCGTATCGGTCTCACCCAATACTGCAAAGCCTATTGCGCACCGGAACATTGATGTCCTGCTGATGGATCGTTGCCGCCCCATTGCAGGCACGGAGCCAGACCGGGAGGAGTTCCATCCTGGATCGGACGGCTCCGGGGACGCACCCGCTTCCGGTTTGCCCTTCCAGCCTCGCCCCCGGGGAAGGACTCTGTTGCACTCGTGCTACTTATTTTGTTTGGCCCCCTTTGCCGCGTGGACCCGTCGATCTCGAGGACGAAAATAACAGTGTGCCAAACCGGAGAACGTGCGGTCGGTTTGCCTGTTTGGGAGTTATTGCAACCGGCGCCGAATTCGTGGCAAAGCTTTGCTTCGTAGGCGAGGAGAGAATGCCCCTTTGTTCATCTTCGTGGCCGCAACAACATCTTTAAATGAGTGCTGGTCCTGCGTAAGCGCCTTGAATATTGGCGCACGCTTCGTCAACTGTAATTTTTGTGCAATTGCGACCATTGTTGCCTTCACATGTGTGCTTTTCTGCCCCCTGTACACGTCGCGGCCTATGTCGAGAAACTCGGCTAGGATCTCTCACGACCGAGCGTCAAGCAGGCGCTCGCCGCCATCGGAATACTTTTCGGTCGCATGATGGCCGGCAAGGTCGTGCCGTTTGCTCCCGAGACCTCCGTGCACAGTCCGAAGCCGGCACACGGCGATGGTCCTCGGCAGGCACCCTTGCTGCCCCGATGCTGCCCCGAGTCATTTTTTGGATTTGAACGATTGCGGTAAGCCATTGGTTTTATTGGTGGAGCTGACGAGGATCGAACTCGTGGCCTCCCGGCTGCCAGTCCGTGCACCGGGATTTATGGTCAATCATGAAAAGGCAACGACTTTGCGGAAACCTCATGGATATTGACGTTCATTAGGATTATTGATTTGCCCACCGTGTCCACGAAACTCCATTTTTGCTGGTGATGTACTCGATAACGTTGTGGTTTCAACGGCGACTGGCGTTGTCCCCGGGCCCACATCTTTTCTCTTCCTCGGCAACCGGACTTGGGGCATTGGGCTTGACAGCTTGGCGAAGACGGCACCAGCGAAAATGTCCCCGTGCCCAGCCCATCGCCAGCAGACTCAGCGGCGGTAGGCATCGCGGAGACGCTGCAACTGGGCGTGGGGTGAAGCGCCAAGGAAGCGGACGGTCGGGTTCCTGCTCGACGAGTCGGAACCGTGTCTCCTCTTTGAAAACCGCTCTTTGCGGCGCCGGCCAGATCGATAGATCCCCTGCGGGCAGATGCACCAAAGCCGGTTGGAAATCCTTTCAGGCCGGCAGCCGGACGACTTCACGAGGTGCGACTCACGGCTTGCGAGGCTTCCTTTTCGAGCGGGATCCCGTCCCCGGCCTCTTGCGGTCGATCTCTTCGCGGAAGATTCGATAGTGCTCCTTCACCCGGTCGATATAAGCACGGTCACGAAGCAGCACCTTTTCGAACAGATCGAGAAGGGCAGGCGCGAGCCTGGACTGCGGGCTGAAAAGGTTTAAAATTGGGCCCTGGAGATCCGCGATGTCGCGCGCATTCCCACTTCGTAGCCACTGGGCGTAGAACTCGCGAGTTTCCCATCCGTAGGCGATGACCGCCTCCAAATCCATCCGCCGCGATGAGACCACATAGAAGAAGACGCGGCGGCAGTCACATCCGGGCTCGTCGCAAAACATCTCAAGGAACCCGTAATCACCGGTCGGTAATCCAAAATCGTTCTTGCGCAGCACGGTGACGCTTCGCGTCTCGCGCTGCGCGATTTCCGGAAATCGGTCGTGAAAGGGCACGTAGGGCATCTTGACTCCTGTCTGAATGAGGTCCGGAGGCACTTATTTCAACTCTGCGCGAACCGCGGATGGTGCCCAACCCCCTAGCCGCAGCCTCAGGGGCAGGGGTCATTCCGGCCGGGTCTGTCCATGATGCATTCCTCGCTGCAGGTTGTTTTCCTCTGCAATCCGCAAGGCTCCCAATGATATCATCGAGCCTTCTCCATTATAAATGTCGCAGCACCACGGCATCTTACATTGGGTGGCCAACCGGACAAAAGAGGGTTTCGCGATGGCGAAAAAGCGGCGCGGGCGGCAAAGCAAGAATGGCAGTGATTCATGGCTGAACGACTTGATGGAAAGGCTGTCGGGAAATTTCTCGCAGGATGAGATGCGGGAGATTTTCGGGCGCTCGCTCCTTGCGCTGGACCCGGCCGGCATAGAACGGATGGCGGCCGGACTGGAAACGGAAACGGCCGCAGCCGTGAAGAAAGCGCTGAAGCCCGGCACATCGAAAAAATCAAAGGCCTCGCGTCCGACGGTCAGCAAGACTCGCCAGGAATGGGAGGCGGCGTGGCGGGATTGGGATGCCTGCATCTCAGAAACCGCCGGTGAAACCGGCAAGTATGTGTTTCAAGAACACCACTGGGAACCTCCCTACCTCGACAAGACCGCGTTTGCGGAGGACCTCGAGCCGATTGCAGCCCGGATGCACGCTCTGCTTCCCCAGGTTTTTGAACAAAAGCTCGCCCCTGACTTCAGCTTTGCGCAGGCGCTTTTGAACACGGCCGAAGAAATCGGAGGCAATTCGGAGGAGATCGAAGACAGCGGAGAAGGCCTGGCATTCGGTCCCAAGGTGACACGCTGCCTGCTCGAATGGGAGTGGAAGCGGGCGCTGCGCGAGGGCGAAGGGGCATTTGAATTCCTGGACAGCATCTGCGCGCTCGAGCAATCGGGCGAGGACCTGGATCTGGATCACCCAACGATCGGCAGTTTCATATCCTCGCTTGATCCCGGCATTCAAATGGAGATGCTCCAGGGGATCATCGGCCACCGCCAATCCGGCCACTGGCTCCAGGCGCTCGAATTGGTGCATGAAGGGTGGTTTGCTCTCTATAAGAAACTCTGCCGGAAATGGGACCCCGGCCGCTATCTTGAAGTCTGTCAAAAAGGGGTCTTAAAGGACTGGAAACTCGCGCTTCCCGTGATCCGCGACCTCGTGAAGCGAAAGGCGTGCCACGATGCCGTTGCCCTCGCCGAACAAGCGGCACGTTCCATGCTTGGCATGAGCGAAGGAGAGTCGTGGGATCCTCGGAAAGGGCTTCTTCTGAACGAAACGTCCTTTCCCTATGACGGCGAGAGGGACCGCGAGATTCAGGCGCTTCTGAAACTCTGGAACAAAGCCGCGCGTGCCGCGGGGGATGACGCGACTGCCTGCTCTTTAGAGTTGCAGCTTTCAGTACTGCGCGATTGGACCGACGGCGATGCCGTTCTGCAGGCGTTTGGCCGCATTCCTCCCGGCTTCGACGCGATGCGCGAGCGGATTTACGAGGATTGGAGGTCGCTGATTGCGATGTGGAGCGTGGAGTCGGCCATGGATGAATTCGCTGAATCGGATCATGGGTGGATTCAGGGACTGGTCGATGCGATTCGCGCCCGCAAGGGAGGCCCGGCGCTGTTCCGGCGCGTTGTCCTCGGCTGGCTGGACCAAACGGGAAAAACGCGCGCCTCGCTGCTCCGTGGATTCAAATCTCTCGCGGTCCTGACGCTGGACCTGGATCATGGTTCTAAACTGAAAAAGGCCTCCCCGGCGCTGCAGCGTCTGCTTTTGCGCGAACGCTCAGGAGACCGCCGGGTGGCGGTGCTGCGGCGAACATGGCTGAAACGGCTGTGCGCGGGCGAACTACTGCCGAAGGTGATTCAATTCTGGAAGCGCAACGCGGCGCAGTTCGTCCCCGACCCTGAGCACTCCGCCGGGGATTATCAAGACTGCGCCGAATGGCTGGCCGTCCTGCGTGATTTCGACCCGCCTGCATGCGGGAAGAGGCTCGAGCAATGGAAGATTGCGCACAGACGCCGGAAGAACCTCTGGACAATCCTCGAGCGCGCCAAGCTTGTTCCGGGCTAAGCTTTGGACTGGCCAGATGCGCCCAAACGTCTTCACTTCTCCCGTGAGCAGGTTTCGGAAACGAGGTCATTCTTTGTTTCATTGCTCAGGAAGCTTGCAAGCGCTTGCTGCACTTTTTCGGCCGCTGCTTCAGCCGGCAGGCCCGATAGATCGACCCGCAGGTCGGCCCGATCATAGATTTTTCGATAGTAGGTGATGTCCTTCTTGATTTCTCGCAGGTAGAGCAGCTTTTCCTTTTCCGAGAGATGCTTCTCAATCGGGCGGGAGTCTATGTCGTAGAACGTAATCCGATTCAGAATATTCTCCGGCCTATCCGTCAGGACAAGGGTCGTTCCCCCCGCTTTCTTAAGCACGCGCAAATAGCGGCCCATGAGCCCGCTGGGAGGCAGCGCGATGACGCAATTCCGGCTCTCGGGGTGTCCCAGAATGTGCATCAATGCCTTGGCGGCCTCGTCTCTGAAGCTTTCGTCAGTGAGGAATTTATTCCGCAGTCGTTCGATGGAGGTTTTGAAAAACCTTTCAATTTCGAGGTCCAGATCGTAAAAGCGGCAGCCCAGCCGGCATGCCAGCAGCGCGCCGATTGTCGTCTTCCCAACACAGCTGACACCGGTGACAAAGACTCTCATGTTAGCAAACCTGAACTGCTGAAGTTACGCAAACGCCGTCAGCTCGGGAATTCACCAAGCGTTTCCTCGAGTATCGTGGCTATTTCTTCCAGGTTGCGCATGATTTCGCCGGATACCGCGCTCTGCATGCACAAATTGCGAATGATCAGGATAAGGGGAGGCATCCGATTAAGATTCCTGACCGTTTCCCAACTCATGGCTTCGTCGGTATGAAAAAGCACGCGATCGGCGTTTTCGAAGCCGCCGCTATTGACGATGGACTGGCGAAATACTTCCCATGCACCCTGAAGATCCGAAA
>Ga0326727_10026900_pt1 | contig 10614 bp, 7 predicted proteins | sample MB2enrmetagenome_FD_207643 | JGI IMG/M metagenome (GOLD analysis project Ga0326727, IMG submission 207643) | Lab enriched peat soil microbial communities from McLean, Ithaca, NY, United States - MB29MY | ecosystem: Environmental > Terrestrial > Soil > Wetlands > Peat | place: USA: New York... | reverse complement strand
GAACGCCATCATGATGATCGATTTCGCGCTGGAGGCGCAGCGGAAGGAAGGGAAGCCGCCCGCGGAGGCCATGTTCCAGGGCGCCCTGGTCCGTTTTCGTCCCATCATGATGACCACCATGGCGGCGTTGATGGGCACGTTGCCGATTGCCATCGGTTTTGGCGGCGGTTCCGAAGCGCGCCAGCCGCTCGGTCTGGCGGTGGTGGGCGGATTGGTGGTATCGCAGTTGTTGACGCTCTATATTACGCCGGTTTTCTACACGTATATGGAGAGCTTCCAGAATCTGTTCCGGCGGAAGAAGCGGCCGGCGGAGAAGGCGTTGGAAGTTACGGAAGTGTTCAACTGAGATACACGAATATCGTGTACACTACCTTCCTGCCGTCAACGCCGGAGGCGGATATTCGGGGAGCTTCTCCTTATTGGCGTTAGCCCGTTTGACTTCCAGTTCTTCGAACAGAATGGCGGGGCTGACTACGCTATGGGGGACGCCTTGCAGATGATTATCGACATACATCTCGCCGCCGGCGGCGGTGACGTCGCTCCGCAGTGCCCGGGTGTCCAGGTCGCCAAAGATGGCGCCGCGCACGAGTTCCTCATGTCCATCCTTTACCCATATCCGGTAGAGCAAACGGGGCGCATGCGCTTGTGCCAGGGTTTCGGCATAGTATCCATACTCCAATCCGCGTTCCCGGCAAAGATCGATGAGTTTCTGTTTCAATTCGGCGGCCGATAGAGGCGCCGAGGTGGTGATCAAAAGATTGCTCAGGCCGGGTCCCGGCGACAAGCTGGGCAGCCGCGCCCGTCCGTGGCCGTTCGAGACGGGAAAGTCGCGGATGGGTGCGCGGCCAAGCAGATAGTTGACCAACGTCCCTTTTACCACGATGGGAACCCGCAGGGCCTTCACGCCCTCATCGTCGACGTCATAGTGGCCCACCAGCGACTTGCCGCCATAGGCTGTCAGCGTGGGGTCGTCTACGACGGAAAGAAAATCGGGAAGCACGCGGCTCTTGTAGCTGCCCGAAAACGCGCCCTGAGTGCGGGCGGGATTACCCAGTCCCGGCTTGATGCCGAGGGCATTCCCGCCAATCAGATCGCCGAAGATCGAGGCGGCGGCGTCACCCGACATTAAAACCGGGCCGCGGTATTCCTCGTCGACCACCGGCGCCTGACGCAGACTGGCCAAAGTGTCGAGCAGTTTCCGGGTGAAGGCGAGGAACACATCGCGGCTGGGCAGATCATTCCTGCTGGATACCTGATAGCCGTTGGAGCGCTGCAGGTGCATGCCATCGGCCGCCTGCGTGCTCCCCGAGGCTGTCAGTTCGTACATCGTCTGGCCGGTTCGGATGATGGCGCCTTCGGAGTTGACGAAATAGCGGTTGACCGCCTGAAAGTCCAGGGATGCGTCGGAGGCTTGAATCTGCGAGTCCCGCCGGGCCAGCGCCGAGGCCGCCCGCAGGACTCCAAGCCAGGACTCCGCGTCGAAATCCAACTTTGCCAGGGGCCCCAGGTATTGCACGGGCTCGGCATGCGCGAAGTCGTCCACCGGCTGGTCGTTGGTGAACTGCTTCAACTGCGCTTGTTTGGCGGTCAACGCTTCGGTGGCGTTTTTGTAGGCCTGATCGGTCGCGAGCCAGAGCGCAGTCCGCAAGGCCAGATCATCGTCTTCCAGCGGAATGGGGCCGCTGGCACCCTCGCCCATGGCGAAGTAGCTGTCTTGCTTGTAATCCCCCACCCGAACCACGACCCGCAGCATGCGCATGTGGGTGTGGAGGTCGGTGCGCAAAGCGCCCAGCGTCGCGTCCGCTTCGTAACGATCCATATCGGCGATGTGGTAGTCGATGTAATAGGGAACCGGCATGCCCGCAAGTTTCAAACGCGACTTGGAACGCTGCATTTCCGTTTTCATGGCGCGGATTACGGGATCTTCGTTCCCGCCGGCGGCCGTCTGCGCGAACACCGGCGCCACCAGGGGGAGAAACAACAGGCAGGCCGCCAAACGAAGAGTTTTACGGATCATCATTGTTGGCCTCCTGCTTTCGTGGCTCCGGCAAATGCGGGGGGATCGAATCCGGGCGGAGGAAGAATGGGGACGCGATCGAGGCCATGGGCGCGCTTTTGCACCTCAATGGCGGACAGCAACATGGCCGGTGCGGCGGCGGATACGGGTACGCTGCCCGATTCGGCGCCGCAGACGCCATTGAACACGTCGACTTTCTCGCCGGTGAGAATGATGTGGTCCAGCGCCTCCAGCGGCGTACCTACCACGTCTATGCCACGCACGAGCTCGTCGGGCCGGCCGTCGGGATACACGCGCCAGACCATAATGGGCAGCACCTGAAACGCCTGCGGCAGAAATCGCTGGGTCAAAGTGAACCCGCCCTGCACGTCTTCGAAATACAGCCCGTAAGGCTTGCCTTGCTTCTTAATCTCGTCAATCAGCTTCTGGCGGAGTTCCGCGTCCTTCACGGTTCGGGATGAGCTGACGATAAGGTTGCCCTGGCGCGCGACCGGCAGAGAACCCGGCTCGCCGCGCCCGTGCCCGTTGGATTTGGAGAAGTTCTTAATGGGCATACGCGACATCAGGAAGTTTTTGAGGATGCCGTCACTGACCAGTTCCACGCGCGCCGCCGGCACGCCTTCATCGTCGTAATCGTAGGCTCCGCTCATATCCATGCCGTTCAAAACGTGTTGCGTGGGGTCGTCGATGACGTTCAGAAAAGCGGGGAGGATCGACTGGCCGACTTTCTTGGTGAAGGTCTGGCCTTCAGTTTCGCCGCGCTGGCGCTGGCCTTCCAGCCGGTGTCCCAGGACCTCATGAAAGAATACGGCCGCGGCATGACCCGAGAGCAGGGCGGGGCCATTGAACGGTTCCGCCACCGGCGCGGCCCGCAAGTCGCGCAAATCAGAAGCCATCTTCTCGATGCGGCCTGTCATCTCCGCCTGGCTGGGCAAGTGCTCCACGCTGTCGGCCTGGGCGGTTTCATAGCGCATCAGTTCCATGCCGTCGTCGGCCAGCGTCTGGGCGATGATTACCAGCCGGACACTGGCGCCGTCGGTCACCAGCCGGGTTCCTTCGGTGGATACAAAATGGCGGCGCGATTGATCGGCGGTCACAAATACCATCGTGTGATAAAGATACGGATACTTGCGAAGCAGCGCCGAATCCTTGCGTACCATGTCTTCGAGCAGGTGCTGATCCGGGGGGGCAGCGGATGGGCTGGTTTGCGTATGAAGCTGAGGCGCCTCCTGCGAGAAGTCCGCCGAGGTGTCCTCTTCCGTAGTGTCCACCTGGGTTTTGGTCTTCACATTCAGATATGCCTTGGAGGCGTTGCGGTATTCCGCATAGGTAAGGCTCCACAGGGAATGAGCGATGCTGTCGGCATCATCATCCAGGGGCAGCTTGGCGGAATCAATGGCCGAGCTCCGATTTTCCTGATGGGAGTTATCCAGCGCGGGCGTTCCCACGCGCATGATTACGTCGCCCGTGCGTTGACGCGAACGATTGGAGAAGATCAGTTCGCTCTGGGTGGCAACGGCGACGGCCTCGCTCTGATCGTGCACCGAGTAGGCCAGAAAATAAGGGGCCGGATCCTGTTTCCCCAGTTCGGTCTGCGCCCTCGCCAATTCCTTCTGCATGGCGGAAAGCAGGACATCTTCGTTCGGTTTGGGGGCAGCAGCCCAGGTGCGCAGAGAGGCCAAACTCCCGGCCAGCAGAAAGGCGGCGACGCAAGTCCAGAATAGTTTCTTCATGTTCAGGTTTAACTCTCAGCGATTCTACAGTTCAGCAATGAGGAATCCTATCGGTAAATTACCCGTGATTGGCCGGGCACGGCGCGCCGAAGCCCCGGGTTTTTATACGTATTGATTTCACCATTGAGGAATCGGGTAAGTAAGTAATGTTCAATTGCGTTCCGTCCTACGAGAGCGCCGGATTTGTTGGTGGCAATGATGGAGCGGCTGTGATCGGCGCGGGGACGGGGCTGCTGTCGATGGCTTCGCCGATGCGTTCCAGTTGATGGAACAACTCGGCGCGCTGAATCGGCTTGGTGAGGTATCCGTCCATGCCCGCAGCCAGACAGCGTTCCCGCTCGCCCACCATGGCGTGGGCGGTAAGAGCGAGAATCGGTATGTGACGGCTCGAATCCTTCTCCAAGGCACGAATGGCGGCCGTGGCTTCCAGGCCATCCATCACGGGCATCTGGATATCCATCAGGATGACGTCGTAAGTTGCTGCGCCATATTTTTCGACCGCCAGGCTGCCGTTTTCGGCGAGTTCGACGCGGTGTCCCGCTTTTTCCAGCAGGCGCACGGCCAGCGTCTGGTTGACGCGATTGTCTTCCGCCACCAGAATGCGGAGCGGTTTCTGCGCGATTCCGGAAACCGCCGATTCCCAGCGTTGCACGGGACCGGAGGCGGGGATACTCAAGGCCGACTCAATGGCGGTAATCAGATCCGGTTTTCGCACGGGTTTGGAGATAAAAGTGGAGATCCCAAGCTGGCGGCACTTTTGGCGGTCACCGACGGGATCATTGGCGGTTAACATCATGACCACGGGGCAGACAATGCCCATTTCGCGTACCCGCCCGGTGAATTCGAACCCACTGATTCCCGGAAGATCGGAATCCGCGAGGACCAGGCGGAAGCCCCCATGGTCGGCGCGGCTGAGCAGGGCGAGCGCGGCATCGGCCTCGTTGACGCAGGTGCAGGCAACTCCCGTCGAAGTCAGTAAGGCTTCGATTACACGGCGGCTGGTGGCATTGTCGTCCACAACCAACACGCTGATTCCCGCCAGTCCAGTCCGAGCCGGTGCGGGCGCCGGTAGCTGCTTTGCCGCAGGCGTTGCGAGTTTACCGGTAAAGTGGAAGGTACTGCCCTTGCCAATTTCGCTGTCCACCCAGATTTCGCCCTGGAACATCTGCGCCAGGCGGGAACAGATGGAAAGTCCCAGCCCGGTTCCCGTATGTTGCCGCCGGCAGGTGCCATCCACCTGAATGAACGGGTCGAAAACCGATTTCAATTTATCGGCGGGAATGCCCACGCCCGTATCGGCGACGGAGAACTGAACCATGCCTTCGTTTTCCGCACCCGGCTTGGGGCGAACGGAGAGGACAATCTCGCCGCGATCGGTGAACTTGATGGCGTTGCCGACGATGTTGGTAATCACCTGCCGCAGGCGGTTGGGATCGCCGGTCAGCAGGGGAGGCAGCTCGGGAGAAATGTCGCAAACCAACTCGAGATGTTTGCGGTGGGCCAGGACCGCCAGCGCTTTTAAGGCCTGGCCGACCGTGTCCTCCAGATCGAATTCCCGGTTATCGAGTTCCATCTTTCCGGCTTCGATTTTCGAGAAGTCCAGGATGTCATTTATGATGGAGAGCAGGGTTTCAGCCGAGGACCGGACGGTCAACAGGCATTCCCGCTGATCGGTGGAAAGTTCGGTGTCCAGAGCCAGTTCGGTCATGCCGATGATGCCGTTCATCGGGGTGCGGATTTCGTGGCTCATGTTGGCCAGGAAGTCGCTCTTGGCCTTGCTGGCCGCCTCGGCTGCCTGACGAGCCGCCTCCAGGGCGCGCGCCGCCGCTTTCTGCTCGGTGATGTCGGTGATCGAACCGACCATGCGCACCGGCTGGCCATCGTCATCCCAGACTCCCAGTCCGCGCATCAGTACCCACTTATAGGTGGCGTCGCCGCAGAAGAGCCGGTGCTCGGAAATGAACTGGCGGGTCAGGTGCGCCATATGATTCTTCAGATCGGCCTTGACCCGGGCGGAGTCGGCGGGATGAATGCGCGCGGTCCAGGCCTTCTCCGACTGGGTCACGTCCTGCTCCGGGAAACCCAGCATCGACATGGTGCGCGCCGAACAAAAAACCCGGCTATCGGGAATGTTCCAGTCCCACACGCCATCGTTGCTGCCGCGCAGCGCCAGTTGCCAGCGCTGCTCGGCTTCGCGCAGGATCTGCTCCACGTTCTTCAGGTGGGAGATGTCGGTGATCATGGCCAGAGTGCCGGTGATTGCGCCGTCGGCATCCCGCAGCCGCACTGAGGAGATCATGGTCCAGAGTTCGGTGCCATCTTTCCGGACCGTCTTGAGTTCGGAACGGGCGGCAGACTCGCCTATGACCTGCTGTTGCAGTTCCTCGATCAGGGTGGCATTTTCCGGCCACAGAACGGAGTTCATGCTGTCGGCATTCACCAATTCGTCGATGGTGGTGCGGAACATGGCTGCCGCCGCCTGATTGGCAAAGCGAGGTTTGCCATGGCGGTCGAAAATGATAATTCCTTCGGCCGCGGCATCGACGATCTGACGGTACTTGCGTTCGCTCTCTTCCCGCGCCGCCAACGCGTGACGGAGGCGGGCTTCACTCTCGGCGAGGGCGCTCTCGGTTTGCTTGCGGTCGGAAATGTCGCGGAAAACGGCCAGGTTTCCGGCAAACTCACCGCGATCGTCGGTTTGGGGCGTCGAAGTGACCATCAAATGCGCCAGGCTGCCATCGGCGCGCCGGATCTGACACTCGAAACCGGACGCTTGCTCGTGCCGCCACTGCTTGGTTTTCTCCGCCGAAGTATCGGGGGACTCCTCGACCGTAAACTCCCGCAGATTGCGTCCAACCAGAGAGCCGGGATCGACGCCAAAGATCCGATTGCCCGCGGGATTGGAAAAAACGAAGGTCTCGCTGGGATCGACGATAGCCACACCTTCGCCCTGATGCTCGATCAGCGTGCGGTACTTGGCTTTGCTGGCGAGAAGTTGCCGTTGGACCTGCTCGCGCTTCTCGCGCTCTGCCAGGCGGGCCATGGCCAATCCCAGATCGGTGGAGAGCCCGTCGAAGAGGCAAAGGTGTTCCACGGCACACGGTTCTTGCAGACAATAGAAGGTCAGGATGCCGAGCAGATTATCATCGATGCACACCGGAATCGCGATGGCGAAAGGGTATTCGGGGAAGACCTGGCGCTCGGAGGAACCGGAGCGTGCGGCAACCGCCCGACGCTGCAGCAGGGCTGTCCGGGCGGCCCAGGGGAAATCGACGGTGGCGCCGGTTTCCTTCCAGGCGGCCGTCAAGCCCGCCAGATCTCCGCCGGCGATGGCGACGGGATTAATATCGTTGCGCACGAGCAGTCCGTACCACGCGATGTGGAAAGGACCGCCTTCTACGACGGCGCTGCAAACCTGCTGCATCAGTTCGGACCGCGACTGGCAGCGGGCAATCACGCCATTGACTCGCTCGATGGTGCTGTGAACCACCAGCACACCGCGCAAGGACGCCTCAGTCGATTGCAGTAGCGTAGAGGAACGGGTTACTTCGACCGAAATCACGCGCGCGGTCAACAGAGCGGAAACTCCCGCTCCGGCGGCGATGAATAGGATCGTAAGCAGGTGGGATTCCCAAAACGTGAGATGCGGGGAAGCAACTCCCTTTAGAAACTCAAAGATGCTGATGCAGCCCAGAGCGACCGTGGTCAACAGCATGGGGCGGCGCAAGATTACCGCCGGCGATAATCCGCGGAGTCTGGAACCGCTCGGCGCCTTCGCGGCAGTCCTCAAACATTCCTCAGGCGATGGTTCCGGAGGCGCGTTGGTCACATCGCCGCTCGCCGGCTTGTTCGTGGCGCTCGTGGACAATTGTCCCCCTTCTAAGTCCCTATCGGCGAGCGACAATTTTTCCTGAATTAAAAATAATCTAACCATAATGGGTTAAGCGGCTTGAGCCGATAGCAGCTGCAAATTTGCCCCGTGGCTTACATCGGGCACGACGGTTTGGTGGATTTCGATTTACCAACTGGTAGCGCCTGCCCCCATCTCCTCCCGCGCTGCAGAAAGAATTTATCCCGAACTCAGGGTTTGACCGTAAGACCGGTCGATCCCTGCGTTTTCTGTTTGCCGGCGGCTGACCATCGAGGTTTTGCATTAAAATATAAACATGCCCTCGCGGCACCTAAGTTTCCGTTATTTCGCCCGGCAGCGGCCTTGGCGCGGCACGACGATGATCGAGCTGATCGCCACGGTCACCATCCTGGCGGTTCTGGTCGGGATGGTGGTGCCTCTGGCCCGCTTCACGGTGAAGCGCGAGAAGGAGCGGGAACTGCGGCGCGATTTGTGGGATATGCGCGATGCCATCGATCGATACCAGCAATTTCTGCAAAGTAAGCCCAATATGACCAGAACCAAATTGGGGAGCGAAGGCTACCCGCCGGATCTGGAGACGCTGGTCAAAGGCGTCGATGTTCAGGGACAGAAGACAAGATTTCTACGCAGAATTCCCATCGATCCCATGACGGGCAAAGCCGAATGGACCTTGCATTCCATGCAGGATGACCGGGACTCCGACTCCTGGGACGGCCAGTATGTCTTCGACGTTCGCTCGAAATCGCAAGGGATCGCTCTCGACGGAACCAAGTACAAAGATTGGTAATCACGCCCTGAGTGGATTTCAGATCGGTAATTTGGAACTGAAAGGGATGAATCCCCGCCTGGCCCGCCGCCTGTTTTCCGGCCTCGCCTATACGTAACTCAAATCCGCAAGACGATCCTTGATCCACTCATCATTACCAGTTCGGTTATCCGCCGTGCATTGAGGATTGTTCGCTGTCCGTGTTACTATCGCGGCATTCCAGATGATCACGAGCGAAGTTCGGATGCACTCTTCGCAACCGAGCCAGTTGGAATCGGGCCAGCATTTGTCTTTTTAGGGGACCCAAACTCAAGTTCATTCCAATAGACCTTCTAAAAGGAGCTCCCGTTATGAACGCTCACTATCGTTTATTCAGTGGGCTGGCGCTGCTGTGCGTAGCTGGCTTCATCCTCCTTGAGTCGGGATGTGGCGGTAGCAGTGGTACCACGTCCAGCAACAACAGTCTTGAATTTCAACAGAGTAACTTGACCATCAACGCTGCCTCAGGCGGGAGCATTTCGATGTCTTTCTGGGTGCTGGGTTGCTCGGTTATTGTGGATACGGAAGGTTTAACATACAAGGATTCGACCTCAGAACCGAATTGTTACAACGCCCCTGGATCGCAAATCAAGAGCTGGAGTTCGGGCACTGGTTTCGCACACACCCCAGTCGGATTCGTGATCGGACTGCAGACTGACCCGGTTCCCCCGCAAGGCAGTCAGGCCATTACCGGCATTCTGGTGGAGCAGGACAGCAGCGGCAACTACTACGTTTTTGATTACACCGGGACCGCCTATGCCACGAGCCAGACCATATCCGGTACGCTCACCTGCGACACGACGCAAAGCACGAAGGTAGCGGGAGAGGCAGTCTGCAACGGCCAGCAGTTTGACTTCAGCGGCAACGTAGTTCCCACTTTGTGAGGAGAGGGCAATCACGCGGCAGGCGCCACGCCGTCTGGTGGGCACGACTGAATCAGCAAGTTATATTCTGAGCACGGGATTCCGTAACATGATCTCGTAGAAGGTGATCCGGTAAACGGCAGATCATGCGCTTACCGGGTCATTTACGCCGGAGGTGTGCAGCGACAATCCGGGATGGGACAGAAGCCCTTACTTGGCAAAGAATTGAGCGAGCTGGCCGGCCAGCCTTTCATAGCACTTTTCCATGATCAGCTTCAGGTTGGTGACGTCTGCCTCGTTGTATTCGAGGAGCTGTTCGAGCGCAGCCTTATTTCCATTGCAGTAGCGATACCAAAGGACCACGGCCTCGTATCCATTCATCGAGGCGATCCGCGTTGGCCGCTTTATGCCAAACCTGGATTCGATATTCTTCAAGCCGCCGCTATACCCCAACTTGCGCGTCGTTGAACGCAAATCGATATGAGCCTTCGGCAACGAGGGCGCGAAACGCCTGCGAAGGAACGGAAGATCAAAACTGCTTCCATTGAAAGTCACCACCACCGGGTGCTTCTTCAACTCTCCTGCCAAATCGCCAAGGTTCAAACCTTTCACGAAGGCCCTGAAGTTCCTGCCGTCGTATGTGCCAACCACTGTTATTTCGTCATAAGCTGACGAAAGGCCGGTGGTTTCGATGTCAACGTAAACGCACTCATCCCGGAACTCGCCGAACATCCGCCACGACTCACCCAGCCTGGCTAGGCGTTCCGCAAAGAAGGCAGCATTGCGTTCCTGAAGTGCGCGAAAAGCCCCCGGCAGGTGGGTCTGCAATTTGCGAGCGACAGCGTCCAGGTCGTCCGGCGATCCGTCGATCAGCCCGGCAGCGTCCTCCCATGTGTGGATGCCTTGTGACCACAGTCTCTGTTCGGTAGTGTGGCCGAGGCCCGGAATGTGAAGAAACGTATGACGCAGCATCGGCTTCTGGCCTCGATTATCCCTTGTGATCCCACAGGTTCACAAATCCGATCGCGATCAAAATGATCCCACCCATCGCTTCCATCCGCCGGCCCCATGAAACACTGGCGCGATTCCCCAAGGGCAGGCCCAATAAGGTGAGCGCTGTAGCCACGGAACTGGAGTCGCTGGTGACGCGGTTCAAAGTTGAAAGCGGAAAGAGCGTTGAATCTCCGGCGCCGGAGGCGCCACTCTACTTTGTACGCGAACCCCAGGTGGCGGGCATGACCGCCGGGCACTGAGCCTCGCCGTTACAGTTGCTCGCGCCGGCCATGGCACATCAGGATTCAGGATGGCGGGGAGAAGGGCAGCCG
>Ga0326727_10026897_pt1 | contig 10615 bp, 5 predicted proteins | sample MB2enrmetagenome_FD_207643 | JGI IMG/M metagenome (GOLD analysis project Ga0326727, IMG submission 207643) | Lab enriched peat soil microbial communities from McLean, Ithaca, NY, United States - MB29MY | ecosystem: Environmental > Terrestrial > Soil > Wetlands > Peat | place: USA: New York... | reverse complement strand
GACGACCACTTCGCGGGGCCGCGGCTTTCTTAAGCGACATCTTCCAGAGCCAAGCGGACGATTCCGCAGGGCGGGAGTCCGAATTCGGCGAGCATCATCGGCATGGCCCGATCGGCCGGTGCGGCGTCCGATTTTTCTCAACGCTGCCAGCCGGCAGAAATTTCTGAACCACCGCACTGCTGCGGTATCGGAAAAAGCTGCCGGGTGTCTTGCACCAGCCACAATGGCGTGCGTCCAAGTGACCGTGGCAAAGAGTCCATACCCATGGGCAACGCACGATTGGAGAAAGGCAGACTTTACCAAACCGGTTGGTCCGGAGCAACAAGCATGGGCAGCGATTTTGTTGGCGCCGCCGGGAGTCAATCCCGAAAACCGACCCATCCCCTCTTCCAGCGATTCTCTCGCGATCGCCGACAATCGCGCCTCAATTTCAAGGGAGTTCGAATGAAGCTATCCTGACTATACGCGCTCATTGTTGTGTCCGGCGCCGCAGACACGAGTGTCCGCGTCACGTCGGCCGCGCGCTCGGCCAAAATATTCGACAAGGAGTGATGAAATGGCCATCGCAGAACCGGATCTTTCCAAGCGACCGTTGCAGCTCACTGCAGAGCGAGCCATGGCCCTCGCTCCAGCGGTCCTGTTTCGGGCCTGGACGGAGCAATTCGACCGCTGGTTCGCGGCCCCGGGAACCGTTCTCATGCAGGGCCGGGTCGATACCCCGTTTTTTTTCGAAACCCACTTCGAGGACAGCCGGCATCCCCACTACGGCCGCTTCCTGCGGGTGGAACCGGACCGGCTCATCGAACTGACCTGGCTCACCGCGGCGACTCGGGGCGTCGAAACGGTGGTAACCATCGAACTGACACCCGACAACGGCGGCACTCGCGTACGACTCAGCCATGCGGGCTTCCCGGACGAGGAATCGCGCGATCGCCACCGGGATGCCTGGCCGATGGTGCTCGCCCATCTGGAACAGCGGATGACCGCGGAGCCTTAGTCCACCGTTTCGGAATTATGGTGACGTATTCTGCGGGTGTGTCACGTACCGCTCCCTGACGGTCGCGGCTCTGTATGCAGCCTCGTTCTGAGCCGCGCGCATAAGCCAGCGGACCTGCGCGATACGTAAGCGAACTTCCCAACCCCTGCACTTGGTAAGCGGGCAAGGCCGGACAGCCCTGCTCATTCGGTGCGGAAGTTGATGCGGCGGGCAGCTTTGCCGCCAGCGGAATCCTGCACCGTCAACTCAGCGCACCAGGTCCCCGCCGGAAGGCTCGCAACCGGCAATCGAAAAGCGACCGGAATCGCGCGATCGCCCGGTTTGGCCAACGCGCTCAGGTCGACATCGCCGGAACTCCACCGTTCCTGGTTGGTATGGGCGTCAAGCACGCGCACACGCATGCTCAACCGGACCGGCCCACCGCCCGCCATGAGCGGCTCGTAGATTTCGAAAAACGCCTCGCCGCTGCCGGTCCTCGACAGAACATCGGAGCCGGACACGGTAATCCGGTTGCCGCGGAAGATGAGCGGGTTTTGTCCTTCCTCTGCCGCCTCCTTCGCGGCCTCCGGCGATATCGGCTGCACGTTGCGGCTGAGGGCGATGGCGCTCAAGCCGAGTTGCGCGGCGTTGAACGGCTCAATCGCCAGCGGCGCTTCCACCGCGCCAAAGCGATCGGGAGCGGAGCGGAAGACTACCCTGAACTGGTAGTCTCCGGGAGCCACCTCGAACTGGTGTTCGAAGTACAGCGGCCGCCGCAGAAAATCGTCGAACTGCCGGCGGGTATCGAAATCGAACTTCATCCTGTGTGTAAACCGCGCGCTCACCTCGCCGCTGGGGACGTACGCCACGCCGAGCACTTCCATTTCGGCATGCAGCCTGCCGTTCCTGTCGGTAGGTTCGAGAACGGGGGATGGAATCTCGAGCGCCAGATTCACTCGCGCCACGCCATTAGGCTCATAGAAGAACGGCACGGAAGCCGACGCCGCGGTGTTGCCTGCGTCATCCGAGGCAGCCAGCTTATCGAGCTCGTTTTCCCGTGGCTTGACGGCGACGGCCGTGGTCACCTCCACCACCTTGCAGTAGAGATTTCGTCCGAGCACTCTGACGTCCGGCCGGTTGACCGTGACCTTTACCTCGTGGCAGCTTCCATCGGCCGACACTCCCGGCGAAAAGGCGAGCGTGTAAGATTCGTCCTGCTCGCGGGTGAGGAGATCCAAGGCGCCGGGATCGCCGTTACCGCGTGCCAGCCCGTGGCCGCCGGTAGCCGTGGCGAGAGAGAGCGCCCAACTCGGGAGGGCCGCGCCGGCCCGCGCCTGAACCGGATACACCGAGGCGTCCGCCTTGCGAAACTCGCGCTCCATATCGAACGGATCCTGGTGCGGTTCCACACTTCGCTCGTTGCGAGCGCGCCCACGGCGCGCAGACGGAGCGGGTTCCGGCTTATTTCCATCGGTGTCGGCGGATGGCCCGGCAGTGGCCACGAAAAGCGCCACCGTTTTGTGGCCGGGCACTCCGGCCAGGCTTTGGGCCACCTGCGCGTAGTACGCCGGCCGCAAATATCCTCCGGCCTCGGCGGGGTGTTCGCAGTGAAGCAGGTCCGGCCAGGTGTCCAGCACGTGTTGCAGCTCGCCGGCATCGTCCATGAACGGCATGGAGGTAGTGGTATAGCAGACGTCCGTAAAGGTGATTTGGATCAGCCGGTTGGGCCCGGCATTCGCGGCGACGAACTTGCGGACGGCCGGTTGGATCCATTGCTGAGCGTCGGGAGACTGCGGACCGATCAAGAGCACGATGCGCTGCTGCTGGGACATTCCCGATGCGGCGGGTCCGGTGTGGGTCTGGAATCCGGTGACGGCCTGTTCCTTGCCATCCTCGAAAATGTGAAAATCGGCCGCCGTCAGGCCGTGGATGGGCGCGTCTGCCGGCCCGGTCACAACCGCGTCTACCAGCACCGGCGGCGATGCGGGGGGCTTGGCGCCGGCAGCGGGGCTGGCGGTCTGCGCCAGGATCGGGCCACAGAGGAGGAGCAGCAGCGCGGCATTTCTTCCACCGAGGCCTCTCATGGAATCTCCACGACATCGTTGGCAGCGGCCATCTGCCGGCCTTCGGCGTCGCGCGCGACCACACGCACCATGTAGGCGCCGCGCTTGACGTCGAAATCGCTGTTCAATGTCAGGCCGACGCTTCGCCGGTGGGCTACGTTCTCGTCTTTCAATCGCAGCTCCACCACCTTCTGCACTCCTTTGAGATAGTTGCCGTTGCCGTCGAACAGGGCGCACACCACGGTTACGTCGTTGCGGTTCACGGCGTCAGCCTTGCGCAAGTGAAGCTGGCGGATATCGAGATGAGCCACGATTTTCAGCTTGGCATCGGCGGCGGTTGTCTTGTAGAACTGGGTGTCGAGATCGAGCGGCAAGTCGCTCAGTTCATCGTGGGAAAAGACGGCCTCGCCGATCTCGCGCGTGGCAGCAGTGGCGGCATCCTCCACCTGGGATGGCGCCCAGTAACCTTTGCGCGCGCGCACGGACACTCCCTGGCCGTTGGCCAGGGTCACTTTGATCTCATGGAATTTTCCGTCCGGTTTCAAGTCCTTGGGGTAGTAGCCCAAATAGTAGACGTAGTCGGGCGGGTTGGCGAGGCGATTGAAGCCGTTCAGAAAATCATTGTCACTGAGGGCGGTTCCGCCGGTCGAGTCGGCTAGGGTACCCAGAATCAGTCCCTGGGCAGTGACGGCTTCATGATCGAACTGGGTGAGCTGCTGTTGGGTCAGAGGCTGGGTCAGAGCGCAGCCCTGGGCGCCGACGGTTGGGTCGATAGTGTAAACTCCGCGAGCATCGAGGGTGTTGATGATGACGCCGGAGCGGGTGGCGCGGTCGATCGATTCATTGAGGCTGCGTTGCAGTTCGTCGGGGAGGTACATGCCGGGCGAGACCAGAATCATGATGCGATCGCCCGGCATGGCCGCGAGCAGCCGCACGATGTTGTTGAGAACGTGGAAGGCCTTGGCAGCGTCGCTGGCGCCATCGTTGTAGACCGCGCGCAGAGTGGCCCTGGCGATCGGGGTAGCTTCGGAAATCTGCTCACAGGTGAGGTGGAGACAATCGGCGGTAACGGCGGTCTGGGTAACCAGCACCGGCGGCATATTCAGGGCGCACGTCACGGCGCAAGACGGCGTAGAGCTGCAGCCCAACGACTCGTCGCCGGGACTCCTGATGAATTGCGCCGCCATGTAGAAGCTGGCCGGGGGGAAATGCGCACGGGGCGGTAGGGCCGCAATTTTCGCCAGCGTTTCGCGGAATTTCGCGGCATCGTTTGTGAGTTCCAGAGACACGGTTCCGGAGAGCGTTAAGATGCCGACTCGCTCCTGCGGCGGTAATCCCTGCTCGACGTGCTTCAGTGCGGCCACACGGACGTTGGCGAGTTCATCGGTCGTGAGATGGACATCGTCGAAGACAAAGGCGACGAAGCGGGTGGGCGCCACCGGCTTGGCGCCCGCCGTCGGCTCACCGGGAATCTCCATCTCCGGTTTCGTCTGCCGCTCGGCCGGTTTGGCGACGGCGCTCCCTTCGACGGCAAACTGTGCGATCTCCTGCGGCTTGCCGAGGTCGGTAAGGTGAAAATCGCTTTTCTGCAAGCCGCCGACGGTGTGTCCGGCTTTGTCGCGAACCACCACCGGAACCCGCACCAGGTTCACGCTGGATTGAAAGGTAGGTGTTTCGTCGCGGGAGGTGACTTCGCCGGTTTGGGTTTGCGCCGCCAGCGCGACAGTGAGAAAGATGTAGGACCAACAGCGCATGGATGGTCTCCCTGCCCGAACGACCGGCACGGTCATCCTGGGAGTGGCCGCGAGCGGTCCACTGGCTTGAATTATACCTTCCCCGTCAGCCGGCCGAAAGCTTGCCTAGCGATCGAACTTCGCCCAGACCACACAATGGTCCGATGCTCCAGGAGCGCGGCGCGTGTCCGGATCCGCGTCAGTCGCCCGGCATAAAGCGGCCAGCGGCGCGGTGGCCAGAATGTGGTCGATGCGCCAACCCCAGTTATGATCGAAGGCGTTGCGGAAATAATCCCAGTAGGTGTATTGCACGCGATCGGGATAGAGCTGGCGAAATACATCGATGAATCCCCAGCCGACGGCGTGCCGGTAAGCTTCGCGGGCGTCGATGTGAAAATCGGGATCGTTCACGCGGCGATCGGGGTGGTAGACATCGATCGGCTCGGGCGCGACATTGAGGTCGCCGAGCCAGATAGCGGGCTTGGCGGGATCGAGCCGCTCGCGGAAATAGCGGCGCACGCGATGAAACCACTCCAGCTTGAACACATACTTATCGGTGCCGACGCGGTAGCCTTGCGGGACATACGTGTTGACGATGGGAATGCCCTCGACCACCGTTTCGAGCATGCGCACGTCCTCACTGTCGGGCCCCTCGCACAATCCGTAACGGACAAGCTCCGGCTCGCGGCGGGTGAGCGTGGCCACGCCGTTGTAGCCCTTCATCCCGCGGAACGTGGAGTGGTATCCAGCCTCGCGAAAGGCGTCGGCGGGGAAGTCGCTGTCCTGCACCTTGGTTTCCTGCAGGCAGAGCACGTCGGGCTGATTGGCCTTCAGCCAATCGACCACCAACGGCAGACGGCGGCGCACCGAGTTGATATTCCAGGTGGCGATCTTCATCGTTACTTTGACCCGTTAACGGGTTTGCCGTTGCGATACACGGGATAGGCCGGTTTCTTGTGGGTTGGAACGGGGTGCTTGTCGAGTTCGGCGAGCAGCACTTCCACCGTCTTCTCGAGTTGCGGATCGTGGCCTTCGCGCACGGCGTGCGGGTCGAGATCGACTTCGATATCGGGCGCGATGCCGTGATTTTCGACTTCCCATTGGCCGCGCGGAGTCCAGAATCCGCGGCTGGGAGTGCTGACGAAACCGCCGTCCATCAGATCTTCCTGCGGGCCGAAAAAGCCGACCAGTCCGCCCCACGTGCGCTTCCCGATGAGCTGGCCGATGTTCAGCTCGCGGAAGTGGAACGGCATGGCATCGCCGCCCGATCCGGCGTATTCGTTAACGATCATGGCTTTCGGCCCGGGAATCAGGCTCACCGGCCAAGTGGTGTCCTCGCCATCGCGCGTGGTGCGGTAATTGAGGAGGCGGCGCTGGAGGTAGGTGAGGATGTAATCGGTCATGGTGCCGCCGCCGTTGAAGCGCTCGTCCACCACCGCGCCTTCCCTGCCTGCCTGCGGGAAGAAATAGCGGTTGAAGAAGGTGTAGCCGCCGGTCGACGTATCGGGGAGATAAATGTAGGCGAGACGGCCGTGGCTGAGGCGGTCGACGGTGCGGCGGTTTTCCTCCACCCAGGCAAGGTTGCGCAGTCCCTGCTCCGACGCGATGGGGACGACCTTCACTTCGCGCGATCCGGCGCCGCCGGGATCGGGACCGACGCGCAGGCGGACGGTGCGGTTGGCGGTACCTTCGAAGAAGCTGTAGACCTCATCCGTCCCGCGAACCTCCTGCCCGTTCACGGCCAGCAGATATTCGCCGGCCACGACATTGACGCCGGGCTGGGTGAGCGGCGCGCGCAGCTGCGGGTTCCAATTCTCGCCGTCGTAGACGCGGGCGAAGCGGTAGCGGCCGTTCTCGATGGTGTAATCGGTGCCGAGGAGTCCGCCGGGGACGTGAGGGACCTCGGCGAAATCGCCGCCGTTAACGCGCAGATGGCCGACGGTGAGGCCGCCGAGCGCTTCCTCGAAAAGATAATTGAGATCGACGCGCGCGCCAATGCCTTCGAGGTACGGCTCATAGAACTTCTCGGCGGCCGCCAGGTCGAACCCGTGGAAGCCGGGGTCGTAGAAGAAGTCGCGTTCCAGGCGGAAAGCTTCGTGGTACATCTGCTTCCATTCGGCCAGTGGGTCGACGCGGACTTCCATGGAGTCGAGGCGGAGAACCTGCGCGGCAGGGTGCGGCGCGGCGGCGGGAGCATTCGCGGCCGGCACGGGCGCGATGGTCCATTGGGCCACAGGCGGAACGCCTTCGACTGTCGCGGCGCCGGGCGCGTTCTGGCGGTAGAGCATCTTCTCGCCATTGTGCGAGAGCGCGAAGAAAGTGATGTTGTCGATCAGGCGATCGGTCTTGCGCGTCTTGAGGTCGAAACGTTGCACGGTGAGAGTGGCGGGGGTGCCTGGCAGTTCCACCAGCTGTCCTTCGACGACCAAGACCGTGCCTTCCTTGCCCGGGATGAGGCGCTGATAATTGCGCGGCGGCAAGGGCAGCGCCAGAATGCGCTGACCGATGCGCTCGAAATCGATCTCCACGGCGGGCGGCTCCTTCGGCGGCTTCTTGGTGGCATCGGCATCGGGCGCGGCGTCTGAGGGGGCCTTCTCTTCGTCGCTTTCGGGGGCCAGCGGCGAAGGGAGATCCTTGCGGAGGACGGCGATGTACACGCTACTGGTGAAGGCGCGATTCATGGCGGTCATGGACGTGTCCATCTCCGGACCGGCGTCGGTGCTGGAGAGCAGGTACAGATATTTGCCGCCGCTGTCGAAGACCGGCGACAGGGAGTCGCTCATGCCGTCAGTGATGGCGTGGCTTTCGGCGGCCGCGAGCGAGTAGGCATAGACAGAGCGCATGTGGCTTCTGCCCTGCCCGGTGTAGACCAGCCAACGGCTATCGGGCGACCAGGCGGCTTCGGCGATCTGTTGGGGGCCGGTGAAGCGGTCCTTGAAAACATGGACGGGCTTGCCGTTGGCGAGGTCGACGTACCAGAGGTTGAGGCGCTTATCGGTGTAGGCGATTTTCTTGCTGTCGGGCGACCACCTGGGGTTGTAGAAGAACGATGCGGGAGTGCCCAGGTCGATTTTCTGCACGGGTCCGGCGCCATCCTGCGGAGCGATGTGGAGCGCGTACTCGCCCGATTCGTCGGAGAAATAGGCAATACGCGTGCCATCGGGCGACCAGGCGGGGTTGCGCTCATTGGCGCCGGGAGTGTTGGTCAGATTGCGGATGTCGCCCTTCTCGGCTGGCACGGTGAGAATCTCGCCGCGGGCCTCGAAGACGGCTCGGGCGCCGGTGGGCGAGAGCGCGCCGTTGCGGATGCGAGTTGCGACTTTGACGAAATGGGGGCGGACGGCGGGAAGGTCGGCGGCGATGCGGATATCGACGGGGCGCGACTTGCCGGTCTTCAGATCGTAGAGGTGGATGGCGCCGAACTGTTCGTAAACGATGGCGCCCGGGCCGGCGCACGCCGATTTGAGATCGAGCCCATCGTTGTTGACCGCCTTGGCGACGGTCTTGCGGCGCGTATCGTAGGAAAACAGGGTGACAGGTCCGTCGCGGTCGGAGAGGAAGAAGATGCGGTCGTCGACCCACATGGGGTTGAAGTCGTTGGAATTCTCGCGTGGAAGTTTCTCGATGGTGGAGTCGGCCAGTTTGGCGATCCAGATGGGCGTGGTCTCGCCGCCGCGGTAGCCCTTCCACATGGAGAACGCGCGATTGACCGGGACGTAGGCGATGCGCGCGCCATCGGGCGAATAGGAGCCCTCGCCGGCAATCGGCAGCGGCAGTGGCGTCGGGAATCCGCCGGTGCGCGCGACGGCGAAGAGCTCGGTATACCGGCCGGTGCTGCTGGTTCGATTGGAAGCGAAGAGGACGCTCTTCCCGTCGGGAGTCCAGCCCATGGTGGAATCGGCGGCGGGGTGCCAGGTGAGACGGCGCGGGACGCCTCCGGATCCGGGGATAACGAATACGTCGACGTTGCCATCGTACTCGCCGGTGAAGGCGATCTCGGTTCCGTCGGGCGAGAAGTAGGGGCGCGTTTCGACGCCCGCTCCGGTGGTGAGACGCTGGGGCACGCCGCCGTCGCGGTTGACCGTCCAAAGATCGCCCGCATAGACGAAGGCGATTTGCGTAGCGCTCAGAGTGGGTTTTTGCAGGAGGAGTTTCGGTTCGCCATGGAGGATCATGGCGGTGAGGAGGGCGGCGGCAAAAATGCGATGCATAGATAGATTTCACCACACGCGGCGGCAGCCAAAACAGTAATCACCACAGAGGCACGGAGACACGGAGAAAAACAACGTCAAAGACAAACCGGAGCGCACAGAGGCGGCAGAGGACACGGAGGCGACCTGTGGCTTCGGTTCGAGAGAATCGTGGGCGCGCGAAGATTTGACACTGGGTTGCCAACCTGTCCCACAAAAGCCTTGCTAACATCGTTACTTGAACCCCAATCCACAAATCATCGTTCTCGACGCGGGGGGACAATACTGTCATTTGGAAGCCCGCAAAGTCCGCGATCTCGGTGTGTACGCGGAAGTGCGCGCCAGTGAAACCCCAGCCGAGGAGCTGAGCGGCGCGCGCGGACTCATCATCTCGGGCGGCCCGAGCAGCGTCTACGACGCCGGCAGTCCCACAGTCGACCCGGCGATTTTCTCGAGCGGGCAGGCCGTGCTGGGCATTTGCTACGGACAGCAGGTCATGGCGCACCTGCTGGGCGGCGAAGTGCGGCGCGGCGAAAAGGGCGAGTACGGGATGGCGACGCTCGAACTCGACGAGACGAACGACCCCATGTTCGCCGGATTGAGCGGCCGGCAGCAAATCTGGATGAACCATCGCGACCTGGTGGGCCGCGTTCCCGAAGGCTTCTCGGTGGCCGGCCGCACGGACACCTGCGCGGTGGCGGCTATCGCCGACCGCACCCGCCGCCTCTACGGCGTGCAGTTCCACCCCGAGGTGGTCCACACGGCGCGCGGGCTCGAATACCTGGCGAATTTCGTCTTGAAGGTGTGTGGCTGCGTTCCCGATTGGGATCCGCGCCATCGCGTGCCGCTCATCGAGCAGGAAATTCGCGATTGCGTGGGCGGGCGCAAGGTGTTCTTCTTCGTCAGCGGCGGAGTGGATTCGAGCGTGGCGTTTGCCCTGGCCACGCGCGCGCTGGGTGAAGACCGCGTGCGCGGCGTTTACGTCGACACGGGCCTGATGCGCGATGGCGAGACGGAGTTCGTCCGCCGCGTCCGCGGACTGGCGGTGGAACATGCCGAGAACGAGTTCCTGAGCGTGCTGGCCGGCGTCACCGATCCGGAAAAGAAGCGGCACATCATCGGGGAAGAGTTCGTGCTCGTGCAGGAGCGCGTGATCGAACGCGAAGGGCTGATGGGCCACGACTGGATGCTGGGACAGGGCACCATCTATCCCGACACCATCGAATCGGGCGGCACCGCGAAAGCGGCGCTCATCAAGACGCATCACAACCGCGTGGCGGGCATTCAGAAGCTGATCGCCAGCGGCCGGATTGTGGAGCCGCTGCGGTCGTTTTATAAAGACGAAGTGCGCGCGGTGGGCCGCGAACTCGGGCTGCCGGCGGAGTTGCTGAATCGCCACCCGTTCCCCGGTCCGGGCCTGGCGATCCGGTGCTTGTGTTCCCCGAAGGACGCGGAAGTCGTGGAGAGCGCCGAAGGCCGCATCATCCCGGTGCGGTCGGTAGGAGTGCAGGGGGATTCGCGCAGTTATGCGCCGGTGCTGGCCATCGACGCGCTGGACACGCGGCGCGCCACCGATCTGACGAATCGGCTGACCACGGTCAATCGCGTGATCGCACCGGTGGAGATGCGCGCGCGCTGGAGTGAGATGCGGGT
>Ga0326727_10026895_pt1 | contig 10616 bp, 8 predicted proteins | sample MB2enrmetagenome_FD_207643 | JGI IMG/M metagenome (GOLD analysis project Ga0326727, IMG submission 207643) | Lab enriched peat soil microbial communities from McLean, Ithaca, NY, United States - MB29MY | ecosystem: Environmental > Terrestrial > Soil > Wetlands > Peat | place: USA: New York... | reverse complement strand
AGGCAATCGTTCTCGGAATCGGTCTTGACTCCGATGGCCATAAACGCTTGACCACCGGCCCCAATTTCGCCCTCGTCGGCGGCACGCAGGAAACCCACGACGCCATGACCGAAAAGGCCATCAAGATCAACGAGAAGCTGGCGGCCAAGGGCAAACAACTGGAGGACGTCACCCGCGATGAATTTGACGAAATCGCGCACTCGGTCGGTTTGCAACGCCGCGTCGAAAAGAAAAATGAAAACGAGTGACGCGCCGTGAACCCTCGAATCGCGCTCAGTCCGCAAGCCAAAGCCACCGTGCCCACGCATGTTGCCATTATCATGGATGGCAACGGCCGTTGGGCCAAACGACGGCATTTGCCCCGGGTGGAGGGACACCGCAACGGGGTTGAATCCGTCCGGGCCATCGTCCGGGCGGCGGGCGAAGCGGGAGTCAAGTATCTGACCCTCTATGCTTTTTCGGTGGAGAATTGGAACCGGCCCAAGGACGAAGTGGACACGCTGATGCGTTACCTGGCCAGGTTCCTCAAGAAGGAAATTGGCGAACTGAACAGGAACAATGTCCGCCTCGATGCCATCGGCCAGATTTACCGCCTGCCGGAGTTTGTGCAGGAACAGTTGAAAAAAACCAAAGCCGCCCTGGCCAGGAACAATGGGCTGACCTTGATCTTGGCCTTGAGCTATGGCGGACGGACGGAATTGGTCGAAGCGGTGCGGAGCATCGGCCAAAAGATCAAGGACGGCGACTTGGAACCGGCCGAGATAAACGAGCCATTGATTTCGGAGAATCTTTACACCCGGCATTATCCCGATCCCGACCTGCTCATTCGCACCAGCGGCGAGATGCGGATCAGCAACTTTCTGCTGTGGCAGATTTCCTATTCCGAACTGGTCGTCACGCCCACCCTCTGGCCGGATTTTCGCAAAGCCCAGTTCTTTGACGCGCTGGAAGAGTACACCCGCCGGCATCGCCGCTTTGGCCTGGTCTGAGAATGGTCTGCGAATGAGGCTGGACACTTTTTGGCTGTCCGCTAATTTCTTTTTGCAATGTCCGAACCCGCCCATTCTCCGGTTGCGCCGCCGTCCAAGGGGGCTGTTTTCCTGCGGCGTTTGCTCAGTTTTACCGTGCTCTGGGGCATCGTGCTCGGTGCTCTGTTTTCGGGAAGCAAAGTCGTGTCGGATTACGTATTCCTGATCATCCTGGTGTTTCTGGCCGCGGCGGGGTTGCAGGAATTCTACGGGATGGTCGCGAAACTGGGACACGCCTGCCACGCGATGGAGGGCATTTTCGGAGGAGTGCTTCTGCTGGCTGCCACCTTCTGTTATATCTCGGGCCAGTTTGGGGCCGCCGCCCCGCCGTCGCGGGTCAATGATTTTGAGACGAGCTTTTTTATTCTGTTCGTTTTGGGATTGTGCATCCGGCAGTTTGTCTCGCGCCAGACGACCACGGGTATTATCGCCATTTCCACCACGCTCTTTGGCCTCATGTACGTGCCGTGGCTGTTGAACTTTATTCAGAAAATCAATTTCTTCGGCCGGGGTGTGGATGGACATTACTACGTCCTGTACTTCGTGGTTGTCACCAAGTTGGCCGATTGCGGCGCTTACGCGGTGGGATCCCTCCTCGGCAAACACAAGATGATCCCGCGGGTCAGTCCGGGGAAAACGTGGGAAGGCTTTTTCGGAGCGATTGTCGTCTCCACCGCCGCCAGCGTGATCTTTGCCCGGGTGGCTGGAAGGCATCTCAGTGGCATGACCCTGCCGCACGCCGTCATTTTAGGGGTCGTTTTGAGCATCGGAGCGGTCGTGGGTGATTTGATCGAATCGCTTTTCAAACGCGAGGCCGGGCTGAAGGATTCGGGGCGTCTGTTCCCCGGCATTGGCGGAATCCTCGACTTGCTGGACAGTTTGCTGTTCAATGCGCCGCTGATGTATTTATATTTACGCCATGTGCTGACGCCTTGATCCAACCCTTGCGCATCCCTCTATGAGAAATGTTGTTCTCCTTGGCTCGACCGGCTCCATCGGCGCCAGCACCGTAATGGTGGCGGAGGATTTGCCGGACCAAATCCGGCTGCTCGGTTTGGCCGCCGGCAACAATGCCGAACTTCTCCTCAAGCAAACGCTGCGGCATCGTCCTGAGGCCATTTCCATTTGTGACCCCGCCAAAGCGCGGGAACTGCAAGGCGCGTTGGGCGTTTCGACCAAAGTTTTTTCCGGCGGGGAAGGACTCCTCAAACTGGCCACGCTCCCCGGGGCGGACATTGTTTTAATTGCCATTGTCGGCACGGCAGGGTTGCAGCCGGCCCTGGCGGCCATTCGCGCCGGCAAGGACATCGCCGTGGCTTCCAAGGAGATTCTCGTCATGGCCGGCGAGATCGTGATGCGCGAAGCGCAAAAAAACGGCGTCCGGGTCCTGGCCGTGGACAGCGAACATTCGGCCATTTTCCAATGTCTCGATGGCAAGCCGCCGGACTCGGTGCGCGCCCTGTGGCTGACCGCATCGGGGGGACCCTTTCGGACGCTGCCGAAAGAGGAGTTTTCCTCCATCACCGTCGAGCAGGCCCTCAAGCATCCGTCGTGGGTCATGGGCCGGAAAATTACGATCGATTCCGCCACACTTTTCAACAAAGGACTGGAAATGATCGAAGCCCGCTGGCTTTTCAACATCAACATGGAACGGGTCAAAGTGGTGGTTCATCCGCAGAGCGTGGTGCATTCGATGGTTGAATTTGTCGATGGCTCCATCCTGGCGCAAATCTCCACCCCGGACATGTGTTTGCCCATTCAATATGCGCTGACCTATCCCGCCCGCGTCCGCAGCGACCGTGTGCAAACCAATCTCGCTGCGCTCGGCCAACTGACTTTCGAGGAACCCGATGCGGGGCGTTTCCCGGCGCTCGCTCTGGCGCGAAGGGCAGGGGACGCAGGCGGCACCCTGCCCGCTGTTCTCAACGCCGCCAACGAAGCCGCGGTCAGCGCCTTCCTCGACCGGCGGATCAACTTTCCGCAGATCAGCCAGATCGTCGCCCGGGTCATGGACCATCACGCCGTCATCACCCATCCCGACTTGACCCAAATCCTTGCTGCGGACGCCTGGGCGCGGCAGGAAGCGATGGGGTGAATAATTCTGTGCATAAGCAGGAAATAATATCTCGATAACTCCTTCAACTTTTTGCTGCCACCGCTGCATTTAAAATTGAATAATCCCATCATGATTGATTCAACCATTCCCGAGAACGCCGCCGCCGTCGCCGACCCGAAGAAGTCCCGGCGCAAAACTTCCGCCACCGCCGGCACGCCTAAAATTGACCGCCTCCCGCCCCATTCCATCGAGGCCGAACAAGGCGTCCTCGGCTGCGTCCTCCTCTCGCCCCACGATTGCATGGGCGAATGCATCGAAAAGCTCAAATCCGGCCCCGACATCTTTTACGATCTCCGCCACCAGACCCTCTTTCAAACCCTGACGGAGATGTACGACCAGAAGCAGGCCATTGACCTCATCACCTTGCAGCAGCGCCTGAAAAACATCCAACAGCTTGAGAATGTCGGCGGTCTGGCTTATTTGTCCTCCCTGCCCGACGCCGTCCCTTCGGCGGCCAATCTGGAATATTACCTGGACATCGTTCTGGAGAAATATTTGCTCCGCAAGATGATCCAAACCTGCACCGGCATCGTCGGGCGCGTTTTCGATTACGAAGGGCAGGTGGATGCGTTGCTCGACGAAGTCGAACGCGACATTTTGCGCATCAGCGAGGAGCGGGTCACCGGCGCCAGTTTGACCATCAAGGAACTGGTCAACAAGGCCATTTCAAAAATCGAGGAGTATCACCAAAACCATGGCATGCTCACCGGCATTTCCACCGGCTTCGCCGATTTCGATAAAATGACCACTGGTTTGCATGCCGGTGAAATGATCGTCATTGCCGCGCGCCCGTCCGTGGGCAAGACTTCCCTGGCCATGAACATCGCCGAACACGTCAGCTTGGAGTTGAAGGTGCCGGTGGGCGTGTTCAGCCTGGAAATGACCGCCGACCAACTGGTCCTGCGCATGCTCTGCTCCCGTTCCCGGGTCAACTTGCGCGACATTCGGGAGGGCTTCCTGGCCGAACGGGACTTTCCCAAGCTGACCGGCGCCGCCGGCAAGCTGGCCGGCGCTCCGCTTTTCATTGACGACAGCTCCGCGCTCTCTATTTTACAGTTGCGGGCCAGGGCGCGCCGGATGTGGCAGCAGTATGGCATCAAGCTCTTTGTCATTGACTACTTGCAGTTGCTCAATTCTACTTCGCGGCGCGCGGAGAACCGGCAACAGGAGATTGCCGAGATTTCCGGCGGCCTCAAGTCCCTGGCCAAGGAACTGAGCGTGCCGATTATTGTCCTGAGCCAGCTCAATCGCGAGTTGGAAAAACGCGGTGATAACGCCAAACCGAAGCTGTCGGATTTGCGCGAGTCGGGAGCCATCGAGCAGGACGCCGATTTGGTGGGTTTGTTGTATCGTGACACGAAAAATAAAGACGGAGACGACGAGACGAATGAAGAGGAGCAAGACGCAATTCCTATGAAACTGCTTATTGCCAAACAACGCAACGGCCCCACCGGGGACGTGGATCTGACTTTCCTGAAAAGTTACACCCGCTTCGAGAGCGCGGCGAAAGTCAGTCTGGAGGATGCCGACAGCTAAAAGATGAAAACCCTCCTTCGTTTTGCGCTGCTCATGCCGGCGGTTCTGCTCCTAGGTCTTTCCGCCGCTCAAGGCCAGCAGGCCTTCGCGCCTCGCGTCCATCAAATTCTGATCCGCCACATCGGCCCCCCCGCGGTCAGCGACGAGTTCATCCGCGCCAACATTCGCAGCAAAGTGGGCGAACCTTTCGCCCGCCCGACCGTCGATGAAGACATCAAAAATCTCTACGCCACCGGTTATTTCTTTAAAATCCAAGTCGGCGAAGAAACCACGCCCGACGGGATGGACTTGACTTATGCCGTGCAGAGCAAGCCGATCCTGACCGACATCAAGATCGTCGGGAACAAAAAGATGAAGCTCAAGAAACTCCAGAAGAAGATCACGTCCAAGGTCGGCCAGCCCTTGGACGAGCGGAAGCTTTTTGAGGACGCCCAGGAAATGCAGAAGGTTTACGAGAAAGCCGGTTACCAGAAAACCACGGTCGTCGTCCAGCCGCCGGTCATCGATGAATTGGCCGGACGCGGCTCGGTCACTTTTCTGGTTCACGAAACCCCCAAGGTCAGGATCAAGGACGTCGTCTATGTCAATGCCCGCGCTTTTACCCAGAAACAATTGCGCAAAGCCATCAAAACCCGCCGCCGTTGGATGTTTTCGTGGCTGACCGGTTCCGGTGTTTTGAAAGAGGACGACTTTGCCGACGACAAAGACACCCTGGTCGAATTTTACCAGAACGACGGTTATATCGATTTTGCCATCCAGGACATCAAGTTCGATTATATCTCCCCAAACCGGATGGTCATCCGTTTCATCGTCTCCGAAGGCCGACAATACAAAGTCGGCGCTCTCGATATCAAAGGCAACACCCTCTTCTCGACCAATGATTTTCTCAAGGGCGTTCTGGTCGCCAAAACGCGCATGAAGCTGGAGCTGACCCCCGGCAAAATCTTCAAGCCAGCGGCGTTTACCAGGGACACGGACACCCTGCGGGACTTGTACGGCTCCCGCGGATATTTGGACCGCGATCAAGGCGGCACGACGATCATCACCGCCACGCGGACGCCCAATCCGACCACCGGCACCATTGACATCTCCTACGATATTGAAGAAGGCGAGAAATGTTACATCGAGAAAATCGTAATCAAAGGCAACACCAAAACCAAGGACCGCGTTCTGCGCCGCGAATTGGCCGTTTATCCGGGCGAGGTCTATGACATGGTCCGCGTCAAAATCAGCAAATCGCGCCTGGACCAGCTTGGCTATTTCTCAAAAGTGGACACCGAGGCGCAAGACACCGATGTGCCGAATCGCAAGGACTTGGTCATTGGCGTCGAGGAAAAAAGCACGGGCAATTTCACCATCGGGGCCGGCTTCAGTTCAGTGGAGAGCCTGGTCGGATTCATTGAGCTGAAGCAGGGCGATTTTGATTTGTTCAATCCGCCCACCTTTACCGGGGCCGGACAAAAATTCCAGATCACAGCCTCCATCGGCAGTTATTTGCAGGATTACGAGATAAACTTTACCGAGCCGTGGTTCCTGGGCAAACGACTCATCTTCAATGTGAACCTGTTTGACAAAAACGTTTACTACGCCAGTGCGAACGACGAGTATGACGAGACTTTTGCCGGCGGCACCCTCAGCCTGACCAAGGCCCTCGGCGGCCTGTTGGGTTTGGACCCGCAGGTCCTTCGCGGTACTGTCAGTTATACCTTTGAAGACGCTCACGTTTCCATTAATTCGGGTTACACAACCAATGCCAGCACCAATTACGCCACCGCCCCCGGCGGCCTTTATCAAAACAGCTCGGTCGTTGGTCCCAACATTTCCACCAACATTTACGATGAGCACGGCACCTATCTCATTTCCAAAGTAGGCGTCTCCCTTGCTTACGATACTCGCAATAGTCTGACTTTGCCCGATCACGGACAGCGCACCGAGGTTTCCTCCGAGGTTGCCGCTTCGCCCGGCGACACGGATTTTTATAAACTGGAACTCAAGAGCAGTTGGTATTTCAGAGGCTTCGGCAGCAATCAGGTGCTGGAACTCGGCGCGCGCACGGGCGTGGTGGATGCCTATGGGGACAGCACTCGGGTGCCCATTTTTGAACGCTGGTTTTTGGGCGGACTCTACAACATGGAAGGTTATAAATACCAGACTGTTGGCCCCGAGGATCAATTCGGCGAGCCGCTGGGTGGCGATACTTACCTTTACGGCACGGCGGAGTACAGCATTCCGCTCATGAAAATGGTCCGTCTCGCCTGGTTCGGCGATATCGGCAACGTTTTCACCTCCCCTTACAGTTACAGTGCCGGTCCCGGCCGCAAGTTTCTCACCGACGACGTCGGCATGGGCCTGCGCATCGTTTTGCCCATTGGCGGAGGCACTCCTTTGCGGCTGGACTATGCCGTCCCCATCCAGCATGATCCGAACCTCGGCAACAGTGGCCGATTCCAAGTTGGGGTCGGTTACACGCACGAATTTTAATTGCTTATGAAAAAAATACTTCAAATGGCGGCGGTCGCAGCGGCCGCCTTTGCCTTGGGCTCGTTCTGGTCGCCGGCCAGCCCCGGCGTTCCCGCCGAGCAAAAAATTGCCACCGTGGATCTGGCCAAGGTCTTCGAAAAATACTACAAAACCGTTCGCTCCACCCTCGCCCTCAAGCAGGAGGCTTCCGATATGCAAAAGGAGCGCAAAGACATGGTCGATGCCGAACAAAAAGAGGAGGGCGAATGGCAAAAGTTAATTGACAAGGCCGAAGACCAGGCTGTTTCCGCCGAGGAACGCGCCAGGAGCAAAACAGCCGCGCAAGAGAAATACCGCGATATCGCGAGCGCCAAACAGTCCATCCAGGAATACGACCGCGCCAGCACCGCCAGGCTCCGGGAAAAGGAGCGCCAGCGCCGCGATGACATCGTCAAGGAAATTCGCAGCGTCCTGGATGCGGACGCCAAAGCCGCCGGGTACACCCTCGTGATGGACGTCTCCGGCGAGAGCGCCAACATGGCGCCCTTCATCCTTTTCTCCAGCGGCGTCAATGATTTGACGGACAACTTGATCAAAGAACTCAATGCCGGCGCGCCTCCCCTGCCTGCGGATGACAAGGAGGCAAAGGATGCAAAGAAGGCTCAGTAGCGCCATTAATGCACCGTGAACAAAAGCGAAAATGTGCCGGAGTTTAATCGCCGCATCTTTCTTAAAAACACTTCGCTGGCCACCGCCATGACGATGATGGGCGGGGTGGAACTTCGCGCTGCGGACACCCCCAAGCCCGCTGCTTCCGCCGAGCCTCCCCTCACCAAGATTCCCATCGGGCCGACAGTCAAATACGGGGTCATCGGACTGGGCGCGCGGGGCCGGGAGGTTCTCAAAGATTTGGCGCTTCTGCCCAATGCCCCGGTGGCCGCCATTTGCGATAACTATCCCCCTTCGCTCCGCCGCGCCGGCGACAATGACGCTCCCAAGGCGGAAAGATTCGACGATTACCAACAGCTTCTGGCCAGCAAGCAGGTCCAGGCGGTGGTCATCGCCACGCCGACCCCCGATCATCGCGAAATGGCGCTGGCGGCGTTGCAGGCAGGCAAGCACGTTTATTGCGAGGCGCCTCTGGCCAATTCCATCGAGGATGCCAAAGCCATCGCCGCCGCGGCGCGGGATTCCATCAAACTGGTTTTTCAAGCCGGCTTGCAGGAACGGTCGCATCCGCAACGGCTTTTTCTTCTGCCCTTCATTCGCGCCGGCGCTCTCGGGGAAACTGTCCTGGCGCGCGCCCAGTCCCATAGGAACAACAGTTGGGTGAGCGCATCGTCCAATCCCGAACACGAAAAGGCCCTCAATTGGCGATTGCACCAAAAAACCAGCGCCGGCCTGATGGGCGAAGTGGGCATCCACCCCATCGATGCCGTTTCCTGGTTCCTCAGAGCGCGCCCCGCGGCCATCACGGGCTTTGGTTCGCTGCGGCGATGGAAGGACGGACGCGATGTCGCCGATACCGTTCAGGGTGTTTTTGAGTATCCGGCAGGCATTCGCCTGATCTATGACGCCACGCTTTGCAACTCGTTCGACAAGGAATACGAAATGTACTATGGAACCGAATCGGCCATCATGGTGCGCGACGCCAAAGCGTGGCTCTTCAAGGAAGTCGGCTCCGAACAATTGGGCTGGGAAGTTTATGCGCGAAAGGATGATTTTTACACTGAGACGGGCATCGCGCTGGTGGCCAACGCGACCAAACAGGCCGCCATCGGCACTGCTGCAACGGCCGGAAACACGACGCCCTTCACCCCGCTCTATTACGCCCTGGAGGCATTCACGGCCAATGTCGGGCAGCTCAATGCGGCGGTCAAAGATTTTATTGACAGTTTTGGGGACAGCGATCCCCAAGCCCTGGCCGACAGCCTCAAGGCTTTGAAACCCTATGCTCCCGCCGCCAATTGGCGGGACGGTCTGGACGCAACCATTTTGGCCATCAAAGCCAATGAGGCCGTCCTGCGACAGCAAAAGATCACTGTGGAAAACGAATGGTTTGACTTATGAAAATTTGCCCGCCGCCCAGTTTTAAACACGGAACCGCGAAATTATCAGCCGGTCTTGCCGCCCTTATGGTGAGCCTTGGCTCTCTGATGCCGGCCGGCGCGCAAACGCGCTATAACTCTCAACCGCTCGGAACTTCTGTGAAGGTTGACGGAACGTCCACTGCGCACGATTGGGAAATGGAAGGGAAGATGATTGGCGGGTATATTGAATTCGGCTCGGGAGTGAAATTGGATGCGGCGCAAACCACCATCCCGGGTCTCAACGACGGCAGGGTGCCGGTCAAGGTGCATTCCTTGATTCCCGTCACATCCATTCACGCCAAAGTCGAGCACATGCCGGACGTCATGGATCATCTCATGCAGGAGCACTTGAAGGCGGATCAATTCCGCATCATTGAGTACAACCTGACGGGAATGACCTTTAAAGGCCCCCACGCCCCGGGCAAGCCTTTTGCTTTCGACACCACGGGGGATCTGTCCATTGCCGGGGTGACGAACAAAGTGAGTTTCCCCGTGACCATTGAATTGTTGGACGCCGGCAAGATTAAAGTCAGCGCGTCCGTGCCTTTGAAGATGACTGCCTTCCATGTCGTTCCGCCGGCGCCCAACATTGGCCTGGGATTGATGCGCTGCGGCGACGACATCAAGGTGATAATTGACTGGACCTTGAAAGAAAGAAAACAGGGGCCCTGAACCCGGTTCCGCGCGGCTTTTTGCGAACAATCATTTCATGAACACGCCGCCAGCAAATTGGAATGCCAAGGCCAAGCAGGCCTTCAACGCGCACCTGTGGCTCATCCTCTCGCTGGTGGCGAATGTCTTCCTGGCCATATTCTTGTATATTGCGACAGAGACGCTGGAGGTGCCGACCGTCCCCCCGTCCACGATGGACAACGGGCTGTTGATCAAGACCAACGTTGTGGTGCGCCACGAAAATTTCACCTGGGATCAAATCGAGTCCACCAATTATGTTGTCTTCATCAAGAATCTCCACGCGGTGGGATGTCCCGAACAGACAATTCGGGACATCATTATATCCGAAGTGAACCGATTGTACGCCCGCCGCCGGTTGGACGAGGTGGCTTATCCCAGTTATCAATGGTGGCGTTCGGAACCCGACGCCTCGGTGGTGCAGGCCGCCGCCGCAAAACTCGAAGCCCTGGAAACAGAGCGCCGGGGGGTGTTGACTTCTCTTTTGGGCTTGGGCTGGGATGCGCAGAGCAACGAACTGATCGCGGCGCGCGGCGGCATTACTTTGACCGGGCCGATTTTGGGCGACTTGCCGCCGGAGGCAAAGGAAGCGGTTTACGCCATCGCCGCCCGCGCCCAACTCAAGATCGAGGCTTACCAGGCGGCGCAACTCGGGCAAAACAAGGCGGTCGATCCAATGGAGATGGTGCGTCTGCG
>Ga0326727_10026894_pt1 | contig 10617 bp, 8 predicted proteins | sample MB2enrmetagenome_FD_207643 | JGI IMG/M metagenome (GOLD analysis project Ga0326727, IMG submission 207643) | Lab enriched peat soil microbial communities from McLean, Ithaca, NY, United States - MB29MY | ecosystem: Environmental > Terrestrial > Soil > Wetlands > Peat | place: USA: New York... | reverse complement strand
GGGATTTTTCCAAAGCTGTTCGTGCTGAATTTTTCAAGAGGGTATCTTCTTTATTCCCGTTCTTTATTTTACTCAGCGATGCGGAGTAAGCCTTGTTTGCCTTGATCATTCTATCCAAAGCAGGGTTTGGGGATGGAAAATAGATGTTGTTCACCATCTTTGCTTGAATTTGAATGGCCTTTACACTCAATAGCGCATCCTTAAATTTATTCGGCGAAAAATTATACAATACAATTGCTTTTGTCATGGAACATGGTTTTTAATGATTAAAATGATAATAGCCAATATTCTTTCTCTCTTATGCCGGATTGTCAATTGCTTACAGGATATTCTTCAAATCAGCTCGTTGATTGATACGATTTTGTACAACATCAAAGTGATATTGGCTACAAAGATAGTCTTTTTGGCAAAACAATTATATTATTGGTCAAGATAAATGCAATTCATACAAACAATAATAAATTGTTTCTGAATATCAAATAAATACTCATAAACAATAGAACATTGTTTATCATGAAAAGGAAAATAATCACATACAATAGAGTATTGTTTATCATTAAAAGGATAATCATCACAAACAATAAGGCATTGTTCATTAAAAAAAGAATGATCATCACAAACAATAAAGCATTGTTTATTAAAAAAATAAAGTTCATGATAAACAATGAAGCATTATCTATCAATATTTTACTATTCTATTCAAACAATGGGATATTATTCTAACGAATGATGTTATTCATGATGCTTATGACAAAATAACTGTGCAAGAAATGAATTATTCTGTCCTATAAACGATTAAAAACGCACAATGTGTTAACTTGCATGTATGTTGCAAGTTGCATATTTACCTGAAAAAAGATTCAACTATCTATTTATTGTTTGTTCATACTCATTATGTTTACGTATTGTCCCTTTTTTGAGCAAGTTTGAGTAATGCGGAATCTTGTCCTAAAATAGAGGCATTAAACATATAGTCCTGTTAGAATGATAAACTCCATGATCGCCACAATGTGGAACAGCTATTATTCCAAATGGGAATGTAATCTTCCTGTTGACTGTTCTGAAAAGTGAGTAAATATAAATGCATCTGCTTGAGTCTGTTTGTTTCTGACAAAACACGGGATATGTAACGATTATGAAACACGAAAAAGCCTTCGTTTCTTCCATAATGGAGACGAAGGCTTTCACACTCATCAAAGAATTACTTTGACGGACAGATGTTTGTTTCACAACAATACAACCATCTACACTAAACAAAATTAACTTATCGGATAAATATCATCTTCCATGGATTGACTCCGGAAGTGAAACTAAAGAGTTTCTTGCCGGCCGAACTATAACAATAAACAGTGCCGTTAGACACATAGTCGCTGGCTGATGATGCGATATAAACGTTTCCGGTTGCGGAATCAACTGCAATCCCGCTGGCCAGAGGTATGGTAGTTCCATCTGTAATGAAAGCGGATGTTGTATTTGTCGTCAAATTCGTTACACTTACCGTCGAAGCCTTCGTCGTATAATCATAATTGCAATAATAGAGTGTTGTTCCATTCAATGCAAAGTCAACGGCATCCGAATTGGCATAAGTCGTAGTTACAGCATCCGTCGAGGGATCAATCTGTTGAATAGCGCCATCAATAGATCCGTAATTTCCTCGCGACAGAAGATAGACCTTTCCGTCAGTGCCTGTTTTCAGGGTAAATGGATTGGTCACAACCGTGATGGTTTTCGTTTGTGTAAAGGAAGAAATATCAATCACTGAAACCAGGTTGGAATAAGTGGGATAATTTAATCCACCCGAGTTGGAGACGTACAACTTTCCGTTTGCCACACAAATACCGTCAGGATTGGAACCTGCTTTGGTGATACCGTCTACGGCAAGGCTGGTTGTATCAATACGAACCACCGTACTGTCGAACGAGCAGACATAGGCTTTGTTTTGATAGAATGTAATCTCCCGTGGCTCCCGTGCCACGGTACCATTAAACAGAGGAATTCGTTTCAATGATTTACCTGTAAGGTCGGTCACTTCGATATCACTCGAAACATTCATCACAATGTAAATCTTACCGCCATAAATGGCCATGTCGTTGCCTGTATCACCCAGGCCGCGATTATTCTGCGTTGTAAACCAATCGGTCGTTGCTGCCTGAGTAGTGAGATTATACATGGTCAACGTTGAATTATCCTGATCCATTGTCCCTTGATTCAATACAAAGACAGATTGAGCACTTGTGACTACAGGAGTTTTTGTAGAGGGTTCATCTTTTGTACACGAAGTTACAAACAAGGCAAAAAATATTGCCGACACGAAGTAAAGAACACTTTTTTGATTCATACGGATAAATATTAAAATAGTTGATAAGCACTAAATTATTCTGATAGATGATGATTAGAATCCGATTCCTGCCGTTACTCTCCAGGAACGCCCCGGCATGGGATAATTTTTCACGATGGCATATTGTTCATTCAAAAGATTGAGGAGTTCCCCTTTTACAGTCAACGTGGTGTGATGCAACTCGAACTTTCGCCACAAGGAAACGCTGCTTTCGTTATATCCGGGCAAAAACGAATGGCTTAGATCGTATCGAAACCCGGAAAACAGGAATGTGTATGACAGATTAATCCACGGCATCAATATACCGGCGGTTGCCGCACCGGAATTCTCAGGTGTGTAAGCGATTTGTTGATTATAGGTTGAGTTTTGCGCGTTGCTTTTATCCAATGCCGACTGGTAACTGTAGCTGCCTTCCATCGTGACACGAATGCCATCGGCAACATGCGCTTCCCCCCGTAACGTCATATCGATGCCATGAATGGAAACAAGCCCCAGGTTCAACATCGACCAGATAAACAGGTTTCCCGAAGGAACAGCCACGATCTTATTGATGACACGGTTGTAATAACCATCTATTGAAAGAGAGAGATACCCCGTATTGTTCGATGTCCAGTACGAACTTCCGACATTCCATTGTTGCGCAGTCTCAGGTTTTAATTTTGTATTCCCGATACCGGTGTAATACAACTCATTGAAGGTTGGCATTCTGAATGTCTCCTTGTAGAAGGCACGACATTCCCAATGAAGCTGTTGAAAAGGATCGACACTCATGCTCACCATTGGCGATAAGCGGCTATGATGAGGAGAATCGGTGCCCAATGCAACACGATCGGCTACATAATTAGACAGAAGAGCCGCTTCTGCATGAAACCAGGATGCAGCATAGCGTCCTTTTATGGATGAATAGGAAGAAAAGCGCGAAGGTTGAGCAAATTGGTACAAGTTGGCAGACAAATGATTGTAAACGACATCGCTTGCCAGCGACATCTGGAATTGTTGACTTAAATGTTGGGCAAAAGCTCCGGATAAATCATATTCCTGTTGCCGGAACAGATTGTCCAGACCACCGGAAGAGTTGAGAAAATAGGGATCCACATAGTGCATGGTGGCATCTTCCGCCTTAGCGCTCAGGGCATATTGACTTTGCTTCGATATTATGGATGTAAATTGTGCTTGAAGAAAATAATCGCCATCATATAAACGTTGTCCTTGTCCTGCATAAGGATTGTAAAGGATGACCGCCCCCGGCAATCCGCAAGCCCCCCTCGACGCGTACATTTTGGCCGTTAATTTATTCAGGCTGTCAGGAACATAGAATATGTTTGCTTCACCATGAAAGAGGTGTACGTCGCTGTTTGTTCGTTTCAAATGTTGAATGGAATCGCCGTTGTGGTTGGTAAACGGGTAGCGACCATTGGCATATTGTGTTTCTAAGTAAAGAGTTGATGAGAGATGAGGCGTCCATTGATTAGCCATCCACCAGGAAGGATGTATCCACCCAAAAGAGCCTGTTTGCACGTTCGCTTCAGCTTGATATCTTTTCAAAGAGTCAAGATGCGGTTGCAGCGTAACAACCGACAACAAACCGGCTGATGCAAAAGCACGCGCACTCTCCAACGGGTCTTCTTCATCACCATTCGCCAATGATATTTCCTTCACATGATCAAGGGATAACTTACTCAGGTCGATTTCCCCGTTTTGGGCATCGCCCATCAACTGACCATCGTAATTTACAGCCGTATGTGTCGATCCTAAACCACGAATCGAGACTGTTTTCAAACCGCCGATGCCTCCATAGTCTTTTACCGTAACGCCTGCAAAAAGTTTCACTACATCCGACAATTGAAGTACGTTCATCCCTGCAAGATTGGCAGCATCAAATGTCTGTACCGGAACAATTGTATTCGACAAATGTGGTAAGGGTATGGCAGTAACCGTCACTTCATGAATGACATGCACGCTGTCATTTTGAGCCTTCACGGAATAAACCGTGAAGAAGAAAAACAGGAACAACCAGATCGCTCCTTTCCCATGACGGGAAACAGAAGACGCAACTCCATGATAAAATGCAGGAAACAACATAAAAAAACTGTTTGACTAACAAACAGCCTTCACGGGAATGCAAAAATCAAATGGAAACTATGCAGATTCACATTTGGTTACAAGCTCTTTCCTCGAAAGCTTTACCGAATCAACTGCATGGCAGGTCTCCTGACTTATCCCCGTTTCGAACAGCCTTCCCATTCGTAAAGAATAGTGGCTAAAGTGATGTCAAAACGTTGCATAGGATTTACAGTAGCGGGTCTGTTCAGGACTTTCACCTGATTCCCTTTTCATCGCACGGCATGAACATGCCAAAGCGAACCAATGCGGGGACAAAGGTAAAACTTATTTCTGAATGGGGACAAACAGACACAAAAAATAATTCCTGTTTTTTTTTGTGAAGGAATGAGGTAGCTGATAATCAGTAGCAGGTGGTCAGTCGGATTATTGTTGACAAAAAGTTACACGGGAGGTTCGCAGAGTTTTTGGATCACAATTCCGGCCAATGTGAAACCGAAGATAGCCGTCATATGCACTAATGATCCATTCTCCCTGCGTGACGGTTTGTCTGTCGATGGAATATCATTCTTTTTGTCGCGGGGCAGGATGTGCTCATCGCTATACACCGTGAGAAACTTCTTTTCAGGGAAGAGATGCTGTTTTCGAAACCTGGTACGCAATGCAGCAGCCAACGGACACCCCTGAACTTTCCAAAATTCCGCTACCTTTACGCGTGTCGGATCCATCCTCCAGGCAGCTCCCATCGAAGAAACAAAGAAAGCCGAAGAGCGCGTCGCCTCCAACATTAAATGCATCTTGTCATCCAGACTATCTATTGCATCAATAATCACATCATACGATCCTATCTGAAAAGCATCAGCAGTCTCCGCATTATACCTTGCTGCAATTGCCGTGATTGTCGCCTGTGGGTTGATGCTAAGCAAGCGTTGTTTGAAAACATCCGTTTTAAATGCACCTGTCGTTTCCGTAGTTGCATGCAGTTGGCGATTAATGTTGGTGACATCCACCCGATCACTGTCAACCATCGTCAAATGAGTGATGCCACTACGCACTAACGCTTCCGCGCACCAACTACCAACCCCTCCGATACCAAAAATGATTACTCTCTTCTCAGCTAAAAAAGCCATTGACTCCTCACCGAGTAATAATTCAGTACGATGAAATATTCCTTTTTGCGACTTCATTAAATACCATTTAGATGGAATTGGGGCACCCTTTTCAATGCTTTATTTTATGCTTCAAACACTTATTGAATGGATAGCACGGCCATAAGATGCGATGCACTACCTGCCAATACAAAAAGATGCCATACCGCGTGATTATAAAGAGGTTTTCTATGCGAATAAAACCATGTTCCGACGCTGTAAAAGAATCCGCCAACCATAAGCCATATAAATCCCTTGAGGGAAAGAGAGCCTAACAACGGTTTAATGACAAAGACAATGATCCAACCCATGCCTAAATAGATCCACAGCGAAAGTTTCGGATAACGCCCCCACCAAAATAGTTTATACAGAATGCCAAACAGAACAATACCCCACACGATGGAGAAAAACACCCATTTCATAGTGCCGTGCAAACAAAACAAGATGAATGGCGTATAGGTGCCGGCGATCAGAAAATAGATGGATATATGGTCAAACAAGCGTAGATGACGTTTACGTTCAATAGTTTTGGTTGCATGGTAAACAGTAGAAACGGTATACATTAACAACATGCTGCATGCGAACACATAAAGGCTGAAACGATGATCATTGGGGATAGAAGGATTAAACGAAATCATAAAAATTACGACAATGCTGAACAAAACACCCAGTCCGTGGGTCAGGCTATTCGCGATTTCGGCTTTACGGGGAGGAAATACATAAGAAGTCAGAGGCATATTCTATCGCTTAAAAATGTGCACAAAGATACCGTTTTTATCGTCAAGCAAAATCAACAATATTCCAAATTATCATTTAGCATTCAAACATCTTTGATCATTCTATTTACGAATAAAAATACAAAATACCACGCATCAATTCTTCATCAATGTATTTACTCAATAAAAACATGTTTACAAAATAGAGTCTAAATTGTTTTTAACCCCCGTTATTTTTATCATGAGAATTAAAAATAGTAATACTTACACGATCTCTCTTTGTTTGAAACAGGGGGGTGGCCTCATAACAAAAAAAATGAAGTTATGTGAACATTTTTTAGGTTTCAATCGTAACTTCGTCACTGTAAAAATCAAAAACAAAAGATATTATCACAAAACCAAGCATAGCATCTTCATGCAAAGATAAGTCCGAATGTTAACATATAAGTTCCAATAGTCCTTTAAAATCAATTTTATTATGATGAAAGTAGAACAAGTGCTTAACAATTTGAAAAGCCGGTTTCCAAACGAACCGGAGTACCTTCAAGCCGTAGAAGAGGTGTTGTATTCCATTGAAGAGGTGTATAATCAACACCCCGAGTTTGAACAACAAAATATCATCGAGCGTCTCTGCATCCCTGATCGTATTTTTTCATTTCGTGTAACATGGATAGACGACAAAGGAAAAGTACAAACCAACATGGGGTATCGTATTCAACACAACAACGCCATTGGCCCTTACAAAGGCGGATTGCGTTTCCATGCATCTGTCAGCCCATCCATTCTGAAGTTTTTAGCTTTCGAACAAACCTTTAAAAATGCACTGACCACACTTCCTATGGGTGGAGGTAAAGGAGGTTCCGACTTTAGTACTGAAGGAAAATCTGATGGTGAGATTATGCGTTTTTGCCAGGCATTTATGACGGAATTGTGGCATCACATTGGACCTGAAACCGATATCCCTGCCGGAGATATTGGCGTGGGAGGCCGTGAATTAGGGTATATGTACGGCATGTACAAAAAATTAGCACGCGAAAACTCAGGAACATTAACCGGCAAAGGATTGGAATTCGGGGGATCTCTTATGCGACCCGAAGCAACAGGTTACGGGAATATTTATTTTCTGATGAACATGCTGAAACGGAAAGGTATTAATGATTTAAAAGGTCAGGAAATCTCCATTTCAGGTTCCGGAAACGTAGCAACTTATACTGCTGAGAAAGTCATTGAATTGGGAGGTAAAGTCATAACCTTATCCGACAGTAGTGGATACATTTATGATCCTGATGGCATTGATTCGGATAAACTGGCTTATGTTTTTGATTTAAAGAATTTATATCGTGGACGAATTAAAGAATATGCCGCAAAATATGGATGTAAATATGTAGAAAGACAACGTCCCTGGAAAGAAAAATGCACCATTGCACTACCTTCGGCTACTCAAAATGAGATAGATGAAGAAGATGCTAAAATATTGATCGAAAACGGATGCATAGCAGTGTCTGAAGGAGCCAATATGCCATGCACTCCGGAAGCAATTGAAGTTTTCCTTCAGAACAAAATTCTGTATGCACCCGGAAAAGCTGCCAATGCCGGAGGAGTATCCGTTTCCGGATTGGAAATGAGCCAAAATTCAATGAAATTGAACTGGCCTAAACAAGAAGTTGACGATAGATTGAAAAGTATTATGTCCAGCATTCATGAATCATGTGTTCGGTATGGCACTGAACCAGGAGGCTATGTCAACTACATGAAAGGAGCTAATATAGCAGGATTTATGAAGGTTGCCAAAGCTATGATGGCACAAGGTGTAATCTGATAGCCCGTGAACTTCAGCATTCAGTATAAGAAACGCCCGGGAGATTTCCGGGCGTTTCTTATACTGAATGGATTGTAACAAATCAGGAAAACAAAAAAAAGCTGCTTCCCTTTTTGAGAGATGCAGCTTTATTGCTGTTGAGCACGTTATTCAATCGGAATTTGCTTAATGAGTTTTGGCTTTTCTTCTTCTTTCTTTGAAATCGCCACTTTCAAAATTCCATTATCATATTTAGCCGAAATTTTCTCACTATCAGCACTTGTCGGGAGTGTTAGTGAACGACTAAACGATTGATAACTGAATTCGCGCCTTGTATATTGACCTTTCTCTTCGGTAGAATGCTCTTGTTTCTTTTCAGAAGAAATAGTCAACATGCCATTGTTCAATTCAATCTTAAAATCATCTTTCTCCATACCCGGAGCAGCCATTTCAATTTGAAACTCATCGGATGTTTCTTTCACATTAATCGATGGTAACGTTGAGTTTGGTTCCGAAAAATGTCGTAACGACCAATCGAACACATCGCGATTGAAAATATCGTTGAAGAAATTCGACCAAGCAGGAACCAATTCATCTCTTTTAATCAGTGACATAATTACCTCCTTTTTTTATGGGTTTTTATTTTCAAAACATGAAGCATCAAAATGTATGCCAACGACAGCAGGTCGTCTGAATAAGTAAATAATACCTTGTTTATCAATTCGTTTCATCGTAGTTAAAACTATATATAGACAGAATATCAGATTGATACTGACAGATTGACAGGAAATAAAGAATGATGGAAAACGATGAATGTTCGAAGGACATTCATCGTTTTGCCCTTTGATATTGCACCGGCCAAGCCACATCGGTGTGTAATGTAGTGGAAGCATCGAGTGCAAAATAGGGATTGCGTAACCATTCGCGTCCGACAATGATTAAATCGGCGTCGCCGTTTGCCAACAATGTCTCCATTTGAATGGGGTGAATCAACATGCCGACAGCACCTGTTGCAATACCTGTCTGGCGTTTGATGCGGGAAGAAAAACCTACTTGATAACCAAACGTAATGGGTATTTTAGCTGTTGCCACGAGTCCCCCCGATGATACATCTATCAGGTCAACACCAAGTTCTTTCAACAGAACAGCCAACTTGACAGCATCATCACCGTTCCATCCTTTTTCTGCCCAATCAGTTGCCGAAATACGTACAAACAAAGGATAATCGGCAGGCCATACTGCGCGAACTGCTTCAACCACTTCCAATAATAAACGAGTACGATGCTCAAAAGCACCTCCATAACCATCAGTGCGTTTATTGCTGAGAGGTGACAAAAACTGGTGCAACAGATAACCATGTGCTGCGTGAATTTCCAAGACTTTATACCCCGCAGTCAATGCCCGTTTTGAAGCTTCCACAAAATCATTGATCACTTTGTGAATACCTTCAATCGTCAACGCTTCAGGATAAGGATCTGAATCACGAAAAGATACAGATGATGGAGCTACCGTTTTCCACCCACCGTCATTAAGATTCACCACACTCCCTCCTCCTTTCCATTCTGAAGAAGTACTTCCCTTACGTCCGGCATGAGCTAACTGAATGCCCGGGATAGCTCCCTGAGCAGAAATAAAAGCAGTGATACGTTGCAAAGGAGCAATATGTTCATCTTTCCACAAACCCAAGTCATCAGGTGAAATACGACCTTCCGGCGAAATAGCCGTAGCTTCTTGAATGATTAATCCTGCACCTCCAACAGCACGACTTCCATAATGCACCAAATGCCAATCAGTAGCAAAACCATCCTCAGCAGTATATTGACACATGGGGGACATTACAAGACGATTCTTGAATGTAACCTCTCGAATGGATAATGATGAAAATAAAATAGTTGACATAAAATAAATCCTTTTATTTTTATATTAAAATATCACACGTTCAGTGTGATCATTCATAATTTACCAACAAGAATGCCATTTGGCATCGAAATCCTCAGTAGTGCGATCAAATGCTTATAAAATAATTTAACCTGCATTTCATGAAAAAGAGCCATGAATGTACTTTAGAAAATGGATTCTTCCGTTTTCGCTCAAAAGTCAGTCATTTGATTGAGTGTAGCAAATGTAGTGTGAAAATGAGAGAAAAACAAGAGAAGTGTAAATCCATTGTGCAATCTGTCAGCAAAGATTATTGTAAAGATAAAAACGGGAAAGCAATCATTCAAAAAGTAAGTAGTAAACGCGATATCATATCGTGTTTTATTTCATACGATTGTTTTTGCTTTTACAATGAGGACATGTGGAACTCATCCCGAATATCGGGACTCGTTTCATTGAAAGTTTTGGAACTTTCTTTGGACCTTAATTCTTCAGTGTTTGTTCTATTTTGGTTCTATTTTGGTTCAGAGATAAAACCTATATAATACGTATATAAAACCTATATAAAACGTATATAATACCTACTTATATAGATAGGTATTATATAGGTATTATCTACGTGTCATGTACGTTTATAGTTAGTAGTATTTACGACCCTGTTACGGGGAAGCATCGAAG
>Ga0326727_10026893_pt1 | contig 10617 bp, 7 predicted proteins | sample MB2enrmetagenome_FD_207643 | JGI IMG/M metagenome (GOLD analysis project Ga0326727, IMG submission 207643) | Lab enriched peat soil microbial communities from McLean, Ithaca, NY, United States - MB29MY | ecosystem: Environmental > Terrestrial > Soil > Wetlands > Peat | place: USA: New York... | reverse complement strand
GGTGGCGTCTATACTTATGGTTGCGCGACGGCTCCCTTTAATAATGGCTTGGCAATTTCAACCGGTGGTGGTCAGACCCCTGCGAGCCTCACTGTTGGGAAGAGATATTACACTATAGGAAACTGGTCGAAATTCGTCCGCAACGGTTACTATCGTATTGATTCAACCAAAAATCCGCAAGCTGGCGTATACGTGACAGCGTTTCAGAGCGCATCTTCCGGAACGTTGGTCATCGTTGCAGTGAACACCAATGGATCAAATACCTCACAGAGTTTTGCCGTGACGAATGCGCCCACGTTCTCTACAGTAGACCCCTATGTGACCTCGGCAAGCCTGAGCCTATCGGCGCAAGCGGCGGTTTCCTTATCAGGCAACGAATTTACTTATACGTTACCTTCTGAAAGTGTAACGACATTTCTCGGATCTTCCAGTATGCAACCACCGACTGAACTTACAGCCAAGGCACATTAGCTACGGAAGGGCGACCGCATGGTCAAGGCTCCTCCGACCGGATTGGGGTTGTCACCGCGTTCTTATTGGAACATGTTTTGACGATGCCCGATTCTGCGCGACAGCCAATGGGTCTCGCGGTATCCCGAAAAGTAGCGTATCACGACACCCAGCGCGGGGCGCTACATCGTTACACATAGAATCCTTTGTGCAACGGGCGGCGAAGCCGATTGCCATCCTGAATACGCCGCGGATCAGTCCCTCAGGCGCTTGTGGGTGATAGCGGCGATGTCCGCTTCGGTCCCCTACCCAGTCAGGTCCAGCCCGGAAGCCAGGACCGCAGCGATCAGCGCCCGGATGACTTCCGTCCCGGTGATCTTCGTCTGTTTCTTGGTATGGATGTATGCCTTAACGGGAGAACTCTCCATTTTCAACCAAGGCAGGACAATCCTACCCAGATCCATCTACCGACGCAACCAAAACAACACTGCGCGCTTCATATGCGAGATGACCTTCCCGAGAGTCCTGTGGTATACCAGGCTCGAAAGCGTGAGGGTGTCTTCGGCAGGTTTTCTCAATAGCGCGGAGCCCCAAACCTCGCACCCCTTGAGGTCGCTAGGATTAAGCGGCAACATGGCGAATCCGTGCATTGCGGCGAAATGATCGACAGCCGCCGTCAGACCCATGTACTCTGGGTCACGCCGCCGATAATCATGAGCGAATATGTAGCTGCCAGGCTGCAGGTGAGGAGCCAACGTTTCAAGATCACCCAGGACTGCGTTATACGAGTGGTCACTATCAACAATTGCAAAGTCAACCATCTGCGCCGAAGTCTCCAGATACCTTTTTAATGAGGCGGGAAGCAGGCCCCCTACAAGTTCGATATTATCCTGAGATGCGAAGTAGGGGTCGCATTTATGGATCTCCTGAATGACTTGGGGCAGATCAAACGCGACTATGCGACACGCCGGTAGCCTGTTTTTCTTCAGGAACTCGCAAACGAATTTCGTTGTGCACCCACGAAAGGTTCCTGTCTCGACCACAAGCTTAGGCTGTACGATGGTGAGTAGTTCGCCAAGGATCATTTTCTCAACGAAGCCGATCGACCCAGTATGATGCTCTAGGTCAGGAAAGCTAATTACTTCCGTTGCCTTTCGAACCACCAAATTGCTAATTCCTTCTGACATAATTCCTCCCCCCGTAGCAAATCTCTTGGAGACCTTGCTGCGTAGGATCCAGAACCCTTCCCATTCCGTGTGGCCAAACTCGAGACGTAATTGAATGCGTTTTAACCGCGTTCCACGGTGCGTATCACTATACTCCACCCTCTTGTGCGCGGGAAATAGCCGCCGACTGCCACCACTCTGACGTAAGTTCAAACTCGGATCCCTGCCCATTTTCTTGGCAAGCGGACTTGCGCGTCTTGGTCCTCCACCAGGCAATCCGTAAGGTCGCCGTGATACTTCTTGCCGCACCAGAGCGACCAGTGATGGTGCCTGCCCTCAGCCGGTCGCGGTCGGGATAGAAGTTGCCGCCCCCCCCGCACGAATCCCTACATGCGCTCGTTAGCCGTCAAGTAGGTGTAATGGCGCGAACCGGGCTTCGAATGATGCCGACGTTTTTGACCGCCTCGCCTAAAAGTAGGGACCCCTCGCACTAGGGAATCATGATGCGTTCTCAATCCGACACGCTCAAAGCAGGGAAATCAGCTTTTCAACCATTCGGAGATCGAGTCGTCCTATGCCTGAGTACCTCGGGCGAGGCGGTAGTATTCTTTGATCTGTCCGGCCGTTATCCAGACTCTGCACTTGTAATAAAATCTTTCTTGCGGATTCAGTGCCAGCATCCATCGTCTAATTCTCTGCGCCATCGTGGTGGTCCCAAGTCTCAGAATATTTAAGTAGGGCCGGGGTATTCCCAAGACTGCGGGACCTCGCCCCCACTCCCGCGCCAAAGCTCGACCGTAGTCGAACCACCAAGTCAAGAAGAAGTCCTTTTGGATTCGGTATTCAGGGGGTGGGTGATAGACGACAGCAGACGGCTCATACCGTAAGCGTTCCCCCGCTGCTAACAGCCGGCGGCCGAATTCGGTATCCTCGTTGCGTATCTCACTGCCAGGGGCGGGCCCCATATCGGTACGGAAGCCCCCGTACTTTCCAAACATTTCCTTCCGAAAAGCCATATTCGTTCCATAGGGAGCCTGGTCGAGTTCACATGGCTTGTCACCTAAATCAAAGTGGGCATAAAGAATGCCCATCATGCTGTACGGGCCATCAGGAGCCAGCCAGTCAGGCGGCGTGAAAGTCCGTCGCGGAATCGTGCGTCCTCCAGTACCTGCCCACTCACCGTTGCGTAACGGCGCGGTCAAGTTATCCAACCACCGCGGATCAACCGTTACATCATCATCCAGAAAGGCAAGAATCCCCCCTCTTGCCTCCCGAATCCCGGCGTTGAGGGCGTACGATTTGCCTTGCTGAGGTTCAAAGAAATAGCGGAAATGCTTTGGGTCTCGACGGCAGAAATCTTCCACCACCTCCCTCGTCTGATCGTGTGAGTTGTTGTCCACAACCAGAACTTCCCATTCCACCGACTCGGGAAGAATTTGGGTCGCCACACTATCCAGCGCCGTCGCCAGACTCTTGCAGCGATTGTAGGTACACAAGATGGCTGTAATCTTCATGCTCTTTCCCTAAGTGTACACATTTTCAACTCTTGGAATCCCTGATTTTGTTCCGCATTGTTTCTTGTTCTTCTGATGCCGAACGAAGCCGGCAGATTTCCACAATCTCCCCAGCCGCCTTCCAGACCAGGCACTTTTGGTAGAATCTCAAATGCCGGTCAAAGGTAAACGCCCAGGCAAGTGCTCTCGCGGGGATCAGGTGAATGCCGTATCTCAGCACGCTAAAGTAGCACCGCGGGATCCCCCCAATGTCGGGCCGCCTCCCAATCTCCCGCATATTGGCTCTCCCCCAGTCAAAATACCAGGCCAGGAAATAGGCTTTCTTGAGCCGGTCTCCCCGTACCGGGTGATGAACGATGGCCGCCGGCTCATACCGCAAGCGTTCTCCCGCCGCCATCAGCCGGCGTCCAAACTCAGTGTCCTCGTTGCTCATCGTGTTGCTGCCGCAGCGGCCCAAATCCGTTCGAAACCCGCCGTATTTTTCGAACATGTTTTTTCGGAAGGCCATGTTGGTTCCGTGCGGAGGGCAGTCGAGGTCACCAGGTTTGTCACCAAAATCGAAGTGGGCAATGAGAGCACCCCCCATATAGTACGGGGGCTCCATTGCCAGCCAGTACGGGGGGGAGAAGTTTTCCTCCGGAAGGATGCGCCCCCCGGCGCCTGCCCATTTACCGTCATGCAGGCCAGCGGTCAGATTTTGCAGCCACCTCGCATCAACCGTAACGTCATCATCGAGGAAGGCAAGGACCTCGCCCCGCGCCTCTCGTATTCCGGCATTGCGGGCGTAAGATAGCCCCTGGCGCGGCTCAAACATATATCGGAAGCGGTTCGGGAACCGACGGCAGTACTCCTCAACCAACTCGCGCGTCCGATCGCTAGAGTTGTTATCCACCACGAGAACTTCCCAATCGACAGGTTCCGGCACTTCAGAAAGGGCCACGCTTTCCAGTGCCTTCGATAAGCTTGTAGCACGGTTGAAGGTGCATAGAATGATGGTGGTGTTCATCGGATATGGATCAGGGGCCGGCCTCGCCAATATTCTGCCCGATTACCGTAATCCGAGCCGCAGCAGAAACGGCATCGGCTGGCGAAAAGTGGTCGCCGCTCGCAGCGCCTCATCGCGCGCAGCAAAAGAGGCTTGGGCGGAAAAGACCGTATCGTATGCGGCACGACTAAGCGCTTGCGCTTTGCTCTCGCAGGAAAGGGCGTGGACGATGGCGTCCGCGAAAGCCTGTGGCTCATCATAGGCTTGAACACCCACCGCTTTCAGGCGATCCATTGGCATGCCCCGGAACGCTTTAGACGTTCCCACAAACGGCTTGCCAAGCGCGAGAGCCTCAATGGTTTTAACAGAGATACCGGAACCCGAGACCATGGGAGCGATGACGCATCGCGCTGCACGGTAATAGGGAATCAGATCCGCCACTTCGCCCGCAAAGTGGGAGCGGAAAGTATCGTACAGTTCCGGCAGGTCCCGTTTCACCATCGATCCGATAGGGCCAACGATCTTGAGGCTATATCGTTGATCGGCAATCAACGGCCAGACCTGGTCAAAGAACCACTTTACGGCGGCAAGATTAGCGTGATGCCATTGGCCAACAAACAACAAGTCAAGCCCCTCGGCTGGCGGGGCCGCCGCATTCACGGTGGAAATAAATCGCTCGTCAATCGACGGGAAAACAAGAAACTGAGGCTTCGAGGGCATCAATTTCCGGAAGAAATCAGAATCGTCCACTGACAGATGAACGAGAACATTCGACTTCTCGAGCAGCGCGGTCTCAGACCTGATCAGCCGCTCCAAGCGGTCGGGCCGGCCGCTCCAAGGATTACGATCGCCCCTGTCTTGCAGAAGGTGCGACTGGATATCGTGCGTTTCAAGGATAATGGGCAGTGGAGAGCCACCGCCACGGAACTGCCTGCGCAAACCTAGGGCGAAGCCAAGAGTGTAAACGTGATTGACGTGGAATAGAACTGCCCGGAGTTTACTCAAGAAATCGATATCTTCATCCAGCAAACGTGCAGCCTTTCCAACGGCAACTTGCCAATCCAGAGTGGTGCCTCGGAAGGCATGACGAACCGAAGCTTTATACTTTGCTGCGGTGTAGCCTTTCTGATCAAGGGTCGCTATGAACATTCGATCGGCGCCCAGTTCGTTCATCCCTTTAATCAGCTCGTCCATCTCTTTAGGATTCTGGGCAACGTGTATGGAGTACCAGAGAAAAGGAACGGCAATCAGGACAGTATAGTACCCACGCTCGCGATAATAACGGATCTGATTTTGAATGACCCGCGCAGTGCCGCTCCTTGGCCAGGGGGGCCCAACAATAATTACACCCGGAGGCTGCGCCGAGGGACTCTCTGGCGCATGGTCAAAGCTCGCCGGTTGGTCTATTTCAATTGGGCTTTCTTTTTTCATCGAAACGTTTGGGTGCTTGCCCTATCGCTGTTTTCGACCAGCGGCTTGAGCTAAGTTGCTGCGTTTTCATACACATAATGGGTTAGCAAAAGTAAGTCGTTTCTTTTCATAGATATAATGGGATGTTCCAAACCGAGATTTTTTCTATATGTGTTTTCAATAACATAATGGGATCTTCCTTTATTTTCTAGCTCCCTTTTTTTCGGCGCCGAACCCTCCCCTGCATTATAAACCGTTTAGAATCAATCACATGTTATTTCGGACAAATCGCCTGAATTTGAGATAAGTCCCTGCGTTTCCATGTACATAATGGCTAATATCGATAACTTCCGCAGGATGAGAGCGTCCCCTCAACACATCCGCCCTCTCCATATTAGGCTAGCATGTAGGCAAGCAATTCGTCAATAAGAAAATCGGCGCCTTTCCTGCCGGCAGGAAAGAATTTCGCAAAATTTGCTCTCTTTTCCTACCCGTAGGAAAGCCCAATTTTACGGGTTTCCGATTTTTGCCTCCCTGACCGCACTCACTTGGCCCGGCTGGCACCTCGTGAGCGATGTGAAAATCCAGCCTTACGGACAAACAGGTGGTCTCCATGGGGCGTTAGACAGGTCGAAGCCGTCTCAGCAATGGTTTCAGGGGACGCCCCATAACCCTAGGGCGCGCGAGCACTGCATGTGCTAAAGAAAGAAAGCTATGGAACACTCTTCCTTGCTTCCAATAGGCTTTTGCGGAAAGGATGTGCGCGCTAGATATGTAGCGTTGGTCCACACCTTGTGATGGGCAGAGCTTAAACATTTCTGCCGCTAATTCTGGAACCGTGGTATTGCCGCCAGCCCGGTAAATGTCCTCCATCAGGGAGAGGAAACCCTCCGCGAGAGCGTTTTCCTGCCTGATTTCACTCACCCCCATACCTACCAGCAGGGCGGGCGTGATCTCGGTAACGGAAGGCAAGGGATCGGGCTTTCCTTGTTCGCGCAGCGACGCGGCTGCCTGGGCTGCAAGCACGCACAAGATCTGCTTTTTCCGCTGGCGGATGGAAACCTGATGAGGATGAACTCTGTAATTGACCAGTATTTGCTTAAGATTTGCACATTTGTAATGCTCGGAGATGCGCAACCACAAGTCGTAATCTTCCGACGGAGCGAGTACGTCGAGATATCCACCGGTCCGAACGAAAGCCTCTGTTCGAATGAAGGCGGTGGGCTGCCAGAAGGTGTTCCATTTCTTCAGTACGGATCTGATCTCTTTGTCTTCCGTTGGATAGTCATTCACGGTCGCCAAGTGTTTGCCATCCGAGTCAATCCGTTGAATGGCACTTCCAACGAGGCCGACTTCCGGATGTTTCTCCATGAAATCCACCCCCGCGATCAACCGGTGGGGGAGAGAGATATCATCCGCATCCTGAATGGCGATATAACGCCCTCTCGCAAGAAAACCGGCAACATTCCGCGCCGCTGCCAAGCCACACTTCGGAATCTCTCTGAAGCTAATCCTACGGTCGTTTGAAGCGTAGCTAAGGATAATTTCTTTGGTTTTGTCCGTCGAGCCAAAATCGACAATCAAAAATTCAAAATCACGAAACGTTTGGTTGAGAACGCTCTCGATCGCCTCGGGCAGAAATCGCTCCACATTGCACGTTACCATGACAACCGAAACGAGAGGCTCCCTCATTGTTTTCATGTTCTTGCGGCCTGATCAGTTGAGTATCAGATCCCTGAGTTCACTCATCCTATCTTCGATGTCGAAAGCCTGACACGCTCTTTCGCGGGCAGCGCCGGCCATCCGGCCGCGCTCGCTCGGATGAGTCGCAAGGTGCATGATTGCCCCTGCCGCTGCATCCACGGATTCCGGAGGGATAACCAGCCCCGTGACTTGATCACTGACGGCTTCCGCACACCCGCCCACGTTCGTCACAATGCAAGGCAGCCCGCAGGACATTGCTTCCAATACTGAAAGCGGCAACCCTTCCACGCGCGAAGTGAGAATGAACGCAGAACCTGCCTGCAAATAGGGTCGCACATCCTTTTGAAATCCTTCGAAAAATACGTGGCCTGCCAAGCCGAGAGATTTCGATTGCCGCAATAGGACGTCTTTAAGTGGTCCATCGCCTATAATAAAGCACTTGCAAGATACGCCTTGGCGAATCACTTGGAAGATTGCTTGAAGTAGGATGTCAATCCCCTTGGCGTGGGAAAGTCTGGCAGCACAAATAAGCAGGAACTCCTCCGGACCGACACCCAATCGAGCACGTAGGGCTGCTCCATCGGCTTTCGACGGGACAAAGGTCGATGTGGAAACGCCGTTGTGAACGGTTATGGTCTTGCGGGCAGGAAATCTCATGGTCTTCAACAATCCGCCTCGGACAGCGTTGCTAACGCAGATCGTTTTGCTGCATAAGTAGCCCGAAACCCTATATCCTAGAAGGTAGCGCGCGTTTTTGCCAATGACCCGCCGCAGCCTGTTGACCGGCGACCGACCTGTTACGGGGGGCGGCAAGGGCGGGAGGACAAGGTGCTGAACCGCAATACGTCTGCGAATACCCAGCAACAGCGGCGCAACCACTGCCCGCCACGGAAAAGAAAAAATCCAGCCGTAATAGAACACGATGATATCAGGCCGGACTTCCCAAAAGAGTTTAACCCAACCAGAAAGCGTCTTGGGTTCTGCCTTGGGCCATACAGCGACGTGGGGAACCCAGCCGGGGCTGAAACGCTCAGTGAAAATGTCTGGCCCGAAACAGATGATCGAGAGTCGCGCCCCGGTCTCAACCAGCCTTTCGATGAGCTGAAGGAGGTGTTTCTCTAGCCCCCCATACTCATCGTTATTAGGAAGAACGAAAAGCATTTTCTTGCCAGCTTGATCAGACGACGCATGAGGTTTCTTGTGCGGCAAAGGAGTATCAATCAAAGAAGCGGTCAATTAAGAATGATCTGTTTAAGGTCGCTGATCCTATTCTCGATGTCGAATTCCCGAATGACCATGTCGCGCGTCTTACTCGCCATACCGGCACACTCGAGCGGATGAGTCGCGAGGTACACGATCGCATTTTCAGCCTCATCCACGGATCCGGGAGGGATAACGAGTCCAGTAACTTGATCCTTAACGGCTTCCGCATTTCCGCCGACTTTCGTGACGATGCAAGGCAGCCCACAGGCCATCGCTTCCAGAATGGAGAGCGGCAACCCTTCCAGGTGAGATGTAAGGATGAAGGCAGAGCCGGCCTGTAAATAGGGCCGGACATCGTCCTGAAATCCTTCAAAGAGCACGTAGTTGGCCACACCCAACGCGTTTACTCGTTGCACTAACTTTTCTTTGAGCGGCCCATCACCAACGATGATGCACTTGCAGGATATGCCCTGGCGGACCACTCGAGAAACGGCTTCAACCAGGATGTCAACTCCCTTGGCATCAGCAAGCCTGGCAGCGCATACAAGAAGGAAATCCTCGGGACCGACTCCCAACCGGGCCCGCACGGCCGCACCGCATGTCTGCGAGGGCAGGAATCTCGACGTGGAGATTCCATTGTGTACGGTGACGGTTTTGCGGGCCGGAAACTTATAGCCATCCACCAAAACATCTCGCACGGCGTTGCTCACGCAGATCGTCTTATGGCAAAGATACCCAGAAGCCCTTATGCCTAAAACATATCTCGCGCTCTTACCTATCAAGCGCCGGAGCACATTGCGCGGCGACCTTCCACGGACAGGTGGCGGCGGCGGATGCGCAATGAGCTGATGAAGGGAAAAGCGCCTCCCTACGCCAGCCAGGAACGCAGCCAAATGAGCCTGCCAGGGAAATGCCTCGATCCAGCTATAGATGAAAACGGTAATATTGGGGTGAGCTTCTCGAATCGCTCGAATCCAATCCCGGAGTGATACTGGTTCTTTCTCGCATTTCACCACTACTCGTGTCCGCAGGTCGCGATCCATGTGGGCGCTGATGACGTCCTGGTCGAAGCAAAGTATCGATGGATGCAGTTCGGGCTCTCTCAGCCTGCGCAACAAGTCCAGAAGGTGCCTTTCGAGGCCGCCGAATTCCGTGGTCTTCGGAAGAACAAACATTATTCTCTTGCCGGCACGCGCGGGTAGGGCGCGGGGTTCTTCATTCCCCAGGCCAGTACCCGTCACCTGGCTTTCTGGAGCAGTCGCAGCCTCTTCGTGGCCCTCAACTGAGGATTGGGCGCTTGATTTCAAGCATGCCGGTTTCGGTAAAGGCAACTGTCTCAGTAATCGTCTCCTAAAGAGCTCTTCGCGCGAATAAGGGAAGGTGCCCTCTAAAGGCAAGTGGTTGGCATGGCTGTCTAAGTACCCTCGACATCCGACCGACTCGTTGCGCCACGCATGCGGGCTATTGATGCGCTTTTCAAGACGCCCTGAAACGGTCCGGCGAAACTTGAAGTGGTGCGTAACGCCAAGTATTCCAGCCGCCCTGGGTTCGAGACCCAGAGGAGGGTAGTGGTTACCTTCCTCTACGAGTTCGGTACCGCTCACGCAATAGAAAAGTGGGAATTTAAAAATTTCGGCTTTGATACCCATTCTCTGATAAAGATCCACCGAGCATAAGGGGAAAATCTGGAAGGGGTCGTCAATTTTGGGCGGACTTTCGAGCGATCCGTCAGCGGCTAGCCGCTGGAGCATGGGAGCAGCCATTACATTTGCGTTTGCAGATTCAAGTTTCTGGATCGTCGCCGGAATATCCTGGTAGGGAAACTCGACAAATTCGTCGCTGTCTACCAACAGTATCCACTGTCCCGTGTGGCGAGCGAACAAAGCATCCAGCCGCTTCTTCTTTTCGGTGATGTTGGGTGTGTCAGGACTGATCGGCGCGGGAAAAGGCCCTTCGTAAGTCTCCTCAATGGTAATCGGGTAAGAATCTTTGATGGCGAGGAGCCGTTCGTTCTCGGCAGGAGGCCCGTGGACAATCAGGTGGAACCAATCCACGCCGAGCCGGAGATAGTAGTTCAACCACGCTTCGATGAGGTCGTTGTCACCATTGACTTGACTTAGTAGTTTCAAGCCCATTGACATAGGTCTTTCGCAGAGTGCTCTTGCACGGCCCCAAAAAATGTTCG
>Ga0326727_10026891_pt1 | contig 10619 bp, 5 predicted proteins | sample MB2enrmetagenome_FD_207643 | JGI IMG/M metagenome (GOLD analysis project Ga0326727, IMG submission 207643) | Lab enriched peat soil microbial communities from McLean, Ithaca, NY, United States - MB29MY | ecosystem: Environmental > Terrestrial > Soil > Wetlands > Peat | place: USA: New York... | reverse complement strand
TTCGATTAAGCACCCAACGGGGTAAGGATGGAATCGGGGGTTTGCCCTAGCTTGGGAACGGTCTTGCCCCACGAGCGGCCCAGCCGTGCTAAGCTACACAGTTTCAAGCCACGGCGCCAGTTGAGACAGGGTCCTGTGCGGACCTGGTGGCGCCCCTGAATCGGGAAGGGCCGGTGCGCGCCGGATGGGACCGGCGGGCGTCCCGGCGGAAAGGAAATGGAGTGCCGCCGCGGGCGCGCTCCTTATTATATGGAGCCAGAGCGGATTGGCTGGACTGAACGCATCGGGTACGCCGTGGGCGACCTCGGCTTCTGCCTGTACTGGAACACGTTTAGCGTCTTCCTGCTCATCTTCTACACCGACACCTTCGGGATCAGCGCGGCCGCCGCGGGCACCATGCTGCTGGTGACGCGCACCTGGGACAACTTCGTCGATCCGATCATGGGAATGACGGCCGACCGGACGCGGTCGCGCTTCGGCAGGTTCCGTCCCTGGCTGCTGTGGATGTGCCTGCCGTTCGCGATATCCGGCGTGCTGACGTTCACGGCGCCGAACCTGTCGGCAACCGGGAAGCTGGTCTACGCCTACGTCACGGTGACGCTGTTGATGCTGTTCTACACCATGCTGAACGTGCCTTACGCGGCGTTGCTGGGAGTCATCACGCGCCAGGGGGAGGAACGGACGCGGCTGTCGTCATACCGTTTCGTGGGAGCCTTCACGGGCAATTTGGTGGTTCAGGGCACGTTTCTGTACCTGGTGAAGACGCTGGGACGCGGCAACGATCGGGTGGGCTACCCGCTGACCCTGGTGGTTTATGGAACCGCCGCGATCTGCCTGTTCCTGTTTACCTTCGCTTCGACAAAAGAGCGGTTGCAGCCGGTCCGAAAATCGAGCGTTAAGGAGGACCTGGGGGACCTGACGCGCAACAAGCCGTGGATGGTTCTGGCGGCGGTCAATATCATGTTTCAGATCTGGGTGGGCATTCGGCTGGCGGCCCAGGTTTATTACTTCAAGTATGTGGTCGGCGACGCCGGTGTACTTTCAACGTGGTCTTGGCTGCCCGCTTCGCTGTTGAAACCTCTCTCCACCTGGAATGGGATGGTGGCCTCGTGGATGCTCGCGGGCACGGCGTGCAGCCTTCTGGGCGCGTTGTCGGCTCCGAAGATGATGAAGCTGCTGGGCGGCAAACGCTCGGCATACATCACTCTGTCGCTGATCAATGCCGCCTGCTGCGCCGCGCTGTTTTTCGCGGGGCGGCGCGACTTTGTCCTGATCTACGCCAGCCAGATCGTGGGCTCCTTCGCCGGCGGGCCGTTGAGTCCGCTGGTGTGGGCGATGTTCGCGGACACGGCGGATTACGGCGAGTGGAAGTTCGGACGGCGCTCGACCGGCCTGGTCTTCTCGGCGGGCAGCTTCGCGCAGAAGATGGGCGCGGTGCTGGGCTCGGCGGTGGCCGGATGGCTACTGTTCTTCTATGGCTATCAGCCGAACGTGCTGCAATCGGCCAACACGATATTCGGAATCCGCATGATGGTGGGCCTGCTGCCCGCGGCGGCCAGCGTGCTCACGGCGGTGGTCGCGCTGTTCTACATCCTGGATGCCAAGATGGAAAAGAAGATCGGCGCCGAGCTGAAGGAACGGCGTGCGCTGGCCGGGGCGGCGGACAGCGAGATCTGAACCGAGTTGCCGCGGCCAAGGCCGGACGGGAATCTCAGGGAGCGAATCATGATCGAAAGCCAGAAGACGCCGACCATCCTGGGAGGCGCGGTTCCGAACCTCCCTTGGGAGGAAAAACCGGCGGGATGCCGGGAGGTGGTGTGGCGGTACAGCGGGAACCCGATCATCGGATGGAACCCGGTGGGGCGCGTGGCGCGCGTGTTTAACAGCGCCGCGATTCCCTACGAGGGCGGATTTGTGGGCGTGTTCCGCGCGGACCACCGCAACGCGCGAGCCGACCTGCACTTCGGCCGCAGCCCGGACGGGATTCATTGGGACCTCGACGCGGAGGTGATCCCCTGGCAGGACGAGGACGGGCGGCCGAAGCCCAACAGTTACGGCTACGATCCGCGGTTGCTGAAGATCGAGGACACTTACTACATCCTGTGGTGCGACGATTTTCCGGGCGCCTCGATCGGGCTGGGGCGCACGCAGGACTTTCGCACCTGGATCAAGATGGAGAATCCGCTGATGCCGTTCAATCGCAACGGCGCCCTGTTCCCGCGGCGGATCGGCGGGCTGTACGCGCTGCTGAGCCGGCCGAGCGATTCCGGGCACACGCCGTTCGGGGATATCGTGCTGAGCCACAGTCCCGACCTGACTTACTGGGGCAAACACCGCCTGGTGATGAGCCGGGGAGGAAAGGGCTGGTGGCAGAGCACCAAGATCGGGGCGGGCCCCGTGCCTATCGAGACGAGAGAAGGCTGGCTGCTCTTCTATCACGGGGTGACCACGACCTGCAACGGCTACGTGTACAGCACGGGCGCGGCGCTGCTGGACCTGGACGATCCCAGCCGGGTGCTGTACCGCACGCGGGATTACATCATGACGCCGGAAAAGGAGTACGAGACCACGGGTTTCGTTCCCAACGTGGCGTTTCCGTGCGCCGCCATCGCGGACGCACCCACGGGCCGGATCACGTTGTATTACGGCGCCGCGGACACTTACACCGCGCTGGCTTTCTGCCAGGTGGACGAGTTACTGGACTACCTCAAGCAGAACTCCGAAGTGTTCTGAGTCCGGCGCGGGCGTGCGCGAGGGGGGCACATGCAGGACAGAAGGCAATTCTTGAAGTCGGCAGCGATAGGTGCGGCTTGTCTGGCCGCGCCGGAGGCGGCGCTCAAGCGGCTGCGGGCACAAACGGCGGAGGCGCGCATAGAGATCCTGCTGGAGGAGCCGATCGGCAGGATCGCTCCGGAGATCTACGGCCACTTTGTGGAGCATCTGGGCGGCGTGGTGTACGACGGCGTGTGGGTGGGGGAGAAATCCAAGATCCCCAATACGGGCGGACTGCGCGCGGAACTGGTGGAGGCGCTGCGCAAGGTCAGGCCGGGAGCGATCCGTTGGCCAGGCGGCTGTTTCGCGGACCAGTACGATTGGAAGGACGGGATCGGCCCGCGCGAGAAGCGGCCGCGGCGGACCAACTTCTGGGCGCAGACGCAGGAGTGGAGCAAGACGGCGCAGCGGGACAGCGCGCAGAATTTCGAGCCGAACGAGTTCGGGGCCATCGAGTTCGGGCGGTTCTGCAAGCTGACCGGCGCGCAGCCGTACTTCGCCGCCAATGTGAGGAGCCTGCCGGCGCTGGAATTCGCGCGCTGGGTGGAGTACTGCAACGCGCCCGCGGGTTCGGTGAGCCTGGCCGAGCAGCGGGCGGCGGACGGCGAGCGCGATCCGCTGAACGTGCGCTTCTGGGGCGTCGGCAACGAAAGCTGGGGCTGCGGCGGCAACTTTTTGGCGGAGGATTATGCCAGCGAGTTTCGCCGCTACACGGCGTGGCTGCCGAGCTACGGCGAACGACTATCGTTGATCGGTTCCGGGCCGAGTTCGGACAATCTGGAATGGACGCGGCGGTTCTTCAAGAAGGCGGCCGAAGGCGGCGTGCTGGGGGGGATGTGGGGCTGGGGGCTGCACCATTATTCGTGGAACGCGAGCGGCGGGCGCACCAGCGACTGGGTGAAAGGCAAGCGCGACGCGCTGCGCTTCGACGCGGAACAATACTATGAGATCCTGCGCGAAGCCAGCCAGTTGGAGTCGCTGATCGACGCGCACTGGGGCGTGATGGGCGAATGCGACCCGAAGCACGCGGTGAAGCTGGTGGTGGACGAGTGGGGCGCTTGGTACGCGGGGGGCAGCGAGCCATTCCCGGAGGCTCTGCTGGGCCAGCAGAACACGATGGCGGACGCGGTGCTGGCGGGGTTGAGCCTGGACATCTTCAACCGGCACGCCGAGAAGGTCGCAATGGCGAACATCGCGCAGTTGGTCAACTGCCTGCAGTCGCTTTTCTTCGCGCACGAGGACCGGTTCTGCGTCACGCCCACCTATCACGTCTTCGACATGTACGCCGCGCATCAGGGCGCGCAGGCGGTGCGCACGGTGTTCACGGCGCCCGCGGTGCGTTATGCGAGGAACACGCAGCCGGCGACGCTGGCCGGGCTGGCCGGGGCGGCGTCGCGGAACGGGAAGCAATTGACGCTGACGGTTACCAATCCGAGCCTGGACCAGGCGCGGGAGGCCGAGATCGCGATTCGCGGAGGGACGGCCCAATCCGCGCGTGCGGTCACGCTCGCGGCCAGCGATGTGCACGCGCACAACAGCTTCGAGGCGCCGCGGGAGGTTGAGCCGAAGACGGAAGCGCTCAATGTTCGAGGCGCGTTAGTGGTGCACCGGTTCCCGCCGGCATCGGTGACCAAGCTGGAGATCGCGCTCGGGTAGAAACGTCGTGAGTTTTCGGGAAGCGTGCATGAAACCAGTCAGCCCAGCGTGTCTTGCTTGTCAGGCGCCACCCCCGCTTCCGCGAAGCGGCAACCGATACGGCTGCCGCTAAGCGGACATGCAGGCGCCGCCGAGTCGCCTTCGGGCTTCTTGCGTAACCGCGAACGACGCTCCGGCAATAGTCGAACTCGCACCCGGCCTATCCGTCCCACTACCGTCAATTGGGGGCGGTTTTCGCACTCGCCTGGTTGGTAGGCACCGACTCGGCGCCGGAGACCGACGCAGTAACCAAGTAGTAGCGAGTGGTGGAAGGCGGCAGGCCGTTGTCGGAGTAAGCGGTCTTCGAGATCCCGGAGGCGATGAGCTCGGAGGGAGAGGGCTTGAAGCCCGAACTCGCGGAAGAATACACGTTGTAGGTAACACCGCTGGTCGGACTGGCTTGCCAACTAAGATTGATCTGGCTGCTGGAGACCTCCGTGGCAGTCAGATGGCTTGGAGCAACGAGAGGAAGCGTTTTTGCGTTGGCTTCGTTGGAAGGCGTCGATTCGGCGAGAGAGAGCACTGCGGTAACCACGTAGTAGTACGTGGTGGAAGGCTGCAGGCCCTTGGCGGAGTAGCCCGTGGTTGTGATCCCGCTCCCAATGAGACCGGCGGGCGAGGGCGTAAAGCAGGGGGTGGTGGAGGCATACAGATTATACGAAACGCCGCTGGTCGGGCTGGCGTCCCAACTCAGATTAATCTGGCTGGCGGAAACCGCTTCGGCGGTCAGATGGCTCGGAGCGGAGGGAGCGAAGGTCTTCGCACTGGCTTCGTTAGAAAGCGCCGATTCGGACCAGGGGGTCGCGGCCGTGACCGCGTAGTAATAAGTGGTGAGAGGCTGCAGGCCCTTGGCGGAGAAGGTAGTGGTTTGAATCCCACTACCTACCAAGTTGGAGGGCGATGGCGCGACTCCGGGGGCCGTGGAAACATACAGATTATACGTAATGCCCTTGGTTGGACTGGCTTGCCAAGTGAGATTGATCTGGCTAGTGGAAACCGCTACGGCAGCCAGATGGCTCGGAGCAACGAGGGGGAGAGTTTTCGCACTGGCTTCGTTGGAAGGAGCGGATTCGACGAAGGCTATCACCGAGGTGACTACGTAATAGTAGGTGGTGGAAGGCTGCAGGCCCTGGGCGGAGAAGCTGGTGGTTGTGGCTCCGCCGATCGAATTGGAGGGCGATGGCGTGACGCCGGGGGTCGTGGAATAATACACGTTATACGAAACGCCAGTCATCGGGGTGGTCTGCCAATTCAGATTAATCTGGTTGGGGGAAACCGCTACGGCAGTCAGATGGCTGGGAGGGGTTTGAGGCAGGGTCGTTGCACTCGCTTGGTTGGAAGGCGCGGTTTCTACGCCGGAGACGGTTGCAGTCACCAGGTAGTAGCGAGAAGTGGAGGGCTGCAGGCCAGTGTCGGGGTAAGTGGTGAGCGGGATCCCCGCGGCGATGACATTGGAGGGTGAGAGCGTGAAGCCGGGCGTCGCGGAAGAGTATATCGTATACGTAATGCCGCTGCCCGGGACGGCATGCCAACTGAGATCGATCTCGCTGGTAGAAACCGCTGTGGCAGTCAGATGGCTCGGACCGGCGAGATTGACAGTCTGCACCAAGACCGCCGACGCACTGGCCGCCGTGTTCGCATCGCCGCTGTAGACCGCGGTGATGAAATGCGTACCGAATGCCAAACTCGATACCGTAAGAGCCGCCGACCCCTTGGCGATGGTCACCGTCTTCAGTGCCGTGGACCCATCCAGGAATTGAACCGTACCGGTAGACGAAGCCGGTGACACCGTCGCCGCGAAGATCACGGCTTGGCCGACGGCCGACGGATTGAGCGACGACGTCAGAGTCACGCTCGAGCTTGGCCGGGTGTCCGTCACGGTGAGACCGATCGCGGTAGTAGTGGTAAAGCTGGGGGACGTCCCGGTAATGGTCACGGGCCAAGTGCCCACCGGGGCAGAGCTGCCGACCGTGAGCGTCAACGTGCTCACTTGGGTCGTAGTGGACGGACTAAACGAAGCGGCCACTCCGACGGGCAGCCCGGATGCTGTCAAAGCTACGGCTTCGTTGAATCCGTAGTAGGGCGTCACCACAATCGTGGAACTGGCGGAGGAGCCCGTGGCGACGGTAAGGCTGCTGGGAGAATCCGAAAGCGCAAAGAACGGAGGTTCGACTAACAGGTAAAGAAAGGCGCTTGCGGTCAGTGTGCCAGAGGTCCCGTTGACGGTCAGATAGTACCCCATACTTGAGGAAGGCGACTTGTTGGTAGTGAATGTAAGCACACTGCTTCCGGTAGCGGGATTCGGACTGAACGATGCCGTAACGTTGTCCGGCAGCCCGGACACGGCCAGATTCACGCTGCCGTTGAATCCGTCCTGGTCATTCACCGTGACGGTGGTGGCGCCGGGGGAGCCCACATAGGTGGTCACGGATAGGGGTGGGACGGAGAGCGTGAAGCCCGGCCCGACGACTGTCAGAGCAAAGGTCGTGGTTGCGGTCAGTGTGCCAGAGGCGCCGGTGACGGTTACATAGGCCGTTCCGGGGATGGCGGAGGCGCTCGCAGTCAGAGTAAGTACGCTGCCGGCGGTCGTGGGATTCGCGCCGAAGCCCCCGGTCACACCGCTGGGAAGCCCGGACACGGCCAGATTAACGCTGTCGCTGAAGCCGCCCTGCGGGTTCACCGTAATCGTGGCTGCGCCAGATTCGCCTTGGTTGATGGAAAGGCGGGTGGTCAGGGCCGAGTTCGTGAGCGTAAAGCCTTTCGCCGCAGGACCAGCCAAAGCGTCAATCAGGTTCTGCCCGTTCGGGCTCCCCCATCCTGTCACCAGATCATAACCGGTAACGGCGGCGTACCATAGCGGCTGGCCGCAACAACCGTCGTCTCCGGTGGTAATGTCGTGAAAGGCGCTGGCGTAGCTGGCGCCATTGCCGATCGAGTAGATAGCCGGATTGATGAATCCCACGGTATTCTGGCCCGCAGCCACGGCCTGCTGATTGACCAGTGCCATAAAGGCCGCCCAGCGCGGCGCCGCTAGACTGGTGCCGCCCCAGCCGAAACCTAAGCACGCGCCCATGGTGCAATTGTAATTGTCGGTATCGGATTCCATGGCCACGTCCGGCACATTGCGTAGGGTGGTAGAGCCGCCATTGGACGGATTGACCGCCCCGGTTTGCCAGCTCGGAATCGCGAAACCGTCCGGGCTGGGGCCGCCTCCGCTTTGCTCCCACGCCTGCTCCGACATCCAGGAGCCACCGGCGCCACTCGTGACCAAGCTTGTCCCGCCAACCGCCGTCACGTAATCGTCGTCTGCCGGAAACCAAGTCGCATAGAGCGGCGGATAGTAGGCGCCGTTATCCCCGGAACCGACGAAAAGACTCTGGCCCTGCGCGGCAAACTCCTGGAATATGGGATCGGTTGTCTGCGGGTCGTCCGGTTCCCAAAGCCAGGAGACACTGAGCTGCTTGCAGATATTCTCTGTGGCCATGGCGTTGAGTATGCTCACATCGAAGCTGCCAACATACACGCGAACCTGGCTCAAGCCGGGGGCCATGCCGATGGCCTGCACGATGTCCAGCACCTGTTCGGCATCACCGTTGACGACTGGATCCCCTGAGACGCCGTCCAACAGCACATTGTTGATGGGAACGCTGTAGGACTGTCCGATATTGCCAAAGACCAAATCCACATCGGCGAGATAGTAGCCATCGAATTCGAAGAGTCCAACCGCCTGGCCGCTGCCGGTGAGCGCGGCGCCGCCGTAATAAGCTGCCCGCATATCGCTCGCGATGTACTGACCGCCGGGGCCCGAGCCGTATTGCGGAGCAATGGCGTGCGCCTGCCCCGGCGCCACACTCTTCAGCATAGGGCGCGGTGTGGAGAAGTTGTTCAGGCCGGCGATGTGCGCCACCGGCACGCTCAGCGCAAGCGACGGCTCGCGATCCGGAGAGAAGAACGTCCGCTGTTCCGTCGGATGTTGGTAGACCTTCATCGACAAGTTGAAGGCCTTCTCGATCTGAGCGACCGTCCCCCTGAGCGGCACGAGCAGGCGATTCGCAGGCTCGCCCGTCACGGTCAGACCCTGGGCTTGGGCGAAATCGACCACGGTCCGGTAGTCCTCCGCGGCGGGGCCGAATTGCTCGGTAAACTGCTGGACGCCGAGAAAATGCCGATAGTCGGGGCTGGACGAATCATAGAGCCGGCCGAGAAAGGCGGTCAGACCGCCTTGGTCGCGCAGCGCCAGCACGATAGAGACATTGAGCTGCTGAGTGGCTGGCAGTGAGCCGACCAGCGCAGCCCGCCCCCCGGTGACGGCTGGAGGGACATGATTGTGCAATACCTGGAGCGATGGCTGCGCCTGTCCGGGATTGGAGGACAACAAGAACACGACGGCGCAGACAACCGCAGCCGGTCCTGGAAGAGTGCGAGCGTTTCTTTCCATAATCGTTCGGCTCCGATGCAGGTTTCCGATAACGCGAATTCCACGTCAAAAGACATGGAACTCCTTATACTCCATCAGTCGGAAGCCTTTTGCAAGAGGAACTTCAGAAAAATCGGTCCCGATCCACTGCCGGGCGCGGAAGTAATGAGCGCGATCGCATCGCTGGCGTTCCGACTGAGGTCACGACCGAGCCCAGGTACGGGCACGACCATTGTTGAAATCAGCCAGCACCAGTGGGTCTTGAACAAGTTAATCCATCCCACCGATGCCTCTGTCCACGATTCGTCCGCCACCTCGCGATGGCAGGTGCAAGACTCGAGGTCAGGACAAATCGCCACTCCTTTCCCGTGCGGTTCCTTCATTCCCCGCTATATGCCGGTTTATCGCGGCGCATCCGCACTTCACTAGCCCGATCGCGGGTTCGAGTCATGAGCCCGAGGCGTGCGGGGCTGTCAACGCCCTCGCGCAGGCTTGCCGAAACCACACAAAGCGTCTCTGGCAGGCCTGCGGCGGCGGGAGCGGGTCGGAGTCAATCCGCCGGTTGCTTTTGGGGGAAGAACAGGGATAGGCCGATGGAGGTCAGGATGGCCGTGACGATGACGGCCAGGGAAACGGAGGTCGGGAACTGGCCGCCGTAGAGGCGATTGAGCCAGAGCATCTTGAGGCCGATGAATACCAGGACGATGGAGATGCCGTATTTCAACAGGTAGAACTTGTCCACCGCGCCGGCCAGCAGGAAGTAGGCCGCGCGCAGGCCCAAGATGGCGAAGATGTTGGAGGTGAAGATGACCAGCGGCTCGCGGGTGACGGCGAAGATGGCGGGCACCGAGTCGACGGCGAAGAGGATGTCGGTCATCTCGAGGGAGAGCAGCACAATCATGAGTGGGGTGGCGCAGGGGACGCCGTTCACCTTCACCCAGAAGCGCGCGCCATGCAGCTCGGCGGTCACCGGCACCCAGCGGCGGAACAGGCGGATGACGCGGTTCTTCTCGGGCTCGACCTGCTCGTCGCCGGAAAAGGGCAGCCTGATCCCGGTGAAGACCAGGAAGAGACCCAGCAGCATCACCACCCACTGAAAGCGAATGAGGGCCACGCCGGCGCCGATGAATGCGCCGCGAAAGATTAGCGCGCCCAGGATGCCGAAGAACAGCACGCGGTGCTGAAGGTGGTTGGGGACGGCGAAGTAGCGGAAGATCAGTACGAAGACGAAGAGGTTGTCCACCGAGAGGGACCACTCGACCACATAGCCGGTCAGGTACTCGAGCGTGGTCTGCGCGGCCATTTTTCCGGGATTCCAGCCGGGGAGGGCGGTGAAGCGGGGATCGGCGCTCAAGCGCCAGTGGGCGAAGCCGTAGACCACGCCGGCAAAGAGCATGGCCAGCGTGAACCAGACGGCGCACCACAGGGCGGCCTCGCGGAAGCGGATGGCGTGCGCCCGGCGGTGGAACACGCCGAGGTCCACCGCGAGCAGCACCAGAACGAGAATGGTGAAGGCGGCGTAATACTGCCAATACTGGGCGAAGGGGAAAAGGGTGAGGCTCATGGGCGCGCTGGGAGCCCACTGGGATCATTTGCCTGCATACTGCTTTTGTAACATGGCGGAGGGCCGGAGCGCGGCTAGTGTCCGCCTATCGCCCTGGTGGACAGCTTCCACTTCGGCGATGGAGGGGCATCCCGGGCGTTCTGGTCCACTTCGGCCTGCGACGAGTCGGCT
>Ga0326727_10026889_pt1 | contig 10620 bp, 6 predicted proteins | sample MB2enrmetagenome_FD_207643 | JGI IMG/M metagenome (GOLD analysis project Ga0326727, IMG submission 207643) | Lab enriched peat soil microbial communities from McLean, Ithaca, NY, United States - MB29MY | ecosystem: Environmental > Terrestrial > Soil > Wetlands > Peat | place: USA: New York... | reverse complement strand
TACATAGATAAAGTGGGAATTTACGATAATATTTCTATCCTATTCATATCTGGATAGTAATCCGTTTAAACTGAAGATTCCGTGAAGCGCTTACTCTTTATCTTCGGTACTCGTCCGGAGGCCATCAAGCTCTGCCCGGTCATCCGTCATATCCGACTTTGCCATCCCGGCCTGAAAGCCCAAGTCTGCGTCACTGCCCAGCATCGCGCCATGCTCGACCAGGTACTCGAGTGCTTCGAGGTGCGACCGGACTACGATCTGAACTTGATGACCCCTGGCCAGACGCTCTCTCAAACCGCTGCCCGTATCCTCAGCGCGCTCGACCCCATTCTCAGTGGAGGCGCCTTCGATATGGCCGTGGTGCAGGGCGACACCACAACCACGCTGGCCGCCGCGTTGGCCGCCTTCCATCGCCATATCCCGGTAGCCCACGTCGAAGCCGGCCTGCGAACCGGCGACCTCGAGCAGCCATTTCCCGAAGAGATGAACCGTCAGGTGACCGGTCGCCTGGCGGCCTTGCATTTCGCGCCCACCGAGGGCGCCCGGCGCAATCTGCTGGCCGAGGGAACTCCCGCGGGCCGCATCTTCGTCACCGGCAATTCGGGCATCGACGCGGTGCTGTACATCGCCGGTGAATTGGGGCAGGGAAGACTCCAGGCTCCTCCGCTCGCCGGGCTGGATACTGCTAGAAAACTGATCGTTGTCACAGCCCACCGCCGCGAGAGCTTCGGCCCGGGCATCGAACGGATCTGCGCCGCTCTATCCCAGCTCGCCGCCCGCCCGGATGTGCAGATCGTCTATCCCGTGCACCGCAACCCCAATGTGCTCGACCCGGTGACCCGCGCGCTAGAAGGCCTCCCCAACGTGGTTTTGACCGAGCCGCTCGATTATGTGGCTTTCGTCGATCTGATGCGCCGCGCCCGCCTCATCGTCACCGATTCCGGCGGCATTCAGGAGGAAGCGCCCTCGCTTGGCAAGCCGGTGTTGGTGATGCGCGAATGCACGGAGCGCCCCGAAGCGGTCGAGGCCGGCACGGTCAAACTGGTGGGAACCGACACGGCCCGAATCGTCTCCGAGGCCGTATGTCTGCTCGAAAACGATGCCGAGCATCTGCGGATGTCTCGCATCCACAATCCCTATGGCGACGGCCATGCCAGCGAGCGCATAGCAGAGATCATGGCCCGGCATCCCGTGAATCCATTTCATTAGGGAATTGGCAAATGGCATAATCCATATATGAACGCCAAGGTCACTATTCGGCCAGGCCTGCGGAAGGAGCAGGGCGTCTGGGTATACCGCTCCGGCGCACAGGCGAATACGTCGATCTCCGACCTCATTGACCGGCAGCGTGACCAACGGACGCGGGACTTGCTCCTGAACCGGTCGTGAACGCCTTCTTCGATACTTCAGTGATGATCGCCGTCTTTTGGGGCGACCTCAGCCCTGGAAACGGAAATTGTCGGACTCGGGTGAAGCCAGCCACTGTTCGAGCGTGCGGCTGGTCTTGTCCTTTTCCGAGAGGACCAACTCGGCCTCATTTGAGATAGGCCATTGGATTCCGATGGCCGGATCATTCCAACGAATTCCCGATTCGGCTTTGCTGTTGTAGATACCCGTGCATTTGTACTGGATTTCGGCATAATCGGACAGCACGCAGAAGCCGCGGGCGAATCCGGCCGGCGCCCAGATCTGGCGTTTGCTGGCGGCGGAGACTTCCATGCCGAACCACTTGCCGAGCGTGGGCGAGCCTTTGCGGATATCGACGGCCACGAGGAACGCGGTGCCCAGTGTGACGCGCATCAACTTGCCCATGCCCGGGTCCCATTGGAAGTGCAGGCCGCGGAGGACGCCTTTGCGGGAGCGGGAATGGTTGTCCTGCACGAAGTTAGTGGGCAGCCCGAGCTCGCGAAACAGGTCCGCGCGGAAAACCTCTACGAAGAAGCCGCGTTCGTCTTCGAAGACGTCAGGGTGGCTGAGTACGACAAGGCCATTGAGATGTTGGGATTCGATTTGAATGCGCATCGGAAGAGCTTCACTATAGCACCGGTCGGCCCGGGCGACCGATCCAGCCCGCGGCGATTTGCATTACCATATCGGGTTCCAGACTGTCTCCGCCGTCACCCGAAAACCCTGTGGTGATCAGCTAAATGCCGGTTTCGAAAACGAGGCATAAGACGCCTGCGCAGCGGCCCGTACCTCCGCCTGCCGCCGTGCAGGCGGAGGCGGACTTCTTTACTCCCGCACGGATGCTGGTATTGTTTCTGGCGATTTGCGGGATTTTGGTTCTGCGGGACCCTCAGTGGGTGCGCACCCCCACGTTCTTCGCGGAATCCGGCGCGGTCTTTTACAGAGAGCAGTTGCTCTACGGCTTTCGGGCCATTCTAAGGCCATATAACGGCTATCTCCACCCGATTATGCGAACGGCCGCTTTCATCGAATCGGTCGTTCCAACCAGATTCGCGGCCGGAACCTGCGTCCTTATTGGCATCGTGATTCAGGCGGGATCCTATGCCTCGCTGCTCTGGCCGGGCTTTCGGTATCTGGTGCGATCGGACCGGATCCGCTTGGCTGCGGCATTGGTCTTGGCCGTGGCGCTGCCCGCCAACGAGATGATTGGAAACTGTCTCAACACGCACTGGCATGTGATGCTTCCGGGAATGCTTCTCCTGTTTCTTCCGAACGGCGCCGAAGCCGGGCGGTACCGCCTGCGTTCAAGTGCTGCAGGGGTCCTGTCCGCGGCTGTTTGCCTGGCGGCCGCGCCTATGATGATCCTGCTTCCGTTTGCGGTCTGGAGGATGTTGAAATGCGGCGGCCGGGAGCGCATAATCGCAGCCGCGGCGGTGCCGGCTTTTCTCCTTCAGCTCTCGGTTTTAGTTGCGAGCCCGCACACGATGCATTCTGCCTCGGCCGCGGGTACGGTCCTACTCGTCGCGAAACTCGGCACCGGCACCCTGGTGGCATGGGTTTATCGCACCTTATTCACAATGACGCTCGGCCAGCAGCTCGCACGCCGTCTCAGCCTTTACCCGAACCCCGGCTGGTTTCTCGCCGCGCTGCTGGCGACGGCTGCCCTGCTGACGTGGCTGGCGGTACGGACAAATTGGCATTACCGCCGGATGCTGCTGCTGGGGGGCTACATTTCGGTCGTTTCGATTGCCGCGAGCCTATACACACGCGATTTGCTCGATTGGTTTCAGACGGTCAACATGGTCGTTCAGTTCGATGCCGCGCGCTATTTCATGTCGGCCTGCTATGTCCTGATCGGGTTAGCCGCGGTGGCGCTTGACCGTACGAGACGCATTTCCAGCGATTGGATGAAGGCTGCTATGCTTCTGCTTGTGTTTCTTGGGGGTGCGGCCGGCAACTTCAGAAATTTACAGTACCCCATTCCCAACTGGCGGGACTATGCGCCGGCAGTCCAGAGATGGCGCGAACGGCGAAATGCGCCGGCGTCGCAGCTGGAAATTCCGATAGCGCCTAAACCGTGGGTACTCAGCTTGCCGGCGCGCGGCGCAACGGATCTGCATCGATGAGATCGCGCATCGCGGCAGCAATCAAACCCGCTTCGTGTTAACGCGCGCAATTCTCAGACGGTGCCCGCCGAAAATCCGCCTTTTTTCCAAAGTGGCCAGGCCGACATCTTGGAACAGCGAGACGCAGTGTGCTATGGTAACCTGACACACAATTTCAGCTCCGGAAAGTATCCTTGCATATGGTTAAGAAATTAATTTTTCTGCTAATTGCGAGCGGTTTTCCAGTTCTTGAAGCGGCCACGACCACCGTATTGGGCAATACACTGCAAGCCACTTTCAACAGTTCTCAAAACGGAGATACCATCATCGTACCGGCCGGGACGTACACGGTCGACACCGGTGAGCCTTATTTCCATATCGATCAGGCTATAACGGTGGTTGGGCAGGGGGGAACGGTAACGCTGGAGGCCCCCAGCGGTTCGGGAATCGGCTTGGCTATACGCGGGAGCAACATCTCAGTCAGCAACCTGATCGTCAACGGGGGAGTCACGGGCGTTAACGTGGGCGCTCAGAACGAATCCCCCATCAGCGGGATCACGCTGACGAATCTTACGGTTAATCCTTCCACAAGCGGGTCGGGCCATGGCATGGCTTTCTACAACGCCTCTAATGTGACGGTGGACTCGTGCACGGTGGGTCCATCGACTGTGCACGGCATTTATGTCACCGCACCAACGGGCAGCACCACCACGAACGTGCTCATTCGGAACACAACCGTGCAGCAAGCCGGAGCGGGATCGGGCATTCTGATCGGCCAAAGCAACTTCACCTACCTCTACAACGACACAGTCGACTTGAGCCAGCAGCAGCACGGGATCTATTTCTCCACGGCGTCTTACGGCACGATCGAAGCCTGCACCGTCGTTCAGGCGGATGTAAACGGAATTTTTCTAGATCTGAACAGCAACAACAATCTCGTAATGAGCAACACGGTTCAGCAGACCGAAACGGGACACGCGTTCGCGGTGAAGGACAGCAACTACAACGAACTGACCGGGAACACCGTCACCGGGTCCGGATTCCACGCCTTCGAACTCATCGGCGCCGCATTCAACCGCGTGGAGAAGAACCAGATCTCCGGCCAGAAGTCGGATGGGATCGTTATCACGCCAGGCGACACCGTGCTTCCGGGCGAGTCGGCGGTCCGGCAGAGTCAGAATAACTATCTCGCGAAGAATCATATTGTTTCAAATGGGCTGGCGGCTGGGCGCACGAGCGGAACGGGCATTTGGCTGAACGACGGGTCCAATGGCACCTATGTTTTCGGGAATAGCGCTACGGGAGTTCCGGAGGCTGGGTTGACCTCTTTCAACTCCAGCAGTTCGTATATCAGGGGAAACGAGCTGTTCGGCAACGGCGAAGCGGGCATTCTATGGTGGAACGCGGACTCCGCTTCGGGCTTTGCCGCGCCAACCAACACCGTTTTCCATTACAACTATTCCCATGACAACCCCACGAACGGGAACATTCTGTTTCGGGGGGCGGTAAACAGCGACGTTGGCTACAATTTCTTCTCCGGCACGAACGTCACGGCCAGTCCCAAGACCGATGGCGGCATAGTGTTCCAGAACTGGACGCAGAATAGCGTGGCGAGTGGAGGGTCTTCGAACACCACAGTCTACTTGAACACAATCAAAGATGTGTCCCAAGGCGCCGGGGTGGAGCCCGGCACGACTGGAGCGATCTTCTTCGAGAACCGTTTCATCAACGCCGGCCTCGAGTACTCCATCTCTCCCGCGGGTGTCCAGTGGGACGCCAGCCGGTTCTTGGGCGGGAACTACTGGACGGGGTCAGCCGCGAACGGGAATCCGAGCAATGGCGCGGTCACTTACAACAATTTCGTGATCGATGCGGCCGGGGACCTGAGCACTAGCAGCGGGCCCTACGTCGATAAGTTTCCCTATGCATCCACTACCCTCGGCATGTCTGGCACGATCACGGTCGTGCAACCGGTTGCCGGCCAGGTTGCAGCAGCCGGAAGCCTGAAGACGATCGCGTGGAAATCGCAGGGCTGCGTGTTCGTGAACATCACCTACACCAATGGGGGCGCCCCGCAGACCATCGCCACCAACTACCCGGATTACGGCTACTATCACTGGACCGTGCCAACCAACCTGCCCGCGGGTTCAAATTATGCCATCCAGTTGACCTGCCTGGATGGATCGGGCACGGCATTTGGCTCGGGGGGCACCAGCGGGACTTTTATTGTGGGAACGGCCGACTTGGTGCTTCTGGCTCCGGGGCCGGACCTGATGGTGAATGCCGGTGCGACTATTAAAGTGGGCTGGCGAAAGTCAGCGAGCACCGGCGCGGTGAACGTGCTGATGGCCTACGATGGCGGCGCGTGGAACGCCCTTGCCAGCAACGTCAGCGCAGCCGACTACGTGGATGTGACACTGCCAGGCGGCGTGAACTCCAACCGCGTCCAATTCATGGTTCAGGCGGCAAACAATGTGAACATGCGGGATGAGACGGACGGCTATTGCACCATCCGGGGCGGCTCCGCCAAATTCACGAATCCCAATATCAACACCGGGTCCGTGCTGATCGGGAGCGTGGTCGAGCTGGAGTGGATCTCTCCGCAAAACTCCTATAGCGTAAATCTCGTTTTTTGGGATTCCTCGGCAAACATGTTCCGGCCGCTGGCTACCGGGCTGCCCGATTACGGGAAATTGACATGCTTCGTTCCGGAATACTGGATGACGGGATCGTATGTTCAGGCGACGTTTTGGGACGCATCGGGAAACTCGCTAGGCAGCGTATCCTCGCCAGCATTCAATATATTCTATACGGATACCGCCGGCTCCCTAATCCCGCTGTACCGCCTCTATTCGAATGTCACGAAAGAGCATCTGTATTCCACCGATGAGAACGAGTACAACGTACTGGGGACTGAAGGCTGGTCGCAGGAGGGCATAGTCGGGCAGCTAATAAGCGGGCCCAATGTCGTCTCGGCCGTGCAGAGCATTCCGTATTACCGCTTGTATAACGCCCAGATCCTCAACCATCTTTGGACTACGGACCGGAACGAGTATTTCACTTTACGGCTGGAGGGGGGGTGGCATGCCGAGGGAGTCATAGGCTACATCATGCCGAGTTCGGTGGCCGACACCGTTTCCTTTACACGCCTGGTATACAACTGGCCGCCGTACTATCACCTCTGGACCACGGATCCAAACGAAGTCAGCGTCCTCAGCTCCGGGGGCGGATGGACAATTGAAGGTGTCGTGGGGTATTTGTTCACAACAAGTGCGACACTCACCGGGAACGACCTGCGGGGGCCGGCAATGGCAATGGCGGTGCCGGCCAAATCCGAATCGGCCTCTGGCCGGGTGGAATCTTCCAGTGCAAAGGGCGCCACAGCCGCCGCGGAAACACCCGGGATGCGCAAGGAAAGAGCCGCGCCGGTGCTAGAAGCCGTGCTGAACGGCGCCAGCCGTAAGGATGCAGGCGCGATTACACCGGGAGAGACGGTCCACCTGGTGGGAAGCCAACTCGGGCCGGATTTGGCCGTAACCGCCGAGGTTTCAGCCGGCCGCAAGATCCCCAACGATACCAGTGAGGCGCGGGTGTACTTCGATGAGATTTCCGCCCCCGTGCTCTTCGCTTCTTCGGATGAGATCAGAGCCATTGTCCCGAAGGAGGTGAACGGCAGGTTGGGCGTACGGGTAAAGGTAGAGTATGGCGATCTGGTTTCTAACGAGATCGATATGAGAATCGCGGAAAGCGCTCCGGGCTTGTTCACGGCCGACGGATCGGGCACTGGGCAAATTGCGGCCGTGAATCGCGAGGGCGGCCCGAACTCCGCCATCAACCCGGCCGTGCCAGGGTCGGAGGTCGCCTTTAGCATGACGGGCGAAGGTATGGATTACCCAGTTCGCGATACCGGCCTGGTCCCGTCCGCCGGCGACGTTTCGCGAGCCGTCCTGCCCGTCACAGCCGATATAGGTGGCGAACCCGCGGAGGTGCTGTTTGTGGGGTCGGCGCCCGGTTTACCGGGATCGGTGCTGGTCCGCGTTCGGGTCCCCTACGACGCCCAGGCGGGGTCCCAGATTCCAATATGGGTTTCCGTGGGATCGGTGAACAGTCAACCCGGCGTAACGATCGCAGTCAAAGCGCATGACTGAGGTGGAGTGCCAGTAGAGGGCGGCTAGGTTCGTTCCGATGGGGGCTGGCCACCACGGGAATATCTGAGAACACCGCGAAGCAGCATCCACTATCGACGTGGGTTGCGCTTTGGCGTCATTGGTCTGGCGTTACCGGTTCATTTGGGCCGCCGCCGCTCTGTTTCTTCCTTGCATAACGCTCCTGACGGTAACACCGACTAGTCCACACACAGCCCCCACGGGTGAGCGCAGTCCCTCACCCGGGCCAGTTCCAGCGTTCTTTACACCTGGCGGCGGACATCGCTATCTCCTGCACAGCCAAGCGTTCTGGGGCGATTTTCAGCCTGGCTCCATCACCATCGGCAACCGAGGCGGCACGCTGCAGTGGAGCTTCCCCGGAGCGGCGGCCGCACCCCAAATTCAGACTTTAGAGCCAGTTGCCTATCCGATTCGCGCCGTAAAGTCCGGGCGCCAGCCAGCCAGGATCGTCCCTGCATTCTCGGGCATCCGGTACTGCTCCCTGTATCCCGGCGTGGATCTTCTGTATGAGATCTCGGCGTCGCGCCTGCAATCCGAGTTTGTCGTTTCCGCTGGCGCAGCGCCCGAGCGCATTCGGATCGAGTATGCGGAGGCCCGGAGCGTTACGGTGGATGGGGCCGGCGCCTTGGTGGTCCGGACTGCCGCGGGCGAACTGCGCGAGGAGGGGCTGCGGATTTATCAGGAAGTTGGCGGAGTCCGCAGCGCGGTGCCGGGGAAATTCCGCGCGGGCGACGATCGCGTCGTGTCTTTTGAAATCGGACCTTATGACCACTCACGGCCGCTGATTATCGATCCGGTAATCTCCTTCAGCACGTACTTCGGTGGTAGTGGGATGGACGCGGCCACCGGTATCGCCGTCGATCCTTCCGGCAATATTTACGTTGCCGGGTGGACCGAAGCTCCCGGTCCGCCGCTCGAGAACGCCCTGCAGCCCGTCTTCGGCGGCAGCGTGGATGCTTTCGTGGCCAAGTTCGATTCCAGTGGGTCGAACCTTCTCTACTGCACTTTCCTCGGCGGCAGCGGCGACGACCGCGCGTTCGCTATCGCCGTGGATGCCTCCGGCGGCGCTTACGTAACCGGCTGGACCTACTCCACCGACTTTCCTACGGCCGGCTCGCCCGCGCAGGCTTCTCTTGCGGGCGCCCGCGATGCCTTCGTCGCCAAGTTAAGCCCGGCCGGCGACAGCTTGGTTTATAGCACATACATTGGCGGTTCGAATTCGGAGGCGGGCCGCGGAATCTCGCTGGATTCCACCGGCAATGCCTACATCGCCGGGGAAACCACTTCTTCGAATCTCCCGATGCTATACGCCGTGCAGTCCAACCTCAAAGGCGCGCAGAACGCATTTGTGGCGGCTGTGGATGGCTCCGGCGGGCTGTTGTTCTGCACCTATCTGGGGGGCTCCGGTACGGATGGCGCTACCGCCATCGCCACCGATAGTACGGGAGGCATTTACGTGACCGGATCGACGACCTCCACTGATTTCCCTACCTTCAACCCGCTGCAACCCGCCAACGCCGGCTTTCAGGACGCTTTTGTGGCGAAGTTCAACCCCGGCGGCGCTTCCTTGGCCTACAGCACGTATCTGGGAGGCAGCAACGGCACGGTGATTTACCCCGAGAGCGGACTCGGCATCGATGTAGATAACGGCGGGAATGCGTACGTCGCGGGGGTCACCAGTTCGCCGGATTTCCCGTTGCGGAATGCGTATCAGGCGGCGCTGTCCGGATCTCTTGACGCCTTCATCGCGAAAGTGAACCCGTCTGGCACCGCGCTGGTTTTCAGCACCTTCCTGGGCGGCAGCAGCGTCGATTAAGCTTACGGCATCCGGGTCAACAGCTACGGTGGCGTCTGCGTGGCCGGCTACACGGCGTCCTCCGACTTTCCGCTATTCGCCCCGGTGCAATCCGCCATAGCTGGGCAGTTTGACGCTTTCGCGGCGTGCCTGAACGCGCCCGGAAGCGGGCTGAGCGCCAGCACGTACCTGGGTGGCAGCAGGTCCGATTCGGCCAATGCGCTGGCATTGGACTCGACTTCCGCCTACTTGGCCGGGCAGACTCTCTCGACGGACTTTCCGGCTGTAAACGCTTTCCAGAACAACAACGAAGGGCCGCAAAATGCCTTTGTCGTCAAGATCGCGCAATTCCCGCCACCTCCGCCATCGGCCCCGGTTCTGACCTCGCCCGCCGATAACTCCGCAAGCATCGACGTGAGCCCGACTTTGGCCTGGAACGCGTCTCCGGGCGCGGATTCCTACCAGGTCGATTTAGGAAGTTCGAATCCGCCGCCCCTCGCTACCAGCACGGATGGAACCAGCTACGCTCCAGGCACGTTGAACCCGGGCATCACGTATTACTGGCAGGTGCTCGCGAACAATGCCACTGGTTCCACGCCCTCGGCGCTCGCGTCCTTTACGGTGGCGTGTACGTATGCCCTGAATCCCCCAAGCTCAAGCGCCGGCTTCAGCGGGGCCGCCGCCACTGTGATCGTCACAGCGCCCCCCGCTTGCGGCTGGACGGCTGTCGGCAACGCCTCCTGGCTGACCATCACCTCCGGTGGAGCCGGCAGCGGCAATGGGGCTGTAGGCTATTCGGTGGCGGCGAATCCGAATACCAGCCCGCGTACGGGAACGCTAACCATTGCCGGCCAGAACTTTACCATCACCGAGGCGGCTGCCCCGCAGTTGACCATCGCCAAGACGCACACGGGGGGCTTCACGCAGGGCCAGAACGGGGCGATGTACACAATCACCGTCGCCAACAGCAGCGGGACCGGACCGACCGGCGGGCCGGTGACGGTGAGCGAAGCGGTCCCCGCGGGCCTGACGCTGGTCTCGATGGCGGGGACGGGGTGGACGTGCGCCACCGGGAGCAATGCCTGTACCCGCGGCGATGCTCTGGCGGCGGGGGCGAGTTACCCGGCAATCACGGTGACCGTCAACG
>Ga0326727_10026887_pt1 | contig 10621 bp, 11 predicted proteins | sample MB2enrmetagenome_FD_207643 | JGI IMG/M metagenome (GOLD analysis project Ga0326727, IMG submission 207643) | Lab enriched peat soil microbial communities from McLean, Ithaca, NY, United States - MB29MY | ecosystem: Environmental > Terrestrial > Soil > Wetlands > Peat | place: USA: New York... | reverse complement strand
TGGCTGCGTTCGATTGGGATGGTCAGCTATAGCCTATATTTGTTCCACTATGCTTTGGGATTTGTGAGTCAAGCTTTTGTAGCCACGTTGCATCTATCAAGACGCGTCAGTGCGCTCAGTTCAGCGCTCCTGGGAATCCTCCTTAGTTTTGCAGTTGCTTATGGCATGTGGTACGGAATGGAGTCGCGGATTCAGCGCTGGAAAGAGCGGAAGGTGCCAAGTCCAATGCGCCCTTAGCTTTTACTACTTTCTACCTGAGAATGACCGAGTAGTGTCCAGAGTGCTTTGCACCATCGATCTTTCTTGGGACTTCGGAAGGTTGTCGGTTGAGGTTGTTTTGCCACTTGCCCCCATGGGAGTCAGTGGGAAAGCGACTCAGACGATGGGCTGATCCGCGGCCATACTCTTCGCTTCTGAAAGAGAAGCAGCCTTCCATTGCTGCGCGAAATCGTCCGGTGTTCTGTAGACGAGCGAGCTATGCGGGCGGCGCGAGTTATATTCCGTCTTCCATGCCGATATCTTCCTCCTGGCGTCGAACAGGTTCCAGAACCAGCTTGTGTTCAGGCATTCGTCGCGCAGCTTTCCGTTGAAGCTCTCCATGCCTCCGTTCTGCGTCGGCTTTCCCGGCTGGATGTGCAACAGATCGATCTTCCACTCGATGGCCCACGCCAGATAGTGACGAGAGGTTGGTTCGGGTCCATTATCACTGCGAATCGATTGCGGCTTTCCGTGCGCTGCCATAGCCCGTTCGAGCACGCGCTTAACGCGCCGGCTGGGGAAGCTGGTTGAAACCTCCATGGCCAGGCACTGCCGGGTGAAACTGTCGATCACGCCCAGGACGCGGAAACGCTGTCCGGCGGCCGTAACGTCGCTGGCAAAGTCCAGAGCCCACTCCTGGTTGGGCGCCGTCAACAACGGCCGCGGCTGAAGCTCCGCCGCAGATGCTTGCGTCGTGTTCGCTTTACGGCAAGGCCCAACTCGCGATACACGCGCTGCACCTTCTTGTGGTTCACTCCCACCTCCTTGTGCAGATACAAATGCAGACGCCCGTAGCCGAAGCGCGGATGCTCTCGCGCCAGTTCCCGCAGCCGTTCCTGAAGCTGGCTGTCGTTTCTTCGGCTTCGATACCGGCCACTCGATCTCGGAACCGACATCAGCTCGCAGACGTGGCGCTCGCTGGACTTGAACTCGGCCAGCAAGCGCCGCACTTCCGATCGCCGCTCTACGAGCCCAGGGAGCTTTTTCTTATCACCTACTGCAGCATGTCCTTGTCCAGGCTCAGATCCGCGACCAGCTTCTTCAATCGGGAGTTTTCGTCTCGCAGGTGCTTGACCTCTTCGGCCTCGCTCACTTCCATGCCGCCGTACTTCGCCTTCCAGGCATAGATCGTGTGCTTGCTTACGCCCTGCTCTCGAGCCACGTCTTCCGTCGTGCGGCCCGCTTCAACCTGCTTTAGCGCAGCAATGATCTGCGCCTCCGTGTGACGGCTCTTGCTCATCCGCTTCTCCCCTTTCCTTTGACCCAAAACCCGAAAGCTGTACCAGTAGGAACTGGAGTAATTTGGCAGTTGAGGTCCTGTCCTCTGAGGGAGACGCCAGGAGGAGTCAACATGCCGAAGAAGGTACATACGGAAGCGGAGATTATTTCTGCGCTCAAACAGTATGAGGGCGGAGAGAAGACAGCCGAGATCTGCCGCAAGCTGGGCATCAGCCAAGCCGCGTTCTATGTCTGGAAGAAGCGATATGCCGGTCTCGGTGTACAAGAGCTACACGAGCTACGATCGCTGCGCGAAGAGAACGGCCGGCTGAAGCGGATCGTAGCGGATCTAACGCTGGACCGTCAGATCCTGCAGGAGATCGTGTCAAAAAAGTTGTAAAGCCTCGCCAGCGGCGTCGGCTGGCGAGGTGGGCGCAAGAGGCGTACCGGATACCGAAGCGGCGTGCCGCACGGATTGTAGGCATTCCGTGGAGCACGATGCAGTACACCAGTTCGAGGCCGTTGCAGGAAGCGTTGCGCCTGCGACTGCGCGAGCTGGCGGCAACCCATGTGCGCTACGGGTACCGGCGGCTGACCGTGCTGTTGCGGCGAGAGGGCTGGAAGGTGAACGCCAAGCGAGTCTATCGGCTGTACGACGAGGAGAACCTGAAGGTGCGTAGCGTGGAGCGGAAGAAGATCAGCCGTCGACAACGAGTAGCACAGAGCGCGGCCAGCAGGCCGAATGAGTGCTGGTCGGCCGATTTCGTCAGCGACAAGCTGGCCGATGGGCGCTCCTACCGGATCCTCACCGTCGTCGATCAGTTCGCCCGAGAGTGCCTTGCGCTGGAAGCGGATCGCTCACTCCACGGCAGTCATGTAGTGGCGGCGCTGAAACGCGCCATCGAGGAACGCGGCGCGGCGCCGCGGAGCATCACCCTGGACAACGGCAGCGAGTTCACCGGCCGCGCGCTCGAAGCCTGGGCGATCCAGCACGGAGTGCAGTTGTGTTTCATACGCCCGGGCAGGCCAGTCGAGAACGGATTCATCGAAAGTTTCAATGGACGCTTGCGAGACGAATGTCTGAATGTGGAGTGGTTCAGCTCGCTAGCCGATGCACGGGAAAAACTCGCGCGATGGCGCGATCACTACAACCAGGAACGGCCGCATAGCGCACTGGCAGATCGCACACCAGCTTCCTTCGCCAGCAGCTACGCGGCTGCCACCAAGAGCTTCGCCCCGATTGCGACGAATACGGCAAGCTGCGGACCGCGTCAAGGGTTCGCTGCGCCGGCAAAGAACGCCGCCCTTGACCCGGTTCCTCGCTTGCCAGAGAATTTCAATAATCGGGGCGAAGCTCTTTTTAAGTTCGCACACGCCAGAGGTTCTCTATTGAGTCTCTTGAGTGAGCTTCAGGCCCGTCAATCAAGCTCGGGAGAGCCTTAACCGCCAAAACTTCTACTTCCGATTGGTACAGAAATCCGGGGCGCCTCACCGCCAATCGATGCCTTCCAGCAACATCGACAACTGTGCGCGACTGAGGGAAACTGTCCCGCTGTCCGCCTTCGGCCACACAAATCGCCCCCGCTCCAGACGCTTGGCGAACAGGCATAGCCCATCGCCGTCGAACCAGAGGCATTTAATGATGTCGCCTCGTCGGCCACGGAACACAAAGACATGGCCTGAGTACGGTTGTTCGTTCAACACCGTCTGCACCTGCGCGCTCAGCCCAGGAAAGCCGCGCCGCATATCCGTCACCCCGGCTGCCAGCCAGATGCGCGTGCCTGCTCGAAGTTCGATCACCGACGCAGGCTCTCAAGAATGGTGCGAAGCAGTAGGCGATCCGCGCCGCGCTCCACGCTAATCGCTGCACGACCAGGAAACTCGATGTGAATCGCGCCAGACGGCGGCGCTGAGAACGTCTCGTCAGGTAGGGCCTGTGCTGCCTCGCCTTCCAGTGCGATCTCCGCAACACCAGTGTCGGTTCCGATCACTACCGGAAGCAGCGCCGGCCCCGCCTGCAACTCACCGTTCCGATAAGCTCGCCGCCACAGAAACACCTGGTTGGCGTTCACACCTTCAGTCTGCGCTATCCGGGCTACGCTGGCTCCAGGCACCAGCGTCAGTTCTACGATCCGCCGCTTCTCCTCCACCGACCACCGCTTGCGACCCATACACCAAGCGTCCGGCCACACCCGGCCCTCACGCCAGAGGGGAACTTCACACGCTTACTATTCAGGTACTGTATAGTGGTGACCTCCCTCCTCTCATTGCAGCGCTACTGTCCCGCCAAGCTGAGTCGTCCCAGTTAGCTCATGAATGCTATCGAGCCCGCTCACCTCCCATTGATGAATACCTGGATGGTAGCTTTCGTCGCTATTATATAAATAGATATTTCCGTTCGCACTCACCGTTGACATCGTCGCAATATTTCCTGCGGCTCCCGGAAATAGTGACCCATCCGCCGCGGTGCCGTCACTCGGGTGGCCGAACTGTCCTATCAGAAGGCCATCTTGCGACCAGTGCATCCACTGGCTCGAGAATGCTCCGTACTGTCCGTCGTAGCCTTCGAAGACGTTACTTCCCTCAACTAATGCAGCAATCCCATTGTGTCCACCAAACCCTGGTGTATCTGGGAACGTCCCCTTGCCGTCTGGCGTAGTAATCAGCTTTCCTGGGCTCGCCTTCCAGGACCAAGTTGCTCCACCCAATAAGACACCCCCGATATGGTAATCCTCGCCTGGCGTCGCGGGACTAGTATTGTAGGTCACCAATGCGCCTCCACTCGTGGGTTCTGGCCAAAACCCCATTCCCCATCCGTTGGAACCATCGGGATCGGTTGTCTCGACATTAGGAACAGATGCGATAACAGAAGGAGCCCCCCAAACGGGCCAATCGTTATCGTCGAAGCCGGCTAGGTTCTGCTGATAGGCAACCTGCGATTGCACCCCCGCAATGGAACTAGGGACCCAGTAGGCTAAATTTCCTTCATGTGTAATCGATGCGGAATACAGCCCCTGTGAGCTATAATCGAGGGATTGACCACTAAGTCGCACCGGACCAGACGCGGGGAGTTCTGCAAGTTCGCCATAATAATTAGCAAGGCTAAGATTGGCAATCGATGCATAGGTATGGCCGTTCGACATCGTCTGCACCTGAAGAAATGAACGACTATAGTTACTGGGCAAACATGCTGACCAATTCCTAACAAGTGTCCAGCTCCCATTTCCGCCAGCTCCGCTTTCTGGGTCGCCAGGTACAAGTGGTTCCGTATAGTTAATGCTGTATTCCAACGTGTCTGCAAACACACGGGTCGGATTGCCGTGATCAGCGGCAATGTTGTAAAGAAAGCGAAGAAAGGCAATGCGCTCCATATATTCTCCTTCGGCTGAGATATGGAGAGATCGTGCATTGCCAGGGTCGCCAAACCAGAACGATCTATCAGGTAAGACCGATACAAATGGAGCAGTGCCGAAACCTGTTCCTTGTGCGTATCCGACACCAGCTGTTGAGTCGAGGAAGAGGCGACTATTCGAGACGGTCGGATTGCAGTCGGTGAACCCTCCGGCGTCACCATAGGCGGCAAGCAGCTGACCGGATTCAGAGAATTGTTTAACTTGCTGGGATGTCCCTCCATCGGTGACAAGCACGTTACCCGTGGACGGATCTACTGCAATTGCCAGCGGCTGTGACAGGCCTGACAATTTTGTCCCTATAGTATTGCTATTCCCTACAGAAGTGATTTGGACAACGGAGGTTCCAGAGATCACCCAAAGGGTGCCATCCGGTTCGAAAGCGAGACGCTGAGGATTTGCGATGTTGATCGTGCCAACCGGTGCGCCGGACATCTTATTAAATAACCTGATGAGATCCTGACTAGGTAGGATGCTATTTCCATTATTAGAAGCGCCATGTGACACGGCGAGAAGATTGCCATTGGTCTGAACCGCAATACCCGTTGCAATATTCACCCGGTTCGCGCCTGTGCTGGTTTGGCCGGACGGTGGGATGTAGTCTAAGACAGAGGCGGGCCCATTATAACTACAGGGATTCACCAGAGGCGCCCCGGCGGGAAAAGCATAGAACTGATTGCTCGTTGGATTAAAAGCCATCACATATGCAACAGAGCCTGACCATCCATCGCCAGTGTTAACGAAGTAAAGCAGATTGCCATCGGTCGCCATGTACTGCAAGAAAGTACATTGGTCAATAGTAAATAAAGATTGCGGCTGCTGTGGAGTGGATAGTGCGAAAGACGATGCGTTGGGCCTTCCCTCTGCGTATCCATTGGCGACATATGCGGTATCTCCGATGACGGCCATATCCTGGGGCAGGAGATCTTGCTTATCCCAGGAGTTAGGGCTCACCCAGCTTGATGATGTATTTCCAATGACGCCCCATGTGTATTGAACGTTGTTATGGAGCACTCTGATTTGATACAATCCAGCCGGCATTGGAACGCCAGCATCGTTGTTTCCATCCCACGTTCCTGTCTGGAGTCCAGCAGGGTAGGATTGATTGCTCCAAAGAGTTCTGATCAGATTGCCGGATGCATCATAGACGCCTGCGCTAGTGGAGGCCGAGGTTGGTAAAGTAAATGCGAACCCGATCGTTCCGGGTGCACTTACCGGTCCTATCACCTGCAGTTCCATAGAGGCTTGCGCGGTAGGATCTGCCTGAAGGGATGCTGTGATGATGACTGCAAGGCCCGAGGTATTTGGAGCAGTGTAAACCCCTGCGGTGGTGATGGTGCCCACTTGGCTTTTCCCTCCAACTATTCCATTGACAGCCCATTGAACCGCTTCGATAATGCTACCGTTTTCGGTCGCGGTAAATGAATAGCTGGATCCAGGAAGAAGTGTGGTGGCTGGAGAAATTATGGCTAAAGTCGGCTGGGTAACAAGTTGAGTTGCAGTAGCAGTCACGCTATTGTAGTCTGCGGTGTCGCTCGGGGTGAATGTGGCTGTAAGAGTCTGCGCACCTACGTTCAAGATCGCGCCCGGGGCAGGCGAATACACGAATGTCCCGGGTACGGAGGAAGATGCATCGAGTTCACTCGCACTCAAGGCACTACCGTAGGTAATTGATGGAGGAGTTGGCCAGGTGACGAGTGGCGTCGCCTTTTCTACTGTCAAATGGGTAGTTACAGTTTCAGTCGTATAATCCGTCGAATCTGTTGGCGTAAAGGTAGCTGAGAGCGTCTGTGGGCCTGCAGTCAAAATCGTACCGGTAGCAGGGCTGTATGAAAACACTCCTGCTACATGGCCAGAGCTTGCATCGAGCTGTGTCGAGGTCAGCGGGATTCCGTAGGTGATTGCCGAAGGGGCTGGCCACATCAGAGTTGGCGCCACGGCGTTCACCGTTTGTATCACGGCACTCGACGTGACAGAGGCAGATGACGAATTGCCTGACCAAGTGGCTGTGATTTTATGGCTTCCGGCGGCAAGTGCGTTTGTTGAGATTGTTGCCGAGTTATTCTCTATAGTTCCAGTTCCGATGGGAATTCCCGAGTCTGCGAAGGTAATAGTTCCGGTCGGACCGGTCGAGAGCATCGCGGTAAACTTTACGTTAGTTCCATAAGCTGATGGCGTGGCCGATGTCGTCAAGGTCAAGGTTGGCAGAATGGTCTGTTGTCCGGTTTGACCGTTTGCATCGGAACTGGCAGAGGTAGTGAGTGAGGGGTTTATACATGCGCAAAGAAGGACGACTGGGAGCGATAAGAGCGAATACTTGGTAAACCGTGCACATGATAATTGACTGTCAGGAATGCCCCATTGGAGTACTGATCTCCAAATGAGCGGAAATTGCCGTCGAGAGCATTCAGATAGAGATGCGGTAGTACATGATGGTGCTTGAGCTCTCCTCTTACATACAGGTCGAGTCATCTGAAAGATCCCCCGCCCTCACACCCTGCCAGTGATGCGTTTAACGAGCCTCGTAGCAGGCCTTAGAGTGGTTGCTCTCCGGCGTGAGGGGCGCTAGGGGATTTTTCGGCGAGGGAGGCTTAAGGGGATAAAGGTGTCTCGATTCAAGTCGGCGGGGCCCTGATGTTACGCTGACTCTTGACGAAAGCCTATGAATTCTGGAGGGTTACGTGGGTATGTCGAAAGTGACTTTAGTCACTGGCGTCACTGGACAGGACGGCGCCTATCTATCGGAACTTCTGTTGAGCAAAGGTTATGTCGTGCACGGTATCAAGCGCCGTTCTTCGTCGTTCAATTCCGCGCGCATCGACCACATGTACCAGGATCCGCACACACCCGATGCGCATTTCCAGATTCATTACGGAGACATGACCGACTCGACGAACCTGATCCGCATCATTCAATCGGTGCAGCCGGATGAGATTTACAATCTTGCCGCGCAAAGTCATGTGCAGGTGAGTTTCGAGACCGCCGAGTACACGGCGAATGCCGATGCCACCGGAGCGCTACGCATTCTGGAGGCGATCAGGATTTTGGATCTGACGAAGAAGACGCGATTTTATCAGGCATCGACCTCGGAGTTGTTTGGAAAGGCGCAGGAGGTTCCGCAGAAGGAGACAACGCCCTTCTATCCGCGCAGCCCTTACGGAGTGGCGAAGCTCTACGCCTACTGGATTACGGTGAATTATCGCGAGGCATACGGCATACACGCGTCGAACGGGATCCTATTCAATCACGAGAGCCCGATCCGCGGAGAGACTTTTGTTACGCGCAAGATCACACGGGCCGTGGCGGCAATTCACCTGGGCGTGCAGAAGGTGCTCTACATCGGCAACCTGGATGCGCGGCGCGATTGGGGCCATGCGCGGGATTACGTGGAAGGCATGTGGCGGATCGTGCAGCATCCGGAACCGGACGACTACGTATTGGCCACGGGAGAGACGCACAGCGTGCGCGAAATGGTGGAACTGGCGTTCTCCAAGGTGGGCCGCACGATCGAATGGCGCGGTCATGGCGCCGACGAGGCCGGAATTGACGCGGCTACAGGCGAGACGCTGGTGAAGATCGACCGGCGATACTTCAGGCCGACGGAGGTTGACCTGCTGCTGGGCGACCCTTCCAAAGCGCGGCGCGTGCTGGGATGGCAGCACAAGGTGAGTTTCAGTGAACTGGTCGCGGAGATGGTGGAGTCGGACCTGAAGGTTGTTGCCAAGGAATCCGATCGAGAGCATGGCCATGAATAATTTCGATCTGAGAGGAAAACGAGTTTGGGTTGCCGGCCATCGCGGCATGGCGGGAGCGGCAATCGCGCGACGGCTAGCGAGCGAGCAGTGCGAAATTGTCACCGCGGCGCGTAGCGAACTCGATCTTCTGCGCCAGGCCGATGTTCACGCGTGGATGGAGGATCAGAAGATCGACGCGGTTTTTCTTGCCGCAGCAACCGTGGGCGGCATTATGGCGAACTCGACGCGGCCGGCGGAGTTTCTCTACGAGAACCTGGTGATTGAGACAAATGTGATCCACGCGGCGAAATGCGCCGGCGTGAAGAAGCTATTGTTTCTGGGCTCATCGTGCATCTATCCGCGCATGGCGGAGCAGCCCATGAGGGAGGAGGCGCTGCTGACCGGCGCGCTCGAACCTACCAACGAGTGGTACGCCATCGCCAAGATCGCCGGAATTAAATTGTGCGCGGCGTACCGCAGGCAATATGGATGCGATTTCGTCTCCGTGATGCCGACGAATCTCTACGGGCCGGGCGATCGCTACGATTCCGAAAACGGCCATGTTGTGGCGGCGCTGACGATGAAGATCCACGCGGCACGAATGGCAAACAGCCCAACGGTCCAACTGTGGGGCAGCGGCACGCCGCGACGGGAGTTTCTGTTCACCGAGGACCTGGCCGATGCATGCGTCTTTGTCATGAAGAATTACTCCGACGAGCTTTTTCTGAATGTCGGCACCGGGCGCGACATGACGATTCTGGAGTTGGCGGAGGGCATTGCACGGGTCGCTGGCTGGCAGGGCACGTTTACATTCGACCGATCGAGGCCGGACGGCATGCCGCGTAAGGTGATGGATGTGAGCCGTCTGCGGGACCTGGGCTGGAGCGCGAAAACTTCCTTCGATGAAGGTATCAAGCAGGCCTATGATTGGTATGTTACCCATGCGGTCAACCGCGCGGCGTGAGCGCCGGCAGAATTGGCCTCACAATCAGGGTGTGGGGCGGGTATTTGTGGAGAGCGTAACTTTGCGAAATAATGGGAATCCAGATGAGCGCAACTGATCCCCAACGAGAGCGCGCAGTCCACCACATTGCTGGTGGCGCCAAAGAGAATCCCTATCATCGGCCGTCCTTCAGTTTGAAGCATCGGCTGATGCGCCTGATGTGGCAGGTGACTTATGTGCTGCTCTATCGCACGTCACCGGCACCGCTGCACGCGTGGCGCGGGATGCTGTTGCGGGTTTTCGGCGCGAAGCTGGGCCCGGGCTGTCATTTCTATCCCAGCGGAAAGATCTGGGCGCCTTGGAATCTGACCTGCGAAGACTGCTGCACTCTCGCCGATGGAGCTGAGATCTACAATCCTTCCCCGATCTATTTAGAGTCCCACTGCATCATTTCGCAGCATGCGTATATCTGCGGAGCGACGCACGATTACAACCATCCGGATTTTCCCATGGTCTCTTACCCCATGCGATTGGGTGCATATTCGTGGATCTGCGCGCGGGCTTCAGTGTCGCCTGGCGTGCATGTCGGGGCGGGTGCGGTGTTGGGGATGGGCTCGGTAGCCAACCGGGATCTGGAGCCATGGACGGTGTACAGCGGAGCACCGGCGGTCGGAGTCAAGACGCGCATCAAGAGCGTTGCCGCCGGCGCGACATGAGGCGAAATCCGCGCCACTCGATTATGCGGATTTTATCGCTATAAATCGTGCGATCTGGCGCTGGCCCGGCGGAGCCTCGAAGGCAACGGGGTAGCGACGCGAGTTCTCAATCAAAGGCAGTGAGACGACGCGCACAACGGCGACGGCAGTGGCGTTTTGCGCCGCGAGCACCCTAAGGGCGCGAGTTTTCCGGATTGCACCGTGTTTCAGGGCAGCAGATCGGATCGAGCGCGACAAAATGAAATACGGCCCAGGGACTGAATCTCCTGAGCCGTAGATTGATTGCGTGTTCTCTCGGTTGCCGACGCTGGGCTCGATTCCAAATGTGAGCCGGGGCGTTCA
>Ga0326727_10026886_pt1 | contig 10621 bp, 19 predicted proteins | sample MB2enrmetagenome_FD_207643 | JGI IMG/M metagenome (GOLD analysis project Ga0326727, IMG submission 207643) | Lab enriched peat soil microbial communities from McLean, Ithaca, NY, United States - MB29MY | ecosystem: Environmental > Terrestrial > Soil > Wetlands > Peat | place: USA: New York... | reverse complement strand
ATGAAGGCGAGATTTATTTCGGATAGTCGTTTCTTTCTTGTACCGGAATAGATCGATACAGCCTGCAGTAATAACATGGGAATGTATGAAAATCTGGCATAAATATATATGCGATTTTAATCAATAATTACGGAAGCCGATATGGGGTTGCCTTTGCAATGTATATCTTGTCGGGTGAATATTCCTGACCTGAATCGTGCATTGTGCCGGCGGAACCAGGACCTAAAGACACGGGTAACAAGGTTCTGCCGTGGGCATTCCCCGATTGGTGGCCCCCGACAATAGCGGGGGTACCCGGAAGGAGTTGTGATCCGTCACAACGGGCTGACAGAGTTGGATCTGACCGCGACGTACAGGTGGACGTTTTAACCAACGTGCCTGTTCTTCCTGCTGCGATGCGGCGGGACGATACGTCGGTGTCAGGGTCTTCTTACGCGAGATGAGGAAATGCCGGCAAAATCGTGCGAAGCGGCGAGGGTTCACTTACCGCTCCAGTCATTGCCGGAATAACGAGGAAAAGAAATCAGGGATGTACTGGAATCCGTTCGCGGATGTTCCGGTGACACCCACGATTTCCTGAGGACCTAGATCGCATGTTGGCTTCAAACGGGCAGACGATGTCACAATCGTCTCAGATTAATCGTAGTTCGTGTCGATACAAGAATATCAAACACGAATCAGAAGGATTGATTGACACATGCCAAAGATAAACAGACCCCGCCGGGGTTCACTGGCATTCAGCCCGCGAAAGCGTGCCAAGAGCCCCATACCTAAATACAAGTCATGGCCCGAATACAGCGGCGCGCCGGTACTTCAGGGTTTTGCAGGCTATAAAGTGGGAATGACGCATGTTATCATGGTTGATGACCACAAGGATAGTCCGACAGAAGGCAAGGAGATCATGGTGCCGGTCACTGTTATCGAACTGCCTGCCATGAAAGTTGCCGCAATCCGGGCTTATTCAAAGGATAGCTACGGTAAACATGCGTTCACTGAGATATGGGCCGACCAGCCCGACAGCATACTTTCCCGCAGGATTACCCTGCCCAAAGATTACAACCGCGAAGCGGCACAGAAGAAATTCGCGGATGCTGTTGCGGCCGGAATGGTCGTTGAGATCTATGCGCTTGCCTATACCCAGCCGGCCATCATCACCGGTATCCCCAAAAAAGTGCCGGATCTCATGGAGATCAGGGTTGCCGGAGGCGATCGCGCGAAACAGTACGAGTTTGCGCTGGGGCTGCTCGGCGAAGAAGTCCGTATCGAGAATGTCATCCAGACTGGTGCATACGCGGACATCACCGCCATCACGACGGGTAAAGGCACGCAGGGCCCGGTCAAGCGATGGGGTGTGACCCTCCGCAAGCGGAAGCATTCAGTCGGGGGTAAAGAACGCCACGTGGGAACACTCGGCCCGTGGAACCCCCACCACATCCGGTGGGAGGTGCCGCAGAGCGGTCAGATGGGATACCAGCAGCGTACCGAGTTCAACAAGCGCATTTTGAAGATCGGTGAGAATGGCGCTGAAATCACACCTGCCGGCGGTTTTCTCCACTATGGGGTTCTTAAAAGCCCGTATATCCTGATCAAGGGATCGGTTCCCGGCCCGGCCAAGAGGCTCGTGCGGATCCGCCCGGCGATGCGTCTTGGTGAACACGTTGTGAGAACGCCTACGGTTCAGTTCGTGAGTGTCGAGAGCAAACAAGGGTGATCGGAGATGAAAGCGCAGGTCAAGACAATTGAAGGTGGAGTGGCAAAGGATATCGAACTTCCGGCCATATTTTCCGAAGAGTACCGCCCCGATCTGATCAAAAAAGCTGTCATGGCACTCCAGAGCATGCGGAGGCAGCCGCATGGCACGTACCCGTTCGCAGGTATCTGTTCCTCCGCAGTTGGATGGGGGAGCGGGCGGGGCGCCTCGCACGTGCCCCGTATCAAGAACGGCTCCCGTGCGGCAAAAGTCCCGCAGGCAAAAGGAGGGCGTGAGGCGCATCCTCCTGTTGTTGCCAAAGTACTTATCAAAGAGATCAACCAGAAGGAAAAACAGAAGGCATTCAGGTCCGCTGTTGCCGCGAGTATCCTCATGGATCTCCTTAAGGGAAGAGGTCATAAATTCGATGGCACGGTACCCGTCATCTTTGAAGACAAATTCGAATCGCTTACCCGGACACAGGAGGTCATATCGGCACTTGACTCCGTTGGTGTTTATCAGGATGTGGAACGGGCAAAAGAGAGCCGCACGATCCGTGCAGGCCGGGGCAAGTTGCGGGGACGCAGGTACAAGCAGAGAAAGAGCCTGCTCATCGTCACATCAGGTCCGGAGTTCCGAGCAGCCCGCAACCTTTCTGGTGTTGACGTGGTGACCGTTGACCAGCTGAATGTCGAGCACCTCGCGCCGGGTATGCAGGCAGGACGCTTGACAGTCTGGACGGAGAGTGCTCTCGTCCGCCTGGAGGGGAGATAGATGACCCTGAAACATCCGTTCGTCACAGAAAAGGCCATGGTGCTTCTGGAGAACGAGAACAAGCTCCAGTTCCTCGTCGACAACACGGCAACAAGGCAGGACATCCGGCGGGAAATTGAAAAAGCGTTCGACCAGAAGGTGAAAAGCGTCCGCACGCTCATGACCATGCATGGCGAGAAGAAGGCAATCGTGAGCTTCGAGAACGAAAAGGCTGCCGAGGAGATTCTCAGCCGGCTTGGCATTATGTAGGTGGGGAAGATGGGACATCGTATTACGACACAGAACCGGGGAAGGGGAGGCCCGACCTATCGCGCACCATCCTCCCGGTACAAGGCTGACTTGAAGCACATCGGGGACGGCACGACAAAGATCACCGGATCTATCATCGACATCGAGCACGATCCGGCTAGGAATGCCCCGGTTGCCCTCGTGAAACTTGAAGACGGGACAAAAGCCTACATGCTGGTAACCGAAGGAATTGGCATCGGTGAAAACGTTGCATGGGGCGCAGATGTTGACGTGAAGAATGGCAATACCCTCCCGCTCCAGAATATCCCGGCAGGATCATTCATCTGCAACATCGAGTCACGCCCCAATGACGGTGGCAAGTTTGTCCGTTCCAGCGGGGTTCAGGCTGTGGTTGTCGATAAGATCGGCGACCGCGTAGGTGTCCGGATGCCAAGCGGAAAGACCAAGTGGTTCAACGCACGCTGCCGTGCGACCATTGGCATTGTTGCCGGTGGCGGGCGCGTGGAGAAACCGTTTGTCAAGGCCGGTAACAAATCCCACAAGATGAGGAACACCGCATCCAACTGGCCGCGAGTCCGTGGCGTCGCTATGAACGTCATAGACCATCCGTTCGGCGGCGGGGGCCACCAGCATACCGGCCGTCCCAAGACAATTGCACGGGGTACATCACCCGGAAGGACCGTAGGACATGTGGCCGCACGGAAGACAGGTAAGAGCAGGAAGTGAACGGTATGGCAGCACCCAGAAAGACACAGAAGAGAATGCCCAGACGGCGTGAGGAGTTCACCTATCGCGGGTACAGGATTGACGAGCTCAAGGCGATGGGGATGAGCGAGCTCCTCCCTTTAATGCCAGCCCGTGTACGCCGCAAAATCTCCCGCGGGCTCAATCGCGGTGAGGAGACGCTGCTTGCAAAGATACGTGGAGGGGACGAGAAAGTTCGGACCCACGTCCGGGACATGATCGTCATGCCCGAGATGATCGGCAAGCCTATAGAGATCTACAATGGAAAGGAATTCGTGAAAGTGGAGTTCCAGCCGGAATCGGTCTTCCACTACCTTGGCGAATTCGCACTCACCAGAAAGAAGGTTACCCACGGATCCGCCGGTATCGGTGCAACGAGGGGCAGTAAATACGTCCCGCTGAAGTGATGGAAATGGCACGTATTGCATATTCCAAAAAGGTTGAAGGCGATAATATCGCCAAAGGAAAGGCAAACGAACTTTCCGTCTCCCCCAAACACGCCATCGAGATCGCAAATTTCATCCGGAACCGGCGCGTGAATGATGCAATTGCAGATCTTGGTGATGTTGCCGCGCTCAAAAAGGCAGTTCCGTTCCGGCGCTTCAACCGGAACGTAGCGCACAAGCGCGGGCTCCCCGGCAACTGGGATGCGGGAAGGTACCCGGTAAAGGCTTCACGGGCCTTTATCCGTGTTCTTGAATCAGTCAAAAAGAATGCGGAATACATCGGTCTTGATGCAGAAAATCTGGAGATCATCCATGTCTTGGCGAACCGCGGCCGGGCCCAGAAAGCGTTCTTTCCCCGCGCAATGGGGAGGGCATCGCCGAAGGCCCGCGAGACCGTGAACATCGAGATTGTCGTCCGGGAGGTGACGTAATGGCGGTCGAACGGAAATTCATCGTTGAGGGTGTCCGCAAGGCCCGTGTCGAGAAATACCTGACCCGGGAGCTCAAACGTGCCGGGTACGGCGGCATGGACATTGCGCGCACGCCGCTCGGTACACAGGTGACCATCTTTGCGGAAAAACCGGGGATCGTCATTGGCAAGGGTGGCAAGCTCGTCCACCAGCTGACTCAGGACCTTGCCCAGAAATATGGGGTTGAATCTCCGCAGATCGAGGTCCAGCAGGTCTCCAATCCCAGCTTCAATGCCCAAATCATGGCTGAACGGCTTGCCAATGCCCTCGAGCGGGGCTGGTACTTCCGCAAGGCGGGTTCGAGCATTCTCCGCCGGGTAATGGACTCTGGTGCACTGGGCTGCGAGGTCGTGATCGCCGGCAAGTTGACCGGCGCCCGCGCCAGAACCCAGAAATTTACCGAAGGCTACATCAAGCACTGCGGGGAACCGAGCAACACCATCGTTGAGAAAGGCTATGCGGTGGCCATCAAGAAACTCGGCGTGATTGGTGTTCAGGTAAAGATAGTGCCTGCGGATGCGAAGATGCCGGACCACTTTGCGGTTATCGAACAGGAAAAGAAACGCCCTGCCCAGAAGGTAACTGTTACAGAGATCGGCGACATTGATTCCGATGAGCCGGCACTGCCGGATGAGGAACCTGATAAGGAGGTCGTGTAATGGCAATATTACGGGCACGCGAGGTCCAGCAGCTCTCCGATGTCGAACTGGGAGAACAGCTGGGCAAACTCCGGATGGAACTCGTCCAGCACTACGGCAAAGTCAGCGCCGGTGGCGCAACGGAAAATCCCGGACATATCCGGGAACTCCGGCGCACCATAGCCCGCATGATGACCGAGCAGAATCGCAGGAGAAGAGTATGATTACGTTCCAGAACGTCCTCCGGCACGAACTGATCGGCCTTGACGTTCTGGTAGCAGGAGCTGCAAATCCCCTTCATCAGGGGATGTGCGGGCGCATCATCGATGAGACAAGGAACATGTTCACCATCCAGACGGCGCAGGGAATAAAACGCATTCCTAAACTCCACGGCGTATTCCGGCTGCAACTGCCGGATGGAACACTTGTTGAGATTGACGGGTCCGCACTGGTCATGGCTCCTGAACGGAGACTCAACCTGCAGAAAAGAAAGAGGATACCTTAATGGCACAAAATATTGGATTGAACGTCCAGGTTCCCAAGCAGGAATGCAGGGACGTTAACTGTCCGTTTCACGGCACTTTACCGGTGCGCGGCCAGGTGATCACCGGCAAAGTCGTGAGCGATAAAATGATGGGAACGGTCGTCGTTGCACGGGATTACCTGCACTACGTCCGGAAATACAACCGATATGAGAAGCGCATATCAAAACTTCACGCCCATAACCCCCCCTGTATTCAGGCAAAGGCCGGGGACCTCGTGAAGATCGCTGAATGCAGACCGTTGTCGAAGAGTACGACATTTGTCGTGGTCGAGGTGCAGAAGTCATGAAGGCAAAGCAGTCCAAGACGCCGAGGGCTCTTGCGACAGGAACGAGACTAGCATGCGCCGATAACACCGGTGCCAGGACTGTGCAGATCATCTCGGTCTTCGGCTACCACGGTGTCAGGCGCCGGCAGCCCAAACTGGGCCTCGGGGATCTCTGCACGGCGAGCGTCCAGAAGGGTACTCCGGACATGCGCCGCAAACTGGTGCGTGCGGTGGTTATCCGCGCAAAGAAGGAAATGCGCCGCCCGAACGGCATTCGCGTGTCCTTTGATGATAATGCCGTCGTGGTTGTTGATGAAAAGAATGAGCCGAAAGGCACTGAGATCAAGGGGCCGGTAGCCCGTGAAGTGGCAGAACGGTTTCCCAAGCTCGGCTCGATGGCAACAATCATTGTGTGAGGTGGCTGCATGGTACGAATTGAAAGCAGACAACCGAGAAAACAGAGAAAGGCGCGATATACCGCTCCATCGCACATGAAGGCAAAATTCCTCAACGCGCCCCTCTCGACAGATCTGAGGGAGAGATATTCGAAAGGGACAATTCGCGTGATCAAAGGCGACACGGTCCGGGTTACCCGTGGTGACCATGTCGGAGAGGAGGGACTTGTCGATGCAATCGATGTGCGAAATCTCAGGCTGATTGTTCACGGAGTTTCGCTGACCAAGGCGGACGGCACCGAGGTTCCCCGGCCGGTGGATGCCTCCAAGGTGGAGATCACCAAACTGAAACTTGATGACAAGCGCCGCGTAGAAAAACTCGGAGAGAGCGAATAATGTCCGACCACCTGAAACGATTGAATGCACCTGATTCGTGGCATATCGCACGGAAAACCACGAAGTTTATCACCAAGACAGCGCCGGGACCGCACAATGCAAACGCAATGCCGATCGCGGTTTGGCTCCGTGAATACATGGGGCTTGCCCACAACATGAAAGAGGTAAAACAGATCCTTAAGCAGAAGGACGTCATCATCAACGGACGTCCCTGCAGGGACCCGAAGATAGGTATCGGGATCTTCGACATCATCGCACTCCCCCGTATCGGGAAGTACTACCGGATGCTGCGTGACCCGAAAGGCCGCCACAAGACCGTGGAAATCGGTGCGGAAACGGCCCAGAGCAGGCTGTGCAAGATCGAGAATAAGACCATTCTCAGCGGTGGCAGGGTTCAGCTGAACCTCCGGTATGGTGCAAATATCATTGCGGATAATTCCTACAAGCCAAACGACTCCGTCGTTATCTCACTCAAACCCGAAGACCGGTTCAATATCTTGGATCATTATCCGTTCGCAACCGGCAACATTGCGATGATTATCGGCGGCCGGCATTCGGGCAAGGTTGCCCGGATCGTGGAGATTGTCAAGACCTCCGGAAGTGTCCCCAACAAGGTCGTACTGGAGGAAGTGACCACAAAGACGCGGTTTGACACCGTCACACCCTACGTATACATGATCGGTAAGGCAACAGCCGTACTGGCAGACTGGGGGATTGAAGCGTGACGGCAATGCGTGATATCCATATCGACAAGGTCGTTGTCCACATGGGTGTCGGAGAGAGCGGTGAAAAACTCGTCAAGGCTGAAAACATCATGAAGACGATCACCGGCCAGACTCCCATACGGAGCATCGCCAAAATGACGCAACCGGCATTCTCTATCCGGAAAGGCGCCCCTATCGGCTGCAAGGTCACGCTCCGGGGAAAACCAGCCCAGGTGTTTTTCAAAACTGCGCTCAATATCGTAAACAAAACGGTCTTTGAGAGCCAGTTTGATAAGAGCGGAAACTTCTCATTTGGCATAGAAGAGCACACGGATTTCCCCGGGATGTCCTACGATCCGCAGATCGGGATTTTCGGCATGGACATCAACGTGGTGATCGAGCGGAACGGTATCCGGATCGCCCGACGGCGCGCGGAGCAGAAGAAGCTCCCCGCAAAGCAGCGCGTAAAGAAAGAGGATGCAATTGTGTTCCTCAAGAAGGAATACTCGGTGGAGGTGCGCTGATGGGTGGCGAAAGGAAGAAGATCTACGGTCGTGGTGCAAATGAGTGCAAGATGTGCGGGCGCAAGCAGGGGCTTGTACGCCGGTACCACATCATGTTCTGCCGGCAGTGCTTCCGTGAATGGGCTCAGAAGATGGGCTTCAAGAAGATGAACTGAGGAGTGACGGCACAATGACACGACTGAATACAATTGCGGACGGGATGAGCACTTTAAAGAATGCCGGTGACACCGGAAAGACTGAGTGCATCATCGAACCCGCGAGCAAACTCCTCGGTGCAATGCTGCGGATCATGCAGGATGCCGGTTACATCGCAGGTTTCGAATTTATTGAAGATGGCCGTGGAGGGCAGCTCAAGGTGCATCTCACCGGCAGGATCAATAAGTGCGGGGCCATTACTCCCCGGTTCTCAGTACAGCTTGATGAGATGGAATACTGGGAGAAGCAGTACCTGCCCGGCAAGAATTTCGGCCTTCTGATGCTTTCCACCTCTCATGGCGTCATGTCGCATGAGCAGGCACGCAGGGAAGGCATCGGCGGCGAGCTGCTCGGGTACGTTTACTAGAGGGTGCGGATCATGGCAACAGTAAGAAAAGTCAGGATTCCCGATGGCGTCAAAGCCCAGCTTGACGGGACGCAGCTTCGCGTAACGGGACCAAAAGGGCAGCTGGTAAAAAATGTCTGGTTCCCTCAGGTGACGGTAACCTGCGACGGGAAGGAGATCACCATCTCCACGGAGTCAAGGCGCAAGGAAATTACCGCTATGGTCGGGACATTCGAAGCGCATGCCAAAAACATGTGCCGGGGCGTTTCCGAAGGATTTGAGTACCGGATGAAAGTGGTGTACAGCCACTTCCCGATCCAGCTCAAACTCCAGGGAAACCGGCTTGAGATTGCCAACTTTCTTGGCGAGAAAAAAGCGCGGTACGCAAACATCGTGAACGGCGTTGCGGCAAAAGTGGCAAATGATGAAGTCGTGCTCACCGGCATCGACCGCGAACTGGTTGGAATCACGGCGTCAAACATTGAACATGCAACCCATATCCGCGACCGGGATCCCCGTGTCTTCCAGGACGGCATTTATATGGTGCAGAGGGGCTGAAAGGCAATGACGACGGAAATCAAGCGATTGATCCGTGTGCGCAGCGATAAAGGTGCGGTGTTCAAGCGCGACGGGTTTGGCAAAAAACGGCAGCTCTCCGATTCGTGGAGAAAGCCCCGCGGACAGCATAACAAGCAACGAGAGCAGAAAAAGGCAAAAGGGGCACTCCCGAAACCAGGGTTCGGAAGCCCGGTTGCTGTGCGGGGCATGCACCCGAGCGGGTATTTCGACGTGTTGGTATTCACGGAAAAGGATCTCGAAAACCTCGATCCAAAAACCCAGGCAATCCGCATTTCTGCCGGTGTCGGCTCACGGAAGCGCGTACCTCTGCAAGAAAAAGCAATCGCTGCAGGGTTTAAGGTTTTCAATTCCCGTGTCGTGAAGGAACCGGTGAAAACGGAAGAAACTCCTGAACCGACTGAAGAAGAAGCCAAGGAAAAGAGACCGGAGAAACCGAAGAAAGAAGCAAAACCTCAGCGGGAAAAGAAAGAGGCCAAAGAGGCCCCGAAGATAAAGGAACCCAAAAAAGGTACAGACACCAAAAAACCGGGCAAATCTGCAGCACCAGCAAAAACCAAAGAAAAACCGGTGAAGAAACTGGCAGAAGAAAAAGAGGAAAAAACGGAAAAAGCAGAGAAGAAAGCCGCAAAACCGAAGATAAAAGAAGCGGCGAAAACTCCCAAAAAAGCGGCCAAGCCGAAGGCTGAAAAATCCACAGTGACTGCTGCGGAAAAAACCAAGGCGGAACCAAAAGCAAAACCCAGAAAGAAGACCGGGTCAGAGGTGAAGAAGAATGACTGATCTCGCCAGCCAGAGGCGCATCGCCGCGGCCGTTTTGAAGTGCGGCGTTAATCGCGTCTGGTTCGACCCTGAGCGTCTCACGGATATTGAGAATGCGATCTCACGCGAGGATCTGCGCGGGCTCATCACGGATGGCGCGATAAAAGCACACCAGAAGAAAGGTGTGAGCCGTGGCAGGGCACGCATCCGGACCGCGCAGAGGGCATACGGGCATCGTAAAGGTGTCGGGAAACGGAAGGGAGCTGTCGGGGCACGGACCCCAAGCAAACGGGCATGGATCCAGAAGATCCGCGCCATCCGCAAGGCACTTGTCGCACTCCGTGATGCAGGCACAATCGACCGGCACCTGTACCGTATCCTGTACCGGAAGGCAGCAGGGGGGCAATTCAGGAGTGTGGCTCACATGAAGGCCCAGATGGAGATCATTGCCGGGAGGATGAAGTAACATGGCAACAGGATCACGGTATTTTGTTCCCTTCCGGAGGCGGAGGGAAGGAAAGACTGATTACTACCAGAGAACCCGGCTTGTTGTTGCAGATGCGCCGCGCATGGTAGTGCGCCGGACAAACCGGCACATCATCGTGCAGCTCGTCATCGCAGAGATGGACGGCGATCGCACGCTGGTCTCGGCGAATTCCGCGGAACTGGAAGAATACGGGTATACAGGTTCCACGTCCAGCACGCCGGCAGCATACCTTACGGGAATGCTGTTCGCTGCAAAAGCAAAGAAAGCGCAGCACAACCGTGCGATACTTGATATCGGGCTCAACCGGGCCACGCCGGGCGCGCGGGTGTTTGCCGCGCTCAGGGGCGCTGTTGAAGGGGGGCTCGAGGTGCCCCACAGCGAGAAGATTCTTCCCTCAGACGGGCGGGTCAAGGGT
>Ga0326727_10026885_pt1 | contig 10621 bp, 5 predicted proteins | sample MB2enrmetagenome_FD_207643 | JGI IMG/M metagenome (GOLD analysis project Ga0326727, IMG submission 207643) | Lab enriched peat soil microbial communities from McLean, Ithaca, NY, United States - MB29MY | ecosystem: Environmental > Terrestrial > Soil > Wetlands > Peat | place: USA: New York... | reverse complement strand
AACTTACGAGCAACTCATCGAGGCCATCGCCCAAGCCCTTAACTGCTTCTCAGCATCCGAATGCCTCAACTTCCTTCGTCATGCACAATATGCCTCCGATTAAATAGAAAATGCTCTAGCCCTGTCGCTTCGCTGATTCCGGGGTCATTGAGATAACCCGGTGCCCGATTTTATATAATCTCGGCGGCATTCCGTGCCGTTTCCTGAAGAGCTTGTAGAAATGGCTCAGGTTCTCGATTCCGCAATCGAGTGCAATCTCCAGGATGCTGCGGTTGCTCATCTCGAGCTGCCGGGCTGCATATACCATCCGAATTTCATTCACATATTCCGTGGGGCTCATTCCGAGCGATTCTTTGCACGACCGGGCTACATGCTCGCGGCTCCTGTTGGCGAGCTTGAGGAAATGAGAAACCCCTTTTGAAAAATTCTCCGGTTTGTGGATTTCGTGGCAGGCGTGCGAAAGCCAATCGGGAATATCCCGCGGAATGGTGTCCTCGTCCTTCGACGTGAGGTCCGTCAGTACATCGATCAGGAAGCGTTCTATATGGATGCGCTTTTGTGGCGATTGAGCCAGGATATCGGCCCAGCGATTGAAGCGTTCCCGCTGAACCGGCTCCAAATGCAGCGAAAATGGCGTCTGTTCCCTGCTCCAGAACGCCCAGGCGATCCCGGGGAAGTAGCGCTTCCGTAAAAAGTGATAGGTCTCCGCCGGGAACGCAATGTTCGTCATCTGGAGCTCCTGGTCGATGAGCGGATCGAAGGCGTGATAATCGGTAGGGCGCATCATCACGAGATCGCCGGCAGCCAGCGGGACATTCCTGCCATTGATCCGATGGATCGCGCGTCCTCCGTCTATCCAGAATATCTCGGCAAAATCGTGGCCGTGGAGCGGAACCGGATTGCGGCGTGTCGCAAGACTCCTGGCAGCATGAAAAAATGGCATCTTGTCGGCGACCGCCGAACGCCAGGAGTACTTGAGCACGATATCACGGCAGCATAAAAGTTTGTCACCCGGCAAGAAGATTTTCCCCGCGGGCCTGCTACCTTCGAAAGCGCGCTACAACCGCCGGTTCCTTTCGGGGCTTACGTGACCCGTAGCCCGAGTGATCTTGACGATTTCCCCCGAGCCTCCCTCTTATACAGCGACGCATATGCATAAACATCCGGAACTTACGGAAACGCGGATTCACAAGGCAGTCGGAGCCATCAAGAAGCAAATTTACGACCTGCGCCACCCCGTGGAGCTATCGGCATGGACGGTCGCCGGCGAGCCTGTGGCGCCCGAGGTGGCATTTGCCGCCACATATCAGCCTTTCCGGGTCGGCGATCCGTGGGGAAAAATTTGGAGCACGACCTGGTTCCGTATTCGCGGAGCCATTCCGCCCGAATGGCAGGGCAGGGAAGTCGTTGTCCTCTTCCGTCTCATCGCGGAAGAATGGGAGGGCTTCAAGCTCGAGACTTTTCCGGTGGTGGACCCCTTCAGGAAAGTCTTTCAGGTTGGCGTGGAGGGTTTCACCACGGAAGGGTTGATCTTTCGGGAGCAAAAGGTGGATCGCGCGATCAATATACATCGCAGTGAAATTGATGTGGCAAATCCTGCGAAAGGCGGGGAGAGCTTCGAGTTCTTCGTGGAGGGTGCGGCGAACCCGATCGTGAGCTTTGAGGCGCATGCCTACAGTTTTCTTCGTGACCCGGACGATTTGGTCTTCAAGGTCCACCAGGCTGAACTGGCATGCGTCAACCGGAAGGTTTTCGATTTTTATTACGACTTCAAGGTATGCGCGAACGCGATGAAAACGCTGCCCGCTGCCAGCCAGCGACGTGCCGAGTTGCGCGTGGCATTAAACGAGGCCCTGAACACGCTCGATTGGGATGATCCCGACAGCATCGATCTCGCGCGTGCGGCTCTCGCCGACGTTCTCTCGCGCAAAAATGGCGGCACGACGCACAAGCTTTCCGCGATCGGGCACGCCCATATCGATACCGCATGGCTCTGGCCGCTTCGGGAATGCGTCAGGAAGTGCGCCCGCACGTTCTCCACCGCGGTCGATTACATGGATCGCTATCCCGAGTATATTTTCGGATGCTCGCAGGCCCAGCATTACGCATGGATGAAGGCCTGGTACCCGGATGTTTACGAAAAGATCAAGGAGAAGGTAAAATCGGGGCAGTGGGAGCCTATCGGTTCCATGTGGGTCGAGGGGGACAGCAATTTGCTCTCCGGTGAGTCGTTGATACGGCAGATCCTGCTCGGGAAGCGATTTTTCCGCGAGGAATTGGGCTACGAAACCAGGGACGCGTGGCTTCCGGACGTCTTTGGTTACTCCGCGTCCATGCCTCAGATTTTCAAGGGATGCGGGATCGACTACTTTCTGACGCAGAAAATAGCCTATAATCAATTTAACCAATTTCCTCATCACACCTTTCTGTGGGAGGGGATAGATGGCACGAAGATATTCACCCATTTCCCGCCCGCGGGGACTTACAATGCGGATATTTTGCCGGAACTGCTCCAGCATAATGTGACCAACTTCCGGGAGCATGGCCGGGCGACGCGCTCGCTCCTGGTCTATGGATATGGAGACGGCGGCGGCGGCCCGAGCGTTGCCATGCTCGAACAGGCTCGCCGTTTGAAAGACTTTGATGGGATGCCCCAGGTGACCCAGGAGAAGGTGATCGATTTCTTCCGGCAGGCGGAATCGGATGCGCACGATCTGCTCGTGTGGGTCGGCGAACTCTACTTCGAGTTGCACCGGGGCACTTATACCACGCAGGCTCACATCAAGAAGGCAAACCGCAAGAGCGAGTTTCTGCTTCGCGATGCCGAGTTCGTCGACGCGATCAGTTTTCTCGTGGATCCGAATCGCAGGGAAACCGCTGCCGATCCGGCCCGCGCCATGTACGACGTGACCCATATCGGAGCGACGGATGCAAACCTGCACGCGAAAGCGCTGGAGCGCGCATGGAAGCTCCTGTTGCTCAACCAGTTTCACGATATTATCCCAGGTTCATCCATTGGATGCGACTACGCGGCCGTCCGTTCGTTGGGAGAATCCGTCGTCGATTCGTCGCTCGCAGTGCTCGATTCGAGGATCGATACCGGCGGACTGGAGCATCCCGTCCGTCTGCTCAACACCCTCGGCTTCGCCCGCACAGAAGTCCTGGAGATAGAGCCGGGCAGGTTGCGCAAAGTGGAAATCCCCTCTTTTGGTTATTCGGTGGTTGACGGCGCTTCCGTTGAGGATGAGCCGGCCAGACCTGTGACGGTGCGTAAAGGCGAGAGCGACGGCAGCTTCGTGCTCGAAAACAGCCTCCTCCGCCTTTCTTTAACAAAGGAAGGCGCGATCGATGGCATTACCGACAAGGAAGCCGGTCGCGAAGTTCTGACGCCCGGAACCCGGGGCAATATTTTGTGCCTTTTTGCGGACGTGCCGAATAATAGCGACGCATGGGATGTCGATATGTTCCATAAGGAGACATGGAAGGAAGTGGGACCGGCGACGGATGTATCCATTGTGGAATCGCATCCCTTGCGATCGGCCATTCGTGTGGAATGCACTTTTGGCAAGTCACGGATTGTCCAGAAAATCGTTATGGAGGCGGACTCGAGACGGATCGATTTTGTCACCGAAGTGAGCTGGCATGAACGCCATAAATTCCTGAAAGCCGCATTTCCCGTGGATGTGCATTCTTCGCGGGCTACTTATGAAATCCAGTTCGGGCATCTGGAGCGCCCGACCCATTACAACACAAGCTGGGACATGGCTCGGTTTGAGGTATGTGGGCAAAAATGGGCGGACTTTTCGGAGCCCGGCTACGGGGTGGCCCTGCTCAACGATTGCAAGTACGGCTACGATATCCATGGCGGGGTCATGCATATTAGCCTTTTGCGTTCCTCCACGAGTCCGGACCCTGAGGCCGACCAAGGCGAACACGCATTCACCTATTCCCTTTACCCGCATCAGGGCACATTCCAGGAGGCGGGTGTGATCGAGTCGGCTTACCGATTGAATGTGCCACTTAGGATAACTCCCCTGGCGGCTGCTCAAAAGGGGACGCTTCCGCAGTCAGCCTCGTTCCTGCGGACGACTCAGCCGGGTATCTACATCGAGGCCGTGAAGCGGGCGGAGGACGGAAACGGGATCATTGTTCGCCTCTACGAAGGTCATGGATCGCGAGGTGAAACAACGGTCGAATTTGGGTGGAAGGTGGATAAGGTCATCCGTACCAATCTGATCGAAGAGGATCAGGAGAGCCTTCCTGTTTCGAATAACTCGATCCGTCTTGGATTGAAGCCGTTTGAAATCGCCACCCTGCGGGTCCTCGGATCGTGGTCCGACTAGCGATATGGCATCATTAGCCGTAATGAAAGTGGCCAGGCTTTGTAAGACCCTGATCGTGTCAAATTAATTATGAATATTCCCTGCTCCCGAAAGACCTGTACCGTTGCTCTCGCGATTCTTATCGCAACAGTCGTAACGTTTCGTTCCGCGACCGCGCAGTCGCCCCAGCCGCTTCCATTGGTGGTCATGGGGCCGCCAGATATCGAAAACGGACGATGCTGGCGCGAGCTGTTCGAACACCCAGACCAATGGGCGCAGACGCGCGCCGTGATCAACGAATTGCTTTTCCCGGACCATGGTTTGACCAACCGAAACTTTACCGATGCGGAAATGAGAGCATGGTTTGCACAGATGCAGAAATGGGGCCTCAAACTCGAACTGGAGACCGGCGCCATCAAGCCATGGGGCGTTACGGGCGAGGGGACATTCAACAGGGAGCGTTTCCAGTGGGATCACATATTGAGCCTTGGAGCCAGGCTTGATTCTATCGCGATGGACGAGCCTCTCTGTTGCGTAAAGTTTGGTTTAACGCCCGCGAAACCCCTGGATTACGCGGTTCAGGAAACCGCCAATTTCATTGCGCTCGTCCGGAAGAATTACCCGCAGACCGCGATTGTTGAAATTGAAGGATACCCATCTTCACCCTTTCAGGAGCACCTATGGTGGATTGATGCGCTGCAAAAGAAACTGGTGGAAATGCACGTGCGGGGCCTCGATGGTTACCGATTGGATGTCGATTCGGTCTGCTATTCCCTCCAGGGGAAGGGATCGTGGAGCGAAGTCGCCAGGCTCCAGCAATTCTGCCACTCGCGGAAACTCCCATTCAGTCTGATATATTGGGCGCCCGGCTATAATATCGCGAAGGCGCTCGGAACGGCTGACGACTCAACCTGGTATACTGGCGTCATTGAGCAGGGTTACAATTACGATCAGGTCACTAAAGCGGTCCAAAGCGGCATGGCGCAAAAGCTGAAGAGTGATCACTTTGGCCGGGGAGACGGCGGCCCGGACCAATATGTGATCGAAAGTTATGTGGGCGCCCCGCTTCGGACCATTCCCGACACCGATGAGTACACGTTTACCCGGTCGGTACTTGACTTTACGAGGAAGTTCGTACTTGGTTCACATGCGGTAAAATGAACTCCCCCCATGTTTCTATCTCGGCTGGATTATGAGATAATAGCCAGCCTGCTGGTGGTCATGTTGGCGATCGGCGTCGCCGCGTCGCGGCTTGCCGGCAAGAGCCTCGAAAACTACTACTTGGGCGGGCGGAATCTTCCTTGGTACGTGCTGGGTGTTACGGGGATGTCGGCATGGTTCGACCTGACGGGAACCATGATCATCACATCGTTCCTCTATATTATGGGGCCGCTTGGCCTTTATATAGAGTTTCGCGGCGGCGCAGTGCTGATCCTGGCATTCATGTTCGCGTTTTCGAACAAATGGGGAAGACGCTCCGGTTGCATGACGCTGGCGGAGTGGAATACCTACCGGTTTGGGACAGATGCATCCGCCGAGTCCATCCGTTTTATTACCGCGATCAGTTGCATCATCCTGATCGTCGGCGGCCTTGCCTATCTGGTCCGTGGCGCAACCCTATTCATGGCGTTGGTATTTCCCGTCAATCCGACGTTGCTCACTGCGGGCATCATCGTATTCGCGTCGATCTATACGATACTGGCCGGGTTTTACGGGGTGGTGCTGACGGACATGTTGCAAGGGGCAATCATGATCATCGGCAGCATCATTCTTTGCTTTATTGCCTGGCGGTACGTGCCGAACGGCGCCGCCTTGGCGGCGACAGCCCGGCAGGTAACCGGCAATCCGAATTGGGTGGCAATGTTACCCACGTGGCATGTGACGGTGCCGAAAGGTTACGAGGCCTACCACGACCTCATCCTCGCGGCGTTGTTCTATCTCGCGCGAAATATTCTCGGCGGCTTTGGAGCCACGGCTGCTCTTGCATTCGCGGCCCGCAATCCGCGGGAAGCGAGCATGATGTGCCTCGTGCAAGGTATCACGATTATGTTTCGGTGGCCGCTGATGATCAGTTTCGCGATCATGGGCATTTTTATGGTCTCGCGCACGCTGCCGGATCAGTCCGTAGTGGCCAGGGCTTCCCAGGCCATTCACGAGGCGCAACCGCAACTTGGAGAGAATGAGTGGCACGCCTATACCGGCCGCATCGCGCATCATCCGGAGACTGCGCCCCCCGGGCTGGCCTCGAAACTGGCGACGATTCTCGGTCCCAACTGGAGATCCATGCTGCTGCTGGTCGGCGTCAGGGGGACGGTAAATCCCGAAGTCATCCTCCCCGCGGTCATTCTCGGCGACCTCAATTCGGGATTTAGAGGTTTCATCCTCGTCGCGCTCCTCGCTTCGCTGATGGCAAACCTCGCTTCGCAAGTGAACGGTGGCAGCGCTCTTTTCGTTCGCGACATTTACCAGAACTTCCTTCGCAAGCGCGCAAAGAACAGGGAACTCATCATAGCGGCCTACATATCCTCCGCCGGCATCACCGCGCTCAGTTTTATGATGGGATTGGGTGCCTCGAGCATTAATGACATATGGGTTTGGTACGTGATGAGCCTGTGTTCCGGGGCCATTGGGCCCAGCATCCTGCGCTTCTTCTGGTGGCGCACCAATGCATGGGGAATGGTCTGCGGACTCCTCGCCGGCATCATTGGGGCGATGGTTCAGAGAGCCCTCTACCCTGCCATGCCGGAAGGGTGGGAATTCATTTTGATGACCGCGCTATCCTTCGTCGCGGCCATTGTCGGCTCCCTTTTGACCAGGCAGATTCCGGAGTTCGTAGTAAGAAATTTCTACGTAACCACGCGCCCGATGGGCCTATGGGGTCCGTTCCGGAACGCGCTATCGCCGGAAGCCCAGGTTCTGCTGAAGCGGGAGCATTCCAACGATTTGATCACCGTAGCGATCGGGCTCGTCTGGCAGATATCCCTGTTCATGGTGCCCATGCAGCTCATGACCCGGAATTGGCCCGCGTTTTACGTCGTGACGCCAGTGTTTCTGGCATCGTGTGTGGGAATGTATTTCTTTTGGTGGAAAAATCTGCCTTCGCCCGACGAGCGCATCCCGGACTTCGTCCGCGCGGCGCCCGTGCACTCGCTTTCGGAGCTCGAGGCTGCGGAAGAACCAGCCACACCCACCTTCCACTAAACCTAGGCGACTTAGCGGCTGCGCAGCTCCACGTGGCGCGTCTTGCCGCTCGTCGTCTTTGGTAACTCGCTTACGAATTCGATTTCGCGCGGGTACTTGTATGGGGCGACCAAATGCTTGCAGTGCCGCTGTAACTCAAACTCGAGCGCGTCTCCGCCGGTCCATCCCGGACGCAACACGACAAACGCCTTCACGATCTGACCCCGGACGGCGTCCGGCTTGCCTACCACCGCGACGTCGAGCACCGCCTTGTGTTCGAGCAACGCGCTCTCGACTTCGAACGGCCCAATGCGATAGCCGGAGCTTTTGATTACATCGTCCTTGCGTCCCACGAACCAGAAATAGCCGTCGGCATCGCGGGTCGCGCGGTCGCCCGTCAGATACCATCCGTCGCGAAATTGCGCCGCGGTGGCCTCCGGGTTCTGCCAGTACTCGTGGAAGAGGCCGACCGGGCGATTTGGAGAAACCCGGATGGCAATCTCCCCCTCCTGCCCAGGGGGCACCTCATTCAATTCGTCGTCGATCACCGCGATTTCAAACGCCGGGTTGGCTTTTCCCATCGAGCCGGGGCGGACTGTGCCGCCCAGGCAGCGGAAGTTGCCGATCGTCATGATCGTCTCCGTCTGGCCGTATGCCTCGTGGATCGTCAGCCCGGTGGCGGCTTTCCATTGCGCAATGATTTCGGGATTCAGCGGCTCGCCCGCCGTGACCGTGTGGCGCAGCTTCGGAAAGTGAAACCGGGAGATATCCTCGCGAATGATGAGCCGCAGCGCGGTTGGCGGCGCGCACCATGTGGTAATCGGATATTTTTGTAGAACGGCGAGGGTATGGAGCGGGTCGAATTTGCCGTGGGTATTCATCGCGAACACGCAGGCGCCCATGTGCCACGGCGCATAAAAGCTGGACCACGCCGCCTTGCCCCACCCGACGTCCGAGATATTCCAATGCAGGTCCTCGGGCGTGAGATCGAGCCAAAGCCGGCCTGTGAGCCGGTGTCCCAGGCCATAGCTGGCCTGCGTGTGGAGCACCATTTTGGGGGGACCGGTCGTTGCGCTGGTAAAGTAGATAATACCCGCATCGTCGCTCCGGGTCGGCTCGGGACGGTAATCCGCCGCGGAGGCGCGCACTCCCGCGTCGAATTCGGTCCATCCCGCGCGCTCCCCGCCTGCGACGATGCGGATGCCCGCGAAATCGTCCAGCTTCGCGGCGCCTGCCGCATCCGTGATGACGGCGCTGATCTTCGCCGCGTCGATGCGGTAGGACAGATCGCGCCTTGTCAGCAGCGGCGTGCCCGGCACAGGCACGGCGCCCAGGCGGACCATTGCCAGCATCGCGATCCACCATTGCGGGACGCGCGGCAGCACCAGCAGCACGCGGTCGCCCCGCTGGATGCCGCAGTTCTTCAGGAAAAGCGCCGTCCGCAGGCTCGCTTCCGTGATCTCGCGGAACGTATACTTGGTTTCCTCCAGCCCGGTCTCATTGATCGACCAGAGCGCCGTGGCATCCGGACGCTCCTCGGCCCAACGCTCCATTACGTCGTGGGTGAAATTGTAAAATTCGGGTTTCTCCAGCATCCTGCGTGTGGAATCCTGACAGTGCTCCGGTTCGCTGGCCGACCGTATTTTGTCGCAAAGTCCGCGTGTTTAGACCTTGGAGATTTTCTTCGCTACCGGGTCTGCAACGGGAGATCGATCGGCGCAAGTCCTTCGGATCGCGCGTGAAGCACGACCTTGCCCGGAGTCCCCGCCTTCCCTCGCAGTACGACCAGGGCCAGCCCGTTGAATGCCTTGATCTGGTGCGCCTGGAATGACTCGTGGCTCGTCGCATCCCCATTGTCCACTGCCACGATTTCGCCAGGGCCGGACACTTCGAATTGCACGAGGTTGTTCGAGCGCGGCGCCGTCAGACCGTTCGCATCCACGATCGTCACCGTGACATAGGAGAGATCCTCGCCATCGGCTTTGATTTCGCTGCGATCCGCCTGGAGCGCCAGCTTGGCCGCCGGCCCCGTGGTCTTCATCATATCCTCCGCCCATTTCTTGCCATTCTTGTAGGCGACGACCTTCAATTCTCCCGGTTCGTACACCACATCATCCCAGCGCAGCCGGTACTCGTATGGCCCCTTCTTCTTTCTTCCGAGCGATTTGCCGTTCAGGAATAGCTCCGCCTCATCCCCGGAAGTATAGACGTGCACCGGAGTGGTCTTCCCCACGCGCTCCGGCCAGTTCCAATGCGGGAGAATGTGCGCCATCGGCAGCTCCGGACGCCATTTCGATTGATAGAGATAGAACCGGTCCTTCTTGAAACCCGCCAGGTCCAGGATGCCGAAGTACGAACTCCGCGATGGCGCCTCTATCTTGCCGAGCTCCTTGAGCTGCTTCTCGGCCGCCGCCTTTTTCGCCGGATCGGTATAATTAAGAAGCGCGTCCGAATCGCCGCCGTACGGAGTCGGCTCGCCCAGGTAATCGAACCCCGTCCAGACGAACTCGCCGGCGACACATGGATTCTCGTCCTGGCCCTTGAATTCCCGGTCCGGCGGCGTCGCCCAGGGAGGCGCGCTGAGATCGTACGAACTTACCTGGTAATCCGCATGCCCTTCTCGCTGGTTATCGCTCACCGGGAAGAAATATTCGCCCCGCGAACTGATCGTAGATGCCGTCTCGCTCCCGAAGAGCGGGATATCCGGATGGATCGCGTGGAACTTCGCATACTCACCCGGCTTGTAATTATAACCAAAAACGTCCACGCCGTTTTGATAGCCGTTGTAACCTCCCTGCGTGTCGCTGCAGGCAAATGTCGTCGGTCGCGTCGGGTCTTCCTCGTGCACGATGCCGCTTAGCTCCGTCGCCATCCGTGGGCCTTGTGGCTTGCTCTGCTCGGGAATTTCGTTGCCGATGCTCCAGAGAACGACGCACGGATGATTCCGGTCGCGGCGCACGAACGCCCGCAGGTCCTTCTCGTGCCAGTCGTCATACAGCAGGTTGTATCCGTTCGGTTTCTTCCCGATCTCCCAGCAATCGGCAAACTCGTCCATCACCACCATTCCCATCCGGTCGCAAAGATCGAGCAGCTCAGGCGCGGGCGGGTTATGGCTCGTC
>Ga0326727_10026884_pt1 | contig 10622 bp, 7 predicted proteins | sample MB2enrmetagenome_FD_207643 | JGI IMG/M metagenome (GOLD analysis project Ga0326727, IMG submission 207643) | Lab enriched peat soil microbial communities from McLean, Ithaca, NY, United States - MB29MY | ecosystem: Environmental > Terrestrial > Soil > Wetlands > Peat | place: USA: New York... | reverse complement strand
CGTTCCAGGCGCAACAATCCTTTATCATGAATGCTTCCCACGAACTCAGAACTCCTATAACATCTATTTTAGCTGATGCCGAGATCACTTTAAGAAACACAAGAAAGATTGATGAATATAAAATTACATTGGCCAGCATCACAAAAGATGCAGAGAAACTGAATGAAATAATCAATACACTTTTAGAGCTTGCACAAATTAACCTTGATAAGAGTGAACTTCAGAACATCCAGTTGGATGAGGTTCTTTGGGAAGTAGCTGATGAATGGGGAAAACCAGGCAGCAATGTAAAGGTCGATTATGGGTCGGCAGCCGATGCAGGCAAGTACACAATAATGGGTAACAGGCGTTTGTTATTCATTGCATTGAGCAACATATTGAATAATGCTATTAAATTTTCTAATAATGAAGAAGTCCGCTGCAAAATAGCTTTGAACTCAGAAGCGATCATCATTTCAATAAAAGACAAAGGCATCGGTATTGCTGAAAGTGATTTCCAGAGAATCTTTCAACCCTTTTACAGAGTGACCCATGATCAAAAATTCCCAGGCTCGGGAATCGGTCTCTCTATTACAGAAAGGATCATCCGGTTGCACAATGGGAAGATAGAGATATCATCAAAAGTGAAAGAAGGATCTGAGTTTAAGATTCTCTTTCCACGATAGACACATTAAAAGATTCTAATTTAAGTCTAATCCTTCCTTAATCTTTAAGGAACCGGCGTAATATAATTTTGCCTCTGATTTCTTTATTCTTAATCAATCATTTAAATTCAGGGATGATGTCAAAAGTATGGCGAGCCATAATATGTTATTTTGTATTTTTTACAGCAATTACGCTGAATGTCGGTCACGGACAAGGTATAATTAAAGACACACTTCGACTGGATATTCACAAGGCTGAGAATTTATTTCTTCAAAGCAACCTCCAAATAATTGCTCAGAAATATAACTTAGATGCCGCGCGGGCACTTATTATTCAGGCAAAGTTATATCCCAATGCAGATTTTTACTGGGGAAATAACTTTTACAATTCCAGGACCGACCAATATTTCCCTTTATCATTGTCGCACACCAACAGTGATAATAATGCCCAGATAAGTCAGCTGATAATACTGGGAAGGAAAATACATAAACAAACACAGATTGCCGAGACAAACTACAAACTCGCTGAAGACAATTTATATGACCTGTTAAGAAGTTTGAAATTTGCTTTGCGCAGCAGTTTCTTTACTATTTATTATCTCTGGCAAACTGCAAAAGTATATGATGAAGAAATCAACGCATTGAAAACAATTGTTTCTGCCTATGATCAGGTAGAAGGCAAAGGATATGTGTCAAAAGCTGAAGTTGTCCAGGTTCAGGCTCAGTTATATTCTTTACAAAATGAATACCAGACGCTGATTGATAATATAAATGATCAGCAAAGTCAGTTGAGACTTCTATTACAGTCATCTCCAAACATATATATAGAGCCCCTAGTGGACACTGAAATTGTCAAAGCTGATCCTTTAGTGTACAAATTAGAATCGTTATTGGATTCGGCATACCTGAACCGGACAGATCTTATGATCGCAAAAGATGACCTTTTGTTAAGCCGTCAGAACTATGATCTTCAGAAATCCTTGGCCATACCGGATATTACCCTGAGTGCCAGTTTTGTCCAGTCGTCCAATTATGTTCCAGATGATCTGAATTATGGAATTGGAATTCCACTGCCTTTGTTTAACCGTAACCAAGGAAATATAAAAAATGCCAGCGTTCTTATACAATATACTAATACCCAACTGGAACTTACTCAAAAAACTCTTGAAGAACAGGTGTACAGGGCATTTCAAAAAGCTATAGATGCTGATAAGCTATACAAAGGCATTGATCCTGCCTTTGCAGGAAATTTTGACAGATTGGCAAAGGAGATGCTGGATCATTACATGAAAAGGAATGTCAGTCTCCTGAATTTTCTGACCTTTTACGATTCCTATAAACAAAATATTGTTCAGCTTAATACCATTCTCTGTAACAAAGTGAATGCGTTGGAAAATATCAATTTTTTAACAGGAACGAATTTATTCAATAAATAATTCCCAATTATATGATCACTAAATCTCTTAGAAAAATAACGAAAATGAACTTCCGGATGATCAGTATGACAGTATTTTTATTTGGTGTTGTATTATTTATTCAAGGGTGTGGAGAAAAAACGGTACAAACGGATGAAAATGAGAAGTATGTAATACCAGATTCATTATTACGTACGCTGGAAATTGATACAGTAAAAAAATGTCCTTTAACAGACGCTATAAAATTGACCGGCATCGTAGATTTTGACCAGGATAAGCAGGTAAATATATTCTCATTAGTCAGCGGTAATGTAGAGGACATTAAAGTCCAGCTTGGAGATTATGTCACATCAGGGCAAGTGCTTGCAATTGTAAAAAGCAGTGAAATGGCAGGGTACGACAATAATTTAGTGATTGCAGAGACAAATGTCACCTCAACAAAGAAACAATTAGATGCCATTAATGATTTATATAAAAGTGGGCTAGCTTCCACATTGGATGTTACCAATGCACAGGTAAATTATGACCAGGCTGAATCACAATTGGAAACGGCAAAGAAGATCCTTAAAATAAATGGCGCTAGTAATAATGGTGACTATATTATAAGATCTCCGATCAGTGGATTTATAGTTCAGAAAAATATCACAAACAACACTTCCGTACGCGCGGATAACAATACAAATTTATTTACAATATCTGATCTGAAAGATGTATGGGTACATGGAAATATTTATGAAGCTGATATTAATAAAGTACATGTTGGCGATAAAGTGGAAGTAAAAATCTTATCCGACCCCGACAGGGTTTTTACGGGGAAGATCGATCAAATCTTCAATATGCTTGATCCCACGAGTAAAGTTATCAAGGCAAGAGTGATCTTAAAAAATCCTGATTATGTTCTAAAACCACAAATGTTTGCCAGTATTACGGTCATAAATTCCGAAGGAAGGCAGTCGCTTTGCGTATCAAGCAAGGCGCTGGTTTATGATCAAAGCCGATATTATGTGGTTGTTTATAAAGGGAATGGGAATGTCAATGTGGCTCCTGTTGAAGTACTAAGCACATTGGGGGATAAGACTTATCTTAAATCAGGTATTCATGAGGGTGACAAAGTGATTGCTTCACAGGCACTACAGATTTACAGTGAGTTAAATTAATTATTAATTAAGTCGAATTAAATGACCAGGATCCTAAAATTTATTCTAGCGTTTTCATTAAAGAATAAGTATTTTATATTACTTGCCGCAATTGCTTTGGTAATAACCGGAGTTATTACGTTTAATAATATGCCGATTGAGGCATTTCCCGACGTAACCAATACTGAGATAGATATTATCACCCAATGGCCCGGGAGAAGTGCAGAAGAGGTGGAAAAATTCATTACAATTCCTGTTGAAATTGCTATGAATCCAGTTCAACAGAAAATCAGTCTCCGGTCTACGAGTATTTTTGGTTTATCCTATATAAAACTCATCTTCGATGACAATGTCAAAGATCCTGAAGCAAGGCAACAGGTGATGAACCTTTTGCCCAATGCAAACCTACCTCCTAATGTTATGCCGGCTGTTCAACCGCCCACGGGTCCTACAGGGGAAATTTTCAGATATACTTTAAAAAGCGCCTTTCGCGATGTGAGAGAGTTAAAGACCATGCAAGATTGGGTGATTGACAGAAGATTAAGGGCAGTACCCGGGGTTGGTGATCTTAACAGTTTCGGAGGGAAATCAAAGGCTTATGAAATAGAAGTAAATCCCGGCAAGCTTGCATCCATGGGTATCACCCCACTGGATGTGTACACGGCAGTACAAAAGACGAATATCAATATAGGCGGGGATATGATAATTGAGAATGATGAAGCTTATGCAGTTCGCGGAATAGGTCTCCTTAATGACGTGAATGAAATTAATAATATTATTATTCAGAATAATAACGGTGTACCCTTATTGGTGAAAGATGTAGCGACCGTTGCGATCTCCAATCTACCCCGGCTTGGCTGGATAACCAGAAGCGATGCTTCAGTTGGTTCAAATGGCAAACGCAGTGTCACTGACCAGGATGATGTTGTTGAATGCATTGTTGTAATGCGGAAAGGGGAAAATCCTGCAGAAGTGGTCAAAGAAGTAAAAAAAGAAATTGAGAAACTCAACAAATATGTACTACCGCCCGACACGAAAATCATTCCATATTATGATCGTTCCGATCTTATTTCTTATGCTACTCACACTGTTTTGCATAATCTGACGGAAGGTATCCTGTTCGTCATTTTGCTCATCACACTGTTTTTATTTAATTGGCGAACCACGATAATTGTGGCAATTATTATCCCGATGTCATTATTATTTGCTTTTATCTGTCTGCGGATGATGGGTATGACTGCAAATTTATTATCAATGGGCGCTATTGATTTTGGGATCATTATTGACGGGGCAGTTGTAATGGTTGAAGGAATGTTTGTTGCATTGACATCTAGGGTCAAGGAATTAGGGATGGAAAGATTTAATAAGATCTCTAAGATGGGTTTATATAAAACGGTCGGAACTAAAATGGGGAAAGCCATATTCTTTTCAAAAGTCATTATAATCACAGGTCTCCTTCCCATTTTCGCTTTCCAGAAGGTTGAAGGAAAAATGTTCTCGCCATTGGCTTATACCCTGGGATTTGCCTTGTTAGGCGCCTTGATCACGACCCTTACGCTTGTGCCTGTGCTTGTTTCCATTCTGCTTAATAAAAATATACGTGAAAAGTATAATCCTTTCGCACAAACTTTGAACAGGATAATGATCGGAGGATTTGAATTTTCATTTAAACGAAAAAAAATTGTTCTGATCGTCGCTGCCGGAATTATCATTACCGGTTTATTTTGTTTCAAATTTCTAGGTTCTGAATTTCTGCCTCAATTAAATGAAGGAGCTATCTGGTTGCGTGTTCAATTACCATACAGCGCTTCACTGCAAAAAGGTGTGGATATAGCCATTCAAACACGGAATATATTAATGACCTTTCCGCCGGTCAAATGTGTTGTGTCACAAACTGGCCGCCCTGATGACGGAACCGATGTTACGGGATTTTATAACAATGAATTTGATGTGATTATGTATCCTGAGTCAGAATGGAAGCCAAAGATCTCTAAAAATGATTTGATTGATCAGATAAATAAGAAACTTTCTGTTATACCTGGTGTAAACCTCAATTTTTCACAACCAATTATCGATAATGTCGAGGAAGCTGTATCAGGCGTAAAAGGGTCCATATGTGTCAAAATATTTGGCGACTCCTTAAATTATATGGAGCAGAAACTGAACGAGGTTGAAAAAATCATGAAAGGAATTCGCGGTGTTGAAGATCTTGGGGTGATTCATAATATGGGTCAGCCCGAAATTGATGTTGACCTTGGCCAACAAAATATGGCATTGTACGGAGTAGCGACCGCCGATGCGAATTCTGTTGTAGCAATGGCCATAGGTGGCCAGGAAGCATCCACCCTTTATGAAGGCATTAAGACATTTCCAATAAGGGTGCGATTGCCTGAAGAATATCGCAAATCGGAGGAGGACATTGGTAATTTATTAGTTCCGACGCAGAGTGGTTCAAAAGTACCGATCAAATCACTGGCACAGATCACGAGGAAAACAGGAGCCTGCCTGATTTTCAGGGAAGAAAACGAAAGATATTCAGCGCTTAAATTCTCAGTGCGTAACCGCGATATGGGCAGTACAGTTGCTGAGGCACAAAGAAAGGTAAATGGGAAAGTTTCTCTGAAAAGGGGTTACGGAATGGTTTGGCAGGGAGATTTTGAAAACAAGGAGAGAGCAGAGAAACGGCTGGCACAAGTTGTTCCACTCAGCTTGTTTCTTATATTTCTTTTGTTGCTCAGTATGTTTGGGAATCTGAAAGATGCAGGCCTGGTATTCCTGAATGTTCCATTTGCCATCGTCGGTGGGATTTTTGCCCTGCTTATTTCGGGAACAAATTTTAGTATTTCGGCAGGAATCGGTTTCATTGCCTTATTCGGTATCTGCATCCAAGACGGTATTATCCTTATCACAATATTTAAGGAAAATCTGAATAAAGTCAGGACGGGTTCCGATTCATTGTTCAATGCAATTAAATCAGGGGTAAATACGAGAATCAGGCCTGTAATGATGACAGCGTTAATGGCAGCTATAGGCTTATTACCCGCAGCACTTTCACATGGAATTGGTTCAGAAAGTTCAAGACCACTGGCACGTGTTGTAATCGGCGGTATTCTATGTGCAATGATATTTTCACTATGGGTATTCCCACTAATATTTAGCTGGGCTTACAGAAGAGTTGGAAAAAGATCTTACCTGGATCATATGGGTGCAACAAAATGAAGGTAAAAACCGGGTTCTCCCATCCTGTTCACGGAAAACTCCAGGCGGATCACAATATCATAATAGGTCGTAAAATCCAACCCTGCCCCATAACCGATAAGCAGGGTATTTTGAAGGGAATTGAATTGATTGCCTATTTTATTTTCATTGTAAGCATAACCCAAATCAGCGAAAAGATTAAGATATAAGGCATAAGGAATGGGATTAAATTTTGTGCTTCGCAAAAAATCCAATTTTTTAACCCTTTGCGGAAGAAGAGCAAATTTCAGATTGTTCTTAAATACGATAAAATCCTGACCATCGACGACATAATATTCATACCCCCTCACATAGTCACGACCATAACCAAGCGCCTGTTCTAAAAAATATACCGGTTTGGAGGTAAAAGAGCCCTTCCCTGTTAATCCTGATGCAAAATACCACCTGTTATCCAACTGCCAGTATTTTCGCAGGTAACACATGATGGACAAGGTATTCACATCATCTCCAAAAAAACCATTCTGAAGCAAATTGATACCGAAATAATAGCCCCTAAGCGGGTAGTAATGAATGTCACGATGATCATCCCTGAATTGATAAAAGAAACTGAAATAATGAAAATTATTGGTTGTATTATCAAAAGAGTAACCAGGAACTTTCAGGAGTGAATCAGAAAGATGATATTGATAAAAGTGTATCTCAAAAGTTTGCCTCGTATAAATGCCGGGTCTCCATAATAATTGAAAAAAAACATCCCAAAGTTGTTTTGGATAAACCTGGTCGTCCTTATAATAAACAGGTTTATTGTCCATGCTTTGTTCAATCACTTCATGATTTCTCCTATAGTCAGCACCAAAACCTATACCAATCGTTTCTTTTCTATTGATATATGGAATATTATAAGTGAACCCGTATCTTTGGTTAAAGCCAAAATGTACAGGGAAAATCAACGTCTCATTTCTACCCCATACATTGTAGAAAGTCACATTAGTGCCATAAGTAAACCTCCCCAGATCCATTGTTTCCAGCCAGGAATTAAGATTCCGGTCGGAGAGGACTAAATAAGGCCAGGGCCAGATATACCATCTTTCAATTACCCTGATGAGTATATTGATCTTATTTGCTTCACCTTTAAGGTGTAAGGTGTCACAAGTAACAAAATTGAATAATGATGTATTAAACACATTTTCACGACTTGTTCTAAGTACCATTGTCAGGGAATCCAATCTTAGTGAATCCCCTTTCTGAAATCTCAATTCCCTTAAAATTATTGAAGGATGGGTAATTTTATTTCCAGAAAGGATAATTTCATTTATGATCACAAATTTTGAACTATCGGAACCTACTTTTGTATTCTGATGCTCTTTACCAAAACTTACTTTGCTCGTAAATAACACAATAATCAACAGGAAAAACCCCGTCAGAGATGAATGAGTAATGATGAAAGAATCTTTCATGAATCAGATATTCAAGTAATTCATCAGTGAATTATTACAGTCCCGAATGGGAATCAGGATTATGTAGCAGAGGATATTATTCATAGAATCCGGAATTCGAAAGTTTAAATATAACTAAGCAAATTAATAATAAATCCAGTATGGTTTAAAATGTCCCAAAGTATTGTATTCCAAAGTTGGCGATGGGATTTTTATGAAATTTATTATTGGGAGACACAACTGAAGTGTTTGTGAGTTAGTCGGAATTTGGATCAGGTCTACATCCGCCGATATGAAAAATTTGCGAATCCGTTGAAAAGAGGGAACTGATTGTCCAAGATATTCTGTTATATTTTTTACAGCCCCGGTCATTCCGCTGGCTCCATAACCAAAATCAGCATTAAGCCATTTGGGAAATCCTGAAGATCGGGGAAGGAAAGAACTTATATTGCATGAGATCCAATAGGATTGCCCGTTGTAGTCTTTTAACAATTGCTGAATAAAGTTATTTCCCAACTCTCCTGGATTATATTTTGGATAAATAGTAGGATGGAAAGAAAATTTCAAGTTGAATTTCTGCTCATTCCAGACAAGTTGCTGGCTGAGAAAAATTGCTGACCCTATAGCATTTGCAGCCAGATCACCGGGTGAAAAACCCCACTGGGAGGAAAAACCATCCAGAATCTCAATGTTCAGCATATAGAGAAATCCAAGTAAACCTCCGTAATAAGCAGACTGATGCTGATCAAGTCCGGCCCAACGATAGGTTGAGTATCCTATCAGGCTGATATTATAAGCTGTAGTGGCATGTCCACATTTATCCATTTGCTGCCATTCATTATTATCATTGAAGAAATGGAAACGGCAATGCGGATAATTTTTGTACCATAAAAAGTATAATCCGCCAAATGTGCCTAAATAAGCCGCACCCTGGACAGAAAGTACCCCGATAAGTCTTCCTTTATGCACCTGGCAGGAAGCGTTGTATGGCAGAAAGGTATTCACAGTCAGGAATGAAACAATCAGACAAATAATACCTTTTCTTTTCATATGACAAAGTGAAGTATTTTTATCCGACTGACCAAGTAAAGTGAAAGGTAATTAACAAAAAGTATTTTCGTATCTTTGAGATCATGAAAGGTAAACTAAATATTATTTACACTTGTATTTTCCTTATCCTAAATATTGAATACTCATTTGGCCAGTATCCTCCACCTCCCGGCCATGCGGGTACCACGGCCATTTACAGGGACAGTTCCGTTTATTACAGATGGGCAACACACTGCAGTGTAATAAGAGGTTATATTGATATCGCTGATACAAATCTGACTTATGATAGCATAAACAGGGCATCATTTGGCGATCCTGATTCAATAATTGGTTACCCGTCAGGTCATGCCCTTAGTCTCGGCAATGCAGGAAGCGCTACATTGACCTTTGATACAGTGATCTCAGATCATGATGGCTGGGATTTTGCTGTGTTTGGAAACGGATTCGAGGATAATTATCTGAAAATGGCTTTTGTTGAAGTCAGTTCTGACGGTGAACATTTTGTACGCTTTCCCTCAGTCTCATTAACACAGACACAGGTTCAGATCAGCAATTTTGATACAATTGATACAAGAAAGATCTATAATCTTGCCGGAAAATACCGTGTATTTTATGGTACGCCTTTTGATCTTTATGAGCTTAAAGATAGTGCCGGAATTGATATTCATCACATTACGACTATCCGTGTAGTTGATGTTGTAGGTGACATCCAGGATCCTTATGCCCGATATGATTCACAGGGACATAAAATTAACGATTGCTTCCCGACACCCTATAATACCAGTGGCTTTGCCCTTGATGGGGTCGGGCTTGTACATAATGCCCCTTCGTCTGCTGATGACAACCTGCATATTCCGCAAGTCAGTATTCTTCCGAATCCTTGTTCACATCAGGCCAGATTCTTTGCGGGAACATCAGCCCCGCTGCATTACAAGATCATTGACCAGATGGGGCAGGTGGTTTATCAGTCATCATTTTCTGTCAGCACATCTGTCGATACAGATGACCTTCAGCCAGGGATTTACTTCGTGAATTTTACAAACCCTGTTTCCTTGTTGCAGATAATCAAGAAATTAGTGAAGTATTAATAAAATTACGCTTGTAAAATTTGTCTTTTAATGATTTTATTATCTGAAAATATGAGGAATCTAAATGATAAAGGACAATCAGATTTTTATGATCTCAACCGGTTGAATCCGCCTCCGGCGGACGAGGGTCCATTCCCCGCCTCTTGAGGCGAAAGTAATTCTAATAACTTTAATACGTCGCTGCTTGCGGCGGGGTTGTTCATTTTTGTTATAACGTATTTTTGCTTTTCAAATTTTAACAATTCATTCACCTCATTATCAGATGAAGAATCTCTGCCTCACCAGCATTTTGTCAGTCTTCACAGTTTTGACATCAAATTTGATAAATGCTCAACCAGACACAATCCGAAAAGGTGACCTGATCTATGATTTTTCATTTGTTACATCAGCAATAACGTTCATTGAAACAGGCGATTCTTCTATCCTGATGACTATTTCTAAGTCTGATGCAGCAAAGCATATTTTAAATCATGCCGTAAAGTTTAATTATTCGGTTCCAAAGACTTCAACCCTGGCACTGGTAAAGTTTCTTTTATCCGACTCACAAAAGAATAAGGAAATCTTACCGTTAGTCAAACGTAATTTGCAATATGCAAAGGATTCTGTGGCTGAGACCGATCTTCCGCAGAAGGAATGCTTAAAATATTTACCTAAA
>Ga0326727_10026883_pt1 | contig 10622 bp, 9 predicted proteins | sample MB2enrmetagenome_FD_207643 | JGI IMG/M metagenome (GOLD analysis project Ga0326727, IMG submission 207643) | Lab enriched peat soil microbial communities from McLean, Ithaca, NY, United States - MB29MY | ecosystem: Environmental > Terrestrial > Soil > Wetlands > Peat | place: USA: New York... | reverse complement strand
GTCTAAACGCTCTTTCACGTTCCGGTAATTATCGTGTACCACCCGGTTTATCTCAACTTTAAGCCCCCTTAAAACAGCCTCATAATATCGCGTAACTTCGCTGTTCAAATGTTTTGCGCCTTCGACCAGCTCATCTTTCCTAGTGTCATTTATCATTTCAATAAACATACTTCGATCGCCAAGTATTGAATCGAGTTGCAAATGGTTAAGGACTCGATGGGGCGACTCTGTTGCTATCCCATTTTCATGTAAAAAATTTTTTATCTTGGCTTCGGTATCATTTGATGATTCGTACTTTAGGACTTTTTCAACTGTTCCCAAAATACATTCTTTCTTTGCTGAAGAGCGAATATCGGGTAAACCTTTTACCAAAATACCAATTCCACTATTGCAGCCTGTTTTATTACCAATCATTATAATACTCCCCTTTTATCTTCAAACTTTGAGCGGAAATCATCGGATATTGGGTTTGCCGCCCAGGCTAATGCGAATCTGGCTATTGCCCCATTAAATACATCTTTGGGAATCAACTGGTTTCCGTTGTTCTCACTGGCGCGGAAAATATAGTCAAAAATCGGTACGTTGTCTCCGCCTTGAATTACCAGACGGCTGTGTCCGGGGACCTGCAATCGAAATTGACCGCACTGTGCTGCTTCTACCATCTCGTAATTTCCTGCCATGTTACCCGCGATTCGAATGTCCTGGTTCGATTCTTCCTCATGCGCCTCGATCCAAAGTGCCGTTATCTCCAGATTCATACCGGTATCACTCGCCATCGATCGGAATGTTGAGGCCGATAGCAACGGACCAATGCCGCCAACTCCGCCAAAGGCTCCGGCAATGTAAAAGATTCTGATTAAGGGTCGGGTAACAACACCAGTCGAATTCGCAAAATTGCCAACTCGTAACCTGTTAATTGCTGCCTGATGAACATCGTAGACCCCGGAACCTGATTGCCAGTACTGGGTTTGCCATGCGGCCTGTGTCAAAGCAAAGATTTTGGCTGATCCTTTATACAGGAGTTCAGGCACGTTAGAAAGAGGAATTCCCTGCAGAGTCGCTGCGACCACTGGGTTTTTGTCTGACCGAACGGCAACCTCTCGGAGATTGCAAACTCCGAGGTGAATGACCATAACATGCTGGCCATAAGCTTCAGCGGCCATAAGGCTATTCTCATCTGTATCAAAAACTAGAAATTGTAACCATGTCGGAATTCCTCCGAAAATGGATTTACACATTTTTATGATTAGCGGCAGCAATTTAGCACCAAAGGTCGTGCCGGATAATACGATTAATGTCGGCAGATTGCTGGCATTAACCACCGGTGTCTTGTTTTCTGTATGCTTAATGTCCATTCATGACCTCCAAAACTTTAATTACCATACATTTTTACTAAAGTTATCGTTGAGTCGCCAATATTTACCATGTCACCAATATTTATTTTCCGGGGAGTAAGCGTTGCGTGCCCATTGATATTGACGGAAACATGGGGAATTAACATTACATCCCGGCCTTCGAGAATCCATTCTGCTGAAAGCTGATTATCAGGTTGTTCCGCACCTGCCAGCTTAAAAAAATCCTTCCCCGGAGGTGGCGTTCCAGTGCCTACAAGCAAACCCTTCTTGGTGATCGTGGCCATGGCAGGTGCGGAGTCGGACGCAGCTATCCGCAAAATGGCATGTGGCTCAATCTTCTTATTAGTCGACCGGGAATGAAAAACCACAAGAAATAAAAGGGCCACGGCAACCGCTGTCACAATGCCAACAATCCATACCGGAGAAAATGATACAGGCGATTTTCCCTCAGTGGTAGGCTGCAGCATAACTACGGCAGAAGAAAACAATGTTTGTGGCCCTTCTTGTTTAACAAGCATTAACGTTTCACCAGAAATATCCCAGGATAGAACTTTATCTCCATTCGCCTGATTATCCAGCACATGCCATGAAGCTGTTGAGGGAAGAGCCAATAAAAAATCCCCGCCCGGAGGGACAGTAAATTTAAAATCAGCAGCTTCATTCGTACTTTGAATTTGCCCACCCGTTCCCAAGACGGCGGAACTGGCACGCGCAATGGCGAAAGCTAAACCACCTGCGTCCTGAGGTGAAAATAACTGACCCTTTAGTGCCGTGGTTAGAGTTTCACTTACCGACGTGTTTTCAGAAATCAGATACAGTTGCACTCCGTTGCTGGACAGAGGAGAAATCTCATCAAGTGAAGGCATCGCAAAACCATCAGGAGCGATGAGAATCAATTTTCCGCTGGGAGGCGAAATTCCGGTCAGAACTGTTGTCCCATTCGTTATTGGAAATGCCTGGGAACTAATGATATTTAACGCATTCAAAAGATGTGAGGCAGAGGCGCCGATGGTAGCTGGCGCGACACTAAGAGACTGGCTATTACCAAGACCAACAATGAGGCCAACTCGTGCTGAAGGCTCGATCTGGTTGAGAACTTGTACGGTCACCTCAGCGGCATTTATGGTCTCCGGATTAAGCTGGCAGTCCGGTATTGCTATCCAAATTGCCGAGGAAGAACGATTGAAACACCCGCCGGTAATCACCAGTAACACTGATATAATAATTATCAAAAACATCAAGCCAGATAACCTGGTAACTTTCGCTATCTTTTTGCCCATTTAATCTCCTTTTTTGGGGTTCAGAAGCATCATAGTTTATCTGTCTAGTCAGAATCGCTAGCGCTTCAACCCCAAGTCAACTAATAATCTATTTTATTCGGTCTTTATCAATTTCCTATCACCTCCTTCACTTACGTTCCATTTCCCTTTTGGTGATGCTACCAACCGTTTCGTGCAATTTTCCAGTTCTATTATCACTTAATAGTAGTTACTCTAATTTGATGGCAACAGTGCCGGGTACGGTTCGGTTTCAGGCAAACAAGAAACAAAAGTTCCCATTTAGTATTAGGTACTTGGTTCCATTGCCAAAGTACCGGGTACGGTTCTATCTCAACGAAACAAGAAGCAAAACCTCTCATTTGGTAATAGACATTGCAGTTCCCCAGTCGAAGTACCGGATATAGTTCGGTTTCAGTTACTAATAGTCTTAAAATAGTCTGGGACCCATAAATTACCCTCAAACGGCTCACTTTATCATTGGAAATCGGATAATCGGAGCCTAAACAATACACCCATTTTGTTATGAGATCAGTAGTAAATTAGAGGCAACAACCAAATAAGACAGCTGATTAGCGTCCAAGTTATCCGACCCTTAATCAACAAGGGAAAACGTCCACGGTATATGGGGTTAATCACAGAGAAAAAATGCGGCAATATCAAATTGGCGGAATGAGAAACTGTGGGTAAATAAGAAGGGATAACTGACATAGCACGTTTTGACTGGGGGACAGTAGGCACAGCTTGCTCTAATTCTAATAACCATTAAAGGGACAGGCAGTAATTATGATATCAAGGCACGGGGAGTCATCGTGTGACAATTAGAATACTCCATCTGTAGCCTTATAAATGGCTTTGCCTTTGGTCAAGACATTTATTTCCGGGTGGTGGATTTTATTGTTACTTTCGGATCTCCTATCAGGAAGAAAGTAGCCCAAACATCGGGAGTGGAAAACTACTGTTCCCCATCCCGTACTGTTAGGTTAACTTGATTGCCAGTCTGCGGTTCTCCATTGCGTATTCCAAGGGCTTTGATGGCGGCATCTCCCCATTTCTGCCGGACTTCACCCAGCTTCAGCCGCCGGCCTTCTTTCAGGGCTTCGCGGAGTGCTTCACCCACGGGAAACCCTCGAGCGGCCCATAGTGTCACTACCAAAGTCCGGGCTCCAATGGCCAGCAGTACCGACCTTCCCAGAAGTTCTGATAAATTTACTACCAACATTGTTTCTTTTTTACATACGGGACATGTTATAAAAGATTTGGGGGAATCTGATAATGGTCACTCTTTTGTTTCCTCCAGCCACGATACTGCCTCACATTCTTGACATACCCAGTAATCGGTATGGTGCACCCATGTTGGTAACTAGACATTGCACTGTTATTTATTTTTCGGGGCCTAAAAGAATGAATTGAGCAACTCCACAGGCAGTATGAACCAGTTTATATTTAATGATTTCCGAACCTGGAGCGAATTGTGATATCGCAATATCTAATTCGCGATCGATGATATCATGTTTAGGAGGCCAATTCCGAGCATCACGGGGTATCTTTGTAAAAAGTTCTCTCGTTCGAGTGGGGAACCCAAACATTGGTAGAAATCCTGAGTTAGCCAACTTCTCGCTGAGTGGCACTTTAGCAATTGTTGAGTCAAGAGCGCATTTTGTTATTTCACTTAGGAGTTCTGTACGAACATATGTGAGCTGCCGCTGATACAATTGACCTTCCCCATACCAAGGCGTGCCACGAGTTAAGCAATTCATTAATTTATTATGGAAAATTTCCATTTGCGATGAAAATATAAACTGTTGTTGTTTTAGCACGTGACCGTGCTCCCTGTTCGTCTAATGACATCAATTCCAATTTACGGACTTTATCCTGTACCAAGATTTTCTTCTCAAAAATATTATACTCTCGACCATATATGTTTTGAATCTTCACCTCTGCGCGTGCAATTACCTGTTCTGAAGAATCGCCAGATGCCCTAACCTTGTATCCTTGCGCTTCCAGTTTTAGGTGGTCTGAGAGAGATTTCATGACACCGAAAGGTATAAACTTTTGTGAGGGCGTCAATAGTCGAACTTTGTAGCTCATATTATAAGTTTAGCGGGTCGTCAGGCACTTAGTGAAGGTGATAGTCGACCTTGTGCCAAAGATGGGTATCGCGTATAATTGCCATATATCAGGGATGAAGTAGATGGCACTAGATAATTGCAGAAAGTCAAGAAACGATGCCAATTCGGGCGCCGCGACTGGGTATTAAAACCAGGATTAATAGCAAACAACAGTACTGAGATTGACGGAATAATAGACAGCAATTGGTAAACGCATAGGCTGTTAATGAGGCGATATGTTAAACCAACAGGAACCAACTGTTTTTATCGATAATCTTATTTTCCCCGAATCGCTAAGATGGCGCTCGGACAAATTGTATTTTTCCGATATCCACGCATACGAAGTCGTTGCAGTAGACCTCGATGGCACGCGCAAAACGATTATCCGGGTGCCGGGCAACCCAGGCGGTCTAGGATTCCTTCCTGATGGTCGATTGCTTGTCGCATCAATGACTGAACGCAAACTACTCAGGTTAGATAACGGAATGGTTGATTTAGTAGCAGATATAATTCCGTGGGCTGCAGCTCAGATCAACGATATATTGGTAGATAAAACAGGCCGTTGTTATATCGGCCAGTTTGGAGCCGATATCTGGAGCGGCAAAACGTATTTGCCAGCAGATCTCTTGATGGTTTCGCCTTCGGGACAGGTTACGCAAGTCGCGTCTGATATCCATTTTGGTAACGGGATGGCTTTGACTCAAGACGGAAAAACTTTGATAATTGCCGAAACACGCATATTTCGGCTCACTGCGTTTGACGTGAATAGGGATGGGACTCTTCGCAACCGTAGGGTGTGGGCCGATTTAGGCTCACTTCCACCCGATGGCATTTGTTTAGACGGTGAGGGAAATATATGGGTTGCGGCGCCACGTGGACCCGATGGAGGGGGATTCTTCAGGATTAAAGAGGGCGGCAAAATCGATACAATGTTTCAATCGAAAGGCTACGGGGGGTTTTCGTGTATGCTTGGCGGACCAGACAGGAAGACTTTGTTTATGGGTGAGAGCAAAGTTTCTCGACCTCCGCCCACTACTCGTGATAATGGACGTATCAAAATGGTGAGGGTAAGCGTGGCAGGATCTGGTTTGCCTTAAAGTGCAAAAGTATTGTGACCTAGTCAATGGTCCATCGGTTTATGTGTAAATACCTAGGTTATAATACTATCCTAGGTTATAATACTATTCCTATCTCGCCACTCTGGATGATACATTTTTCCGATCGCTTCCGTGGGGAGATTACATGCTTTCAACAATTTCTCGATCGGCGAATGGTTTTCGTAAGTTCCATTTGTAACTGTACCATCGATAACGGCTGTTATTGCTGATTCATGAGTGCGCTTTCGCCTTGCCAACTCCGTTAGCTCCATCACTTCCTGGGCATCTTCAAACGATAAAAAGCTCTTTACTGTATCATCATGGGCCATTACTGCATGAATATCAAGATTCTCTTGTAGCAACTTGAAGAATGGAAGGTTGATTCCATTGTGGCAACTCCACCTATCTGCTTGTGCCATCTCCCGGTCTCCCGGATGTCCCACCCAGTTTGAGCTGAAATTAGCGGCTAATTCTGTACCGTCCTCGAACTGGAATAGCAGCCCTTTGATGTCACTATCTCCAACCGTGGGGGCTTCAGAATAAATATCCTTCCCCATCACCAGAGTCATGGGTATTTTTTTGGGGGTTACTTGAGGGCAATATCTTTCATTTTCGTCGCTGAAAAAGGCTAACGTTTGTGTTATTTCACCTGTTATAATGGCAAATGTTTCTTCCAGAATATTGGTTTTGGCGGCCTTAGCTGTCCGGCAAGCATCTACATCGAAGATGATTCTCAGCTTTTCATATTTACCTCCATCTTTCCCCGGCCACGTCGTCAAACTGCCCAGTAACTCTTTCAGAACGCTAAAACACTGTGGAGCTAAATCTAGGATAACTCCGCTGCGCATACATGGTCTCTGACTTTTTATGATACTCTCTTTTTCGGTAATATATAGGTCGACTCTTGTTATATTTCCATGTTTCCTGAGATTCTCTGGCAAATAATTCTTAAGACGCGGGATAATACGCTTGTTCCGATAATGAGCATGAACGTACGACGAGGCTGCAAGTGACGCCCATTCAGGCTTCAGCAATACTTCCCAGTACTTCATCAAGTCTGCGTCGACAGGTTTAATGAATATGAAATTCTTCACTCGCTTCTTCATATTAAATAGGTTTTGCGCAACTTGAATATGATTCTCTGGGACCGTGGATATTAGGCATATATCGAAGTCATTCTGCGGTCTGAACCTGATTTGATCCTCATCCACATCAAGATTATAGAAACTGGCACCAGCAGTATGCATAGTTGGCCATCCCAAACACTGATCTGCTGGCTTTTTGTCTATCACCACTAATTCCACACCCCTAATATTACACTCATCCCATGTTTCTTTTAGGCGTTTGCAAATATCCCCGCAACCTACCACTAGGATACGCAGTTTTTTGCCAATTGTTTGCGGAGCGTTTCGGGAATCAACAGCTTTAACAGCATCATGATACATTATTATTGCTTGTTTGCGTTTTTCATGAGGGTTTCCTGTCACACCCAGTTTACTATAAAAATTCTTCAATAGTTTTTTGAGGTCACCTACCGTGAGGATGTCAGTTCGTTTATGTTCTTTTATCAAGGCCAAAATATCATTATTCTTCATCCCATTAGCAACAAGGCCGAGAATCTCCAGTTCCCAATCGTTCAGAGGCGCATTGCTAACCTTGTTTATCTCGTTGAGGTATTCGGGGATTTTTCCGTTAGGATTTTCGTCCATTTTATCCCTCCCAGAACTACTGATTGATGTAGTTTTCTGCTATCCGTTCACAGCTCTCTGCGGTTTACCATTGGTTATTTTTGGCTACATCAACTATAGTAAATTGTTTTGTATTATATTGGTTTCATCCTCACCTGTGACCGGCGAATTGTCCTGTTTCTTGTTCTTCCCACTTTGTAAGCTGTCAACTTCACCGTTAATGTAAGGTAATTATACACAATGCGTATCATCAGAGCAAGGAAATGTAAAAAAATATACACCGCCAAATGTCCAAAAATTTGTCCAAAAATTTGTCCAAAAATTTCCAAAAATCTTTCTAATCTTCCCACTTTATCTATTTAGTGCGTATTGCGCTCATGTGTAGGCTGCTTTAAATTTAAGATGTTCTGCTTCTGCTTACCTCTCACCAAAATTAAGCTAAAAATGAAGGCTATAAAAAAAGGAGGAAGCTAAAATGGATACAAATGAAATAAGCACCCATGACTTGATTGAAAAGATTGTTCCCGCAGAGCGGAAAAGTACGGAGGTTTGTAAGGAAGCTATGGGCAAAAGTAGCATGACAAACCCAGATGATTCAAGGTATCTTCATACCATAGAGGAGTGGGAGCAGATCTTTCATCATTCCAGAGACGGCAATGCGGCAGGACAGAATGAAGCTTACCATGAGATTTACCGCTATTCTGAGAAGCAAAACTGGCATCACTCCGACGGAACATATTGCAATGCTGCAGAAAGGCAAGAGGCTGAACAGATTTTTGTGATAAAGATGTATCAAGCCCTGCGTAAAGGAGGGAGCTATGAATTCCAGGGGACACCCCTGAAGTATATGCAAAAAGTGGCCCAAAGTGTCCAGTCTGGGATTTATAAAGAGGACAAGCGCAAAATCAAAAAGTACCCTTTTAATGAAGATAAACTGGGGGATGAGGCAAGCGATGATGATTTGAGGCTAGCGCAGCAAATGAGGGACGCAATGGTGATGCTGAGTCCCGACATTCAGGAGGAAGCCGATAAAGCTGATTGGCGGGCACGGATCAGAGAAATCCTGAAACGTTGTTTGCGGCGTCTTACCCCCCAACAAAGAGAATTCTTGATCCTGTGCCTAAGACTAGATACAGGAAATATTACTGAAATAGGACGGCTGATGGGTGTCAAGAAAACGCAGGCCCATCGCCTCTGGAAAGAGGTTAAGGATCGCCTGCGTCGTTGCCCGGAGCTTAATGAGTTATGGATGGAACAATGAACAAAACTGAATGGCCAAGAAGGTTTGAGCTACCTTCATCTACTAAATTGTTATTCTGTTTAGCGCTTAAATTTCTCATCCTGCCTTGACCAACTGCTTGCAGGTCTGTCCTGAGCCTGCCGAACTGTCAAGGGCGAGCGAGAGCTCGGGCAAAGCCTTTACCTTTGACAATTCCAGGTCGAAGGATATCATCCAAACCCAGGTCAAGGCAGTCACAATACCACTCATTTATTTGGATATTCACCTCCTATAGGGTGACAATTTCCCGATCTTTAAGACGCTTCCCATTCCGCTATCCGTGCTTAATGCACTGTTTACCTCTTCATTTCATGTATCGGTGCTGACCAACCTTTTACGTAATCAATTTACGGGAAGAAGCCGTCATGCATCGTTAATCTGTTTCAGGAATCGCGTTTTAATTCAATCGATTAACATCAACTATTTTCTTAATTTTGATTTCAGATAAATATTTACTAATGTCACTCCACCACACCAACGGCATATGGCTCTTTACTCAACAAAATCCGGCGCAGGCGGACGGCCAGCTTCCGGGCGACTGCGACAATTGCTTTCTCTTTTGGTTGACTTAGTCCGACAAATTTGATATATAATTAAACCAACTTTCAAGAAAAACACTTAATATTTTTCTATTGGACAACGATCCACTTTTCTTCAATGAAAGATATAAAAAATGGCTGAATGAGGAGCATTTATGAATCGCAACGAACTGGCTCACGAAATATACGTCACATCTCATATCAGTGGTTTTTTTAAGTTACGTTCGGGAAAGGTTTCCCGAGAGTATTTTGACAAATACCTTTTTGAATCTGACCCAAGGCTTCTAAAAGAGATAGCAAAAAACATGAGCAAACTCATACCGACAAACACAGAGGTATTGGCTGGTTTGGAGATGGGTGGTATCCCAATCGCAACTGCTTTGTCCCTTTTGAACAGTATCCCAGTGATATTTGTCCGTAAAAAAACAAAAGAGTACGGTACTGGCAAGTTGGCGGAAGGAATAGAGGTGGGAAATAAACAAGTGTGCATTATCGAAGATGTAGTGACCACAGGCGGACAAATTCTATTAAGTAATGCCGATCTTAAACAGCTTGGGGCAAAAACCAATAGTGTGTTGTGTGTTATACAACGAGGCAACAGGTGCCGAGATTATCTGAAAAAGGAAGGCTTGGAATTAATTCCGTTGTTCACCATGGATGAACTGGAGAAAAACGGCAAGGAATAATTTCAATTTGCTTGAAGGAGAAGAAATAATGACTATTGGTTTTGATGCCAAAGGCTTGCAGCATTCTTATGATTCATGTTTTATCCACCTTATGAAAGAAACAGCTAAAAGCAAAGGAGTTAAAATGTCTGAAATAGGTGAAAAAGATGAGATATTATGTGTGAGAGTTGCCTTGTTGGCAACAATAGAAGCGAATAATAAGAAAATTGAGTCGCAGTTAAAAGAAAGAGGACTATTGTAATATCTTAACCGGTGGTTTCGCCAATGAACCTATTAAGCAACAAACGGGTTAAATTTTCCCTGAAGTGGTTCCGAAAAAAATGGCTCAAACCCCTCAGCTCCTTCCTAAGTCTCTCCGCATTTCAATAATTAAAGCACACAAAAATCACAGGAACAATTAAGCAGAAAAATCAGAAATAAAGACGGTGCCAAAATCGACCCTTTGTCAGAAGTTGATTCCAACTTCTTTGCAAACGACTTCTTTTGCAAACCGCCAACATGGTCCGGCTTTTCAGGTGTCAAAAACTGCTATTTTTACCCCTGACTTTTGCAAAGACTCTTTATCCGCCATCCGTTTTATCCGGCTGGCA
>Ga0326727_10026882_pt1 | contig 10622 bp, 7 predicted proteins | sample MB2enrmetagenome_FD_207643 | JGI IMG/M metagenome (GOLD analysis project Ga0326727, IMG submission 207643) | Lab enriched peat soil microbial communities from McLean, Ithaca, NY, United States - MB29MY | ecosystem: Environmental > Terrestrial > Soil > Wetlands > Peat | place: USA: New York... | reverse complement strand
GGACGTACGCGCGCCGTGCTTTCCCGTGTGGCTCAGGCGCTGCGCGAGGCAAAGATCCCTTTTCGCGCCCTGGAGCTCGAGGAGCTAGAGCAGCGCCCGGAGATTATCGATGCCCTGGCACTCGCACGCGCGCTGCTCAACCCCGAGGACCGCTTGGCCTGGCTGGGTGTTTTGCGCGCGCCCTGGTGCGGCCTTTCGCTCGCCGATCTTCACACGCTCACGAGTGCCGATGACGAGGAGCTGAAGTCGCGCCCGGTGCCGGATCTGCTCGCCGAACGTGCTCCGCTGCTAAGCGAGGAGGGCCGCGTTGCCGCCGCGCGCGTGGTCGATGCCAAGGCTTTCGCCGCGCGCTTGCAATCCACGCGGACGACGGCTTCGCTGGGAACCCGCGTGGAGCAGGTGTGGCTGCGTCTGGGCGGCGCGCAGTGCGTGGACGCTGCGGCGTGGGGCAATCTCGATTTGCTGTGGCGCTGCCTTGACGATTTGCCGCAGGGTGAGTCCGATCTGCTGGGCACTGCGCTGGATGCGGCTCTCGCCGATCTCAAAGCCCTGCCCGATCCTGCCGCCGACGCTGATTGCGGCGTGCAATTGATGACTATACACGGGGCGAAGGGACTCGAATTCGAAGTGGTCATCATCCCCGATCTGCAAGCCTCCGAGCGAAGCACGCGCGGAAATATGCTCTCTTGGCTGGAGCGCGGGCTTGCCGAGCCGGATGACTCCGGCGATCTGACGGAACTTCTTGTGGCCCCGATTCAGCCCAAGGGAGACAAGCGCGGCACGGCCAAAGAGTGGGTCGATGGAGTTCGCCGCGAGCGCGAAAAGCAAGAGCTACGCCGTCTGCTCTACGTGGCCGCCACACGCGCCCGCGACGAACTGCATCTTTTCGCGCATCTCGACTACAAAACCGGCGACGACGGAACATTCAGTCTTGCTCAACCCTCCAACAGCCTGCTCGCAACCGCGTGGCCTGCGCTCGAAGAGGAGGTCACCGAGCGCTTTGCCGAATGGCTCACGGTCAGAAAGAACGCCGATATGGCGAGTGCCGAAGAGGCCGAAGAGACCATTGAAGCCATTGCCGCTTCGAGCGAAGAGTCACCTGACGTAGTCGAGGCGCTGGACGAGTCTTCGCCGGTAAAGGAAGCACGCGTGCGCCGCCTGCCGCCGCGTTTCCGGCCCGCAACTGACGCATTTCCATTTGCAACCGCGGAACCGCTCATTGGCGCAGGCAGCCTCTATGAGCGCCATGAGGGCGGCCTGATTTCGCGCGCGCTCGGCAAAGCTGTTCACGAGCTCCTTCAGCATTTCGCCCAGCTTCGCGTTACCGAAACAAGTCAAGCTGCCGAAGCCAAACTCCCTCGCCTCGGGCCGCGCATCACGGCAAACCTTCGCGCCTCGGGAATCGACGCTGCCGAGGCCGGGCGCATCGCCGCACAGGCGCTCGAGATCGTTCTCCGCGCGGCCAGCGATCCGCAGGCGCAATGGATTCTCGCTCCGCACACCGACGCCGCGAGCGAAACACGATGGACAGGCGTTATCGCGGGCAGCCTGCGCACGGTCGAAGTCGATCGCGTCTTTCGCGCCGGTCCCACGCCGCTCGCCACTGCCAGCAGCGATACCTGGTGGATTGTTGATTACAAGACCGCGCATGGGGACAGCCTCGATCCCCAAACCGCGCTGCCCGAGCTGCACCGCATCTTCGCGCCGCAGATCGAGGCTTATGCAAAAGTTTTGCGCAATCTGCACGGCGCAGATGCTCCGGTGCGCGGCGGCTTGTACTATCCGCGCATGGCGCTACTCGATTGGTGGGAGTTGTAGCCGGTCCCGGCCCGCGCCAATTCTCAGCGCGCCCGGATCACGCTTTGCAGAGCTCTTCTGCGAACACGTCGCGATGCTCGAGGATGAGTTGCTCGACATTGCGCAGCACGAACGCATACGCGAAGACGGCAGCAGCGGCAAGCGGCAGATAGATCCACGCAGCCAGCCACGGCAGCTCAAAGTAACTCGACGCAATGGCCACGGGAACCTGCATCAGCATGCTGCCGAACAGCACCGCCAGAACCAGCAGCGCACTGGTGCGATTCGTGGGCGTGCCGGCACGCGGCTGCCGCGCCTGTCCTGGAACAAAATAACGCGGCGCCTGGATCGATCGCAGCGTTCCGATGGCGAGATTCAGGGCCACCACGAAGACCGTCCACAACACCGTGGAGACTTGCGCCGAGACTGGAATGGGTGCTCGCGAAAAAACGCAAATGATGATCCATGCCATGCCCGCTTCGCCAACGATCAACGCCAGGCTCATCAGGTTCTTGGCCACCACCACGTCGCGCAAGCGAATGGGCGCGAGCAGATACAGTTGCGCGCCGCGGCCATCCGCGCCAAACACGTTATAGAGCGGACCGAGAACGCCGATGAGAGTGTAGGCAATCGCCGCGGGAAGAAAATAGCCGGCAAGAGAGGCGGATAATCCCCGGTTCATGCTGAAAATGGCCACCAGCAGCAACGGCGTCATCATTCCGATCAGTTGCGTTCCGCTGTTGCGCAAGACGATCCAGTCCTTTCGCATGCACGCGGCGACCGTGGAAGAAAAGACGGCGCCAGCGGCTGCGGGCGCAGATCGCGCAGCGGTTTCGAGCGCCGGCATTCTCACGCGCGGCGCAGCTTGTGCAGGCCCGCGCCTGTTCACGCCTTCGCTTAGATACTCGCCAAGAAACTGTTTCCTGAGCCGGATGGCAAAAACCGCGGCGAACAGGACGGTGCTCACCAGCAATGCCGCAAACTGGCCGCACGCAGCCAGAGGATGTTTCGCCAGCAAAATCGCCTGCGCCGCGAAACCCGGCGGCAGCCAGTACACGTACGGTCCCGAACTATGCATTGCGCTCAAGAACAAACTGCTCCGGGCGCCGTGTGCGCGCATCGGGGCCCGCTGCAGATTCATGAATTGGATGGCGGCAAAAGACAGCCCCATCATCATGCTGAAGATCTCGCGAAAGCGGCGGTTCGCGAGCCAGCGTTCCATCCATGCGCCGATCATGCGCGTCAGATAGATGTTCATCAGCGCGTAGACCGCCATGGCCACGAGTGCGGGCAGCGCCAGCGACGCATCCGCGATGCCGATTCCCAACGCTGCGGCCAGCAGCGCCATGCTGCCAACAATGGTGCTCGCCGTCAAGAGGCCGAGCAGCGAGCGCAGCACAAAATAGCGGCCGAAGCGCAGAGGAAAACGCACCAGCGACGCCGGGTCGAAGCTATGGATCGAGGCGGCGATGCTGAGGCCATTGATGCTCACAAACTGCCAGAGCAACGCGATGCCCAGCAACAGCCCCGCGAGGCTTTGCGGGCGGCCTTCGGAGATGGCCAGCCACGCGAGGAATCCGCTGCCCACAACCGGGCCAACCATCATAAGTGCAAGCATCGGCCAGACCACGATACGCAGCAGAATCACAAACACCAGCCCGGCAATCTGGCGTTTGTTCTTGGGCTGCCTGCGAATTGCGCCGTTCACAAAGATGCGCCAGCGCAGCCACGCCACGGCCAGCAACTGCGCGCTCGCCGCAATCGGCGGCATGGAATCTGAAAGACCCGGTGAGCCCGTCAGCTCAGCCATGAGAGCTCCTGCTCAGGCGTCACTGCGCCGGGATTGCCTTCGCGATCCGCGCCCACAATCTCGAGGAATATCTGCTCCAGGCTGCGCTTCTCCGTTTCCGGCGGCACGACGCCGGCTTCGATTTCCGCCTGGCCGGCACGTCCGGCTCCTGTGCGCAGCTCATCGAGCGCGCCCTGCGCCACCAGTTGGCCGCGATGAATGATGGCGATGTGCGTGCATAGCCGCTCCACGATCTCCAGCACGTGCGAGGTGAGGAAGATCGTTGCGCCGCGCGCAATCATGCGTTGCAGCATGGCTTTCAACGTGCCCGCGGCCACCGCATCCACGCCCTCGAAGGGCTCGTCGAGAAACAGCACCTTCGGCCCGTGAATCACGGCCGCCGCCATCGCCAGCTTCTTCTGCATGCCGTGCGAGAAATCGGTGATGAGTTTCTTCTGCTCATCGGCCAACTGCATGAACTCGAGCAACTCCCGCGTGCGATTCAGGGTGGTGACGCGGTCCAGGCCATACATGCGCCCAACAAACTGCAGGTACTCGCCGGCGGTGAGGCGGCCGAAGAGCGCCATGCCCTCCGGCACCACGCCAATTTGCCGCTTGATCTCCGCGGATCTGGCCTGCAAATCTTCGCCGAGGACGCGGATGCTGCCGGAAGTGGGCGCCAGCAGGCCGGTCAACATTTTGATGGTGGTGGATTTGCCGGCGCCGTTGGGGCCCAGGAATCCGAAGAACTGCCCGGCGTCGACGCACAGATTCACTTGATCGACGGCGGTGAAATCGCCAAAGCGGCGAGTGAGCGCGGTGGTATCGATGGCGGGCGTCGTCATGGTCGTCTGCTTGAGACCACGATACACTCCGCCCGGCGGCTTCTCAAAAAAGGTTTCCGCTACACGCCTGCATCGGCGTGTGCTCGGGCAGGTTTACGACGATGGTTCTTCGCGGCTACTTCGTCAAACAAGGAATCTCGATCTTCGATATCCTCTATACAGAGTTGCTCGATCTCATTCCTTCATCCCTCAGGAGGATTTCCGGATGGCAAAGTCAGTGAAGAAGGCAGACGCCGCTCCCAAGGCTGCCGCAAAGTCTCGCAAGCGCGCCGCGAAGAAGGTGGCGGTTCTGAAAATCGAAACTCCGGCCTCGATCTCCCGCGAATCGGTGGCCCAGCTTGCGCATCGCCTCTGGAACGAACGCGGCCGCGCGCACGGGCACCACGAAGAGGACTGGTTCCGCGCCGAAGAGTTGTTGCGCGGAAAAGCGTCTTGAGCAGCCGTCACGCCTGCAACGGCAAAGCATCGCTTCGCCGCGGGTGAAGCGGCGCTTGCTGTCGAAATTCCGCGTTACTGCAGATTCGCCATCAGGCTTTCGAGCGCCGATTTCGGCGGGCGCGTCAACGACTCGGGCAGCGTGGCCAGCGGCTCATCCACCATGTTGAGCTGATCGAGAAAAGTCGGCTTCTGCGTATCGATGTAGAAGACGCCGGTGAGGATCTCGTCCTTTTCCTGCGCCTCCATCAGCGTGCGCACCGCGTTAGCCTTGTCCGTGGGGTCGTAGTCCTCGAGCAGCTTGCGCAGGCGCAGCTGCGAGCCGTCGTGCATCTCCACGTCGTAAACCTGGCCGGAATCGTAATCCACCTCGATGTCGTCGAAGCTGGCCACGAAGCCGACTTCGTTGATCGGTTCGTCGTGGTCCTGCAGGAACTTGTAGCTCTTGGTCGATCCCTCGTGATCGTTGAACGTGACGCAGGGGCTGATCACGTCGAGCAACACGGTTCCCTTGTGCGCGATGGCCGCCTTCAACATGGAAAGCAGTTGCTTCTTGTCGCCGGAGAATGAGCGGCCCACGAAGGTTGCGCCCAACTGGATGGCAAGTGCGCAGGTGTCGATTGCCGGAAGATCGTTGATCACGCCGGTCTTCAGCCGGGAGCCGATGTCGGCCGTGGCCGAGAACTGGCCCTTGGTCAACCCGTAGACGCCATTGTCCTCGATGATATAAATCATCGGCAGGTTGCGCCGCAGCAGGTGCACAAACTGTCCCATGCCGATCGACGCGGTGTCGCCGTCGCCGGAGACACCGAGAGCCTTCACGGTGCTGTTCGCCAGGACGGCGCCGGTCGTGATGCTCGGCATGCGCCCGTGCACGCCGTTGAAGCTGAACGAGCGGCTCATGAAATACGCGGGGCTCTTCGACGAGCAACCGATGCCGCTCATCTTCATCACGCGCTCCGGCTCCACGCCCATCTCGAACATGGCGTCGACGATGCGTTCCGAGATCGCGTTGTGGCCGCAGCCGGCGCACAGCGTCGACTTGCCGCCGCGATACTCCACGATCGGCAATCCGATACGATTCACCTTCGGGCCCGCGGCCCCACTGGCAGTTGCGGTCGCCATTACAAGCCCTCCTTGGTTCGAAACTCGTCTGTAATGCTGCGCGCGTCGATGGGCAATCCGTTGTAGTGCAGAATGCTGCGCAGCTTCACCACCTGCTCGGCAGCAAGATCGAGCTTGAGCAGGCTCGCCATCTGCGCGTCGCGGTTCTGTTCCACCACGTACACGCGCTCGTGACTGGCCACAAAGTCGTGAATCCCGTGCGCGAACGGGAAGGCGCGAATGCGCATGTAGTCGGCGCTCAGGCCGTGCTCCTTCTCGATCTGGTCGAGACTCTCGCGCAGAGCGAAGTCCGTCGATCCGTAGGCCAGGAACCCGATCTTCGCTTTGCCGTTGCGGTACGCGACCGGCGCGGGAACCATTGTCCGCGCCCTCTCGAACTTCCGCGCCAGCCGCTCCATCACGGCCTGGTACTCCTCCGGCCGCTCGGTGTAGACCGCCTCGTCGTTGTGTCCCGAGCCGCGCGTAAAGTAGGCTGCCTTGGGATGCGCCGTTCCGGGAAGCGTGCGCCATCCGATGGCATCGCCGTCCACGTCGCGATAGCGCGCGAAACTGCCCAGCTTCTCGAGCTCCTCGGCCGTGAGCACCTTGCCGCGATCCAGCGGCTTCTCAGGATACGCAAACGGCTCCGACATCCAGTTGTTCATGCCCAGGTCGAGATCGGTGAGCACAAAGACCGGCGTCTGCATGCGCTCCGCCAAATCGAAGGCCGCGTAGCCAAACTCGAAGCACTCCTTCATGCTGCCGGGCAGCAGAATGGGATGCTTTGTGTCGCCGTGCGAGAGAAACGCGATCGACAGCAGATCCGACTGCTGCGTGCGCGTGGGCATGCCCGTCGAAGGCCCGGTGCGCTGCACATCGAAGATCACGCCGGGGATCTCGGCGTAGTAGCCGAGTCCGGAAAACTCAGCCATCAGCGAGATGCCCGGTCCTGAGGTCGAGGTCATCGCGCGCGCGCCGGCCCAACCCGCGCCCAGCACCATGCCGATCGCCGCCAACTCGTCCTCGGCCTGCACCACGGCAAATGTGGCCTTGCCCTCCGGCGTGACGCGGAACTTCTTCAGCAGGTCCGTCGTGGCCTCGATCAGCGAAGTCGACGGCGTGATCGGGTACCACGCCACCACCGTTACGCCGGCGAAGACCGCGCCCATGCCGCAGGCCGCGTTGCCATCGATGATGATCTGGCCCTCGGTCCGGTTCATCGCCTCGATGAAGTGCGGGTCCTGCTTGGTGAAGTTGCTCCGGGCGTACTCGTAGCCGGTCTCCACGGCGCCGAAGTTCAGGTCGAAGACCTTCTGCTTTTTGGCAAACTGCCTGCGCACGCACTTTTCCACCACGCCCAGGTCGATGCCCAGCAGTTGCGCTGTCACGCCCACGTACACCATGTTCTTGACCAGCTTGCGCAGCTTGGCCTCGGGACACAGGGCCGCGGTCAGCTTGTCGAACGGCACCGGGTAGAAAACCACGTCGTCGCGATACTGCTTCAGGTCAAGATACTCTTCGTAGATCGCCACGCCGCCCGTGGGCAGCGCCAGTACGTCCTCGCGCGCCGTGCCGGGATTCAATGCCACCAGCACTTCGGAATCGTGCTTGCGCGCCACGTAGCCGTCTTTGCTGGCGCGGATGATAAACCACGTCGGCAATCCCGCGATGTTCGACGGGAACAGGTTCTTGCCGCTCACCGGAACGCCCATCGCGAAGATGCTCTTGAGCAGCACGCTGTTGGCGGACTGCGACCCCGATCCGTTCACCGTAGCTACATTGATGCTGAAGTCGTTCGCGATGCGCGGACGTGCAATGCTTGCGCCCTGCTCTTGACCCAGGGCCAGGTCTCCAGTCGCCATGTGGCGGGCTTCCCTTCGAAATGTAATGCTGAGCGATTGCGAGCGCCTCACCCAGTGCCCAATCACTGCAGTGAGGAAGCCGGACCATTTCGCTCCAATTTGTGATTATAGTCACTTCCGCGCGCCGTGTCTTCAACTGCGCCCTGTTGCCAACGCCGGAGATTCCCGTGCAGGCCGGAGCAGGCCGTTTTGGCATTTGCGAAAGGCAACTTGCGTGTCTTAAGGACCCTATGGGCGGGAAGCGGGGTCAAGGTCAAGGCATGCGAGTGTTGCCGCTTGATGCGCGCACCTGCCCACCCGGATAGCGTGCTAATGGCTCCCAAGGTTCTTGAGTTCCCGCACGGCGGTCAGATATTCCGAGTATGAGTGCGGGCAGTTCGACTGCGCCTTCTCGAGATATGCGGCCGCCTCCTGGGCTTGGCCATGATTCAGCTTCCACTCGCCGAGGTAGAATCCAACCTCGCAGAGCCGGTCCGGCTGCGCGGTAATATCGCCGACCGCGGCCAACACCTGGTCGGCAGTGAGCTGCCCGGCGTAGAAGCGCAGCAACGGCATCGGCCACTCCTGGCTCAGCCCCTGCGATTCCTCCTCCAACCGCTTGGCCCAGCCGGACTGCGGCTGGCGCATTCCCGCTAATGCCTGCCACAGCACCGCGTAAGCATCCTTGGAGTTCAACTCATGAACACGGGCAAAATCCGCCGCCGCCGCCGCCCAATCCCGTTCGGCGAAGTGCAGAACTCCTCGGTTGTTGTAGGCCTTGGCGTAGTTGGGGTTGAGCCGGATGGCCTGGTCGTATTCGGCGATGGCACGGCCGTAGTCGCCCTTATCCGTCCAGACGTTGCCGCGGTCGTTGTAGGTCATGGCATTGTTGGGATCGAGCTGGATGGACTGGTCGTAGTCGGCCATGGCACGGTCGTCTTCGCCTTTGTGGCGCCACTCAACGCCGCGGTTCATATACGTTGCAGCCAGGTTGGCCTGGCTCAGTTGGCCGGACGCAATGGCGCGCGTGCAGGCTTCGATCGCCGGGTCGCCCGACTGATTCTGGCACTTCTGTGCATCGTCATTCCAACCGTTTTGGCCGAGCGCCGGCGCGGCTAGCAACGAAACAAGGCACACGATCCACGCGACCTTCATAAGGATCTCCCTTTGCTTTCCCTAGTACGGCGGAATTATACTCTTGGTTGACGCGATTCTGGGACCCGGAGGTTGCCGCCGGCACGCATCCACTCTACAGGCAATGGTCTACCGGCAATGGCTCAGGATGCCGCCGGCGAGGGCGCCGAGGGGAAGCACCTTACTGACGCCATTGAGCCGGATCGCTTCCTTGGGCATGCCAAAGACCACGCAAGTGGCTTCATCCTGGGCCATGGTAAAAGCGCCGGCCTGCAGCATTTCCAGCATGCCGCGCGCGCCGTCGTCGCCCATGCCGGTCATGATGACGCCCACGGCGTTGGGACCGGCGTAGCGGGCAGCGGAACGGAAGAGCACATCGACCGAGGGACGGTGCCGGCAGACCAGCGGACCGTCTTTCACTTCCACATAGTAGCGGGCGCCGCTGCGCTTGAGCAGCAGGTGGTGGTTGCCGGGCGCGATGAGCGCGCGTCCGCGGATCACAGTGTCGTTGGTCTCGGCCTCCTTGACGGTGATGGCGCAAAGGCCGTCGAGACGATTGGCAAAGGCGCGCGTGAACAGCTCCGGCATGTGCTGCACGATGACAATTCCCGGCGCATCGGGCGGCAAGGCCTCGAGAAAAGTCTTGAGCGCCTCGGTTCCCCCCGTAGACGCGCCCACCACCACGACCTTCTCCGTGGTTTCGGCCATGGCGTGAGTGGCCTGCGAGAGAATGCAATCGGCGCTGAGCTTGGGCTCGACCGTGTGCATGGGCCCGAGCACGTGCAAACGAGCCCCGGCCGCGCCCTTGACCGCCTGGCAGAGAACAATGCGGGATTCTTCAAGAAACTGCTTCGTGCCCAGCCTGGGCTTGGTGATAATGTCGACGGCGCCGTACTCCATCGCCCGCAGAGCGCTGGTTGCGCCCTCTTCGGCGAGGCTGGAACAGATCACGACCGGAATGGGATGCTGGCTCATGATCTTCTTGAGGAAGGTGAGCCCATCCATGCGCGGCATTTCGATATCGAGAGTGATGACGTCGGGAATCTGCTCGGCGATGCGCTCGGCGGCCACAAAGGGATCGCCGGCCGTGGCAATCACCTCGATCTCCGGGTCGGACTCGAGCACCTCGCGCAGCGTCTGACGAACCACGGCGGAGTCGTCCACGATCAGAACGCGTATCTTCGGCGTGCTCATGGGCCGGGCCTCGTTGCTCTCTCTTCTTTCTTCGGCGGTTTCCGCGCATCCGCCAGTCCGGGGCGCGAAATAGGGGATTCAGGAGTGCCGTTGCAGCAGCACTTCCCCGGTTTGGGTATTGAAGTAAATGTTGACGCCGCGCTTGCCGCCCAGCGAGGAAGCGGAGATATAAAGGCCTTCCTCCTCGAGCACCTTCATCGCTATCTCGCAATTCAGCCTGCCTACCGTGGGCCGCGCCGTATCGCTGACCGCCACCAGCACGTCGCCGCCGCCGAAGATCTTCACTTCGACCTCCTCGCGCTGCGCGCCCATCGCGTCAAACTGCCGGGCCAGATCGCGAATGGCATAGTCCACGTAGCGGCGTCCGGCGGAACGAGTCAACGTCAAAGCCTGCTTGACCGGAAAGCGCGGCAGCATGGGATGGCAGAGCGCGCCCAGGCCCAGCCGCGGAACCCGAAAGGCAATCCCCACACAGGAGCCAAG
>Ga0326727_10026879_pt1 | contig 10624 bp, 12 predicted proteins | sample MB2enrmetagenome_FD_207643 | JGI IMG/M metagenome (GOLD analysis project Ga0326727, IMG submission 207643) | Lab enriched peat soil microbial communities from McLean, Ithaca, NY, United States - MB29MY | ecosystem: Environmental > Terrestrial > Soil > Wetlands > Peat | place: USA: New York... | reverse complement strand
AGTCATATTCTAAAACAATATATGGCCGGTTTCAATCAATATAACGCATTTGCTCTGGAATGCGGCCCTCTTCCAGAGCGGGTGCACTTAACACTATCTCCTTTTTCTTAAGGAATCTTCAGGCTTTGCTACAGATCGACGGGTCTCTTCGCGTAAGACTCGTAATCGGGCGGCACGGGCTTATATGTCTCGTCCATCAGGGGGGACGACATGATAAAATCGGCGGTCGCCCGGTTGCAGCCTATCGGGACGTTGTAGAGGACGGCAATCCTCAGCAGGGCCTTAACGTCCACGTCGTGCGGCTGAGGCTGCATCGGGTCCCAAAGGAATATGACGGCGTCGATCCTGCCTTCGACGATCATGGCGCCCAATTGCTGGTCGCCGCCGAGCGGCCCGGACTTTAACCGCTCCAGGCGATATTCGAATTGCTCTTTTTCCAATTTTCTCTGGATCACTTCCTCGATCAGCTTACCCGTCGTCCCCGTACAGATGAGCCTGTGCCTTACCAGGGACCTGTAGTTATATTCAAACCATTCGATCAGGTCCTTCTTCCGGTTGTCATGCGCCACGAGGGCTATAGTCTTGACCTTCTCCATAATCACTCCTGTCCGGCCGTATATTTCGGCACACCCTTATACTATATGCATCCAAAGTTAAAAAAAGAAAAGGAAACGACTAAGAACCCGTAAATTCCCGCCGGTATCCATCCTCCATTAAGACAGGGCAAGCGCATTTGAACTCTCGGTGCCGCTAATAGATGGGAGACACGCTCCCTTCACACGCTAGGCTACGCTCCCGATCAGCGTAAGGCTGCGCTTCGCTTGCTGCGAGACGTAGAGAAAGAGAGGGTACGAGCGCTCGCAGCACCGCCTTTTTTCAAAAGGCGGACGCTCAGGCTGCCCTGTATTAGCGGGGTGCCCGTGATATGCCACTCAGCCTGCGGGAACGGGACTAGTTCCACGGGCCGCAATGCGTGTTCAGAGACGTGTCTCCCTTCCTATGGGGTGGGGGTTGGGAATGCGCTTGCCCTATCCATTAAAACTGTTGACCTTCCGGCAATATTAAATGTAATGTACAAACGGAGGGAGACGAACAAAAAACCGTGCGGGGTGGATCATGAAGAAGGCGGCGCTGTGGGCCGGAATAGCTGTCGTCCTGATTGCCGGGTTTTTTTGCGGCATCTGTAGCGCGCAGGAAAAGCCTTTTCCGACGAGGCAGATCACCTACACGATCTGCTTCGATCCCGGAGGGCAGTCGGACAGGGTAGCGCGGATGCAGCAGCCCCACCTGAGCAGGCTCTTCAAACAAAAGGTGATGATCGACTATAAGGTGGGCGGCGGAGGCGCCCTCGGCTGGAAAGAGCTCGCAAGGTCGAAGCCCGACGGCTACACCGTGGCCGGGTTCAATGTGCCGCACATTATCCTGCAGCCGATGCAGCAGGAGGTCGGCTACAAGACCGAGCAGATAGTGCCCATCGTTATTTTCCAGAGGACGCCCCTCGCGCTGACGGTCCTCAAGACGAGCAACATAAAGTCGCTCCAGGAGCTCATCGACCAGGCAAAGAAGAGCCCCGGAAAGATGACGGTAGGCGGCTCCGGCACCTTTTCCGGCTACCACATGGCGACCCTGCGCTTCGAGAAGATGACCGGGACAAAAGTGACCTACGTGCCCTTTACCGGCACTGCGCCCCAGATGACGGCCTTCCTCGGCGGCCATATCGACGCCATCTTCGGCACTTCCGACGACCTGACGCGCTACAAGGACAAGGTGCGGGTCTTCGCCTTTGCGACGGACAAGCGGTTCCCGGAGTTCCCGGAGGTGCCCACCTTCAGAGAGCTGAAGTACGATTTCATCGAGGTGGTCGACCGTGGGGTTGCCTGCCCGCCGAAGACGCCGGCGTATATCATGAAAAGGCTCGAAGCCGTCTACCTGGAGGCATCAAGGCTTCCGGAGATAGAGTCGCAGATGAAAAGGGACGGGTTCATCCCCATCGCGATGGGCGTCGAGGAATCCAGGGCGTACATCGCCAGGATGATGCAGGTCTATAAGGAGCTTGTGGCCGGCTTAAAGAAGTGACGGGTCGCCCATGAAAACGCAGCGCTCGGCGGATATAGAAAGCGGCATATTCCTGGCGGTGCTGGGAATCGTCATCCTGGCCGCCTCGGCCCGGATCACGGGCGGGCTGGAGGAGCGCCTGCCGCCCAGGACGCTCCCTTATACGATGGGCTTCTTCGTCCTCTTCGGCGGGGTCCTCCTGGCGATCAAGGGCTGGCGGTACAAGGGCGAGAACCCGCCGATCAACTGGCCGGACAGGAAGGGGATGAGGCATGTTCTCGTAACCCTTATCAGTCTCACCGTCTACCTGGCCCTGATAGAACCCGTCGGCATGCCCATAGCCACTACGCTTTACATAGCCTTTTCGGTCTGGTATCTGCAGAAGGGGCGTTACAGGATCCTTTGCGCGGCCGCGACAGGCATATTGTCCGGGGCCGTTGTCTTCTACCTGTTCATGCAGTTCCTGGAGCTTTCGTTTCCAGCAGGCATCTTGCAACCATAGGAGGACGCCTTGCTTTTTTCCTGGGATTACCTGCTGCACGGATTCGTGACGGCCTGCACCTGGCAGAACCTGCTCTGGGCCACCGTCGGCTGCCTTATAGGAACCCTCATCGGGGTCCTGCCGGGGATCGGCCCTTCCTCCGGCATAGCCATCCTGCTGCCCCTGACGACGATCCTTCCGCCCACGTCGGCCATCATCATGATGGCTGCAATCTACTACGGGGCGATGTATGGAGGCTCCACAACGGCCATTGTCGTCAACATACCCGGGGAGGCGTCTTCCGTCCCGACCGCCCTCGACGGCTACGCAATGGCGAGACAGGGGCGCGCCGGCCCCGCGCTGGCCATCGCCGCGATATCTTCTTTCGTCGCGGGGACCCTAAGCCTCGTGGGGCTCACCTTTTTTGCGCCGGTCCTTGCGAACTTTGCCCTCGCTTTCGGCCCGCCGGAGTATTTCGCCCTGATGTTCATGGGCCTGAGCCTCATTATCAGCCTTTCCGGTCGGGCGCTCCTCAAGGGGGTCATCTCCATGGCCCTGGGGCTTACGGCTTCCCTGATCGGGCAGAACCCCCTTACAGGGGCTGCCCGCCTCACCTTCGGCTCCATCGACATGATGGCGGGGATCAACTTCATCAGCGTCATTATCGGCCTTTTCGCCATTAGCGAGATCATGATAAACGTCGAGCATTCGATAGACCTCATGTACGATACAAAGACCCTCGACTGGATGCCCAAGTGGAGGGACATAAAGCGGTGCATAGGCGCGATGCTCCGCTCGACGGGCATCGGCTTCTTCCTCGGCCTCCTGCCGGGCTGCGCCCCGGCGGTGACTACCTTCGTGGCGTATGACGTAGAAAAGCGCGTGTCGAAACACCCGGAAGAGTTCGGAAAGGGCGCCATCGAAGGCGTCGCCGCCCCGGAGGGCGCCAACAACGCAACGACGAGCGGCGGCTTCGTCCCGCTCTTCGCCTTCGGCCTTCCCACCGGTCCGGCCTTAGCCGTCCTGCTGGGCGGCCTCATGATGTACGGTCTTCAGCCCGGCCCCATGCTTTTCAAGCAGAACCCCCAGTTCGTATGGGCCGTGATCGCGAGCATGTACATAGGCAACATCATCCTCCTCGTGCTCAACCTCCCCCTCGTCGGCATGTGGGCGCGCATCGCCCTCATCCCCTTCCCCGTGCTCGGGCCCCTCATCATCCTCTTTTCGGTGATCGGCGCGTACAGCATCCGGTTCATGCTCTTCGATGTCTGGGTGGCCCTCATCTTCGGCGTCATCGGATACGCGATGCGCAAATTGGGGTTCCCCATCGCGCCGATGGTCCTCGCCACGGTCCTCGCCTCGATGCTGGAGACCTCGCTGCAGCAATCGCTCCTTATCTCCCAGGGCTCCCCGCTGATCTTCTTCACCCATCCCATCGCCGTCATCTTCATGGGCCTCGCTTTTCTTTCGATCATCAGGGGCATATGGGTGCAGATAAAGACGCGCGCGCCCGAGGTAGCGGTGGAGGACGAAGAAGGGTAATTCTGCGGGGAAGCGGGGCGTTTTTTGTCCGGCCGATGTGAGTGCTCGCGGCCTTAAACGGAAGGGTCTTCTTGTTCAGACGTCCGGGCAGTGCTCCAGGCGCAGGCCTTTCTCCTCTTGCCTTTCGACAGGCACTCCGAAAACAGTGCGGGCTTTCTGCAAGGCGTCTTCCTCGACATCGTTGTACCACAGCCTGAATTTCTCCGCCAGCATCCTGCCGTAATCGGTCAGCCGGTAGCCCTTTCTATAGCTACCCGTTTTCTCGATCAGCTTGCAGCCCAGCACGGCTTCCGTCTTCTTGATCTTCCCCCATGCGGCCCGATACGACATACCAAGATCGTCCGCGGCCTTCAGCAGGGAGCCGTGGTATTCGACGCGCTCCAGCAGCTCGGCGCGCCCCGGTCCGAAAAACATCCCTTCTTTCGTCTCCAGCCAGAGGTGAAGGTGCATAATGCAGCCTTGTTTCGTCAGCATCGGTACAACCTCCTCCGAAAGGTCGCGTCAAGGACATCATGATATCGGCGCAGGGCAAAGTCAATAAAAAAAGGCCGGCGGGTTGCCGGGGCCGGCTGACGTAACGGACGGCTGCCGTCATTGGGGAGGGGGGATCAGGTGGGTCCTTGGAAGGCCCCTTTCTTTCGGGGGCCTCTTCTCCGACTCCGACGCGCCCGTCTTGCACGACCCCGTCGAGCCTTCGAGGCATTTCTTCCCGTCCGTCCATGTGGCGCCGCTCAGGTTGGCCCCCGACAAATCGGCCGCAGCCAGGTTCGCCCCAGACAGGTCAGCCCCCTGAAGCCTCGCGCCGATCAGCCGGCCGCCTGAAAGATTGGCTTTCGGCAGCCTGGCGTGCCACAGGTTCGTGTAGGAGAGGTCTGCCCTGGAAAGGTCCGCGCCGGACAGGTCCGCTCCCGAGAGGTCGCCGCTGGATAAATCGGCACCCGCCATCTTTGCGCCGGCGATCTTGGCGTTGGCGAGCCGCACGTCGTTCATCACGCTGCCCGCCATATCGGCGCCCGTGAGGTCGCATTCTTCGCACCTGTTGGTGTTCTTGACCTTCTCCAGGTCGGCGGGGTTGAACCCGTAGCACAGGCCTGTCAAAAGCCATAAGATGAAAAGCACCCCTCCGGCCCGCGCCGTCGTCCTTTCTATCGATCCCAAGGTGAAGGGCGGAATGAAGGACATCGCTCCCTGCCGCTTTCGCTGCCTCTTACCCGTCCCGGGCGTGCCTGCGCCGCCGGAACTTTTCTCTGAGTATATCCAGCTTCTTTTGCTGGTCCTCGTTAAGCTGGCTCCGTATCTCGGCAAAGCTCTCATCTACGATCCGCTCCGCCTCCGGCCGCGTCTTCAAATAATGCTCATGGAGTTTTTCTTCCGTCCGATCGACGATCTGCCTGATTGCCCCTTTCTGTTTCTCCGAGAGGTCCAGCCTTTTCGAAAAGACCCGCATGAGCCGCTCGGCCCTTGCCTTGCGGTCGGGGAAAGGGTGATAAGTGCGCTTCAGGTAAAACTGGGCGCCCATCGACCCGATAAGGATGCCCAGGAAGAGCACCAGGGCCACACCTGCTACAGGCTTCCATCTCCTCATTGCGTCCCCCTATACACCGAATACCTGCGTAAGAGCGGCCTCTTCCGTGCCGGTCACGAAAGACTGGAGCGGGTCGGCCTGGGCGGGGGCAAGGGTGAGCAGAATGGCGATCAGCACGACCGCGAGGAGGCAGGACACAGGGGCAAGCTGCCATACCAGGTCTCCGAACACCGGCAGGAACCGCTCGGCGCGGCCGGGCGCATCCGCTTCCCGTATGCGCGCCATAACCCTCTCGCGCCATTGTCCGCCGGCTTGCGAGTCCTCCCTCGCCCGATAGGCCTGCTGCAGTATCGCATCCAGTTCCTTTTGGTCGGGATCGAAAATATTCATCGATCGCTCCTTTTTCCGTTTTGTTTAGTGAGCAGCCCCCTGAGCTTCATTCGGGAGCGAAAGAGCCGCACCTTGACGTTCGCCGAGGTCCAGCCGAGAAGCGCAGCCGCCTCCTTTATCGAGCGGCCCTCCAGGTATACGAGCTCCAGCGCCATCCTGTCCCCGGGCGAGAGCTTTGCCAGAGCGTAATCGAGTATCTCCCCGGCCTCCTTCTGAAGGCCCTTCTCCCGATACGACTCACTAGATGCGCCCGAAAGTGCCTCCTCAAGCCATGCCTGGTGCCGCTCCGTAAAGGCGCTCACAGGAAGCTCGGCGCATCTGTAACGCTCCCTCCAGAAATCGTAACACGCCCTCACCGATATTACGGAGAGCCAGACCGGGAAGCTGCCGTTCTTGAAGGTCGGCAGCGACCGGTAGGCCCGGAAGAAGGCGTCCTGCACGGTGTCGTCGAGATAGTCGACGGGCACGTGTTTTCTTACGACTCCGACCACGAGGTCTCCGTACCTTTCGACCAGAAAGCGAAAAGCATTGACATCGCCGTCCAGCACGCGGCGGACGACCTCAGCGTCTTCCTGGCGGGTAGCATTTTCCATAGACTCCGTAATTATAACCTAACCCGAAGGAATCTTTAACATATAGTCGCCCGCGCCTGCCGGAAGGTTACACGGGATCGCAGGACGCCCATCTCTGATTCCGCCAGAGGCGCGAGTCCAGCCGCAAGGAGCATTGGTTTAGCTTTTAGTTTTCGCAGGGCAGATCCTCGCCTGTCCATGGCACGCAAGTTGCTTGGATAACCGCAATATCATCGCACCAGGAGGTCCGGCTATGGGAAAGAAAGGCATCGTTATTATGATCGTGGCGCTCATCGGCATCTCCCTTCTCCTTCCGGCGAAGAGCCACGCGTGGCGCGGCTGGTACGGACGGGGCTGGTACGGGCCCGGGTTCTTTGCGGGCGGCCTCGTTGTCGGCGCGGCCTTGGCGCGCCCCTGGTACGTCCCTCCGCCTGTCTATGTCTACCCGCAGCCGGCCGTCGTCTATCCGGCCCCGCCCCCTGTCTATGCGGCCCCCGGCCCGGCATACGTCTATCAGGCTCCGCCTGCCCCGCCCCCTGCAATGGCCCCGGCGCCTGCTCCGGAAAGCAGGGGTCAGTGGGTCGATGTGCCCGGTCAGGCCGTGAACGGCCGGTGGGTGCCCGAGCATAAGGCGTGGGTGCCCGACGGGGAGTAAAACGGCCTAAGGCACGGTGGGGGGCGACCAATCTTGTCGAAACACGCCGCTCTTCCTCGACCCTTTTGTCGATGATCAGGGCCGCAGGCATCGGCGCTCCGCAAGACGAGGGCCGGACGACCGGACATATAGAGCTTGTTGCCCCTTGATAGGATAGTGTTGTGAAGGGGGGGAGACGAGGCCCTGCCGAATGCAACGGCCGGCAGGGTCTCGCCAGGAGGGAAACATCGAGGATGCTCTTATCGTTCTGGCTCCTTCGCCTGGACGCGAGGGAGATGGGATTCCCGGCCTTTATCGTATTTATCGGAATCATGCTGTCAAAACTTAAGGCCACCCGTCCCCCGCATCCTGCTGACGCCCATTTCCCATAGGTTCCGGGATGAAAAGCACCCCTTAATGTGGTAATGTGTTGCGGATGGACAGGATTACCCCTACCAGGTCCCAGGCGCTTGAGCTGCTGCACGAGTACAACTCGAACACAAGCCTTATCAGGCACGCCCTTGCAGTGGAGGCGGTCATGCTCCACTTTGCCGACCTTCTCGGGGAGGCGGACAGGGAGAAGTGGGGCGTCATCGGCCTTGTCCACGACCTCGACTACGAAATGTACCCGGAAAGCCATTGCAGGAAGGTGCGGGAGATCCTCACGGAAAGGGCCTGGCCGGAGGATTACATACGGGGCGTTGAAAGCCACGGCTGGGGGCGCTGCTCGGATGTCGAGCCGGTGGAAAGGATGGAAAAGGTCCTTTACACTATCGACGAGCTGACTGGATTGATATCTGCCGTCGCCATCCTCCGGCCGGGCAAAAGCGTACTCGACCTTCCCGTAAAATCCGTCAAAAAGAAGTGGAAGGACAAGGCCTTCGCAGCCGGGGTCAGCAGGGAGATTATCGAGCAAGGAGCAAAGTCCCTGGGTATGGACCTCGACGTAGTGATTGCTGAGACAATAATAGGCATGCAGGCCGTCGCGGAAGAGATCGGGCTCAAAGGCGACTTATAGTGCATTCTGCAGAACTCATTCCCCCTTTACCAGGCCGGCAGAGATGCCGCTTGCCCTTCGCAAACCGCCTTTTCGAATAAATACCCTGCTGCAAGCAGCAGGGTATTTATTGAGGGGGGTGCCACCCGCGAATGAAGAGTTGGGAGCACGCTGGTACCCGGCTAAAACAGGCAGTCGCGTGGAGGGGGCGCCGGCGGGGTACCCACGCAATGGGTCGCGCGTGGCGGCACGCCGCGTGGGTCGCCAATGGCTGGCTGTAGTAAGGTGTGCCAAGGCTCCGAGGATGATAGTCGGTGCAAAAAGCGCGGGGAGACGAAAGAGCTGGTAAAGGTTTTTACGATGGGAGTGGGATAAAAGGATGCAATGATATTATCCCTGTAGCAAGCTACAGGGAATCAACAAGTTGACTTAAGCACCTTATAATTGTTACGATTTGCACGGAGGAACGTTATGCGCATTGCGGTAGTCGGTGTCGGTTACGTAGGTCTCGTAAGCGGTGCGTGTTTTGCGGAGACGGGGAACACCGTAGTGTGCATGGACGTCGATCAGGCAAAGGTGGAGCGCCTGCAAAGGGGCGAGATACCCATATACGAGCCCCACCTGGAAGAGATCGTCAAGAATAACCTGGGAGAGGGCAGGCTCCGGTTCACCGCAAGCATCGAGGAGGCAGTCGTCCACGGCCTTATCATATTTATAGCGGTGAACACGCCCCAGGACGAAGACGGGTCGGCCGACCTGCGTTACGTGCTCGGCGTGGCGGGCGACATCGGCAGGTGCATCGAGAAATACCGCGTAGTCGTTGTAAAGTCCACAGTGCCGGTGGGCACCTGCGAGAAGGTAAGGGACGTGATCGCCTCCGAGATCGCAAAGCGCGGGGTCGATGTGCCTTTCGACATCGCCTCAAACCCCGAATTCCTGAAGGAAGGCGTCGCCGTGGACGACTGCATGAAACCTGAAAGAATCGTGATCGGCTCGCCGAACAGCAGGGTGGAGGAGATCCTCTCGGAGCTTTACGCTCCCTACGTGAGGACCGGCGCCCCCCTGCTCACGATGGATTTGCGGTCCTCCGAGATGACGAAGTATACGGCCAATGCGATGCTCGCCACCCGCATCTCCTTCATGAACGAGATCGCGAACATCTGCGAGCGGGTGGGTGCGGACGTCATGAAGGTCATGAGGGGCATCGGCAGCGATTCGCGGATAGGGCCGAGGTTTCTCTTCCCCGGCGTCGGCTTCGGCGGCTCCTGCTTCCCGAAAGATATAAGGGCGCTGATAAAGACATCCGGCGAGTTCGACTACGACTTCTCGATACTGAAGAAGGTGATGGAGGTAAACGAGGCCCAGCGCTCCCGCTTCCTCCAGAGGATCAAGGCGTTCTACGGGGGGGACGTAAAAGGGAAGAGGCTCGCAGTCTGGGGGCTTGCCTTCAAGCCGAACACGGACGACATGCGTGAGGCGCCGGCCATCCATATTATCAACGGTCTTACGGAAAGCGGGGCAGAGGTGCGCGCGTACGACCCCAAGGCGATAGAATCCGCCTCCCGCATATTCGACAACGGCGCCCTTTCATTCGGCAAGAACCAGTACGACGTGCTGGAAGGGGCCGACGCCCTGGTCCTCTTGACGGAATGGCTCTCTTTCAGGGAGCCGGACTTCGAGCGGATGAAATCCCTCATGAAGGCCCCGGTGATATTCGACGGCCGAAACCAGTACAATCCCAGGATCCTGGCCCGGCTCGGCTTTACGTATGTATGCATAGGCAGGCCCGATATGATCGGGTCCGGCGCGGAATAGGGGGGCGGGAGCCTGTACGCCTATCGCACGTACCTGAAACAAAAGCGCATCCTCGTGACGGGCGGCGCCGGCTTCATCGGCTCGCACCTCTGTGAGCGCCTCATCAACGACGGGCACGAGGTCGTCTGTCTCGACAACTTCTTTACGGGAAGGAGGGCAAACATCGCCCACCTTCTCGACCGCAAGTACTTCGAGCTGATAAGGCACGACGTAACGCAGCCTATACTTCTGGAAGTCGATTGGATCTTCAACCTGGCGTGTCCCGCAAGCCCCATCCATTACCAGTACAACCCCGTCAAAACGATAAAGGTCAACGTCTTAGGCGCCCTCAACATGCTCGGCATGGCGAAGAGGATAAGGGCGAGGATCATGCAGGCGTCCACGAGCGAGGTCTACGGCGACCCGGAAGTCCATCCCCAGAAGGAAGAATATTGGGGGAACGTCAACCCCGTCGGGAAAAGGAGCTGCTACGACGAAGGCAAACGGGTAGCGGAGACCTTCTTTTTCGATTACCTGCGCCAGAACAGCGTGGACGTCAAGGTGGTGCGCATATTCAATACTTATGGGCCGAGGATGCGGCCCGACGACGGCCGCGTCATAAGCAACTTTATCG
>Ga0326727_10026878_pt1 | contig 10624 bp, 8 predicted proteins | sample MB2enrmetagenome_FD_207643 | JGI IMG/M metagenome (GOLD analysis project Ga0326727, IMG submission 207643) | Lab enriched peat soil microbial communities from McLean, Ithaca, NY, United States - MB29MY | ecosystem: Environmental > Terrestrial > Soil > Wetlands > Peat | place: USA: New York... | reverse complement strand
AAAGAAGGTGTCGCAGGACCAGGGAATGGCGTGCTCGATGTCCACATTGCCATGGTGCCGGTCGCAGGCGTAGAAGTGGCCGTAGAAGCTGGCGCCGCCGTTGCAGACGACGTGCATATCTTGAGCCACTCCCTCCTGGAGCCCGGCCACCGACATGAGAATCTTGAAGGTCGAGCCCGGCGCCAGTTGCGCCTGGATGGCCTTGTTCATCAGCGGGTGGGCGGGATCGGTGATGAGTTTGTTCCAGTCGGTGCGGTTGATGTGCACGGCGAAGTCGTTGGGGTCGTAAGTGGGATGCGAGACCATGGCCAGAATCTCTCCGTTGCGCGGGTCCATGGCCACCACCGCGCCACCGCGGTCGCCCAGGGCAAGCTCAGCGGCCCGCTGCACGTCGATGTCGACGGTCAGCTTCAGATCCTGGCCGGGGATGGCGTGCTGGGTTCCCAGGTAGCCCACCTCGCGGCCGTGGCTGTCCACGATCACATCCCGAGATCCGTCCTGGCCCCTCAGCAGCTCGTCGTAGGTCTCTTCGATGCCCGCCTTGCCCACCACGTCGCCGGGTTCGTAATAGGCGTAGCGGGGATTGTTCAGGTCTTCCTCGCTCACCTCGCCGACGTAGCCGATCAGGTGGGCGGCAAAGCCATCGCGCGGATAAAGCCGCCGCTCTTCGTCGATGGTCTCCAGCTCGGGCAGCTCGTTGCGGTGCGCCTCGATGAAGGCCTGCTCGTCGGCCGTGATGTCCTGCTTGATGGGGATGGGTTGGTAGCCGGGAGCGGCCCGGTAGTGGCGCAGGGTGGCGCGCAACTGCTCCAAATCGAGATTCAAGCCTTGGGCAATCAGCGGCAGATCGGCGTCCACGTTGTGGTTCTGCTCGCGAACCAGGAAGCAGGAGACGGAGGGGTAGTTGTCCACCAGCAGGTGGCCGTCGCGGTCAAAGAACTTGCCGCGCGCGGCCAGTATGGGCTCCTTGCGAATGCGGTTCTGTTCGGCGAGCTGGCGAAAGTTCTCAGCGCCCAGCACTTGCAGCCGCCACAGTCCGGCCACCAGAGCCAGCATCATGAACAAAATGCCGTACTGCACTATCGCCAGTTTGAAGCTGGAGAGTTTTTCGCCGCGCGTGTCGCCGTTGAAATACATTCTGCCTTTACCTTTAGAATACAGCTGCTTTCCATAAGAAATCGAAGGGAACGGGCTTCAACCCACCGGTTCGGCGCTGCCCCCTGCTCCCTATTCCCTGATCCCTATTCCCTCAATCCCTGACCTCCAGGCGGTCCAGGAAGGGGAACAGCACCATGGCAATCAGCAGGTTGGCCACTGCTTTTATCAGCTCCATTACCCAGTTCCACTGCTGATCGAGCCCCAGCAGAACGCGGTAAACGAAGACGTAAACCGCGCTCGACAACAGCGAAAACAGAAAGGTCAGCAGCAGGCGGATGGTGTGGTTTTCGACGTCGATGCGCACTCCTACCGACCCGGCCAAGAAGCCGGCAATAGTCTTGGCAACGCCATTGACGCCGATGGCGTGGTGGGTGAGTGCATCCTCGAAGAGGCCCATCGCCGCGCCCATCAGTGTTCCCTGAACCGGATCGCGCCGGGCCAGGGCAAAATAGACGATCACCACCAGCGGCAGGTCAAACCAGGCGTGACCTGCCAGCAGGCGCGGCAGCCAGGCCTGGAGCACCAGGGCCACCAGTACCGTCAGCGCATAGACCAGCACCGGAAAGCGGTGAATCCCCAGATCGCGGCGGTAGTTGGCGCCCAGTACGGTCATGGCTGCGGATTCCTCTCTGTATGAGCTGGCTGGGGATGGGGCTTCGATGCTGGCTTCGAAGCGGGCTTGGCGGCGGATTTGCTTCCCTGGCCAACAGCGGCGAAGTTCTCCGCTTTTGCCGGCGGCTGAGGCGCAGCTCCCGGTGAAAAACGGTCAAAATGCTTGGGTTGCAGCAGCTTGGGAACGGGCGGCTGGGCCGGTGTGGCCGGAGCTTGCCCAGGCTGGGCCGCTTTGCCGGGCGCCGGTGTTGCGGCTGGATTCGGCGCCGGCGCATTGGGATTGGTCAACCCCGGCAGCCGCTCCGCCATAATCGCGGAGGCCTTCTGCTGCTCCTGTTGCTGCTCCTTGAGTTGCTGATCCCTGATTTGCTGATTCTTGATGGCCTCCGCCTCCGCCCCCTTCAGCGCCACGCTAGTGGCTAGATCCTGCTGCTGGCTGGGCGGGAAGCCCAGCTCGATCGAGGTAATGACCAGCACCTCGTCCAAGCGGTCTAAATGGGCCGCCGGCTTCACAATCACATCGATGAACGAGTCCCGGTCAGGGTCGGGAACCACACCCTCCACCACGCCCACTGGAAGCCCGCGCGGAAAGATCATATCGCCGCCCGCGGTCAGCACCTTCTCTCCGGGCTGGATGCGCGGGTCGGACAGCAGGCCCTCCACTTGCAGCCTACCCTGGGCGCTGCCGCGCAGAATGCCACGGGTGCGCGTCGTCTCCAGGATCACGCCCGCGCCGCTGGTCTGGTCGTTGACGACCAGCACCTGCGCGGTGTGGGGAAAGACCTCGCGCACCTTGCCGACGATACCGTCCGGAGTAACCACCGCCATGTCCCGCGCCAGTCCATCGGCCGAACCCTTGTCGATATAAAAGACCCGCGAGGCATCGCTGCCGCTGGAGCCGATGTCCTGCGCCGCCAGCGTCTTATAAACGTATTTCTGCTGGAAGCCCATCAGAGCCTGCAGCCGTTGGCCTTCCTTGGCGTCTTCCAGTAGTTCAGCCTGTTCCAGCCGCAGCCGGTCGATGGTCTTCTGCAAATCCCGGTTCTCATCGCGGACGTGGCCCAGGTTCACGTAATTCTGCCACCAGAGGCTGGCGTCCAGCTTGGCAGCGTAAAAAAAACGCTCCGGGGGCGCTACGGTCGCCTCGGCCCACAGCCGAATCAGCCGCACACCTTTCCCGTCCGGCAGGTCGAGCGAATTGCGGCCGCTGTCGGCGCGGCGCACCTGCATGGCCAGACCGATCATCTGCGCCAACAGGACGGCCAGCAGCACCAGAAAATTCCGATAGCGGACGTAAAACGATTCCATGACTACTCAGGGTTCAGGGTTCAGGATTCAGTGTTAAGAAACCCGCAATTCGCGCTCATCGCCTTCGAAAAGCCTGGTCATAATCGATACAGCCTGTCAGAAACCAGATTCTACGGATCGTTTCAGCAGGCCAAAATTAAGATCAGGAACCTTCCTGATCCCTGCATCCTGCCGGGTGCCCCAGGTCCGGGTTCCCCACGGACAGGTCTTCGTCCGTGGGGTGGATATCCGGATTCTCGGACCTGGGAAAGCACGAACCTTATGCTAGCGAGCAGTCGGCCCCACTGCGGGTGGTCAATCGATCTTGATCTTGCGCAGCAGCCGGAAGTCGGAGAGCATCTTGCCTGTTCCCAGCACCACCGAAGCCAGCGGATCGTCCGCCACGGAAACCGGCAATCCGGTCTCCTCGCGGATGCGCTTGTCCAGATTCTTGATGAGCGCGCCGCCGCCAGTGAGCACAATGCCGCGGTCAGAAATGTCGGCCGACAACTCCGGTGGCGTGCGCTCCAGAGCCACGCGTATCGCATTCAGAATCACAGCGATGCACTCGCTCAGGGCCTCGCGAATCTCGCTGTCCTCGATGCTGATGGTCTTGGGCACGCCTTCGATCAGGTTGCGGCCCTTGATCTCCATCGTGAGCGGCTTGTCCAGCGGGTAGGCCGAGCCGATCTCGATCTTGATGTGTTCGGCCGTGCGCTCGCCGATCAGCAGGTTGTACTTGCGCTTCAAATAGTTGGTGATTGCCTCGTCCATCTGGTTGCCGGCCATGCGCACCGAGCGCGCATAGACGATGCCCGAGAGGGAAATGACGGCGATGTCGGTCGTGCCGCCGCCGATGTCCACCACCATGTTGCCGCCCGGCTCGGTGACGGGAAGCCCGGCGCCGATGGCCGCCACCATGGCCTGCTCGACGAGGTAAACCTCGCTGGCCTTGGCGCGGTAGGCAGAGTCCTCGACCGCCCGCTTTTCCACCTGCGTAATCTCCGAAGGCACGCCGATGACGATCCGAGGATGGACCAGCATCTTGCGGTTGTGCGCCTTCTGAATGAAGTAATTCAACATTTTTTCGGTGACTTTGAAGTCGGCGATGACGCCGTCCTTCATCGGCTTGATGGCCACGATGTTGCCGGGCGTACGGCCCAGCATTTCCTTGGCCTCCTTGCCCACGGCTTCCACCTCACCGGTGTTCTTGTTGATGGCCACGATCGAGGGCTCGTTGACAACAATGCCCTTGCCGGCCGCATAGACCAGCGTGTTGGCGGTGCCCAGATCGATGGCCAGGTCGCTGGAAAACATCCCAAACAGGGAACGAAGGCCGCGCGACCGGTTGGAGCGCGATGGATAACCATTAAATGACATTGGGGGACCAGTTCTACCTCAAATCTTATTGTACGGCCAATGGGCCCGGAGTGTATCGAAAGCCGGCAGAGAGAACAAAAAAGCGCATCAGCCCGGCAGCAGTTGCCGGGTGCCCCAGGTCCCGCTTTTTCGGGACCTGGGAGATAGCGAATTCATACAGCCGCAGCATTAAAAGTTCAGCGTAATCTTCGCCGTCAGGGCCCGCGGAGTTACATAGTGCGTGCCGCTGAAGGTGGAGAGAAAATTATAGAGCGCGTACTTGTTGGTGAGGTTGATGGCTGTCAGGTCGAGATTCACCTTGTAGCGGCTGGCGTGGAAGAGATTGTCCTTGCCGACGGTGGCGTCGAAGAGGTTGCGCGGCGCAATGCGCGGCGGGTTGTGGTCGTCGTTTTCCGTGCCCGGCGCGGGAATCGAAATCAGCGAAGATTTGTACTCCCCAGGCAGGCAGGACGAGAAACCCTGAGTGGGCGTAGCCTTCACGCCATTGCAGGAGATCCCGGCTTGAAACTGCTGATCGTCGGTGAGTCCGCTCAGATCCACCGGCGTGGTGGCGTTCGCGGCGTAGGGCATGGCCCCGGCCACCTGCCCTGAGTCGTAGCGCCAGTTGAAGCCGCCCCACAGCCCATTCAGCAGTTTGCCGCGCGAGTAGGTGTACTGCAGGTGGGTGGTCTGGTTGAACTTCTCGTCGTGGTCGATGCGGAAGGGCAGGCCGGTCGCGCCCACAGTAGCCCCGGCTCCGGCCACCTGCGGCGGGAAGAAGCGCGCGGCCACCGAAGAGGCGACAAAGTAGGCGCTGAAGTTGTGGAAGCGGGGAATATCCGCGCGCAAGGCGTAGCCGGGAATCTTCGAGTTGTGCCAGTCGATGGGAAAGGTAATCGGCGTGTTGCCCAGCACGCTGAAGTCGAAGGCGTTGTGCGTGTACTTCCAGATGTACTCGCCGCTGACCACGGCCCATTTGCCGAAGGCCTGCTGGAATCCGGCGTGGAACTCGTTGCGAAAGCCGGGCTGAAGCGTTCCCGAGACGCCTGGCGAGCAGGAGAGCAGCGGCGCCAGCACGGGATTCGAGCATCCGTTGCTCGACAGCACCAGGTTTTCGTTGAAGGGCGTCTCCAGCGTGCGCGCATAGGAGACGCGCAGCACGGTCCCGGAGGGTTTGATGTTATAGGCGATGCCCACGCGCGGCTCGGTCTGGTTGGCGTCGGTGAGGCCGTTGTAAATGTCCTCGCGCAGGCCCAGATTGAAGTCCCAGTTGCCGGCCTTGATCTCGTCCTCGATGTAGAGGGCCAGCTCCTTGATGTCGGTGCGGCCGGCGTAGCGATAGAAGAGGCCGCCGCGAGTCAGGTCGTAGGGCGTCAGCACGGAAAGGTAGTTCGTGTTCTGCTGGCCGACGGGGCATTGGGAGGGGTCGGAGTAACCGGCCGCGGGGTTGCCGCTCGAGTCCAGGCAGGGTGCGCTGAAGGAGTAAGTCGGATCAACCACGCCCAGGCTGTCGTTTTCGCGCAGAAAGGTCTGTTCGTACTGCGCTCCGGCCTTGATGTTATGAATTCCCTTGGTGTAAGTCAGGTCGGAGTGCACTGCGGCGTTGGTCAGGGTGCGATTCTGAGCGATCGAGGAGGTTTGCAGGTTGGCCGGCCCGCGGTCGGCCAGGGGATTTTCGCTGGGGTAGTAGTTGTAGTTGTCGCGGCGGAGAAAGGCTCCCAGGTTGAGGACCGCGTTGCTGTCGAGGATGCGCGTGTAAGTGGGCGAAATGTTGATGGTCTCGATCTTGGAGCGCTGGTCGGTATTGCCCACATCGCCGAAGGCGGGGCTAGCGCTCGCGCCGCCGCCGATGCCGCTGCTGTTCGGATAAAGCACATTCCGCACGTTCAGATTGTCGTAGGAGTTGGGCGTCTGGAACCAGGAGCGGGAGTAATTCAGGTCCAGATGGAGCGAATCGGCCGGGGTGAAGTTATAGTCCACGCGATCGAAGAGGTTCTGCTCGTTGCCCTTGTCGTGGAAGACCTTGAACTCCGGCGGATCGAGGAATCGCCCGGTGTTCAGGCCGTCGGCCTCGATGAAATTGCCCCACTTCTTGCCGCCGTAAGAGAGATCAAAGCCGGCCGCCGCCGATCCGAAGGAGCCATAGGAACTGCTGAGGCTGCCGGTGGGCTGAGTAACGCCCATTCCGGAGCGGGTGGTGGCCACGATCACCAGGCTGGTCTTGTCGCCGTACTCGGCCGGCGGCGCGCCGCTGATGACTTCGATGGATTGAATGGCGTTGGAGGGCAATTGGTTGGAAAAGACCTTGCTCTGCTGGTCGGTAATCGACTGGCCGTCCACGGAAAAGGAGTTGGAGGCGTGGTCGCCGAGGCCATGAAAGAGGCCGTTCGAGTCGGACGACACGCCGGGGGTGGTCTCCGTGACCAGCGAACTGAGGGTGGAGGACTGGCTCTCCATCGGCACCTTCACGAACAGGTCGCGGTTCACATCGGTGTGGAAGGTGGGGTCGTTCTCGATCAGGTCGCCCGTGGACTCGACCGTGATGGTCTGCGAGGCGACGGCGATTTGCAAAACCAGCTTGAGGCTTGTGCCCACCGCCGAGCGAATCTCGAAGCCTTGGCTCAACGGAGCAAAGCCCTGGGCCGAGACGCTGATCCGGTAGGAGTTGAAGGGGACGTTGGAAAACAGGAACTGGCCGGTGGCGTCAGTGCTCGCGCTCCGTTCAAATCCGCTTACTCCATTGGCCAGATGGAGCGCGGCGTTGGGAATCACGGCGCCAGTGGGGTCGGTGACCGTGCCGCGCACCTGGCCGGCGTTGCCGCTTTGGGCGGAGGCGGCCAGCGCCGCAAAGATCAGAATGAGAACGGGAAGAATGCGAAAAATTGCGTCGCGTTTGGACGGCATAGGAAAGCCTCCTGAATCTTGGCTGAAAATGCGAAAGAACAGCCGCGATCTGAATGACTGCGGCAGCTTCTGTGCACTTTTGGGGGCCAGCTTTTCGGATTCGGAGTCAGCCTGCGGGGAAACGACGGCGGCTTGCGCCACGCAACGGGCGCGAAGGGCAAGCGCAGTCAGGCTAAAACGGAAGGTCGAAAAGAGGCCCCTGACAGCCGGCGGGAGGGGGGCGTGTGAAGAGCTTGGGACGCCAGTGCCGGAGGTCCGGGCACGGCTGGAAGACCAGCGCGGTGCTCCCCATCCAGACCAGAACGACCACGGCCGCGACGACTGCAACCGGCGCCGCCGAGTGCAAAGCGATGCACAGCGAACAATGGTCGGGGTCGCTGTCGGCCGCATGGACGTGGGCTACCTGGACCAGGGTCAGCAGAGCCACCAGGGCCAAACACAACAGAGCCACCGCTCCGAAAGAGCGGGGCTTCCGTCGGCTACCCTTGCGGAAATCTGGCTGAATCCCTGTCAATAAGGCCATCCCCACCTTCAACGATACAGGATTGGACGCGAGCAGAAGGAGCGAGGTTGTGTTCGCGGCCCGGTTTTTTTGGTCCTATCAGGCCCCGTCAAATGTTCAAGACTGGATCAATCAGCCGGTCCTGGTGCACCTACCAGATGCGCCGCACGCCGAATGAGTCGAGTTGCGGGTCGGAGCTGAGAACGGGAACGTCGAGGGCCAGCGCCTGGGCGGCGATCATGCGGTCGAAGGGGTCTTTGTGCTGGGCGGTCAGGCGGCCGGCGCGCAGCGCGGAGGCAGTGTCGATGGGCAGCAGCGTGTAGCCGGCCTCGTCCATCACCGTGAGGTAATCCTGCTCCAGCTTCTCAGCGCCGGGAAGCTGGAGCAGGCGCACTTTGGTTGCGATCTCCCACGCCGACGCCGCCGAGACAAGAATGACATTGCCCTCATCGGCAATCGCTTCCCGGGCTTGAGGACTGAGGGAGGCGGGAGAAAGCGTGGCCCAGATGAGGGTGCAGGTGTCGAGCAAGACCTTCATTCGCAGCCTCCGGGCATTCGCTGGCTCCGGGCATTCGCTGGCTCCGGGCATTCGCTGGCTCCGTTCATTCGGCTCCGCCATTCACTCACTGCCTTCATTCCAAAGGCGAAGCTCCTCATCGGGCAGCGGCTCGAAAAATTTCTCGGAGAGAACGAAGCCAGGGGTCTCCAGAGCGCCGAGCCGCTTTTTTTTGACCGGCTGGATGGCTTCCAGGCGAGCCACCGGAGTCTTACCCCGGCCTGAGGTGATGGTGACCACTTCGCCCTTTTGCGCCTGTTTGACCAGGCTGGAAAAGTTGGTTTTCGCCTCGAATATGGTTGCTGAAATCATCGCCATCTCCATCTTGTCAGTTTATTTTAACCAACTTGAGCGGCAATTTCAGCTTTCTACTCCCTGATACTGATTCCCAGCGCCTTCATCTTGCGGTAGAGGTGGCTGCGCTCCAGGCCGAGTAGTTCCGCCGCGTGGCTGATGTTGCTGTGGGCTTCCTCGACTTTTTTGAGAATGAACTCGCGTTCGTAAGCGTCACGGGCCTGTTGCAGCGTCGAAAACTCTTCGGTGGAGCGTGTGCCGGCCTTGTGAGTCAACGGGGGCAAGTGCTTGCGCTCGATGCGCAGGGTGCGAGGGTTGAGAATCAGAACCCGTTCGATCACATTCTTCAGTTCGCGCACGTTACCGGGCCAGTGGTAGTGGGCCAGCGTCTCCAGAGCTTCCTCGGCAATCTCCATGCGCGGACGGCCGTACTGGCGGCCAAACTCAGTGAGGAACTCGCGCACCAGCGGCGGAATGTCCTGTTTGCGCTCCCGCAGCGGCGGCACAAAAAACGGGACTACATTAAGCCGGTAGAAGAGGTCTTCGCGGAAGTTGCCCTTGGCGATCTCCTCTTCGAGGTCTTTGTTGGTGGAGGCAATCAGGCGCACGTCCACACAGACGGGCTGCGTGCCGCCGACCGGGGTGAACTGCTGGTCGTCGAGCGCCGAAAGCACTTTGGACTGAGTTTTGAGGCTCATGTCGCCGACTTCATCAAGAAAAAGCGTTCCGCCATCGGCGCGCTCGAGGGTGCCGCGCTGCTCGGGCGGGCCGCCGGGTTGAGCGCCGTGCCGGTAGCCGAAGAGTTCGGCCTCGATGTGCGCCTCGGGAATGGCGGCGCAGTTCAACTCGACAAAAATCTGGTCGCGGCGCAGGCTCTCGGCGTGAATCGCGCGGGCGATCAGCTCCTTGCCGGTGCCCGACTCGCCGTAGATCAGCACCCGGCCGTTGGTGGGCGCCATGAGGCGAATCTGCTGGCGAAGGGCTTTGACGGGCACGCTTCCGCCGGTGAGCACCGAGCTGACGCTGAATTGGCGCTTGAATTCCAGGTTTTCGGCGCGCATCCGGCGAGAGCGGCTTTTCAAGAAAATCGTATGCACCCAGTTTCGTGGCCTTGACGGCGGCCTCGATGGTTCCGTGGCCTGAGATGATGACCACCTCGGGGCGCTGCTCTGCCGCCTGACGGTGAATGTCGCCCAGCACCTCGAGGCCATCGCGGTCGGGCAACCAAATGTCGAGCAGAACGACGTCGTAGGGCGCGTCCTCAAGCAGCAGCAGCGCCTCGGCCGCCGTGGCTGCCGTGGCCACTCCGTAACCCTCCTCACGCAAAATTTCTTCGAGCGAGGAGCGAATCTCTACCTCGTCGTCCACCACCAGAATGTGATTCATAGGAGCGATCCCTTCAGAGGAGCAGCAGAGCCAGGGAATCTCCGAACTTGTTTTGTTGTCATGAAGACATTCCCTCGGGGGGTAAACCCCTTGATTTTGCTGCGTTTATGTACGGGCTAAAGCCCGTATCCTTCAAACCATTGGCATCTTCACGGATTCCTTCGCAGGCGCTGCCGCGGGTTGCGGCGCCGGTGCGCCGGGCTCGGATTGCGTCTCCTCACTGGTCTCCGGCAAGGGCTCCATCAGCGGCAGCCGCAGCAGAAAGCGCGCTCCCTTGGGGCTGTTGGGCTCGGCGCGCAAGCTGCCGCCATGCTCCTGGACGATCTTGGCCGCGATGGACAGACCCAGGCCGGTGCCGCGCTGCTTGGTCGAGTAAAAGGGCAGAAACAGCCGCTCGCGGATTTCATCGGTAAGGCCGTGGCCGGTGTCGGAGACCTCGACCTCGACCGCCCCGCCGTCCTCGCTGAGCGAACTTTGAATGGAGAGTACGCGCAACAGGCTGCCCTGCATGGCCTCGGCGGCGTTGTCGATCAGGTTGGCCAGGGCGCGGCGAATGGCTTCGGGAT
>Ga0326727_10026877_pt1 | contig 10624 bp, 9 predicted proteins | sample MB2enrmetagenome_FD_207643 | JGI IMG/M metagenome (GOLD analysis project Ga0326727, IMG submission 207643) | Lab enriched peat soil microbial communities from McLean, Ithaca, NY, United States - MB29MY | ecosystem: Environmental > Terrestrial > Soil > Wetlands > Peat | place: USA: New York... | reverse complement strand
CCGGACCCCGGCCGCTCCCGTCCGTTTCTACTTGAACTGCTTCTCGTATTTCTCCTTCAGCCGGTACAGCTCCTGTATGACCTGGCTGCCGGGCACCCCGTTGGCGGTGACCCTCTTGATGTACTCGTCGATCATGGGCTTCACCAGGACCGGGATCTGGGCCTTGTCCGCGGCGGGGAGGTTGATAATCTGGAGGTGGTATTTCTCCTTCGACCACTCGAGGGCCTCCTTGACGTGGTCATCCACGTACCGTCCCGTCCATTCCGCCTGCTCGCGCCGGAGGTCGTCGAGCACCTTCTGCACGTCCGGCGGCATGGCGTTCCACTTGTCCTTGTTCATGACCACCGCAAAGGTGACCACGAAGAGGTTTGTGTCCGTGGCATAGGGACAATAGGCGGCGAAGTTGAAGTCTTTCAGTATCTCCATGGAGGAGACTATGCCCTTCACCACGCCCTTCTGGAGGGCCTCAGGCGTTTCCGACTGGGGCATGGCCACGGGGCTGCCCCCGAGCCTTTTCACGGCCTCCGCGCCGGTCCCCGATACGCGCAGCTCCATTCCCCTTAGGTCCTTGAGGCTCCTCACGGGCGTCGCCGTCATGAAATCGGCGGGAGGGCAGGTGAAGAGGGTGAGGAGCTTCACCTTCTCGAACTCCTTCGGGTGGAGGGCGATCAGGTCGAACAGGGCGAGGCTGGCTGCCTTGGCGCTGGTGAACCCGACGGGGAGGTCGACCGCTTCTGAGACGGGGAAGCGGCCGGGCTGGTAGCTCATGGCAAAGTTGCCGATGTCGGCCGTGCCCGTGATGACGCCGTCAAAGATATTCTTCGCCGGGAGGAGCGTACCGCCGGGGAAGGTCTGTACTTTTACTTTGCCGTTGGTCCTCTTTTCCACCTCCTTGGCCCATCTCTCCATCTGCACGCAGGGAAAGGTGGTAACGGGCGGAAAGTTCGCGTAGGTGAGGGTGATCTTGGACTGACCTTGCGCGCTCCCTGTGGGTATGAGCATAAAGACGAAGAGCGCCATGAAGGCCGCAAGCACGAGAACGTTCCCCTTTCGCATGATAATCCCCCTTTTTCTTATTGGTGGGGTCTTCCAAACCCCCCCTTTCGTCTTACCGAAGGGGGGTGAAAACCCCGCTGTGCTCCCGGACCGCGAAAGGCACGCCCCTCTGGGGGGACGCCGGAGCCTTTCGGCGTCGAATGCCGCGAAGTACCTCCGAACCGTATACCGTATACAAAGTAAAGCCCGGGTCGTTTGGTAACCCCCCGGATGGAGTGGCCGCCTCCCTTGCCCCGCGGGCCTCAAGCCGTGCTCCCCTATCCGCCCTTTTCCGCCTTTTTCTCGATGGCCGCCAGTATCCTGTCGGGCGTCAGAGGATACTCCTTGAGGGGCACCCCCAGGGCGTTGGAGACAGCCGACACATAGGCCTGGGCGGCCGACATGGCAACGGACATGGCCGCCTCCTTGGCACCGTACGGCCCTGTCGGGTCATGGCTCTCGACGATGATTGAGTTGATCCCGGGCATATCGGACGCGAGCGGCAGGCTGTACGCTGCATGCGACGGGTTGAGGAGCCTTCCCCCATCCCACATATGGTATTCGGTCAGCATGCCCCCCTGGCCGCCCATGGCGAGGCCGCCCTCGAACTGCCCCTCCACGACCTTCGGGTTGAGAGCAAAGCCCACGTCCTGGGATGCCCAGGTCTCCAGCACCTCCACGAGGCCCGTCTCCGGGTCGACCCGCACCTCCGCGATGGTGGTGCCGAAGGAGAAGGTCTCGCTCAACTGGCCGTAAGGGTTCTCCACCCACTCGCGCCGGGGATCGACCTTGGGCCAGTAAGCGCCCTCCCCGGCGATCGATTCTCCCTTGGCGAGGGCCATGCGGATGGCCCGCGCTATGGCAAGGGACCTCTCGGGCTCCCCGCGCACGAAGATCTGCCTGCCCCTGGCCACGAGGTCCTCCACCTTGGCCTCCAGCACCCTTGCAGCGATCTTGAAAAGCTTGTCCTTGGCGTCCTTTGCCGCGAGCCTCACCGCGTTGCCCCCGACAAACGTGGAGCACATGGAGTAGGAGCCAGGGTCGGAGGGCGTCACTTCCGTGTCCGCCGTGACGAGCTGGATGTCCTCGGGCAGGAGGCCGAGCTCCTCGGCGGCGATCTGGACGAGCATGTTCTCGTTGCCCTGCCCGTTGTCGACCACCCCGGAGATGACGGTCGCGCCCCCGTCCTCGTTGAATTTTATGAATGCCGTGGAGCCTCCCCTGATGCCCATGGGGAACCCGGTCTGGACCGAGTTGCACCCGATGCCGATGCCGTGGAAGGGGGGGAGCTTGCCCCATTTCTCCTTCCACCCGGCTGCTGCGGCGGTGCGCTCGATGGTCTCCGTCATGGCGCAGCTCGGCACGAACGACCTGGTGGGGGTATAGTCGCCTGCCTGACGGGCGTTCCGGAGCCTCATCTCGACCGGATCGATGCCCAGCTCAGCGCCGATCATGTCGAGCTGGAGGTCCACGCCGCAGGCGAAGGCACGGCCGTGGGTCCGGTACATGCCCTTCACCGGCTTGTTGGTGAAGACGCGAAACCCGTTGTACCGCACGTTCTCCATCCGGTAGGCCTGCTCCATGCAGAGGAAGGGCACGCTCGTGGCGATGGGCCCCGTGCTCGAGTAGGCGCCCCCGTCCATGTGGCAGGTGATATCTCTGGCGAGGACGCGCCCTTCCCGGTCCACGCCGGTCTTGATCGTGGTGACCATGCCGTGGGCCTGGCGCGTGGCGATGGAGTTCTCCTCCCTGGTATAGACGAGCTTCACCGGCTGACCGGCCTTCCTGGCGAGGAGCGAGCAGACCACGTCCGCGGGGGATATCTCCGAGCGTCCTCCGAAGGCCCCCCCTATGGTGATCTTCCTCACCCTTACCTTCTGGAGGGCCATTTTGAGGCAGTTGGAGAGGGGTTTTGCCTTTAGGTGGGGTCCGGCGTTGGGCATCCAGATGTCGAGGTTGCCCGCGCTGTCGAACCGGGCCACGACCGCGTAGGGCTCGGCCTGAAAGTAAGACTCCTCGGGGGCCGTGAAGGTATCCTCCCTCACATAGAAGGACCCGGCGAAGCCTTTCTCCACATCGCCCACGTCGATCTTCACGTGGACGTTGATATTGCCCGGGTTGCGCTCGTGGATGAGGATCGCCCCGGGCTTCAATGACTCCTCGAGGGTGAACACCGCGGGCAGCTCCTCGTAGTCGACTTCTATGAGGCCGAGGGCCTCCAGGGCCGTATCCTCGTCGACGGCGGCCACGGCCGCAACCTCCTCGCCGATGAAGCGGACCTTGTCCGCGGGGAGGAAGGCCTGGTCCTGGGTGTAGCGGAATACCCCCCATTTCTCCCCGGTGCTGTCGGCGGAGGTCACCACGGCCCGTACCCCGGGCAGCCTCTCTGCCTTCGAGGTATCGACGCGGAGGATCCGCGCGTGGGCAAGGGGCGACCGGAGGACCTTGGCGACGAGCATGCGGGGCAGGGAGAGGTCGGCGGTGAAGAGGGCCTCACCCGTTGCCTTTGCGGCCGCATCGACTCTCCGCGTGCCTTTTCCGATCTGAGTCAGCTCGTCCATGTCTAGGGCTCCCCCCGTGATGCGGCCTTTATGGCCTCCACGATCTTCGTGTAGCCCGTGCAGCGGCATATGTTCCCCGAGAGGGCTCGGCGTATCTCTTTCTCCGTGGGATGGGGCGTGTCGTCGAGGAGCGCCTTGGCTGTCAGGATCATGCCGGGGGTGCAGAAGCCGCACTGAATGGCGTGGTGCTCCACGAAGGCCTCCTGGATGGGATGGAGCCGCGGGCCTGAGGCCAGCCCCTCGATGGTCAAAATCGCCCTGCCTTCGGCCTCCACGGCGAGAAGCAGGCACGAGCGGACGGGCAGGCCGTCCAGAAGCACGGTGCAGCTCCCGCAGGCCCCTTCGCCGCAGCTTTCCTTTGCCCCCGTGAGGCCGAGGTCTTCTCTCAGCACCTCGAGGAGCGTCTTGTGGACGTACGTGGAGACGGAAAACACCTGGCCGTTGACGCTGAGGGAGATGGTCTTCTTCTCCATGGGTCCCTTCGCTTCCAGTCCCCTCGCGGGCGTGCCCTTTGCGCGCGTTTCCCTCACGTTTATGCCCCCCGGAGGCCGGCCAGCGCGGCCTCAACGGCGCGCCTTGCCACGACCTTCACCATTTTTTTTCTGTACGCGCCGGGCAAGAGCAGGTTATCTATCGCCCCTGCCTCCCGGAAGGCACGGTCTGCCGCCGCGTGCGGGTCGGCCTCCTCAGGTCTCACGCCGGTGAGCAAGGCCGCCCCCCCCTCGACGGCCAGTGGTGCGGGGCCGGCCGCTCCGATCACCAGACGGGCCCGGTCGATCACCCCTTTTTTCGAGAGGGAGAGGAAGCACGCTGAGGACGCCAGGGGATAATCGAGGCCGCTCCGCATCCTGAGCTTCCGGTACGAAGAGGCGAAGGCGCCTCTCGGGAAGGGGAGGCGGATCTCCGTGAGCAGCTCGTCCTCCTCGATCGTGAGGGGGTGCGTGCCGTCACCTGAGAAGAGCGCTGCCACGGGCACTCTCCTCGTGCCGCCTGCCTTCCGGAGGACGGCCTCGGCGTCGAAGGCGATGAGCACAGGCGCCATGTCCCCCTGGTAGACGCTGGAGCAGCGCCGGGCGCCCTTGATAGCGCTGCAGGCCTGGCCACCGTCTTTCAGACAGGTCGGGGCTGCGCTGCGGACCAGCTCGGACTGGTTGTAGAAGAGGCAGCGGGTGTTCTGCAGGAGGTTGCCGCCGATGGTGGCCATGCTCCGGATCGACGGGGCCGCCACGAGCCCGGCAGCCTCAACGAGGGCGAAGAAGGAGGCTGAGATCGCCTGGGACTCGCCTATCTCGCGGAGCGTGGTGCCCGCGGCAATGACGAGGCGGCCCCTCTGCTCCTCGATGCCCCTGAAGCCCTCCACCCCCTTGAGGCTCATGACGTAGGCGGGGGAAACGAGACGCTGCCTCAGGCGGTTCACCATGTCGGTCCCGCCCGCGACTATCCCCACGGTGCCCCTGTGCCTGGAGAGCATCTCCACGGCCTCCTTCTTGGTCCTGGGCGCGAGATAGAGGAAGGGGGGCAGCCTCATTTTTCTCCTGCTCTTTCCCTTGCCGGTTGCCCCGCCAAAAATGCTTGACAAGGATCGGCGGTTTCACTATACTGGACGCTATAGCGGTATACAGTATACCATTTGTTCGGGTACGATACACATAGTAACGGCAAGACCGGGTTTGTGTCAATTGAAAAATGCGCAAGTGAAATTTTTAACAGCCCGCTTGAGGGTACGCAAATCTTCGTAAGGGGGACCCTATGGACGTTTTCAGGCAGATGACCATGCTTTCTCTCGAGCAGGCCACGGTGCTTCCCTACCTGAGCTACCGCCTCGCCATGGACGGGATGCGGGTAATACGGATGGAGCACCCGGCCATGGCCGATCCGAACCGGATGATCGGTGAAAACCGCCTCGGCGAGGAGAGGATGAACAGCTATTTCCTCGCCATAAACGCGGGAAAGCAGGCGATCACCCTCAACCTGGGTACGCCTGAGGGGCGCGCTCTCCTCAAGGAGCTGATGGTCAAGCTGAAGGTCGACATATTCGCCACCAATCAGCTCCCGAGGAACTACGACAAGCTCGGGATAGATTACGAGACCCTGAAGGCGGTCAAGCCCGACCTCATCTGGGTGGGCCTCACAGGGTTCGGACCCGAGAGCAACGAGGCGGCCTATGACCCTATCCTCCAGGCGAGGAGCGGGCTCATGGAGCTGACGGGGAACGCGGGCGAGGACCCCCAGGTGCTCGGCATCCCCCTGCCCGACATGGGCACCAGCGAGCACGCTTACGGCCTCGTGATGAAGGCCCTCTGCAAGCGGGCCATCACGGGCGAGGGCGAGAGGATCGACGTATCCATGTTCATGTCGACCACCTCCTGGCTCACCGTGGCCATCACCCTGGCCAAGTCCTTCGGCAACAAGATCACCCGCCGGGGCAATACCCACGAGTTCTTCGCGCCCGTCTCCGTCTACGAGACGAAGGACGGCTACGTCTACCTCGCGGTGGGCAATGACCGCCAATGGACCTCCCTCGTGCGCCTGCCCGGCTTCGAAAAGCTGGCCAGACCGGAATACGAGAAGAACAGGGGCAGGATCACGGATGTGACCAACCTGAACAAAGAGATCAACGGGTGTACGCGGACAAAGACCACCGGTGAGATGATCGCCCTGTGCAACGAGGCCACCATCGCCATATCGAGGGTCAACACCATCGCTGAGGTCCTGGAGGACCCCTATGTGTCGGCGTCGCTCCTTACTTCAAAGGATCCGAAGACGGGGACGGAGCTCTGGATGGCGCCTCCGCCCTTCGTGACGCCCTTCCTCAAAGAGAAGGGCCGGCAGATGACCTTCCCCCCGAGGCTCGGCGAGCACAACGGGGAGATCTACGGCGGGGGCCTCGGGTTTCCAAAGGAGCGGATCGAGGAACTCAAGGCGAAAGAGATCATCTGACATAGGGAGCGCACGGGAGCGCCTTTGACTGAGAGCGGACTTGCGGAGCGGGTGTTGAAGGGCGACGAGAGGAGCGCGGGCCGCCTTATCTCCCTCATCGAAGAGGGGACTGAGGAGGGATACCGGGAGCTCCGCGGTCTCTTCCCCTTTACGGGTAAGGCCCAGGTGGTAGGCATCACGGGCCCCCCGGGCGCGGGCAAGAGCACCCTCACGGGTGGGCTCGCCCTCGCCTTTTCGAAGCAGGGGAAGAAGGTGGGTGTGGTGGCATGCGATCCCACGAGCGCCGGGGGGACGGGCGCCCTGCTCGGGGACAGGCTGCGCATGAAAAATGCGGAGAAGCGGGGCATCTTCATACGGTCCATGGCCCACAGGGGCTTTCACGGCGGGGTGGCAAGGGCCGCGGCAGGCGCGGTCTACGTGCTGGAGGGCCTGGGTAAGGAGACGATCCTCGTGGAGAGCGTCGGCGCGGGCCAGGCGGAAAAGGGCCTCTCCTCTCTGTGCGACACGGTGGTGATCCTCTACACCCCCGATTACGGAGACGAGATCCAGCTTCTGAAGGCGGGCCTCATGGAGATAGGCGATATCCTGGTGGTGAACAAGGGCGATCTTCCGGGCGCGGCCGAGGCAGTGGGGGAGTTGTCCCGGGCTGCCGGGAGCAGGCCGGCTGCCGGCGGCTGGACCGCGCCGGTCGTTGCCACCCGGGCCGACCGGGGCGAAGGGCTCGCGGCGCTCGCGGAGGCAATCGAGGGCCACTGGCGCTTCATCACGCGCGCGGGGCTCGAGGAGCGGCGGCGGGCGAAGATCGCCTCCCTCTTGGCGAGCCTCCTCAGGGAAGAGGTGTGGAGGCGGTTCGGCGGGGCAGTTGAGGGCAGCGCTGCCTGGGCGCGCATCGCCGGGGAGGCAATGGACCGGCGCATAGACCCCTACAGCGCGGTGGAAGCAATCATGGGGAAAACATCGTTCTTTATCGAGGGGGAGGGGCCCGGGGAGAAACGCGCCTGAGGGCGAAGCGGCAAAGGGAGGCCTGTTATGGATTTCGCGCTTACCGAAGAGCAGTTGTTTTTCAAAAAGGTGATTACCGACACGGTGGATAAAATGGTCGTGCCCAAGGCCCAAGAGATCGACCTCGCGGACGAGTTCCCCTGGGACCTCTGGCGGGAGTTCAGCGCCCTCGGTTACCTGGGGCTCCGGTACCCCGAGGAGATCGGGGGCATGAACGCCGACCCGGTGACGGCCATGATCTTCTACGAGCAGCTGGCGCGCGGATCTGTGGGGTTTGCCCAGAGCGTGATCATGAACATCCTCATGGGCACCTATTTCATCTACCGCTTCGGCTCGCCCGCGATAAAGGAGCGCTGCCTCTATCCCGCCATGCGGGGGGAGAAGGTGGCCACTATGTGCTTTACCGAGGACCAGTCCGGATCGGACTTGTCGGCCACCAGGACCACGGCGGTCAGGGACGGTGAAGCGTGGGTGCTCAACGGGACCAAGATGTGGATCACCAACGGCGCCGTCGCCGATATCGCGACCGTCCTCGCCACGACCGATCCGTCCCTGGGGGTAAAGGGCCTCAATTTCTTCCTCGTGGAGAAGGGCACCCCCGGTTTCTCCGCGGGACAGATCCTCGACAAGCTCGGCTGCAGGGGCACGGTCACGGGTGAGCTGGTCTTCGACAACGTGAGGGTGCCCGCGGACCATCTCCTGGGCGCCGAGGTGAACAAGGGGACCGAGTATCTCGGCGAGATCCTCGACGAGGTGAGGGTGATGACGGGCGCCATGGCCCTCGGCATCGCGCAGGCTGCCTTCGATGAGGGCCTGGAATACGCGAGAAAACGGGTTGCCTTCGGGAAGACCATCGGCACCTACCAGCTCATCAGGGCCAAGTTCGCCGACATGGCCACGGAGATGGAGGCGAGCAGACTCATGGTCTATTACGCCGCGTGGAGACTCAAAGAACGGCAGCAGTCCCGGAAGGAGGCGGCCATGGCCAAGATGTTCGCCACCGAGACCTGCCTCAAGGTAGTGGACGAGGTGACGCGCATATGGGGGGCCAATGGTTTTGCCCGGGAGTACAACCCCCAGCGCCATTTCAGGGATGCCCGCTTCCTCCTCTACGGCGGCGGCACCCACGAGATCATAAAGGATTTTCTGGGGAGGCTGATCATAGGGCGGTGAAGCCCCGATGTTACAAGGAGGCACCACATTATGAATATCGTCGTCCTGGCAAAGCAGGTACCCGATGCCGAGGCCTTCATCGAGATCCAGGGTGGGGGAGAAAGGCTCGAGATAGAGCAGAAGTTCACCATGAATCTCTTCGATGAATTCGCCCTCGAAGAGGCGCTCAGGATAAGGGAGCGCCTCGGCGGAAGGGTAAAGGTGATCACCCTGGGGGGCGGAAAGGCTACCGAGGCCCTGAGGACGGGGATTGCCATGGGGGCTGACGAGGCCCTCCTCCTCGACCACGAGGCCTACCTCGGCGGGGACGGGTACGCCACCGCCCTGGCCCTCAGCAGAGCGATCTCACGGGAGGCCTGCGACATAATCCTCTGCGGAAAACAGGCCATCGACGATGACCGGGCCGAGGTGGGGCCCATGGTTGCCCAGTTTCTCGGCCTGCCCCACGTGGGCGCCGTGGTGAAGCTCGACATTGCCGGCACGACGGCCACGGCCGAATCGATCGTCGACGGCGGCAGGGCCGTCGTGGAGGTGGCCCTTCCCGCGGTCTTTACCTGCCAGAAGGGGCTGAACGAGCCGAGGGTGCCCCTCATCACCGGCGTGATGAAGGCGATGAAGGCCCAGATCCCGAGGCTGACGCCCGAGGACCTCGGCCTCGCCGGCGACCAGGTCGGCCTCAAGGGGTCGAGGGTGAGGATAATCAAGTATCTTGCGCCGAAAAAGAGGCCGAAGGTGCAGCTCATTGGCGGGGAGCCCGAAGAGGCGGCGATCGAGGCCGTCCGGATCGTCATGGACGTGGAAAGGGTCCTCTAGGGGGGCGGGATGGAGAAGATACTCATATTCGTGGAGACAAAGGGAGAGGAGGTGAAGAAGGCCTCTCTGGAGCTCCTGAGCGAGGGGATAACGCTCGCCGGGACGGGCCGCTTCGCAATCGAGGCAGTCGCCCTGGGGCCCCTTGCGCAAAAGGTCAAGGAGAGACTCCTCCCCTACGTGGAGACCCTGATCCAGATTACCGACCCCCTCCTCGAGACGTACGCGCCCGAGGCATACGCGCAGGCATTGGCCGCCTACGCCCGGGAGGCTGGGGCGCGGATGATCCTGGCAGGGGCCACCCAGATGGGACGCGATTTCCTCCCGAGGGCGGCAGTGATCCTGGAGTGCGGCATTGCCTCCGATGTGACCGCTGCCCGATGGCTCGACGACCCCGTCACCTTTGTGAGGCCCATGTACGGCGGAAAGGTGCTGGCTGAGGTCTCTTTTGCCGGCTCGCCCTTTCTGGTGACCACGAGGCCCAACACCTTCGGCGTGGTCAAGCCCGAGGGGGCAGGGGGCAGGCTCGTGGAGCGACAGGCAGGCCTTTCGGCCGACCAGGTGCGGACAAAGGTGCTCAGGCTGGAGGAGAAGGCGCGGGAGAGGGTCGAGCTCACCGAGGCGGACCTCATCGTCTCCGGCGGCCGAGGGCTGAAGGCCGCGGAGAATTTCAAGGTCCTCGAGGAGCTGGCCGAGGTGATCGGCGCCACGGTGGGCGCCACGAGATCGGTGGTCGACGCCAAGTGGCGGGACCAGGAGGATCAGGTGGGCAAGAGCGGGAAGACGGTCTCGCCGAAGCTCTATATCGCGGCGGGCATCTCGGGCGCTATCCACCACATCATGGGCATGGACACGTCGAAGGTGGTCCTCGCCGTCAACAAGGACGCGAACGCGATCATCTTCAACTACGCCGATTACGGCATTGTGGGCGACCTCTTCGAGGTGATCCCCGCAATGACCGCGGAGTTCAAGAAAAGGCTGGGCAGATGAAGAAAGTGAAAGTGGAAGAGAAGATCGCCCTCGACGCGATCAGGAACGACAAGGAGAGCCACATAAAGATCGATCAGGCGGTCTGCGCAAAGTGCGCGGAGAAGTACTGCATC
>Ga0326727_10026875_pt1 | contig 10624 bp, 6 predicted proteins | sample MB2enrmetagenome_FD_207643 | JGI IMG/M metagenome (GOLD analysis project Ga0326727, IMG submission 207643) | Lab enriched peat soil microbial communities from McLean, Ithaca, NY, United States - MB29MY | ecosystem: Environmental > Terrestrial > Soil > Wetlands > Peat | place: USA: New York... | reverse complement strand
TTCGCGCGATCGATAAGAGCCGCCTCACGAAACGCGTGGGAGCCCTCGCGCCAACGACTCTAAGCACCGTTCTATCCGTGCTTACCGAGCTCTTTTCAGAGTATTGAACAAGACACTCGGATTGACGGCTTGCTGACTCGAAGCCGGCAACCATCCAGTACATCAAGTCGAATAATCGGCGTTGATGTGGATGTACTGTGCCGTCAGGTCGGTGGTCCAGAAGACGCACGAACCGTTACCCTGATGCAACTGGATGAAGATCGAGAACTCGCGCTGGCTGATGTAGCCGTGGGCGGCGGCTTCATCGAACTCGGGAGCACGGCCGCCGTGGCGGCAAATCTGAAGGTCGCCGAAGCGGATATCGATGCGGTTGGGGTCAATCTGGGCGCCGGAGTAGCCGATCGCCGCAGCGAGCCGGCCCCAGTTGGGATCGCAACCCGCCCATGCAGTCTTTACAAGAGGCGAGTGGGCAATGGCCTTGGCCACGCGGAGAGCATCGGCGTCACTGGCCGCGCCGTCGATGTGCAATTCCACCACATGCGATACGCCCTCGCCGTCAGCGACAACCTGGCGCGCGAGCGAAGTGCACACCTCGGTGAGCGCGGCAGCGAAGGCCGAGTCGCCCGCACCGATCGGCACGTCGCTTGCCCCGGATGCGAGCAAGAGCACGGTGTCATTGGTCGAGGTGTCGCCGTCGACGGAGATGCGGTTAAAGCTGGCTTCAACGGCATCGCGAAGATAGCCGTCAAGATCTGCGGGCTCGATCGCCGCGTCGGTCAGAATGTAAATCAGCATCGTGGCGTGGGGCACGAGCTGCGGATGGATCATCCCCGAGCCTTTGCCAAAAGCCCCAATGCGAATTTCGCTGCGAACCTCCTGCGCGGCGCCGCCGCGGCCGGTCAGGTCAAGTCGCGCAAAAGCCGTTTTCTCGACTAAATCTGTGGTTAGAATCGCGTTTGCAGCCTCAAGAAACTGGCTTGCCTCAGCGCTCAGCGACGCAGCCAGCTCCGGCAACACGGCGATCAGCTTCTCCGCCGGCAGCGGTACTCCTATGATCCCGGTCGACGACGGGAACACCTCCTGGGCACGGCAGCCAAACACCTTTGCCGCGGCGGCGCACGTCGCACGCGCGGCGCGCAACCCGGCCTCGCCGGCGGCGCAGTTGGCGTTTCCCGCGTTGATGGCGGCGACGCGAACTCGTCCGCCAGTGGCGCTTAGATGCTCTTTGTCAACAATCACAGGCGCAGCGATCACGCGGTTGGACGTAAAGGCGGCAGCGGCGCTGGCCGGCGCATCTGCCACGATGACGGCGAAGTCAGTCCGTCCACTGGCCTTCAAACCGGCCTTGGTGGCGGCGAACCGGAATCCGCGAGGGATGACGTACCTGGAGAGATCGCTCATGAGCCGGACCCCATTTAATCTAGCAGGTAGGGGCCGGCCTGCGGGGTTGAATGAGCGAGAGCGGACAGAAATCGCCAGATTTCCTGGAACTGCGTAACGTGGACGTCGCGCGCGGCGAGCGCGTCGTTCTGCATGGCGTGAACCTCAGCATCCGTGCCGGCGAGCATGTTGCCATTCTGGGACCGAACGGCTGCGGAAAATCGACGCTGATCATGGCCATGACCTGCCAGCTCTATCCCATCGTTCGCCCTGGGATGTGCGTGCGCATCTTCGGCCGCGATCGTTGGGATTTGACCGAACTGCGCCGGCATTTTGGCGTAGTGAGCGCCGGTCCCGCGGGAACCGAGCTGCCCGGTGAACGGACTGCGGTAACCTGCGGACTCGACGCCGTGATTGCGGGTTTCTTTTCGGCGTCCACGCTCTGGCCCAATCTGCATGTCACCGTCGAGATGCGCGCGCGAGCGTCGGAGGCTCTCGAACGCATGGAAGCCACGCATCTCGCTACGCAACTGGTGGGTACCATGTCGGCCGGCGAGAAGCGCCGGATTCTGATTGCTCGCGCCCTCGTCCACCGGCCGCAACAACTCCTGCTCGACGAGCCTTCCAACGCGCTCGATCTGGCCGCTCAACGGGAGCTGCGTGAGACGCTGCGCGGGCTGGCCCGCGAAGGCACCGGACTGGTGATGGTCACGCACCATCTGGGCGACATTCTGCCTGAGATCGAGCGCATCATCCTCATGCGCGACGGGCGCATCGTGGCCGATGGCTCGCGGGAAAAGTTGCTCACCGAGGATCGGCTCAGCGAGCTCTTTCGTGCGCCGGTGCGGATCGGGCGCGACGCGGAGTGGCTGCATAGCTGGTGAAGGAAGAGTCCGGGCACTCAAGGGCTCGTGAGTCGATATTCTGGAGGCGGCTTTGGCCACGGTGACACAACCTGCTCGATGGAAGACCTTGCTGGCCTTCGCCATCATCTACTTTGTCTGGGGGTCGACCTTCTTCGCCATTCGCGTTGGCGTCAGCGAAATTCCGCCCTTCCTTTTTTGCGCGATGCGGTTCCTGGCGGCGGGGCTGCTGGTCTACATCTGGGCCATCGCACAGGGAGAGCGGTCGCCGACCGCACGCCAATGGGCCTCCGTCTTCCTGCTCGCTTTCCTCATCTTCGTGGTTGACTACGGTCTGCTGTTCTGGTCGGAGCAGCGTGTGCCATCGGGCATCGCCGCCGTCATCCTGGCCACCATTCCGGCATTTATGGCGCTAGCCGAGATTCTCATCCTGCGCACGCAAAGGCTCACAGTGCGGCTGGCTGCCGCGCTGCTCGCCGGGATCGCGGGAGTCGCAGTCCTCATGAGCCGGTCGATTCTCCTGGGCGGAGCGCCTATCGACACGGCTGGAGCAGTGGCTCTCATCATCGGTGCCATCAGTTGGTCGGTGGCATCGGCGCTGGCGCGCAAGCTGCCACAACCCCCGTCGAAGGTGATGAGTTCGGGCGCACAAATGTTCGCCGGCGGAATCATGCTGGCCGCCGTTGCCGCGGCGCGAGGTGAAGTTCATGGATTTCAATCCCTGCATATGTCAGGCGCGGCGTGGATCGCATTGCTCTACCTCGTTTTCGCCGGGTCAATCGCGGGATTCACGGCGTATGTTTGGCTGCTGCACCACGAATCGCCGACAAAAGTGGGAACCTATGCCTACGTGAACCCAGTGGTAGCCGTGATGCTGGGCTATTGGCTGGGCAGCGAACCGCTTGGCGCACGCACAGTCCTGGGTGGGTTGTTTATCCTGGCCAGCGTGGTCACCATCACCAGCATGCGCACCGGGACGACCCCAGTCGCCTCGGAAAATGCAGAATAAATGGAGTTTGGCGGATAGTTGCACGGCGATGCGCCTGAACCGGCCTGGACTGCCGGGACGTGTGTTACCATTCTGCCAACTGGTCACACTACTCTGGCCAGGCAGCGGAGGTCAGAATCATGACGCGCATTTCCAGACGAGATTTCCTGAAGACGGGCGTTGCCGCGGGTGCGATCGCGGGCATGGGCGGCCTGCCTCTGCATGCCATGCGTGCAACCGCCTCGGATCTGGTGACGCTGGGAAAGTCCGGCGTCAAGGTCACCCGCCTTGCCTTCGGGACGGGAAGCAAAAACGGGCGCATCCAGCAGTCGTTGGGGCAGGATGGATTCACGCGCCTGGTGCGCTACGCCTATGACCACGGAGTGCGCTTCTTCGAAACCGCAGAGTCCTATGGCGCCTCGCAACAGATGCTGGGAATCGCGCTCAAAGGCATTCCGCGCGACAGCTATCAGTTGATGACCAAGGTGACCACGGAAGACGCAGGCGATCCGCTGAAGAAGCTCGACGAGCTGCGCAGAAACTCAAACACCGACTATTTCGATATCATGCTGCTTCACTGGCAGCACAACGGGACCTGGCCGGCCGACACCGAACGGTGGCAGGACGCAATTCTTGAGGCTCAGCACAGGGAAACGATCATGACGCACGGCGCCTCAGTTCACGGATTGCCGGCGCTGCGCCAGGTGGACGGAAACAAGTGGCTCGATGTGGCCATGATCCGCGTGAATCAAAAGGGCACCCGGATGGACAATGAGACTGACGACTGGAATACCCCCGGCAACGTGAGCGAAGTGGTCGCGCATGTCCACGCTGCGCGTTCCGCCGGAATGGGTGTCATCAGCATGAAGCTGATCGGTGAGGGCACCTTCACCAACCGCGCCGACCGTCAGGAGGCCATGCGATTCGCCTTCAGAAACGCCGGCGTTGACTGCGTCACGGTCGGATACAAAAACACCGCGGAGATCGACGAGGCCATCGACAACGTGAATCTGGCCTTTGCCTAGAAGCCCGGCGGAGCGAATTCTCGCCACATGTCTTGCAGCTGCATCAGGCAGGCCCGCAAAGGCGGCCGTGCGCCGGATCGTTTCCACAGCACAGAGAGTGCGCTGCTGGTGGGCCCGGGGGATTTGAACTTGAGCCGCGTTGCGGGCGTGAGCGAAGCGCGAGCCCGCAAGCGAAATCCTGAGGCGCCGCGGCGACGAAGGTCCTGAATCTTTGGTGGGCCCGGAGGGATTTGAACCCCCAACCAAGGGATTATGAGTCCCCTGCTCTAACCGTTGAGCTACAGGCCCGGATTGTTAGTAACCATTGTATCTTGTTGATCTTACAACCATCATCATGCCGCCTCCTGCAATGCCGTTGGGGTGCCGGCGTCACTTCTGATGTCCCTTGTTTCTTTCGTTTCCATCGCCAGTCTGACACAACACCTCAACCGCTGCCAGTTCATGGAGCTGCGACAGATGCCCAGACCGCATTACAATCTGCAGGATTCGAGCGCTCCTCATCGAGCCTCGGTTCCCCGTCCCGAAGGAACCAAAACCATGTGGGAGCGTCGAGCCTACAGCAGTTTCTGAAATTGTGCATCCACATTCACGGCAGTCAAGTCGTCGCGACCAGCAAAGAGCGATGACCTTCGCAAACGCCTTAACCGGACACAGTATTTCCGAAACTGCTCTAATGCCCAGCTTGACCGGCAGCGCGGCCGGCCGGCGGCGCGGGAGCAGCCGGATCGGCACAGGGCTCGCCGCCGCACAGCGCCCCGGTAATTCCCTGGCCTTCGGTGACCGTGTAAATGCGATCGACCGCGGGAAGCTTCAGGGTCTCTTGTTTGCCCGACGGCCAGTGAATCTCGGCCGTTCCGGCATCGCTCGCGTCACCCAGGCCGAAGTGGGCACGCAGGTCGTTCGACGAAAGATAGCTGCCGCCGCTTAAAACGTCCCCTCGCTGGCGCATTCCGTTCGCGGTCAGATAAACGGTCGCACCGACCGCATCGCGCGGGCTCTTGGGACCGCCGATAAGCTTCAGCTCAACCCAGTGATGATGGTCGGGATTCACGTTACGCAGCAGGATAGGCACTCCATCCATGCTGTTGATTACCACGTCGATTTTGCCATCGTTAAAGATGTCGCCGAATGCGGCGCCACGGCCCACGGTGACCACCGCCAGGCCGGTTCCCTCGACCGCGGGCACCAGCTCAAACTTGCCATTGCCCAGGTTGTGATAGAGCAGCGGGCGCTGGGCATAGCTGCTGCCCCACTCCGGGTGCTTGTCCACTTCGGGATAGACGTGGCCATTCACAATGAGCAGGTCCTTCCACCCGTCGTTGTCATAATCCAGAAACCCGTCACCAAAGCTCACGAAAGGTATGGAAGACTCAGCGATCCCCGCCTGGTAACTTACGTCGGTGAAAACGCCTGTCCCGTCGTTCTGGAAAAGCACGTTGTAGTCGTCGGCAAAGTCGGTATTGACGATCGAGAGATGTCCGTTGTTCTCGTAGTCGCCGGCGGCGATGCCCATATTCGAAATCTCGCGGCCGAATTTGTTCAGCGCGTATCCGCTTTCGAAACTCTGGTCCTCAAACGTGCCGTCGCCTTTGTTGATATACAGAAAGTTGGGCGTGGAGTCGTTGGCCACCAGAAGGTCCGGCTTGCCGTCCCCGTTCACGTCGGCAAACAATGCGCCCAGCCCGTAATAGCCATTGGGATCGTCCACGCCCAGCTTCTTGCTGACGTCGGTAAACGTGCCATCGCCGTTGTTGTGAAACAGGTGGTCATGTTCGCCTTTCAGTCCACGCGGCCCGCACATCACCTGCACGCCGCGATACTGGCAGACGGCGAAGTTCACCGCCTTCGTCCCGGAGATCGGAGGATTGTTCAGATCAATCTGCGCATAGCCGTCCACGAACAGGTCCAGCCGGCCATCGCCATCGTAATCGCCGAAGGTTGCTCCCGTTGACCACGTCCCGATCGTCACGCCGGCCTGCTCTGCCACATCGGTGAAGGTTCCGTCATGATTGTTGTGGTAAAGGCGGTTTTTTCCGAAATTCGTAACATACAGATCGGGCCAGCCATCGTTGTCGTAATCGCCCACCGCGCACCCGTATCCCCACCGGTCGTTGGCCACGCCCGCCTTTTCCGTCACATCGGTAAAGGTTCCGTCATGATTGTTGTGAAAAAGAGCCGCGTGCGGCGGAGTGGTTTTGCCGGCCAGAGCATCGTAGGTTGAACCGTTGACGAGGTAGATATCCAGCCAGCCATCGTTGTCGTAGTCGAGCAGACACACTCCCGGGCCCTTGGCCTCCACGATCAGGCGCTTTTCCGGAGTGCCTGCCTGGTGATGCCATCGCGTGAGCCCGGCTGCTGCGGCCACATCCTGGAAGATGATCGGGCCGTTCTTGACGAACCCTCCCGCGGTGATAGGGCGGTGCTGGCTGTCGAAAACAGCCTCCTGCGGTCCGCCATTGGCCATCCCGCCTCGGGATTGTGTCACTTCACCCGGCTGCTTCTCGCCGCCTGTCTTTGGCGCGGCATTTCCCGCATCCTGGGCACGCACGCCCGCGATTCCCGCCACGGCAAGAATCCAAGCCAGAACACTTAATGCGGCTTTGCGACGAAGCCGTCTACAGTTGGGAATTGTATGCTGCAAGGTCTGCCATCGACGTCGTTCAACCAATGCGGAGTTCACGTCTCTGTTCCTTTGCGGGACGGCCCATTCGTCGCTCACACGCTGCGCTCAGAGATCTTGCGTCGATGCGCCGCGCACATCGTCACGGCGGACAACAGGGGCACGAGAACCCATCGAATCAACCGAGCCTGGGCGTTTTCCTGAAAGTGTATCTCATTTAGCGGTATCGGGCTCTTTCCGCTCCAGCGTGCCCGATCATTTGCAACAGCGAGATCCTCCGTGCGGCACTGTCGTTGGCGCTTCGCTCTGGCGCACTCCGACTATGCTTGTGCCGTAACCAGGCGCGTCAGAAGGTTCGGCGATGCCGTGAATCGTTGCTTGATTTCAACTTTACCAGCCGCATGGCTCACCCAATCATTTCGTGCGCATCATTTCGGGTCCACCGCTGCCCCGCCGTAGCTCGAAAGCGCCGCTCCCTTGCGGTCCAACAGCAGCACCGCGCCACGCTGCGCCTGCATTTCGAAGTGAATGTGCGCGCCTGTGAGCGCATCCACGATGTCCACCGTCTGTGGATCGAGCGACTCGTTGCTGAAGCTGTAGATCTCCGCGTCGTCCAGAACTGTGGGAAACGCCAGCACCGCCGGTGACAGCTGCTCCACTTCACGAAATGCCGGTTTCAGGCCGGCTTCGTCCAGCGCCCAGCGATAAAGCGCCGCGACCGCCGCATATCCCTCGGCAAACTCCACCGGATCTGCGGCCCACAGAATCCGGCCTTTGCCATGAGGAACGATTTCCACGGACTTCCCATCGGCGAAGCGCATGGTCCATGTCGCCGCCTGCTGCACGCCGGCGGGGAATCCGAGCGAATACGTATTCCCATTCGGCAACGTCAACGCCGACCCGCGCAACGCCAGCGGAGCGACTGTTGCCGTCACTCCCAGGTCCGCCGTCCGGTTCACCGGCTGCCAATGCTCGTCGCGATCGACCGGGCCGGTCACCAGCAGCGTTCCGCCGCGCGCGGTGTAATCCAGCAGCTCGCCCCAGGCCTTGTCCGTTAGCCCCTGCGCCGACGGCAGAAACACCAGCTTCGGCATTCCCAGTTCTGCCAGCCGATTCTCCGGTAACATCCGCAGCGGCGTGTGATCGCAATATGCCATTGCGCGCAGCGCATGCTTCTGCGTATCCAGCGCCAGGCCGCCCAGACCCGAATACAGCAGCGCTTGCGACGTCACCATTGTTACCGCCGGTGGCTCAATCTTCGTGAAGCTCTGTGGACTCTGGTTCGCGAACGCGGCGTAGCCCGCCAGCACCTCCGCCTCCGGCTTTTCCGTTCCGTCCGGGCGCACGGCGCCGATGGTGATTTCATTGTCGTCGGCCATGTTCGCATTCATGTTCCACACCCACTCAAGGGCTCCGGCGCCCTGTGCAAATGCGATGGCGATCTTGCGCTCCAGTTGCCACGCCTCCACCTGCACGCTGAAGCGCAATTGGTCGTCCAGCGTGAGCCTGCGCTGCTCGCCTGTCTCCTGGATCAGCATCGGCTTGCCGGGAAACTTCGGCGCCAGCGAAGCCCACAGGATCGCGTCATAGTCCCACCACGTGTGGTCCTCCGTAAAGTCGATCTGCGGCGAATAAAACGCGGGCGAGACGCGTCCCCCTACGCCGCCTTCATCCTGGCCCACGGTGACCAATTGCTCCGAGCCGGTGCTGCGAATCAGGGTCCGCATCCGGTCCACCCAATTGGTGAACACCCACTGTGTGAAGAGGGCGTAGTCGTAATCCTTAAGCGGATTCAAGCCGCTCCGCACCACATCCGGTGAAAGCGCGCCGGCCTTGGGCAGCGCCAGTGGATCTTCGGCCGCCATCTCCGCACTCATGGCCGTCGGACGCGCCTGCAAATCGCGCCCAATTCCCAGCGACGGTTCAGCCCAGTCATGCAGCAGCTTCGCGCGGTCCGGATAGCGATCCGCGATCCACTTGCGCCACGCCGCTTGCTCGAATGGATCGAAATCGGGTTGGGTCCGCCACAGGTTCCTGTTTGCACTCGGCTCGTTGATCAGGTCCCAGGCCAGGAACGGCACTGCGTGAAAGCGCTCCACCAGCGATTGGAGGAAGAGCGATTCCGCGTTGAGCGCCGCCGGATCGAGGTAGCCGTTCTCTCCACCAAACTCGTCCGGGTAGAACGCAAAAACATTGAACTGCACCGGCAGATTGTTGTGCCGCGCGCACATCAGAAATGCCTCCACCGATCGCATCGCCGTCTCGCTCATCTGCCCATCGGGAGCGAGCTCGTGTTGCCAGGCCGTCCACAGTCCCGTGCGGATCATGCTGAGTCCCGCCCCATGAATTTGCGCCATGTCGCGGTCCCACACGTATGCGTTCGGCAGCATGAGGTAGAGCCGCGATACATCCCCGGACATATACGTCGTCCCAACCACCGGGAGCGGCTTGCCGTTCAACTCGAAATAATCAGTGCCCACCGTCAGCTTCGGCCCCGACAGCAGATACGGCCAGTCCCGCATCCAGAAACCGGACCGGTACGTCCGCAGGGGCTTCCCGTCGCGGAGCAGCGTGGTTTCGACACGGTGTAAGCCCTTGCCTTCAGCCGCGCTTTCGGGCAGCGTCATCGCGGGTTCCGCCGGACCAGTCTGGTCGTAATGCACCCCGCCGTCTTCTGAGGTCACGCGAACGTGCAGTTGGTCGCCTGCGGGCCGCGCCGCCAGCGGATCGGACGGAGTGTAATCGAACTCCAACGCTTCTCCCGGCGCGAAAAGCGGCAGCCGCGGCCGGAAGGCGAAGCGGTCGCTCTTTCTTACCGCCAGTTCCGCAAGGATCGCCAGCAGTTCCCCGTTGCTGAAGAAATCCGCATCCGGCTCGCACGCCACCAGGATCCATCGCCCGCCAACGAACCGGTACGCGTTGTGGTCGAGCTCAAGCACCGGGGCCGCCAGCTTGTGCCCGCCGCGTTCGCCCCAGGCGAGCGTAGTCAAATCCATATCCTCGCCGCCGGTCGTGCCACCGGTCGCATCGTAATTCATCACCGAGAGCCGCACTACCGGGCTGAACGCCCGATGCCATGCAAACGAAGCAAGCTGCGGAAATACGTCGCCGTTGGGCGTGAACTGGAGCCCATCGGATCCCGGCGTCTCCTGGTACCCGTCGATGAACAGTTCCAGCGTCTGCGCCGTGCTCTCCGCGCGCAAATGCCATCCGCTTGCGTCCTCGTACGCCGCGCGCGTGAACGGTTTGCCACCCAGGGTGAGCAGGTTCCCGCCGCGGTCCAGATACTGCAGAATTGCGTCCCAGTCCGTCTCCGGCCACGCCGATCCATAAGGCAGCACCAGCAAGTCTGTGTCGGCAGCGGCCAAGGCGCCGGGCAGATCGGCAGCATTCGCAAATCCCGCGCCGGCAAAGGCTGCGCGCAATTCCGTTTCATTCGGCGCAGGAGAATCAGCCGCCGGAAATCCCGACTGCCAGAACACGACCGTCCTCGCAAACGAGCACGCTGGCAAGAGCGAGAGAACTAACGGAACGAGAAGACGGAAAACGCAGCGTTGCGCCATTGAAACCTCCAATGCGGCGCGTCAACCATAGCACAAGGTGCGGCGGAGCGGCCACGGCGCAGATAGCCCACAAGGCGAGCGAAGGTAGCGGCCTCCATGCACGCCGCGCTCTCCGGATGGATGAGCCGGAAGATGCTGGAGCGATATTCCGACACTCGGAACGATGCCAAGCGCCGCACGGCGCA
>Ga0326727_10026874_pt1 | contig 10624 bp, 7 predicted proteins | sample MB2enrmetagenome_FD_207643 | JGI IMG/M metagenome (GOLD analysis project Ga0326727, IMG submission 207643) | Lab enriched peat soil microbial communities from McLean, Ithaca, NY, United States - MB29MY | ecosystem: Environmental > Terrestrial > Soil > Wetlands > Peat | place: USA: New York... | reverse complement strand
ATGGCATCGGCGAAGTTCAGCGCCTCTCTGAGTTTGGATTCCACAAAGGCCGGCGGGCAATAGCCGAACAAGTCGAGTAAGAGAGCGGCCCGCGCCCTTCGGTCGCGGTAATCGTCTTCCCACATCCAGGCCACGCCCGTTGCCTGTTGCGCGGGGCGAAGCTGGTCCGCCAACGGCTGATAGGCTTCCACTAGCTGCGGCGTCGACCGGGCCACAGCCTCAGTTTGCACCAACCCGGCCTTGCAATAGCCGAGGTATAGTCGATAAACATCGTGCGAAATCTGCGGTACGGACGCGTACTGCAGCAGCTCGGGGAAAAACACATCCGCGTGCCGCGGCTCCTCGTTCAAAGAGGCCGTCACCAGGCCTGGAATTTGGCCGGCCTTTGCATGGGCGCGCACGATTGCCATGTAAGCTTCCGCGGCTTCACGTTCCTTCAGGTCGGCGAGAATGCCCAAGGCGGAACCCTTGCCCGTATCGCTGAACTTGTCGAAGAGCCGGACGATCTCCGGAATCCATTCCGGACGAGGATGTTTCGCCGCGATTTCAACAAGGTTCGACGAAAAGTCGTGGTCCTCGTTCGGAATCGTTGGCCATCGCTCGGCCGCAGCGTGGAGCATTTTCAGTCCTTGCTCTCGTGTCAGCGGCTTGTCTTGATCACGTAGTTTCGACAACTCTTCCTCGCCCTTACCGCGTTCCTCTTTGTCATTGCTGCGCAATTTGGCAAGGATGGCATCCAAGTCAAAATCGGCAGCCATGAAGTCGGCTCCCTTGGCGACAGGTTGCTCCAGCGCCGCGCCCCGTTCACTTGATGAATCCGGCAGTGAAGTGCCTACCTCTACTCGCCGTTGGCATCCTGAGATGAATAGCGAACAGGCTACGGCAGCAGTCCAGAACCGGTTGCCCATTAGTAACTCACTTGCCACTTCTGTCACAAGGTCCGTAGACAAGCTCGCGCTTCTTCCGCCTGATCGACAGTCATACTCCGGGAAGCGTCGTCAAGGGCATTAAAATGTCGTTTCAAAAACGGCATCGCTGTCCCGGCCCGCGGGATCTCGGGCACCAGCCACCCGCTCAGCGCCGCGCACAATTCCTGTAGGCCTTCCCCCGTTTGCGCCGAAACGCGAACGGCTCCCTTCGCCAGATTCAGATCCCAAGCGGGCGGCAAATCTACCTTGTTCACGATCAGTTGCACTCTGCCCGCTCCTGCGTCCGGCCAGGCCGGCTCCGTTGATGCGTCGAGCACCCACAGGCACAGATCGGCCGCGACCGCGGCCTCACGTGCCCGCTGAATTCCGGCTTTTTCCAGCGATTCATCGCCCTCGCGCTGGCCAGCCGTGTCCGCCAGTTCCACCGGCCAACCATCGACCGCAAGGCTCACCGTCACGACATCGCGCGTTGTCCCCGGCGTCGCTGCCACCACGCTCCGTTGATAACCTGCCAATGCATTCACCAGGCTGCTCTTGCCGACGTTCGGTGCGCCTGCCACCGTGACTCGCCACGGGGTTGTCAGATGCCTGCCGAGCGGAATGTAGCGAGCTAGCTCGGCGAGCTGTGCCTTGGCTGCCGCAGCGTCGCCACGATCCAGTGACGCCACGATGTCAGCAACTGCATTCTCAAACGCACCATGATATTGATCGAGCAAAATAGCCGCTGTGCGAATGGTCGGCGCGTGCATCAGAGCAAGCGCGGCTTCGGCGCGAAGCGGATTGCTCACCGATGCACGCAGAAAGTCGTCGGATGAACAGACCTCGAGGCCGCGAGCGCGAAACAGATCGACGAGCCAGCGCACGGCTTCGCGGCCGCCGTGGCAGTGCACTTCCAGCGACAGGACCGGTTCGGTTTGCTTGACGGCCAAGATGACTTCATCCGAGATATCCGTGCCGATCCGCCCGAACCAAGTGCGGCCGGCTCGCGGACTGGCCGGTAATTCGGCTCCGCGGCGGGTGCGGAATAGCTGGCGGACGACGTCCCAAGCTAGCGGTCCATGCAGACCCAGTGTGGCGATCGCGCCGCGTCCCGGCGGCGTCAGGCAGGCAACGCGCGTTACCGGCTGACTCGTCACAATGCCTCCGCAGCCAGGCGGATGCCTTCGAGCGTCATTTCCGGCCAGTGCGTTACCGGCGGCCGAAGACCGGGAAGCAGGGTCGGTCCGTCGCCACCGGTCAAGAATACGGCGGGTTCCGCATCGTAATGACGGCGATAAGCATCGATGATCGCATTGACGCCACCGATCGCCGACCAATAAACGCCGACTTCCATAGCGGCCGGCGTCGATGTCCCGGGGAGTGGCGGAGCCGTCTTCGGCGTCGGGATGATCGGCAAGAAAGCCGTATAGTCGTGCAAGCCACGAATCATCAGGCGAAGACCCGGCATGATGGCGCCGCCGACGAACGTGCCGTCGGCGTCAACCCAGTCGACAGTAATCGCTGAGCCCGCATCCACCACCACTGCAGGCCGGCCGGGCGGGCGTAGGCCGTTGGCAGCCACGGCGTCGAGCAAGCGATCGATACCGACGTGGTCCGGCTTCTCCAGCGACACGCGCAAGGGAAGCTCGCGCGCTTCTGCGAGCAAGCGCACCGTGCCGCCTTGCTGCTCGATCCAGGTGATGAGGCGTGTGCAATAAGACGGGTTCACACTGGTGACAACCCAGGTTCCCGAAGCGCCGCTCAGGTTCCACAAGGCGGCTTGCTTCGCCCATGCATCCGGGTTGTCCGGAGGAAGCCAGGCTGCCTCGGAGACAGTTCCGCCGGCGCAATGGCCCCATTTGATAGCCGTGTTGCCGACATCGACAACGATGTCCGGAGTCATACCTCCACCTCGGCTGGCAACTCGTGCAGCTCAGCGACCACGGCTCGGACCAATTCCGCCAATCCGGCGCCGGTAACAGCGGAGATGGCTAGCACCGGCTTGCCGAGTTCCTGCTGCAGCCGCTCTCGAACCGTATCGCTTCCGGTCAATTCCGCTTTGCTGACCGCGACGATTTCGGGCTTGGTCGCCAGCGAGCGCCCGTGCAGCTCCAGCTCGCGGCGAATCACTTGGTAATTGTGCAGCGGATCGGTGCCATCCGGCGGCGATGGCTCGACCAGGTGCACGACGACGCGCGTCCGCTCGACGTGGCGGAGGAACTCGTGCCCCAGGCCGACTCCCGCGTGCGCTCCTTCGATCAGACCGGGCAGATCGGCCAGCACGAACGCTCGTTCACCGCCAACCAGCACGACACCCAAATTGGGATGCTTGGTCGTGAACGGATAATCGGCGATCTCCGGTGTCGCTTGCGAGAGACGGCTCAGCAGCGTCGACTTGCCGGCATTCGGTAAGCCGACCAAGCCGGCATCGGCGATCACCTTCAGCTCCAGTACGATCCAACGCTCTTCACCCGGTGTCCCGGGCTGAGTCTGCCGCGGTGCACGATTGGTCGACGAGGCAAACGCGCGATTCCCGCGTCCGCCCCGGCCGCCCGTCGCGACATTCACCTCTTCGCCGGCTCTAATCAGGTCGCGCAAGATGTTGCCGCGGTCGCGATCGTAAATGATCGTGCCCGGCGGCACGGCGATGATGAGATCCTCCGCCTTGCGACCGTGGCAGTTGTCCGGCCCGCCGCGACCGCCGGCGTCCGCACGCCAGTGTTTGCGATTTACGATATCGGCGAGGCTATTCGTTCCAGCGACAGCGCGAATGATGACGTTGCCGCCGTCCCCACCGTCGCCGCCATCCGGACCGCCCTTGGGTACGTACTTCTCGCGACGGAAGCTGCAGCAACCAGCTCCGCCATCGCCGCCTTTGACATAGATCGCGACTCGGTCGACAAACATAGCCCGGTGCGCACTCCGGAATGAACGATCGGGGATGACGATTACGAACCATCATCATAGCAAGCTGGACGCCCTGTCGCCTTTACCGGCAGCCGGGAAGCGAATGCCGCGAAATGTGCTGACGCTGCTCGTGTTGCCGTTCGTGAATGTTGCCCTTACCGCAGTCCTGGCGTGACGCCAGCCCGCACTCTCAATCAATAGGCATTGCGATGTACCAGACCGTGAATGACGGTCATCCACATGATTCGCAGATCGAGCCACGGCGTCCAGTGCGTAATGTAGTAGAGGTCGTATTGCAAGCGCTTGCGAAGTGACGTGTTTCCGCGCCAGCCATGGACCTGAGCCCATCCGGTGATTCCTGCCTTCACGCAATGGCGCGCCATGTAGTTCGGAACGGTTTTGCTGAATTGCTGAATGAACATCGGACGTTCCGGGCGCGGGCCGACCAGGCTCATATCGCCACGTAACACGTTGATGAGCTGGGGCAGTTCGTCCAGGCTGCTTTCCCGCAGAAATGTGCCCAGCCGCGTACGCCGATCGTCGTCCTTGCGCGCCCAGACAGCGCCGGTTTCTTTTTCGGCATCAACACGCATGCTGCGGAATTTCAGCATTTTGAACGACGATCCGTTCAAACTGCAGCGCTCCTGTCGGTAAAGAATCGGCCCGGGACTCGTCAGCTTCACGAGTAGCGCAATGAAGCCCAGCAACGGCGACAACACGATGAGAGCCAACGCAGACAGCACGATGTCCATGCAACGTTTGACGACCACGTTCAGGCCGAAATGCGGACTCTCGCGCAATCCGAGCAAAGGCAATCCGTTCAGATTCGTCGTGCTCAACGATAGTCCGGTCAAGGCAGGTAAATCGGCGACCAGGCGCACTTCGACAACCAGCTTCGACAAGATGTCGAACACGCGGCGCGCGTCGTCGTAACGATTGAGCGGCAGAGCAATGAAGACGTGCCCGATCTGATATTTGGAAATGAGAGCCGGTAATTCAGCGAACCCGCCCAGCACGTCGAGATCGTCGCAGAGCCGGCTGGCGGTCTCGTCGACGAAGCCGACGTTCTTGATGCCCATCCAACTCGCGTGCCGTAGCGCTCGCTCCGTTTTCCGCGCGACGCGTCCGGCGCCGACGATTAGCGAGAAGGTTTGATTGTAACCATGGCTGCGTAGCGTGCGAATCGCTGCCCAGCTCAGCCGCCTGCCTGTCAACAAAGCGACGACTGTCAGACTAGAGAAGAGGATCAGCGTCGCGCGCGACTCATACGGATCGTGCCGCAAGAATGTGGCCGTCACCACCAGCAGCGACAACAGCGCTGTTCCCTTGACGACGCAGACTACCTCCTCGCGCAATCGGCGCAGGCGGTGGATGGCGTACTGCCCGGTCAGGTGGTACGCGCCGGCCGCCAGCAGCAACACCAGCGGCAGGTTGCTCAGGCATTGCGATTCCTGGAGTGGCGTTTTGGTGAGGGGAATCAGGTCGGTTTCGAAGCGCAGAACGAAGGCGACGATCCAGGCGACACCCGTCAACAAAAGATCCAACACAAGGAACCACGCGACGAGAGCCTGGCTGCGGCGCTTGATCATGACGGACCCCGTCCCCGGGCATCGCTGCCCTTCCGGCGGAAGATTCGACGACAATTCGGGAGAAATCTACCTGCGAAGACGAGCGGCGGTCCAGACCAACCCGACGGCGACGGCAAGTTGGTCAAGATAAGTAGACGCGGCAAATCGGCCGGTGGTAACGATTGTTCCGATGTTACTGGAAAGTTCAAGTTTGACGATTGCGCGGACCGATCTTCCGTTTCAGGGGAGTACGCGCGACCTGTACGGCGCTTGCCTCGCTAAGGGGTCGGCGTTACCGGGGGCCGTGGCTACACGGCGAGAGGGGAGCGGGAATCATCATGACGCGATGGTGCAAGCTCGTGGCGCTGGCAATCGGATGCTCGGGAGCGGCCGGGTCGTTGGCGCTGGCGCAGGACGCTCCGCCGCCTCCACAACAACCAAGCCGGTGGTCACTGTTCCACCGGAACACTACACCGGCCCCGGCGCCGGCCGATCCGGCAGTCGACGCTGGTCCCGGTGACGTAAACATTCCGCCATTCCCGGGGCCGGCCGGCTCGCCGCCGGTCATGCCTCAACCGCAAACCGGCGCTCCACCATTGCCGCCGTTTGTAAAGCCGCAGACTCCACCGGCCGAAGCGCCTCCCGGTCCGGATCGTCCGCCAAACGGCTTCTCCGATCCGATTCCGCCGGATGCCGAAAACGGCTTCGAGCCGAACCCGGAACCGAAATGCGAGACCTATCGCCCCTACTACTTCGGACTCGACTACCTCCACTGGTGGATTCAGAAGCAGCCGGTCCCGGCACTGGTCACGACCGGTAGCGTGACCGACAACGTCCCCGGGGCGTTCGGTCAACCGAATACAAAGTTCTACATTGACGACGTGAGCAACGGCGGCGATCACGACGGTTTTCGCCTCATGTTCGGATATGATTTTGATCCGCAAGGCGTCCTCGGTATCGATGCCAGCTACTTCTGGCTCGACCGCACAAGCCCCTCGGCAACAGTCGCCGGCAACGGGGCCGCGAACTCAGCGGTGTTGACTCGACCCTTCTACAACGTCGTGACTCACCAGCCGGACGCCGATCCGATCAACATCCCCGGCGTCATGGCCGGCACGTTCACGGCCAATGCTCCATTGGGGCTGATGGGTGCCGAGGCGAATTTACGTTGGCTGGTAAACTCCAGCCCGATCAACGGACCGCGTTTCACGTTGTTGTTCGGTGCTTACTACCTGAACCTCGATGAGAAGCTGGTCATCAGTGAAAGCCTGACCGACATTCCCGGCCTCGGTGCGGGAGGCAATCACTACTCGCTGGGCGAGAACTTCACGACGTACAATCGCTTCTACGGCGGCCAGATCGGTGCAGCATACGATTGGCGGATCGGGCCCGTCGTTCTCGAGTTCATCGGCAAGTGCGCCGCGGGACAGAACTACGAAACGCTCGCAATCAGCGGCTACCAATCGGTTGTTGAAGCTGACGGTGCGACAGCGACCAATCCGAAGGCTGCCCTGTATGTCGGCCCGGGTAATGTCGGACACTACACCAACAACGAATTCGCCTTGGTGCCGCAAGCACAGTTCAAACTGTATTACGAGTTCAACGAGAATATTCGCTTGAATGTCGGCTACGACTCGCTGTGGATCAATCACGTGCTGCGGCCGGGCAATCAAATCAACCAGAACGTAAACGTTCAACCGATCGGCGGGCCGGCCGTTCCGCCTTTAGATCCGACAGTCCTGCCGTTTCACTCGTCCGGACTGTGGGCTCAAGGCTTCAACATCGGCGTCGAGATCAATTTCTAAGCCCGTGCTTTCCAAGCGGCTAGAAGAATATTTGGTCGGCTCAGAAACGCAAACCCCTCTCCGACGAAGGAGAGGGGTTGCTGTTTTTGGGGTTCAGCGCCACCAGAGCGTTGAGGATTTGGCCAATCTTGCAGTCTTATGATTTCGTTTCAACCGAAAGCTCAGTCACCAACGCTCGCAAGAACGGCTCGGCGTCAGTGACGACTCCCACCGTCTGAATACTGCCGCGATCGGCCAGTTTCGTCACCGTAGCCGGATTGATATCGACACAAGCCACCTTCACCCATGCAGGCAGCAAGTTACCGGTCGCAATCGAATGCAGCATTGTGGCCATCATCAAGCAGAAGCCGACTCCGCGAATATGCTCGCGCATGGCCCGCTGTGCCGCGAGGACGTCCGTGATTACTTCCGGTAAGGGGCCGTCATCTCGAATGCTGCCCGCAAGTACGAAAGGAATGTTGCGGCGAACGCACTCGTACATGATGCCGCTCTTCAGAACGCCTCGTTCGACCGCAGCGCGAATTCCGCCAAGTCGGCGGATCGTGTTGATCGCACGCAAATGGTGCTCGTGCCCCTCTTCGGTCGGCAGGCCATGATCCTGGGAGACGCCAAGGCTGGTGCCATAGAGAGCCTGTTCGATATCGTGCGTGGCCAGTGCATTGCCCGCGAACAGCGTGTCGAGAAAACCGAGGCGTATCATCTGGCATACGTGCGGCACGCTGCCGGTGTGGACGACGGCGGGTCCGAGAACTGCAAGGATTTTTTCTCCTGCGGCGCGAGCGCGGCGCATCGCGGCGGCGATTTCACGTACGGTTACACCCTTGGGTTTCTCGCTCGAAACCGGGCTGGCCATGAATTCGAATAGGTTCTGACGAGCGCCCGTCTCGGCAGGAAACACGCGTAGTCCCTGACGTCCGACGACGATCTGGTCTCCCTTGGCTACGTCGGTCATGGGAATGCAGCGCGCTGCCCCGCCCTCCGGGTCGAGGATTATGCCACAATCCATCTCCTGATCCTCGAGTTCGATCCACTCACCGTGCAAGCGCACCTGTGTGCGAAAGCTGGTTGTGCTATAGAAGCCCTCCGGAAAGGCACCGTCCATGTCCGCCGCGACGGCCGTGCAATCACGCACCGTTACGGGCGCTGCCCCGTGATCGTGAATGCTGTCCAGAATCGCGTGCAAAACCTCGGCGGACGGAGCGCGGACCTGAATCCGGGCGTGGCTGAGATCGGTTTGCTTCTGCCCGATTTGAATGTCCTTGATCACGTAGCTGCCGCCCTGCGTGAGAATCTCGTCGAGAATCTTCGGCAGCAAAAGCGAATCGATGATATGGCCCTGAACCTCGACGTCTTCGACGAACCCGTGCGGAGCCGTGGTGGCCGGGGTCATGGAATGTCTCCGATCAGGTGGAAGCTGCGCCCGGCGGCGCAAGCGATACCACCATTTTAGGACCGGTTTGAAACACGAACTAGCCCGCCCGAACCCGCGGCCGATTTGTTCCGCTTCCGGAAGCGGAAGAATCGCTCGCGTTTCGATTCTTCCTCAACAGCCCGGCCGCGTGGCTTGAGGAGGTCGCTGCGCGTCACGATTCCGACCAATCGCCTCGAATCGTCGGATGAAACAACTACCAAACGCCCGACGCCGGCCGCCGCCATTCGCTCGGCGGCCGATCGGCATGACTCGAGCGCAACCGCCGTGACGGCCGACCGCCGCACCAGCTCGCCTGTGGTTGCGATGCCGTCGGTCTGCTTCTCCAGAATGTCCGATCGCGTGACGACGCCGACCAGATTGCCTTTCGCGTCCACCACCGGATAGCCCTGATGCTTGCGCGTGCCGCTCAGAAAGTACGTTGCGACGAGTTCCTTCACCGGCAGTGTTGCAGGCACCGTCACGACCGGGGAGGCCATCACATCCCTGACTGTCGTCAATTCGAGCGGATCCACGCTGTATTCACGGCTGACGTGATAACCGCGCCGCGCGACCTTTTCCGTAAGAATCGAGCGCTTCATCACAAGAACCGTAAACCCGTATGCCGTCACCGACGATAAGAGCAGCGCGGGCAAGGCGTTGATGTCGTGGGTCAGTTCCAGCGCGAACATCGCTCCGGTCAAGGGAGAACGCATCGTTCCGCCCAGCACCGCGGCCATGCCGACCAGCGGCCAGAGGCGCTCATCGCCTCCCGGCAGAAAGCCCGATGCCAGCGCGCCGATCGAGCCACCCATGATTAGCAATGGCGCCAGCACACCGCCCGACGTGCCCGAGCCGAGTGACAGCGACCAGATCAGCGCTTTGACGAACATCAGCGGCAGTAGCACTGCGAAAAGACACCGACCTTGGATCAACTCCTCGATCAGGTCGTAGCCGACGCCGAGCGCTCTCGGCTGAAAGTAGCCGCCGATGCCGACCACCAACCCGCCGATTGCCGGCCACCACATCCAATGGATCGGCAAGCGCTGAAACATATCCTCTGCCGCATAAACGGCAGCCGTCAGTGCCAGCGCCAATACTCCCGCCAAGACACCGGCAACGGCGGACGATATTAGAGCTTGGGGGCCGAGCCGGTCGTGCAATGGAACGGGAAACAACGGACCCGCGCCCAGAAGGTACGGCCGCAGTGACACTGCGACGACACTGGCCAGAGCTACCGGTATCAGACTGCGTGGCTTCCATTCGAACAGAAGCAATTCCACGGCCAGCAGAACAGCAGCTGCCGGCGTACCGAACGTCGCCGCCATCCCACCGGCGGCACCTGCGACGAGCAAAGTCTTGCGTTCGGCCGCCGTGAGATGGAACCACTGGGCAATGAGCGATCCGAACGCTCCGCCCGTCATGATGATCGGTCCTTCAGCTCCGAACGGGCCGCCGGAGCCGATCGAAATTGCCGAAGAAAGCGGCTTCAAGACGGCGACCCTCGGGGACATGCGGCTGCGACCGATCAGGATCGCTTCGATCGCTTCCGGGATTCCGTGCCCACGAATCCGATCGGAGCCGTAGCGAGCCATCAACCCGATGATCAAGCCGCCGATCACCGGGACGAAGATGCCGATCAAGCCGAGCATGCTGTCGGCGGGTGAGCGCATCGTTCCTGAAAACTGTCCGAACCAGAAAAGGTTCGTAAAGCACGCGATCAGCCACAACAGTGCGAACGCCACGACGGAGCAAGCTGCCCCGACGACGACAGCCAGCGCAGATATCCACAGCAGTCGCAGTTGGGCAGTAAAGTCGCCTTTTTCGCTCATGACGGGTCCGGTACCTCCGCAAAAAAGAAAGTACGTGAACGCGCGACTCCAGCTGCTCGTGGAGCGCTTGCTTTGGTTTCAAGAGTGAGGGATGCGAAAGAGAGGTGTTAGCGGAGGAGCGTTTGCAACGTGTAGATCAGAGGAGGCGTTTCGCTTAGACCGGCGGCAAATGCAAGGAACCGACGCTTGCGGCGGC
>Ga0326727_10026873_pt1 | contig 10624 bp, 11 predicted proteins | sample MB2enrmetagenome_FD_207643 | JGI IMG/M metagenome (GOLD analysis project Ga0326727, IMG submission 207643) | Lab enriched peat soil microbial communities from McLean, Ithaca, NY, United States - MB29MY | ecosystem: Environmental > Terrestrial > Soil > Wetlands > Peat | place: USA: New York... | reverse complement strand
TTCTGCACCTTTAATATCGGGACATCGCAGGATGTCGGTGTGACGCGCGTGGGCAATGACAACTGGATCATGGCCTATGTGCATATCGCGCACGATTGCCAACTGGGCGACCATATCATCATGGCGAATAACGCAACCCTCGCGGGCCATGTTCATCTGGGTGATTGGGTGATTCTGGGCGGGTTTACCACCGTGCATCAGTTTGTCATCGTCGGAGAACACGCGATGACCGCTTTTGCCAGTGCGGTAGCGCAGGATGTTCCTCCTTTTGTCATGGCGCATGGTAACCGGGCGGAGCCGGCCGGCATCAATACCGAAGGGATGAAACGCCGCGGGTTTTCGCCGGAGGCCATTCGTCAGGTGCGTCAGGCGTACAAGACGCTTTACCGCCAGAGCCTGGGGTTCGACGAGGCGCGTGAGAAAATTTTGCAGCAGGCCTGCGACTACGCCGAGTTGGCACCCTTTACTCGTTTCTTTGCGCTGTCAGAGCGCGGCATTATACGTTGAGCCATGCCAGAGATTCTGAATACACACCAAAAAACCCTGCGGGTTGCCATGGTCGCCGGAGAAGCTTCCGGTGATCAGTTGGGTGCTCACTTGATGGAGGCCCTGCAGGCGCGTTATCCCAATATCGAATTTTTCGGTATTGGCGGACCTTGCATGGAGGCGCGCGGATTCGAGTCGCTGGTGCCTCAGGAAAAACTGGCCGTAAGAGGTTATGTTGAAGTCCTGAAGCATCTGCCGGAACTGCTGCGCATCAGAAAAGACTTGCGCAAGCACCTCATCAAGGCAAGGCCCGATGTTTTTGTAGGAATTGACGCTCCGGATTTCAATCTGCCGCTTGAAGCGCGTCTCAAGCAGGCAGGTGTGCCCACGGTTCATTATGTCAGCCCGTCAGTCTGGGCATGGCGGCCGGAACGCATCCTAAAAATCGGCCGATCCGTTTCGATGATGATCAGTCTGTTTCCGATGGAGCCGCCGCTCTATACCAAGGCCGGGATACCGGTGGCCTACGTTGGGCATCCGCTCGCCAGTGAAATCCCGATGGAAACCGATCGGGAAACCATGCGCGAACAATTGGCGCTTCCCAAGGATGCACCGATTTTTGCGCTATTACCGGGAAGCCGGCTCAGCGAGCTGGATTTCATGGCACCGATCTACATCGAAACTGCCCGGTTGTTGCTCAAGCGCTTCCCTGCGGCCCAGTTTGTTGTGCCGCTCGCCACGCGAGCCACGCATGACCGGTTCGATGAGATCCTGACCCGGTTGAAGGGTTGGGAACTGCCGATCCGCAAGTTGTTCGGGCATGCGCAAATGGCGATCATCGCCAGCGATGTCGTCCTGGTGACGAGTGGCACCGCAACGCTGGAAGTCGCGCTGTGCAAGCGACCCATGGTGATCAGCTATAAGCTCTCCACCCTGACGTACCTGATGGTCAAGCGTAAATTGCGCTCGGCGCATGTCGGGTTGCCCAATATCCTCTGCGAACGTGGTGTTGTGCCCGAACTCCTGCAACGCGATGCCCGTCCGGAGAAGCTTGCTGCGGAAATCGAACGTATCTACCTCGATAAGGACTATCAGGAAGAGCTGGAAACCGTGTTTGGCGAGTTGCACCAGCGCTTGCGTCAAGACACTTCCGAACTGGCTGCAAACAGTGTCCTGCAGGTGGCCTTGTGAGTGTTGTCTGCGGAGTTGACGAGGCGGGGCGGGGGCCACTGGCCGGCGCGGTTTTCGCCGCCGCTGTCATCCTCGATCCCGCACGCCCCATTTCCGGACTGGCCGACTCTAAAGTCTTGAGCGAGGCCCGTCGGGATGCCCTGGCGCTTGAGATTCGGGAGCGGGCGCTTGGCTGGTGTATCGCTTCGGCCAGTGTCGAAGAAATCGACACCCTGAATATTCTTCAGGCAACCATGCTGGCGATGTCCAGGGCGGTCGAGGGGCTGTCGGTGCGTCCCGACGAGGTGTTGATCGACGGGAATCGCGTTCCCAAACAGATTGCCCTGCCTGCGCGCGCCATCGTCAAGGGCGATGCGACGGTTGCCGAAATATCGGCGGCATCGATTCTGGCCAAAACCGCCCGTGACGCCGAACTGGTTGCGCTTGACGCGCAGCACCCCGGCTATGGTTTTGCGCGGCATAAAGGCTATCCTACTGCAGAGCATCTGGCTGCAATCGAACGTCTGGGCGTCCTGCCCGAACATCGCAAGACTTTCGGCCCGGTCAAGCGCTTTATTGCACAGTCACAGGGCGAATTGTTCTGATTTGTCGTCATACAGGTGAGCCATGACTGTTTCGGCCTGTTTTCCTCCCCAGGTGGATCGTCATACGCGCGTTTTGGTTCTGGGGTCGCTTCCTGGTCGGGCCTCGCTTGCCGCCGGCCAGTACTATGCCCATCCACGTAACCATTTCTGGCGCCTGATGGGCGATATTCTGCAGCTGCCACTACAGGAACTTCCCTACGAAGACAGAATCTGTGCGATGCTGGCCTCGGGTGTCGGCTTGTGGGATGTGGTGGCGCAGGCGCAGCGCAAAGGCAGTCTTGATGCCGATCTGAAACAAGTGACCTACAACGATCTGCTGTCGTTGCTGGCAACGTTGCCGGCATTGAAAGCTGTGGCGTTCAACGGCATGGCATCGGGGCGGGCAGGGCGGTTTCTGAGCGGTACGCGGCTTGCTTTGTTGCAGTTTCCCTCATCCAGCCCGGCGATGACTATGGCTTACGCCAGTAAGCTTGATGTGTGGTTGGAAATTAAGCGATATTTATAATTCGAACGGCAATGGGCTGAAAAGATGAATCGATACTGCATCTGGTTTGTAACACCTGACGATACGGTGAAGCGTCGTGCCGAAGTCGCCCTGAACGGGACGATACACTGCCACCAGGTCCTCGAAGAAATTGAAGCGCAACTGGCTGCGGATTGTGCGTTAAGCCAGGTGATGATCGTCGACTGGAAGCGCTTCGAGGATGAAGAAGCGGATGACGGTTCCTGCCCTCCTGTCTGGCGGGTCCGGGCGGCCTGAGGCCTGGCCGGCTTCCTGCGAAACCGGGTATGCGCCCATGCCGGTGATTTGCTTCGAGACCGAAGCCGGAAGTCTTCTGGGCCAGGTGGATGGCTTGCCTGGCGATACGCTCATTGACCTGGCGCGGTTGCATGAAATTCCACTTCATTGGCGTTGTGGGCAAGGCACCTGCGGGACCTGCCGCCTGCATCTGAAGCACAACAGACAACCTTGCCTGATCCACTTGAGTCGCAAAGAACGTAGTGTGCTGTTGCGGGAAGCGTGCTTGTCGCCGGAGGAGGCTGCTTGCGATGTCCTGACGGACCAACCGGGTTTGTGGCGCCTGGCCTGTCACTGTGTGGTAAATGAAGACGATTTGACCGTCATTGTCCCTGCGCCGGACGCTTGAACTACCGGTCGTCCCATGACCGGATGCGCCATTCGCGTGTGGGCCGGTTTCTTCTCATGCGTCCTTTTGAAGCCTGCAGGCTTACCTTTGCTGTTGTATCCGAAACTTCACGCATCCGCCAACTATTGATCGCGCCGCAGGCAATCAAGCATTGTCCCATCGCCAGCAAAACAGTCGGTGCGACCCAATCCAGTTGCCAATAGAGCGGACACAGCAAAATATCCGCCGATACCAGTAGCAGGGGGGTTGCCGATCGCAGTCCAGTCAGCCTGAGCCGTGCGTTGCTTTGTTTTTGCATGATGCGTTTTGTTTAATATGGATGGGGTTATTTTAAAGATGTGCATTGTTTCAATTTGCGTGGCATTGTGTCAAGAACAAATTATGCAAATGTAGATACCGCTCCCGCTCCGCCTGACATCATGTTCGATAGACCAATGTTACCCACCAGCAGTGCTTGAACCGCATAGGGCTCTCCCAGTGACAAAATCGTCGCATAGGCTGAAAGCGCACCGATTTGCTGGGCGGACAAGGGCGTCCCCTGTCCAAAGGTCCCTTTGGCTTCTTGTTGCAAGTAATCCTCCAGATTGAACGTAATGTTCTCATTCTGCCCGGAAGCCACCGATCTGAGTTGCTGGTTCTGATCCAGCGATTGAAGTTGATTCATGGTCTGAGGCAGCGTGCCATAGCCTGGCGCCGTATAGCCGTAAGACAAGGTATTGAACCCCTGCGCCGACAGGCTTACCAGGTTGGCTGCGCCGGATGGATCGGCGTTGAATGCATACTGCAGGATGGTAGGGCTCAGCGTCAGTGTCCCTCCTTGCCCGGTTACCTGGGGGACCTGGAACTGCAAGCCGATCTGACTCAAGGCCGTCAGCGAGGATGAGCCATTGTTCAGATTGGTTGTGGCCTGCAGATTAAGCAGGGTTGTCAGCGTAGTGGCGATCGAGTCACCGTACAATACGCCTCCTTGCCCCGTCAGCCCGTTGATGCCGGCTTGCAGCGTGTTGAATGCACTCTCAAGGCTTTGTGCGGCGCTTGAAAGTTGATTGAAATCGACCCCCACGCTGATCGTTGTGCTTCCGCTTTGCAGAAGGTTGGCGCTCACATCGCTTGCCAGAGAGACGCCGTCATTGCTGCTATTGCTTGTCCCCACGCCATTTACGCTGTAAGTGGCATTTTGTCCGGCTTGCACCACGCTCAGATTTTGTCCCTGGCCCGAGCTTGCCGTGGGGTCGAAAGCCAGCTGCGACAGGCCTGTCAGGTCGGTGTTGTTCCCATCGTTGTCATTGACAAGGATGCGAAAATTGTTGAGTGCTCCGGTTTTGCTGCTGGAGATGGCAAGGTGATAGCCGTTGCTGTCTTGCTGAACACTGGCGACGACCCCTGCGCCGGACGCATTGATCGCCGTGGCGATGCTGCTCAAGGTGCCATTGTTGACGGCGACATGAATGGTGGAACTTCCATCCGATGTGAACGTATTACTGCCTGATTGGTAGGTGCCTGTCTGGATGTTCAGCGTTCCGCTACCGATGATCGTACTGCCTGCATCGGAAAAGGATCCGCTTTCCACCGTCTCCGACTGAGCCAGTGTATTGACGTTCAGGTTATAGCTGGCCGACCGTGCTCCGCTGGTCGCTGTCGCGCTCGCCACCGAGCTGTTGGAACTGCTGGCTGACAGGGTGTTGTCATTGTAGGGGGGCGTCAGTTGAACCAGTGCATACTGAAAATTGGACAGGCTCGACAGGAGCTGTCCATAAGCCGAGATATCCGTCTGATAGGCATCGGCGGTTGTGCTTGCGGTGCTGCCGGCGGATGTGGTCGTGCTCCCTGTGCCAAATAAAGAGCTGGCCAGCGCGGCATCAATGCCGTAAGACGACAGTAACGCCGAATAACCGTAGAGGGGTGTCATTTTTTCGGATCGTCACAGCAATGTACCACCTAAACATAGAATAAATTCAGGGGCTTTGCTGTGCGAGGACTGAGCAGTGGGGCTGCTATGGGGCGGGGTTTCGTTGTTGAAGCAATGTCATCAAGCGTTCAACGTGAATGCGGATATTTTCTGTATTGGTAATCGATATGCGGTCAAACACCTGTTGCGCCTGGGCCCGGTATGCATCCAGATTCTGGTCATGGGCGCGCAGGGCATGGCGCAGTGCGTCGCTGCCTTGCCGGGCATCGAACCCTTCGTAGTAATAACCCGCATCCTTGATGAACGGTGAGTTGTGGATGAGCGGGTAGTTGCCATACAGCACGTCGTAATACAGATAGTTAAGGCCGTTTTCCCACTGGTGCGATACCACGAATTCAGCAAATCGGCCCAGAAAAAGGGGTAACCCGTAACGCGCTTCAAATGACAGGACCTTGTCCTGGTAGAGATCCATGGCGCGCGTGAGATGCTGGAAGGTCGGGTGATCGGTGAGGCCGCTGGTGTTGGTGATGTAAACGGACTCGATTTCCGCCGGAGACTGCCGGTATGCCGCTTCGCAGATCAACAGGGGAGTGACAAAGGTTTTGACGACGTTCAGGTTGGGTTCGAAGATGGCAATACGCTTGCCGCCATCACGTGGCCGGTATCCGAAGTGCGCACCAGGCTCGTCCCTTTCCAGCGTGCGTATTGCCCTGTCGATGAACAGCGGGCTCCAGATGTGCGGCATGACGCGTACCGGTGCGCGCAGTCCGATTTCCCAGAAATGCCGGCACGTGTTTTCGTGTTGTGGCTGTGTCCAGATTTCGTCGTAATACGTGTTGTCGAAAATCGGCCCGGGGGAGAGGCCAAAACAGATGCGCTCAACATCCATGATGTAGTCATTGCCGCAGCGGTAAGCAATGACAATGCCTCCGCGACGCCTGACCGCCCCGGCTTCCTGGGGGCGGATCTGGGCGCCAGCTTCGATCAGGACGTCAAGCCGATCTGCGACTTCCCCAAAGCGGACCGGTTCAATGTCCAGTCCCATGGCCCGAATGCCTGTCGGCAGCCGGTCGGCATCGCCGCTGTTGATCAGCCAGACTTCACCCACTTCATTGCAGGCTCTCAACATAAGCAGCAGAAAAAACACATTCTGCAGCGTGCCGTTCGACCAGATCGAATAGCCGGGCGTGTCGGTTGCAAAAAAGGTGATCCCGATGTTCGGGCGGCATCCAGGGGTCATGGGCGGCTCGGAGATCAGGCTCGGGTAAACAGCTTGCGCAAGGTCTGCACGATGCCGGTCAACTTTGCCGCCATTCTGATCCAGGCACGCCAACCACTTTGTCCTGACGAACGGGAGGAGAAGAAAGCACTCAGCTGGCTACCGGTTCGCAAAGTATTGGTCAGCATGGAGACAAAATCGAAGCGTTTACGCACCATGCCCATCTCGATGCGCACCTGCATGCGCAATGCATCGCCTTTGACCAGCAAAAGCTGTTTTCTGAAGGCGCGTTCTTTCGGGGTCATGGTTCAGTCCTTGCCGCTGACCACTTCCCAGTCCTTCTGAAGCTCGGACAGGGTCAGGGAAAAGGGGGATTTCTGCTGGTCGAAGCGCCGTTTCAACCGCCATAAAGCCAGCGCGGCCAGCATGACAAAGCCCAGGGCCAGACAACCCAGTACAGGAACCCGCCAGGCGGGCGGCATGATCAAGGTCAGGAAGAGCATTCCTGCCATCAGTCCGACCAGCATGCAGGCAAACGCCGCCGCGACAATGACCAGATTGTTGACCAGGGCAATCTTGTGTTCCTGTGCTTCAATGCTGAGCAGCTCGGCCCGCACCAGTAGCAGCGAAACGACACGGCCCAGAACCGAACGCAGGGTTCCAGGCCGGGGGGCGTGATTTGTTTCTGTTGGCATGCGCTTTATCGACGGGAGATCAGCATGCCCAGCAGCAGACCGACGCCTGCGGCAATTCCGATCGACTTCCAGGGGTTTTCATGAACGTACTGGTCGGTCACCTTGGCGGCTGCCTTGGCTTTGCCTACCATCGCTTGTTCTACATCGACCAGGCGCTCCTTTGCCAGGCGAAGATTTTTGCTGACGCGTTCGCGCAGCTCGCGCGCCTTGTCGCCACCTTCATCGCCGGAGGCATGGAGCAAGTCTTCAGTGCTGGACAGTACCTGGCGAACATCCTGCAGCAGTTGTTCGTTTTCTACAGTGATTGAATTCGAGGACATTTGGGATCTCCTAATCTCGGTTGAAAACAGGGACCGACAGGTGAGTCCGACTGCTTAATCTGCCTGCATTAACAGTATCAGTGCTTGGTAATGCTCGTCAAACTCATCCGGCATTGATCCGTTTTTCTGATGATAGGAGGTCAGGCCGGACTTTGGTTGGGTATTTGTAAAAATAATGTGATTGACGTCAAATCACAGGGGGGGGAATCTCATCTATAACTCACAGGTCGTATAGCCGGAATTTTCAACTGGCCGAAAGGAATGGGTTTGCCAATCAGTTCGAAAAATAAAGGACCCTTTGTCAGGTTTTTGCTGCGCATTGCCGTGACGGCCGCACTGTCGCTGCCATCTCTGGTGTCGTATGCCGCACCTGTCGTGCAGTTGTGTGAGGACGATAGCTATGCGCCTTTTGTCTATGCCGATCCCGCTGCACCGGATAACCCGCGCGGTGCTACCGCTGCCTGGGTGGGGGAGATGTTCGAACGCGCCGGTATTTCGTACAAGATTACCTTGATGCCCTGGGCCCGATGCATGAATGCGGTTCAGCAGGGGATTTTTCAGGTCGGCCTGGATGCTTATTATGATAGTGATCGCGCCAAAACATTCATTTATTCAAAGCCTTACTTTACGCTTACACCTCAATACTATTATTCGCGCAGACGCCACCCATCAGGACTGAAGATTGCCAGTCGTCGTGATCTTAAAAAATATCAGGGCTGCGGTATTCAGGGGTATTCATACGACCATTATGGACTGAATGTTTTTGATCTTGATTTTGAGGCCAATAATCATTCGGAGCTGGTGGAAAAAATCGAATATGGCCGCTGTGATTATTTTGTCGAAGAGCTGGAAATAATGCGGGGGTTTTCATTGTTCGGGCAGCACTACCTGGCGGATGCCGACCTGGGGCATGGCCCGGTGCCGGACGTGCCTGCACCTCAACTTCACTTCATTCTGGGGCGGAACAATGCCCAGAGCAGCTGGCTGCTCCCCTTTCTGAATGAGCAAATCAGACAGTCGCAGCTGCATGGGACCCTGCTGTCACTCGTCAATCATTATCTGGACCACGTGCATTGACCCCCCCTTCCTTTGGCCCTGTTGCGCGGATTGCCGCTGGACACACATACGCTTCTGCGACCGTCCCCGGGCGGGTCGCTGCACCGCAAAAAAAGCGCTTATCGAGATTGATCTGCAGCCCGACTTGATCCCATACTGATATTTATGCTTATGGCATAAGAATTGGGGGCGGCGTGAACGCATCAGTCAGGGCTAGTGTGCTCAAGTCGGCGATGAAAGCGCTGGCTTTTCTGGTTGCCGAGATCTGTATCGCAAGCAGCGAGCCATCGATATTCCAGGCGGTGTTCGGCCATCTGACGAGCGATTCTACCGTCGCGCAGATCCGGATTTTCGAGAACCTGTTTTTATTGATGCTCTGTCTGCCGCTGATCTGGCTCATGTTCCTCCTGCCACGCGTGCGCCAACTGAAATATATCCGCCAACTGCTGGTGCTCAGCCGGGAAGCCGAGGCAGAGACAGCGCTGGCTTCCAATATTTTTTCAGTGGCCATGGAAGCCATTGTCGTGATGGATGCAAAGACCCACGTCCTTTCGGTCAATTCAGCCTTCACCCAAATCACCGGTTATACCGCAGACGAAATCCTGGGGCGGCGCTCGGCGGCATTGCAGACCGATCTGGAAAACCAGCAATTTCATGCGGCCATGTGGAATAACATCCGGCTGCTCGACCGATGGCAGGGCCAGCTGTGGCGCAGAAGAAAAAATGGCGAACCGTTTTTGACCTGGCAATCGGTGCGGGTACTGCGCGACGAGGCCGGTGCGGTCACCCGCTATGTCACCGTGTTCAGCGATATTACGGAGTTACACCAGAAGAATGAACAGATTCGCCATCAGGCGCTGCACGATGCCCTGACCGGTCTGCCCAACCGGGTGCTGCTGAAAGACCGGCTTGAGCATTCAATCGAACTCGCCCGGCGCAGCGGAGGTCGGGTTGCCGTACTGTTCATCGATCTCGATCACTTCAAGGAAATCAATGACAGCTACGGCCACGACATGGGTGACCTGCTGTTACTGGCGGTGACGCAGCGCCTTCAATCGGGGTTGCGTCAGAGCGATACGGTCGCGCGCCTGGGCGGCGATGAGTTTGTCGTGGCACTGACCAGCATCGATGGCCTCGATGAGGTCGAAACGGTCGCGGCCATGATTCGGGCGGTTTTGCTTGAGGCGGTGGAGTTGGGGGAGTATTCCGTTCACATCGGCGCCAGCATCGGGGCAGCAGTGTTCCCCGACCATGGAGAACACTATGGCGAGTTGATGCGCAAGGCCGATATCGCCATGTATCAGGCTAAAGATGCCGGTAGAAATTGCTTCTGTCTGTTCGATGAAAAATACAACGAGCAGAAAAAGCGCAATTCCACGATCGAAACGGCGCTGCGACGCGCGTTGGAGTTAAGTGAGTTCGAGGTCTATTACCAGCCCCGTTTCGAATTGGCGACCGGTAGACTTTGTGGGGCGGAAGCGTTATTGCGCTGGAATTCGCCGACAAGAGGGTTATTGCTGCCTGGCGCATTTTTGCATGATGCGGAGGAAACCGGCGTCATGCAACCGCTGGGCGAGTGGGTGCTGGAGAGTGTTTGCCGACAGATGGCGGAATGGGATCGCCGGGGTCTCCCGCCGATTCCGATCGCGGTCAATGTGTCCAGTACCCAGATGGGCGAGTTGCTGGTCGAACGCATCCGCTCAATCCTGGCGAAGCATGCGTTGTTACCCGGACGTCTTGAAATTGATGTTGCCAGCGGGGCCGTAATGAGCCAGGGCGAGGCGCGCGGGATCGATATTCTATCGCAACTGAGTCAAAACGGGATCCGTGTAGCATTGGCGGATTTTGCCGACACCTGCTTTTATTTGCGGGATCTGACCCAGTTGCCGGTCGATGCGATCAAGATCAGTCAGGTCTTTGTCCGGGAACTCGGAAACGATGCTGGAAAGACCATGGTGGTTGAAGCGATCATGAGGATTGCGCAATCGATGGGACTGGCGATCATGGCAGAAGGTG
>Ga0326727_10026872_pt1 | contig 10624 bp, 12 predicted proteins | sample MB2enrmetagenome_FD_207643 | JGI IMG/M metagenome (GOLD analysis project Ga0326727, IMG submission 207643) | Lab enriched peat soil microbial communities from McLean, Ithaca, NY, United States - MB29MY | ecosystem: Environmental > Terrestrial > Soil > Wetlands > Peat | place: USA: New York... | reverse complement strand
TCAGCGGCCTGCTCTGCACCGCCACCACTACGCTTCTGTGGAACTGGGGCATTCACCACGTCCCCGCCTCCCGCGCCGGCGTCTTCCTCAACATCGAGCCCGCCCTCGGCTCCTGGCTGGGCGTCCAGTTGCTCGGCGAGCATCTCGGCCCCTACGCCTGGGTTGGCGGCGGACTCATTCTGGCCGCGGCCGTGGCTCTCACCACCCGCGGCCGCCAGCCCGAACCGGCCATCATCCTCGAATAAGCCCAGTGCGCGTTTCATAACCGTATGTGTCAGTCGTCCGCCAGCTTCTCCGACCCACGGAGCGTGAAACTGTAGCGCTGGCCTCCTGGCCGGCTGTAGCGTGGGTCTCCAGACCCTCGCTTCTCGCCCACGCGCTGCACCTATTTTTTCAACGACTTGCCTTTTTGCTTCTTTTAGTGCACGACTTCACAGGCCGCGTAAATGCAAATGGCGCAGCACGAAGTGTCAGGGCACAACTTTAGTCGTGCCGCAAATAGTCAATAAATATTCCGGGCTTTAGCCCCTGAGCGAATGTAACTATACTTGTAAATCCAATTTTAAACACGCTCAAGAGTCTTCGTCTAACATCAGTAGCATGGCGAGCAGCAAAATTTCCATCTCCGGCAGCGCAATCTACGCTTCCGCGCGAAGCCGCCGGCGTGACTTTATCGAGCTGTCCGTTGCCTATGGGCTGATTCTGCTTGTCATCTGGACGCCCCGTCCCTGGCAACGGATTCTCTGGTGGGTTGCTGCCGCCGCCGTCGTGGCTATTGCCTCGCTCTCCTTTGAGGGCCTGCAAGCCATGGGCTTGCGCAGGGAAAACTTTTTCCGTTCATCCTGGATCGTGGGCCTGGCGATGTTAGTCTCGGGCGTCGCCGTTATCCTTGCCGTCTGGCTGCGCACGCTGCACGTTCCCTCCACTCCGCTCCTCTTCTTCGAGACCTATGTGGGCTATATTATCTGGACCTTTGTGCAACAACTCCTGCTTCAGTGCTTCTTCCTGGTGCGCCTGCTGCGCTTGCTTCTCAGCGCAAGACTCGCCGCCATCGTGGCCGCGCTCATCTTTGCGGCGGCGCATCTGCCCAACCCCATTCTTGTGCCGGCCACGTTGCTCTGGGGCCTGGCCGCCTGTCTGCTCTTTCTTCGTTACCGCAATCTCTACACCCTGGCCATCGCGCACGCCATCCTGGGAGTCACGCTCACCATCACGGTTCCCGCTGCGGTGCACCATAACATGCGCGTCGGCCTGGGCTACCTTACTTACGCGCACTCGCACAAGCCGGCTGCCTTACCGCAGCCATAAAGACCAGATCGTGTCCACCGAGGCGTGGGTGATGGCCGAGGCTCCCACTCTGCGCTCGCTGCGCCACGCGCGCCCATAGAAGAAGCCCGCAACCGCCGCCAGCAGCACGTAGCGCCAGTTAAAGTGCGCCGCCCGCTTGTTGAAGTGGGCCAGGCCGAAGAAAATCGCCGTCAGAATCAGCGCGGCAGCGCGCCCCATGCGCCGCTCCAGAAGATTCTGCAGCCATCCGCGAAAGAACAGCTCCTCCGGAACGGCAATAAAGAAGAAGGTGAAGAGCCATGCGCCAACGATTGGAGCCATTCCCGGCCACACAGAATGTAGATGCAAAAACCCAAGTCCCAGGCCCAGCACGAGCGCAATGGGCGTATACCAGGCCAGTTCCCGCAATCCGATAGCCGCATCACGCACTCGCAAACGCAGGTCGAAGCCAATTCCCTCCAATTGCCGTAGCGCGATGAAGCCGTATATTCCGGTGTCCAGCAGAAGCACCTTGTTGAAGATCGCCAGATGCGCCGGCCATGCGCCTTCAAACCAGCGCAGATCGACCGCTAGGCCCAATGTGGCCAGCACCGCAAAATCCCGCCAGTTACCGCGCTGGAGTTCATCAATTCGCCCCGCCTGCCAAAGCAAACTTGCCACAGCCACCGGCAGCAGCGCGTACAGTGCAAACCAGCCCCAGCGGAAGACGCCGCTTACAACGGCCACCAGCAGGTAAGGCGCGCACAAGGCTGCGGGAGACGCTAGTTGCGCCCAAAGCGGAAGCTTGCGCGCCCGTCCCGCTGCCCACTGCGGAAAAAAAGCCGCGGCCAGAAACGGCGCCAGCGCAAGCAGCGCGGCAATCGAGTTAACCGGTGTAATTAGGTCGCTTAGTTCCATTTTGCACCTGCATTCTGAATCACCCGCTGGCAGCCTGGCCGTTCGACGAACGCAAAGATGCATATCGCCTTGACCACGAAACTGCCCGGCAAACCTTGGTCACATGGTCCACGCAATTACCTGTAACACACGGCTCTGCTTGTCCGATACCTCCAACAGTGATTTATGGAGCTCATGTGACCCTTTTAACCTGGAACCATGCCTGCACAGTCGGCGTTCGATCCATGGACGATCAACACGGTATCCTCATGGATACCATGAACGAGCTTCGCCTGGCGGTGGTCCGCGGTTTGGGCCGGGAACAGGTCAGCGAGGTGTTGGACCGGCTCATCGAGCTCACTCGCATGCACTTCGCCAGCGAGGAGAAACTCATGAAACAATATCTCTTTCCCGGCTGCGAAGAGCACTGCGTCGAGCACCAGCGTATCCTGGCGCAGATTCTCCAGTCCTCTCATCGTGTGCAACACGGCGAGCAGATGCAGATGCGCCCCCTGCTCTGCTTTCTGCGAGAATCCTATACCGAGCACATCGAGAGCGTGGATCGGGAATATGGCCCCTGGCTGAATGAGCACGGCGTGGACTGAAGCCGCACATCCCATCCATGAGATTTTCATTGAACTCTGCGGCATCTTGTGCCGATGAAATCACTGTAAGACAATCTCCGGCAAAAGAGAAACCATGGCCTTGTTAAAGAGAACCAAGATGTATTCCGTGGGCGTGAAAACCATGGACGGCCAGCATATCGCTCTGGTCGAAAGCCTGAGCGAACTTCACGCGGCAATGTTGAAAGGCCAGGCACAGAACGCAGCCGGTGCATTGATTCCCAAGTTGATGAATGATGCGAATACTCATTTTCCCGTCGAAGAACGGCTGATGGAGGCCACAAAATTCCCCGGACTGATCGTGGACAAGCAATACACCGCATGGATGAACAATCGTAACATCCACTGAGCCGCCCGCATGGCGCCCCGCGGCCGTTTTCTCTCAACCTTTTTGCCCTGCCAGCCGATAGGTTCCTTGCCGGCTGATTCCGGCGGGAGATTGCAGATGGCGCTGATGACATGGAACAAAAGTTTCTCAGTGGGTGTGCAGAAAATCGACAGTCAGCACATTGTACTGGTTAACATCCTGAATGACCTGCACACCGCGATGATGAAGGGCCAGGCGCAAAGCATGACCGGCACGCTGCTGCATAAGCTGGCGGACTATACGCACACCCATTTCGCCGATGAAGAGGCCATGATGGCGGCCGCAAGGTACCCCGCCTTGGCCGAACACAAAATCAAGCACCGCGAGCTGGTCAAGCAGGTCGAGGACTACGTCCTCCGCTACGACAAGGGCGAAATTACTCTCAATATGAAGCTGCTGGACTTCCTGAGCGGCTGGCTCGCCAACCATATTCAGAAAACGGACAAGGAGTACGGCCCCTGGCTGAATGAGCACGGTATAAAATAAGCGGCCTGGATTTGGCATCGCAATTGCAAGCATCGAGTTGTACGTAGCTTTCCGCTTCCTCGCCACGGACCGTGGCCGCGGAGAAGCTGCGACAGGAGGCTGGCTATGGAGCAATCGAAAGAGCGGATCAATCTAAATGTGGGCGTAAGAATCCTGGATCGCGATCATCGGCAGATGGCCGAAGTGATTCATGAATTGAAGGCAGCAACGCTGGATAATTGGGATCAGAGCCTGACCGTCCCGCTTCTGCGCAAGCTGGTGCACTTTACAATGAACCACTTTGCGCTTGAAGAGGACATGATGCAAACCACTCGGTATCCGGGTATGGCGGTGCATCGCCTCAATCACCGCCACTTGATGGGCAAGCTGGGAGCGCTGATCGCCCATCACGACCGGGGCGGCCTTCCGCTGGCCTTAAGTTCTCTGCGCTTTCTTCACGAGTGGCACATCGGCCACGTCCATTCGGACGACCTGCACTATGGCCTTTGGCTGAACGCGATCGAGAAACCCTAGCTCTCAAAGGAGAGCGGAGCGGTCGCAAAAATGGGCGCGGCCGGCTTCGCCTCCGAGGCCAGTTCATAGACCAGCCGCTCCAGCACCAGCCGCTTGTCGGGCGGAGAGGAGCGCAGCTCCAGGTCGGCGCGGGCAATCAGCTTGAGCGCCCGCGTCAGCTCGCGGCGGCTCTTGTAGCGCCGCGCCTGCCGGATCAGGTCGTCGGCGGCAAACGGCGGCATCCGGAAGCCCTGCCAAAGCGCCTGCCAAATGGCGCGCGAGTCGCGCACATTCTTTTCCAGAATCACCAGCATCTGCCTGAAGGTCCGCGCCAGCATATAAAGATGGCCGATGGCCGCGTCCTCGCCTGCGTCGGAGCTGTTCAGCAACCCTTGCAGCAGCGCCAGCGCGCGCGCCCGGTCCCGTGCGCTGATGGCGTCCGTCAGCTCGTAAAGTGAGCGCTGCTTGGCGGCCAGCACCATGGTCTCCACGTCGCCCAGCGTGATGCGTCCCCGGCCCAGCGTATAAAGCAGCAGCTTCTCCAATTCAGAGGAAATCAGCATCATGTCCGCGCCCAGCGCATCCACCAGCTCGCGAGCTGCGTCCGCCTCCACGCGAGCGCCCTGCTCCTGCGCCGTGGCTGCCACCCAGCGCATCGCGTCTTCCTCGTTCACCCGCGCCAGTTCCACCATGCCGCAATGTTCGCCTAGCGTCTCGGTGAGCCGCTCGAAGCGGTTCTTGTCATCCAGCTCCATGCGGCGCGCGTCAGAGGGAATGCAAATGAAGTCGGCCAAAAATAAAATCAGCGCCTGTGGGTTGGGCGAACGAAAATAGCGATCCAAGGCGGCAAACTCGTCCTTTTTGGCCCCGCGCGTATAAAGCTGGCGCACGTTACGCACAAAAATCACTTGAAACGGCGCCATCAGCGAAGGGGTTTGCGCGCGGTCCAGCACCTCGAAGATCGAAGTCGAAGCCAGGTCCAGATCGGAGAGGCAGAAATCCCTCATATCCTGCGGCACATATGCTTTGAGGACAGCCTCGCGGCAGCGATCGAGCAAAAAAACCTCGTCGCCGGCCAGCACATAACCGGGCTTCAGCGTCGCCTTGCCGGCCCCCGCAGCCTCTATCTCCGACACAAAGCGGCCCACGGCGGTGAAGCCCGCGCCCCAGCGTGCCCCGCTCATCGCGACTTTCTCCGGCATTTGTTTGACTCGTTCATGCGCCTTCAGAATACCTTCTCCGGCGTGACGCGGCCAGCGTGAAGAGGAAAACGCATGAGATGGCATCGGCGCTCAATCACTTCTTTTCCGGCACCCTGGTCAGGACATAGGTGTCCTTGCGATCGCTTGGCTTCTCGACTGCAGCCACAGTCAAGGTCTTGCCATCTTTTGAAACTGTCCACGTGCCGATTTCAGTGACCTTGCCTTTCAGTTTGTCGGTTTCTTCAAAAGCGCGTTCCCCGAGGCGCTTGAGGGAGACTGTGTCATAGTCATAGGAACCCTTGACCGGGTACTCTTTCCCGTCAAAGTTCGCTGTGTAGGTCTCCCCGGTTGGCGTCGTCATAGTCAGTTCATCACCCTTGGTTTTATAGGTGTACACCAGGCCGTTTTCGCTTGCTCCGAACTTGACATCCTGCCATTGGCCCGAGGTTGCGTGAACACCAGAGGGCAGTGTGCCAATGCGCTTGAGAGTTTGAGTAAAGTTAACGGGCTTTTCGCTGTTGGGCGGATAGATAACACCCTTAAGTGTCTTGGTCTTGCCGTCTGCAGACACAGTGCTGGTCGTTTCGTACACAACTTTTCCATTTTTCTTCCCGACGAAGGTAACGGTCCTGGCGTCAGCTTCCTTGACGCTGAGCGTGTCAAAGTCCTGATCGCTGACCGGCTGGTCGGTACCGTCGGCCTTGACTGCATACGATGGCACACAGCTTTCGCAGTGGTACCAGCCCTGTGCGATGTAAGCCACAAACGGCTTGGTTTCAAGTGTGGTTTTGGAAGGATCAATTCGCCAGGTTCCGTCAAACGGGCTCTGGGCGAGCGAATTTACGGCCCAGAGTATTCCTGCAGAGAACACGACGAATGCAAAGTAGCGATGAATCTTCTTCATTTGAGTTGTGCCTCTCTTTCTGGGATCGAGATTCCCTTTTGGAACTCGAAAGTGTCACCATGATACGCCCTTTCGTCAGCGGTGACATTGGAAGACGCTTTGAACTGCCTCGCATTCGTTCTGTTGGCGTTATGCGGGGGGTTGAAACCCCCGCCTACCTCCGAATAGAGTTTTTCCCGTAACCTGTTTTAGCCCGCATCTTTCAAAATGGCTAAACGGCCATCTCTGTGGGGGACACCACTAAAACCCTTCCAGCACATCGGCCACCAACTGCCGCGCGAACTCCCGCGAGAGCCGCTCCATGGCCGCCGGGTTCTCCTCGATGAAGCTGGACAGATCGGTGGTTGACTGGTATTGCTGACGGTAGACGTAGTTCTTGTTCTCGTAAAGTACTTTGCCATCCCGCCCGGTGAGCGTAACCGAAATCACCAGGGTGATCCGAAAGCTGGACGACTGCTGCGTCGTGGAGTTGTAGGTGAGCGGTTCCACTGTCTCCTTCAGAATCGTTCCATGCAATACCGCGTCAGGGTCTCCGCTCACGTCAGGGGTCACCTGCAGCCGCGTGCGCGTGGCAAACTCGCGAATCACCGCCTGGGTCAGCACAATTTCAGTGCGATACGACTCGGTATGCGTGGCAAAGACCGGCACGGCCAGCGTTTGCACACCGGGCGGCAGATGGGTCGCCGCGCCCAGCGTGTGATAACCGCAGCCGGAGAGTCCCAGCAGGACATATGCAATAGGCAAATAAGCAAACTTGCGCATGACTCATCTTATCGCGCAACCCTACACCCACGCCGTGAACAGCAGGGTGTCCCAGGTCCCTCGCATTGGGGGACCGGGGAATCCAAAATCTCTGGGTGCCTCATCCTTTTCGTGAGCTATGCAAAAAGGGTGGGAAACTACAAGGCTGGGCGCCCCACCTTCGCCGCGTTCATGTTTTTGCGGCATCTGGGTCCCCAGCGACTCGGGGTCCTCAACGAGCGATTTGTGCTCGTTGGGGTGAAGGCACAGGTCTTCGTCGCCGGGGTGGTCTAGGGTGGGATATTTATAGTTTTTACAGCTTTTTATAATTCTTTTCTATTCCCTATTCCCTGTTTTTTTACACCCACGCCGTCGCCAGCATCCCCAGCTTTACCGCCGACAATTTCAGCCCGTCGGCCCGATCCTTAAAATAAATCTCGTTGAGCCAGTCCGAATCCACCTGCTCATAGCGCCGGAATCCCGCCCGGTGCAACTCCGCCTCCATCTCCTCCGGTGTAAAGAAGAGCTGAAACGGCTCTCCGGCAGCAGCCACGCGCGCGGCCAGCGCATCAAAGGCCTTCTTGCCCAACGCGCTCAAGCTCTCCGGCGCAACCGCGTAATCGAAGCTCACCCCGCTCCCCGCGGGCAATTGCGCAATCACGCCCAGCGTTGCCCTGAAGGCCTCCATCGTCAGGTAAGGAACCACACCCAACCAGCCGAAAAACGCCGCCGCGTCTCCATCGAATCGCGCCTCCGACAGCCCTTCGCGTAGAGTCTGATGCTCAAAATCCAGCGGAACGAACGTCAGCCCCTCCGGCAGTGCAATCCCCGCCTCCGCCAGCAGCCCGCGCTTCCACTCTTGCGTCGCCGGAAAATCCACCTCAAAGACCCGCAGCCCGGCATACGGATTGCGATAGGCAAACGTATCCAGCCCCGCGCCCAGCACCACGTATTGCGACACTCCCCGCTTGACCGCCTCCGCCAGCCGGTCTTCCACATACCGGCTGCGCGCCGCCATGAAGGCGCGAAAGTCCCGTCCCACCCGGTGCGAAGCGCGCCCCATCTTGCCTCGATAGCCCGATCCAACCAGCCGCACCGCAATCGGATCGTCCAGAACCGGCGGCGCGTCCACCAACTGGTGCGCCGCCCGCCGTATCGCCACACCCAATGCTGTCTTACTCGCCTTGCCCGTCTCCATCAATTCGAGTGTAGAACCTGCCGCCATCCTCGGCATGTTGTGTCGAGGCACGGCTTTATAGGTTGCGAAAATTATAAATTGAGTCCTGTTTTGTATCAGGGCACGACTACAGTCGTGCCGCAAAGGAAGCAATAGAATGTTGAGCTTTAGCCCCTGCGCCCATACGGAGGGAGCAGGGGGTTTCAACTCCCTGAATGAAAGCCAATCTACGCGAGGCCTTTAGGCCTGGGTCTTTCCCTAAACTAAATTGTCTCTATGCCGCGCCTCTCCCGGCGTACCATATTCCCCATGAGCTGGATTGGATGGGCAATACTCTCCGCCGTCTTTGCCGCCGCAACCGCCCTCTTAGCCAAGGTAGGCGTGGCGCGCGTCGACTCAAACCTGGCCATGGCCCTGCGCACCAGCGTAGTCGTGGTCTTTGCCTGGGCCATCGTCTTCGCCTTTGCCCATCCTGAAATCGGTCCACCCTCCGGAACAATCGCCGCAACCGGCCCCGTCCAAGGCGCATTCGCGGAAATCCGCTCCCTCGACCGCCGCACCCTGCTCTTTCTCACACTCTCCGGCCTGGCCACGGGATTGTCGTGGCTCTGCTACTTCCGCGCCCTCCAACTCGGCCCAGCCTCCCGCGTAGCCCCCATCGACAAGCTCAGCGTCCCCCTCGTAATCCTCTTCGCCTGGCTCCTCCTCGGCGAAAAACTCACCCCTCCAACCCTAATCGGCGGCCTCCTCATCACCGCCGGAGCCGTCGTCATCGCCATGGGTTGAGGCCAATTAACAGTTGATTAGAAGTTGTTTCATAACCTGGTTTTGAAAGGGCACGGCTTTAGCCGTGCCGCTGTCAGGGCAGAAAAATCGCGGGCTTTAGCCCCTGAGGGAAGGCTCAAGTACGGTCTGCATTCGGTTATGAAACAGCTTTTAGTAAGTTTGCGTCTTCTGCTGTCCAGAGCATCTTAGCGTGGAGAGAGTTATAGGTAGGGTGGCCAAGTCGAATTACGTTCCCGGTTCCTCTTCCATAACTTGATGGCGCTTGTTGGTGGCGAGATCGATTGCGGTGACTTCCAATGCCAGCGCCTCAGATTGATTTTCTAAAACGGTCCAGCCAATGTATCCGGAGCTGCTAGTGCGGTGGGAAAAAGCCAGTATCGGGCGTAGTAATGCTTGAGTCTGTTGGCGAATCAGTTCGCTATGAGTTCGCTCTGCCGCAGCTGACTCTTGAACAGCGAGCAATTGTTGGCGCGCGAGATTGCCGCTCGCCTCGGCGGCGGCAACCTGTGCTTCGGCCGCTGCTGCCGCACGTTCTGCTGCAACCTGTTGTGCCTTCGCTGCGGTTGCTTGCTCTGAGGAAGCATGGGCTGCATTACGGGCTGCGGACCATGTCATCAAGAGGACGATAATTGTCATTATTCCGATAAGGGTCGCGATAAGGGACGATGCAATCTGCACGGTTGCCCCATGTAATTCCAGCCATTGCCACATGGGATTAGATTAGCGCAAAGACGAGAGGCTTTATGTGGAACGATCTTCTGCGCTGATGTCGGTGTTGTGAACTCGCCGGTTACCCACCCTTCGCTCTGACCGCCAAAGGTCTCCGCCTGGACGGCTAGTTCCCGCCAGGACGGCCAGTCCCCCCGCCGCAGGTGGCTTGCAGACAATTACCCTCTCCCGGCGCACAATCGAAGCATGAACAACGGCCATAGTCTCGGGCAGTTCCTGTCCACTGTTCACTGTCCACTGGAAGGTACCCCCCTACCCCCCAATATTTTTTTGGAGGGGTCATTTCTTGCATGTATTGATTGGCGCAGAAGTGCAACTGAAGTGAACCTGTTGATTATCAACATGTTTCTTGTGCGGCTTTCCCAAAAAACCGCAAAACCTGTCAAATTTGCCCACCTGTGTAAATCTCAGAATGCGATACGGCCGAACGTTACACTAAGGCTATGGAAGCGCCTGCTCAATCCGCCGCGCCTCAGGTCGCCGCGCCGCGCCGCATCGTCCTCACCGGCTTTATGGGCTCGGGCAAAACCACGCTCGGCCCGCTCGTCGCCGCGCGCCTGGGCTGGAGCTTCATTGATGTGGACGATGTAATCGAGGCTGAAGCAGGCGCAACCATCGCCGAACTCTTCGCCCGTCACGGCGAAGCTGCCTTCCGCGAGCGTGAGCACGCTACGATTGCGCGCCTTGCCGCTGCCGACTCTCTAGTCCTGGCTCTCGGCGGCGGCGCTATCGAGAACGATGCCACGCGCACGCTGCTGCTCACCACTCAAGGCACGCTGCTCGTCCATCTCGAAGTTGAGCTGGCCACAACGCTCAAGCGCTGCAAGGGAACCGAGCAACTGCGGCCCATTCTCGCCGATCAGGCCAACCTCGAAAGCCGCTACCAGCGCCGCCTGCCGCTCTACCGCATGGCGCATGTCTCGATTCCGGTCGATGTGCTCGATCCAGAACAAA
>Ga0326727_10026870_pt1 | contig 10625 bp, 4 predicted proteins | sample MB2enrmetagenome_FD_207643 | JGI IMG/M metagenome (GOLD analysis project Ga0326727, IMG submission 207643) | Lab enriched peat soil microbial communities from McLean, Ithaca, NY, United States - MB29MY | ecosystem: Environmental > Terrestrial > Soil > Wetlands > Peat | place: USA: New York... | reverse complement strand
TCCCTGTGACCAGGTTCGTATTGTTGCCGTGATATGCGACCGCTGTCACCGATCCGTCGTGAAGGAACGATTGAACCTCTTGCTTGGTGGTGAGATCCCAGATGCGGGCTCTTCCATCCGCGCATGCCGTTGCCAAGCGGTGCTTGTCCGCGCTCAGAGCGACACCGGTCACCGCGCCGGGTTGATTGAAGGTTGCGACTTCGGCGCCATCCGCGGCGTTCCAAGCGCGAGCTGATTTGCCCGTTGCCGCCGCGACAAGCGAACCGTCCCGGCTCCAGTCGACCGCCGCTACCGGATCGGCGAGCGGGCCAATTGTCTTGGCGATTTTGCCCGTGCTGATGTCCCGGATATGAAGTGTCTTGTCGGCACCGCCCGAGAGTACCTGGCTGCCGTTGGGGTGGATCGCTATGGCGTTAACACCGCCCGCGTGGGCTTCATAGACCGAGATGACGGCGACATCGCTCAACCGCACCGCTTTGTCCGCGCCCGCCGAAACGAGCGTGCGGTTATCGCCCAGAAACGCAAGCCCGGTAACGGCAGCGGTGTGATCCGCAAATGTTAGCACCGGTTTGCCTGTTATTGCATCGAATACCAACGTCTTGCCGGATTCGGGCGCTGCCAAGGCGGCTGCCACGCGTAGGCCGTTCGGACTCAAGGATACGGCCGAGGCGGCAGCAGGCAGAGAAATCGTGAGAGGCTTTTCCTCCGCACCCGTGTAAATGTTCAGAGCCTTGTCGGTTCCGATCGACGCGAATCTGGACCCGTCGGCACCGACCGCTATGCCTGCGATAGCAGCGTCTCCGGCTGGCGCTCTCTTTGCCGGCTTGCCATCTGCTGCGTTCCAAATTGAGACGACCTTATCGTCTCCGCCCGCGATTACCACGTCTCCCTTAGGACTGAACACCGCTTGCCGCACCGCGCCGGAACAAGTCGCTTGCCAGACAAAGGACGTCGTCCATGTGCGGGCGGTCTTGTCTGCGCTGGCGGTCACAATTCGCTTGCCATCGGGAAGAAACGTGGCGGCAATGGCTGATCCATCGTGAGCGAACAGTTCCTGAAGTTGGCCGCTCGTGCTGTAAACTCGAGCTTTGCCATCGGCGCCAGCCGCGACGAGTCGGCTGGCGTCCGGACTGAAACTAACCCCGAGTACATCGGCCGGCGTCTTGATGGGAGCGCCGGCTAATTTGCCATCGGCGAGCGACCAAATGCGGACGGCCTTGTCGGAGCAGCCAGCTGCGATGCGACTGCCGTCCTTGCTTAAGGTCAGGCAATTCGCGACGTCCACGGCATCAAGCTTGAGCTTCGCCATGCCGTCGACCACGTTCCACACCTGCACGCTCTTGTCGGCACTTGCAGAGATCAAGCGATCGCCGTTGGCGGTGAACAGCAGCGCGGTCACTGCTCCGACGTGCCCGGCAAAGCTCTTGACCTCCTTGCCCATTGCCAGATCGAACAGTCGCAAGCTGTTGTCGGCCAGTCCGGCGGCCGCGAGTTTCCCGTCGGGGCTGACAGCGACGCTGCGTACCGGGGCCGGCAGCCCGCTAAACTTTTTGACTTCTTTACCATCGCCGGCGTTCCAGATTGTCAATGACTTGTCAGCACCGCCTGCCGCGATCAAGTTGCCGCCAGCAGCCACGGACAGCACAGTCAGTGTGTTCCCGGGAAACGTTCGTTCGACCTGCCCGCCATCGAGGTTCCAAAGGCGTACTTGCTTATCCGTGCAACCAGTCACGAGCTTTGAGCCGTCGGGGCCCAAGGCCGCGGCCGTCACTTGGTCGGGGTGAGCAAATAGCTTCGGTTCGGCCGGTGGCGTTTGCCAGACCTTCAGACTCCCATCGACCGACGTCGAAAGCACCTGATTCCGATTCGCGTGAAACGACAGGCTTGTGACCGCGCCGGCATGTGCGCCGATCAGCGCGCTTTGCCGACCGTTCGACTGGTCCCAGAAGCGGATGAAGCCATCCTCACCAGCCGACGCCAGCATTTTGCCATCGCGCGTCGTGGCCACTGCGGTGACCGGTCCGGTGTGCCCCGAGAACTGGCGTTCCGGTTGTTGCGGGTTGGCTAGGTTCCAGCTTCGAACGAGCTTGTCGGCGCTCCCGGTGAAAAGGCGTTTACTCTCGATACTGACCGCGGAAGCAGTCACAGCATCGGGGTGAGACAGTGTCTGCGTCGGAGCGATCGGCAAACTCCATAATTTCAGCAATCCGTCGCTGCCACCGGTCAGAAGCTGGCTGGAATTCGGATGAAACGCCAGCGCTGTCAATGAGCCGCTGTGCGCCAGTGCCTGTGCGATTAGCTTTCCGTCGCTTGGATTCCACAGAAATAGCTTACCGTCGGCTGTCCCGCCAGCCACGTACGCGTTATTTGCCGCGCTAGCGACCGAAACAACGGACGCGGCCGGACCGGCCAAGCTGCGCACGGTTTGTCCGTTCGCAAGTGCCGAGAGGCGCACGGTTTTGTCGGCACTGGCTGAGATGATCGTGTTGTTATCCGCCGAAAGCATGACAGCGGTCACAGGCCCGTCGTGCGGCGCTGCCAGCGCTCGAGAAGGTACCGGCGGGAGAGACCAGGTCTTGAGCAAGCCATCTTCACCGGCCGTGAAGTAGCTGCGATTGCTCGGATCGTTCGCGAGGGCGGTTACCGCTCCGGTGTGTGCGCCGACGACACCGGCGAGTTTGCCGTCACCGGGTGTCCAAAAGCGAACGCATCCGTCGCTGCCGGCCGCTGACAGATACTGACCGTTCGCTGTCCAGGCAACGATGCTCGCCGCCGGGCAGTTCATGTTCTGCAGCGGCTTGCCATCCGCCGTCGCGCGCGTGAATAAGCCGCCGCCCTTGTTCGACACCGCGACGGTCTTGCCGTCGGGGCTGAGAGCCATCGCCACAGCCGCGTCCGCAAGGGTTAGCTGTTGAAGCGGAGCGCTAATCGGGAAATCCCAGATCTTCGCGGTGTTATCTGAACCTCCGGAGGCAATTTGCGAGCCGTCCGGGCTGATTGCAACGCTAAGCACCAGGTTCTGGTGACCGGTCGAACCGCCCAGCGACTTGACTTCCTTTCCGGTTGCCGCGTCCCAAACCTTGAGCGTGTGATCGAAGCTGCCCGTCACGACATAGCGGCCATCCGGCGTGAAAGCCAGGGAGTAGACAGCTTCGCTATGTCCTTTGAGAGGGACCGCTCCCGCAGGCGGCGAGACGTCGCTTGAGGCTACTCCCATGATGAGAACGACGGCGAGAGAAGCGACCGTATAAACTGCAAATCGCCAGAACATAGAGGCCACAGCACGCGAGAGAGGTCGCGGTTGGCGACGCATGGGTTACGCTCCGACGGGCTCTTCAAGGCGGGAGGGAAGGCGGGCGCCGTTCAGTGTCCCACGCGCAGCGGGGACTGTCAACGGCACGGAAAGTCCGTTGTCCGCAAGCGTTTGATCGATGTGAGAGGCCAAGCCGGCGAAATCGAATTGCCCCTGAGTCAAGCGTCTGCTGCGAGCTTGTGTACGCGTTTGCCCGGCGCTAGCTCTGGATTCGCGCATGGCCCTGTCGCGCTTCGGAATGTGAGAATCCGTTCTGGAACGTGCAACTCGTCGGGAGCCTCTTGAAGATCGCGCGCCCTCTCCTGGATTGTCTCAGCTGCAGTATCCGTTCAACAAATAAACATTTGCGTGTAAATTCTGATTTACTTTTCACGTTTACGTCGCGCTAGCTCACCTTAACAGCCCACGAATCGCTCGGGTTTGGCAAACGCAACTTACTGTTGCGGTTGAATTCTCTTAAGTCGTTTTGGCGCATTTCAGTGCAATTAAGTATGAGAACGGTGACCAATACTTGATCAGTACGAAACACCGTGCTGGCTCTGAATTTGCATATAGCGGAGCGGCTCGTCTCTCCATAGAGATGTTCTGTAAATCGGTGACTTCCGCTCCACCCCTATCAGCTGGCGGGATGGCACCGGAGAGTTGTTTGGAGAACTCGTAGTCCGCCTCTCCTCAATTGGCCTAGTCGCACCCGGACGCGGCTATGCCACATCGGCACCCAGAAGAGCGACGCGGTCTTCGAAAGAAGATCGCAAGAGTGGTTGTCCCTCCCCCCGAGGATCTCCGCCTGTGGATGGCGGTGATCGGGACCGGCTTTTCCTTCTGTTGGCGGTTCCGTCCGACGTTCGTTCGGTACCGTTCGAAGATCTCACCAGTACTTAAGTTTTTCAACCTTTTCAAAAAGGGGTGGCACGTGCGCAGAAAGTTTGCTGGCCTGCTCGGAGGTCTATTGGCCCCGGCAGTGCTCCTGCTAGCGAGTTCGTCTGCTTCAGCAGCATACGAATACACTTCCATGGCACTAAATGTTTACAATTCGGGCGGTACGATTATCGACTCCGTCTCTGTTACGGAAGCGGCTACGGTCTCGGGCACCTTCTACGAGATCGCGAACACGTCCCTCGCGAATGCCGGCGCGTACGGCCTCGCGAGCTCGCTGAGCACGGGCGGGAGCTCAGGCGGTCCGTATTTCTCGACCTTCGGCGTCTTGTTCGATGGATCGAACTTTTACCTGGGTTTTAGCTGGGATCCGACCGGCAACGATCCTTACGGCTCCTTCGCGAACACTTTCTACAGCTACGCCAGCCCGCCGACCCAAGCGACGTACTCATATACCGCGACCGCGTACCTTTCGCCGACGCTGATCTCCGCCGGCGACACTGCAGCGCTCGTACTGACGGCTCAGCCGGTACCGGAGCCTGCTTCCATTGCTCTGCTCGCTACGGGCGGGTTTGTACTCACCGGTTTCACTCGGCTGCGCCGTAAGAAGTGAAGCGTCCAAGTGGCCGCTGTGATCCACCATCGTTTTGAGCTTTGTTTCAATCGTTGCCGTGAGTGCTACGTCACCGGATATCGGCCCGGGCCAGTGGAGGCCCGGTGCCGCCGGTGATTGACCGGCACTCCTTCTCGGCTCTTGGCATATCCGGGTACTCCCAAAAGCATACCTGGAAAGAAAAAAAGGAGAGTTCAATGAGTGAACTGCGACGGATTTCGCGTTCTCTTTCCCGCGCCAAGGTTTCCCCTCGGCGGTCGCACCTCAATCACCCGCGGCTCGAGGAACTCGAGACGCGCACCTTGCTATCGACGACGCTGCTGCCGGCGCAGCTGGCTTCGAGCCAGGTGATGAATATCCCGAACGTCATACTCGATCCGCCCGTCACTCCCGGCGAGGCACCCCTCACTCCGGGCGAAATGCGCTCTGCTTACGGCGTCAACTCCATTCAGTTTCTGTCCGGCAGCACCTTGATCAAGGGCACTGGCGCCGGCCAGACGATTGCCATCGTCGACGCCGATAACGACCCGACTATTGTTGCCGACCTGGCGACGTTCGACTCGGTTTTCGGGCTGGCCAATCCGCCTAATTTCTTCGTCCGCAACCAAACCGGCGGTGTGATCACCAATCAGACCGGGTCCCCGACGAGCCCGCGCAACTCGCCGGCGCACGTTATGGCCCCGGGCGCCAATATCGTTCTCTTCGAGGCGAATAGCGCATCAAACGCCAATCTTGCCACGGCCGTAAAGACCGCTGCCACTGCCAGTACATACACGAGCATGGGCATTCCAGCCGCATCGGTCGTTTCTAACAGCTATGGCTCCCTCGACACCGCTAGCGCCAAGACCTCCGACGAAGCTGAAGACAGCAGCATTTACGCGCCCATCAGCAACGCCAATCAGGTCTCTCTGGTCTTCTCCTCCGGCGATAACAAAGCGGGCGACACTGGTCCCGAATTCCCGTCGACGTCGCCGTACGTTCTGGGCGTAGGCGGCACAGACGTGTCGCTGAGAGTCGGACCCTTCGGGACCTCGTGGTCTTCTGAGCAAACCTGGAACGACGAACAGTTCAATAACGGCTCGAGCATCGTCGACTATGGATCGAGCTCCGGCGGCACCAGCGCATTTGAAACGGAGCCGTCCTATCAGCTCAACTACGGCATCTCCAACTCGAGCGGCCACCGTGAGGCACCGGACGTCTCCATGTCCGCCTCTGTCGAAAGCGGCGTCTACATCACCGACTCCTACGATTTCAGCGTAGCTCGCGGCTTGCCGGCCACGACGCTGGGGACGGTGTTCGGCACCAGCCTCGCGGCACCGATGTGGGGCGGCCTGATCGCCGTTACCAACCAGGGCCGCGCCTTGGCGGGCGAGGGTCCTATCGGTAACGTGCAAGAGGCGGTCTACGCCGTCCCGAGCTCGGACTTCCACGACATTACGGTCGGCACGAATGGCCTGACCGGTTCGCTGTTTGAAGCTGCCGGCCCGGGTTATGACGAAGTCACCGGTATCGGTTCGCCGATCGCCAACAAGCTGATTCCCGACCTGGTGGCATATAACGGTACGGGGCCGGTTTCCTTCACGGCAGCCGTTGACGTTGATGCCGGGGATCAAATCGACCCGAATGCAACCGAGTTCATCAACAGCGACCGAGTTGGCGGCGGCGAAGCTACACCTGTGACCAGCACGGTGGATGTCACCGCTGGCCAGGTGGCATCTGTGGAAATGGTGCTCGCTCCGCTGAGCATTGCCGCAAAGAGCCTCGCCCCCACCCAGGTCTCGGTCGCTTTTGCGCCGACGAGCCAAGCCGAGCGGGTCGACCCCACCAGCGTCGCTGCTACCGCCTTGCCGATTCCCGCCACCTCGATTGTGGAGGGCTTCCACGGTTCCTCCGACGTTCTCGTTGGAATGACGTCGGACGCCGTTCCGGTCGACTTCAACGCGCCGACCGAGAACGTCGTCGTGGGAACGTCGAGCCACATCGTCGAGCCGACCGAAGTCGCCGCGCCGATTGCTCAACAGTCGGTCGCGCCGGCTGCTGTCGAGAAGGCAGTCAGCGTCTCCAATGCCGTGTTCGCAGACTCCGATTCGGTCCAGGCATTGGGCGCTCGAGTTGAAACCCCGTCTGCGGTAATCGCCGGCGACGAGACGCATACCGTCGACCTGGCCGCCCTAGCGGGCATGGCTCTGGCTCTCGGCGGTTCGTGGAGCGCTTTGGCACAGGCGGAAGAGACCCGGAAGTATCCGGCTCTCCGCAGCTAACCACAACCTGACAGTGATCGAAAAGGGCCGTTCCTCACCATGAGGAGCGGCCCTTTTCATTGATGATTCGGATCGACTTCGCGCGCATCGTGACCTGACCACTAGCGCGGCGGTGAGCGCATCGCAGAACGCGCATGTGCTCAGCCGCGGGGTCAGTTTGAACTGAATTCGGGCGGAAAGCGTCCGGGAAGGACTTTATCCGTTTCCGATGGCGGCTCGAGCATGTCGAGCTGACTCAGCAGTCGATCGACCCGCCGGGCCGGATCCATCTCCTCCAACAAAGCCTGCTTTAATTCACTTCCAAAGGGCAGTGCGAAGGAAAATATGTCGCAAAGCGTGCCAAGCGTCAGACTGCTCTTCAGTAGATTGTCGAGTTGATCGAGCGCGGCATCCCGAGAAGAAAGCCACCGCTTCATCTGCTGTCCCAGGCGCTTGCGCAGGTCGCGTCCCGGTAATCCCGGAGGATCGGACGCCTCCTGGAGCAAGCCGACGTGAGCCGTACGGTAAAGATGATCGGCCGGAAGCTCCTCGACAATGCGAGCTCGGCTTAAGCCGTGAAGCAACAAGTTGTAGCGCCCGTCAGCGAGCCGCTCTTCTTTGAATATGCGGCCCAAGCAGACGACGGAAAAGATAGGGGGGCGCTCCTGGTAATCCTCTTCCCAACCCGGTTTGAGCAGAGCCAGGGCCATGAGGCGGTCGCTGGCCAGAGCGTCGGCCGTCAGTTGGCGATAGCGTGCTTCGAAGATGTGAAGCGGTTGGACCACAGAAGGAAAAAGCACAAGATCGGGCAAAGGGAAGAGACGGGCCGTTCCGCAGAAATCGCTGAGCGCTAGGGGGTCGTCGTGCATGGCGAACCTTCCTGAGCCAGGGGGCTCGTCGGGCGTTATCTCCGAACGATAGGCCTTGGTTCACGGCGTTCAGAGACAGTTCCAACTCGGAAACGGCTCAGGACTCGTCCTCATCCCGAACGAACTCAGCGGGATCCGGCCATGCTGCCGGTACGGGGTTAAGCGAGATCGCCGGCAGTAACGTCGGGTCGGGACGCAGCGTCCGGTCCGGCTCTGCTGTGATGAGCAACGGACGGAAGCAGCGTTCCATTTGCGCCCAAAAGGCATCGGTATCTAGACCCAGAAACGGCGACCCGCACGGTCGCATATATTCGCGGCTGGTGCGATACAGTTTAACCGCTCCACCGAGGTTGCCGCCACAAAAATGGAACAGCCCGACAGCCGATTGGATCAAGCCTTGCACGAAGCGACGTTCATCGCCGTGGCTCTCGGCCCATAGATCTTCCCAGACTTCATGTGCCTCGAAATAATCCTCGTCGTTAAAGAACAAAATGCCGGCGAGGTAACGAGGATCGTAATCAGGCATGTCGCTTATTCCGGAACAACTTCCCGGCTGTAACTCGGAGACCGCCGCATCCAGCGCGCCCGAAGCATTAACTCCGGCCTGCTGCATCCCTCAAATACCGGGACCGGACGAGCTCCTTGCGGACAACCCCTCCGGCCGAGACCCGGCGCCCCGGCCCAAGCCGCCCCGCATCCGCTGCGATCGAAGGTGGATTCAAGCGGTACCTAGCATCTCTCTGAGTGGAGCCAGGTGCTTCTCATAATGGCGCCACCGATCTACGGATTGATTATAGATTGGCTGTCGAACTTGCCAATTGCTCGCGGTGTCGACCGCATTCGGGTTGGTATGCGGAGCAAGACAACGTTCATCCCATTCCAAACCGAGGAAATCCAACATCCTGTGAACCATCTCTTCCGTAGCCCGGATCACGTCTTCGTAGTTCACCTCGAGCATTTCCACGGGCAAGACCCTTCGCCAGTGCTCCATGGTTTTCAGATATTCACCATAGAAGTGTCCGATATTGCGAAGGTCGAATGAGTAGTCGTAGTTCAAAGAGAAATGCTGGAAAAAATTAGAAAGACAAGTATCCAACGGATGTCGCGTGCAGTGTACGATTCGAGCTTTCGGAAACAACATCGCAATGAATCCGAGATTCCGAAAATTAAGCGGACTCTTATCGATAACGTGTGGAAGCTCAGTCCCGATATCACGCCGCAGGCGATTCTCATATTCCTCGATCAACCGGCTAGCAATGGCTGGTGTGACATGCGCGACGGCTTGCGGATAGGGGATATCTTTTTCGATCAGTCTCGGCAGCCTCGCGGTAAATTGCGCGAGCGTCGGCAGTTCTCCTGCGGTACCGATGGAGCGATGATTGGACAAGATACTCGCGGTGAGAGTCGTGCCCGACCTGGGCATTCCCACAATGAACAACGGCGAGCGGCTATCCGACGCGAACGAAAAAGACTGAGCCAGAAAGTCCTTGCTAAAGACTTCGATAATGCTCTTCGTGATTTCGCTCATCTTATCGGGATCATAAGAAACCTTGGCATTCAGAATGCGGTTTGCCTCCCGATAGCAATCGAATGCCGCATCGTAATGGCCGCAATCGTCGTGGATTTTGCCGAGAGCAAAATAAAGAAAGTCGTTGTCGCGTATCGCGGCGCCGTGTTGGTCAATAAGGCTCTTAATGTTTCTTGCATTCTCATGATCCACAGCCTGGTGTTTATGGATCATCGCCAGGCTGAACAAAGCGGTTGGAAGATCCGGTCTTATGGCCAGCGCTTTGACGAACATCTCCTCGGCGTCCGACATGTTGCCCATGTTCACCAGAACAACGCCTCGATTATGATAGGCCTCAGCAAAGTCAGGCTTGAGGGCGATCGCTCTGTCGCAGCTGGCCAGGGCTTCATCGTAGAGCTTTAGTCCCCATAAACTTGCTGCTCGGGAGTTAAAAGCCTCGGCAAAGTCCGGATTCAACTCGATGGCCTTGTTACAACTTGCCAACGCCTCGTCGTACAGCTTCATTTCCTGGAGCGTGTGACCTCGGTTGTTATAGGCCATGTGATTGAGCGGGTTGAGCACTATGGCTCTGTCAAAACTGGCCAGAGCATCTCCGAAGCGACGCATCTCCTTCAGAGTCAGGCCACGATTGTTATAGGCCATGTCATAGTCAGGCTTGAGGGCGAGCGCCCGGTCATAACTGGCCAGTGCGTCGGCATGCCGATTCAATTCCTGGAGTGTAACGCCTCGGTTGTTATGGGCCGCGGCATAGTTAGGCCTGAGTGTCAGAGCCTTATCGAAGCTAGCCAATGCCTCTTCATGTCGTTTCATTTCTTGGAGGGCGAGGCCTCGGTTGTTATGAGAAACGGCATTACCGGACTTGAGCTCGATTGCTCTGTCGAAACTGGCCAGAGCCTCGGAGTAGCGCTGCAGCGCTTTCAGAAGCAGGCCGCGGTTGCTATGAGCCATGTCATAGTCCGGATCCAACTCAATGGCCTTGTCATAGCTTGCCAGTGCCTCGGCATGTCGTTTCATTTCCTGCAGGGCGATTCCGCGACTGTTGTGCGCGAATGCATAGTTCGGCTTGAGAGCTATGAGCCGATCGTAACTCGCCAGGGCTTCGTCAATTCGTCTTAGCAACAACAGAATATTGCCGCGATTCATCAAGGCTTCAGCACTATTCGGTTCGAGGAATAGGGCTCTGTCG
>Ga0326727_10026869_pt1 | contig 10625 bp, 11 predicted proteins | sample MB2enrmetagenome_FD_207643 | JGI IMG/M metagenome (GOLD analysis project Ga0326727, IMG submission 207643) | Lab enriched peat soil microbial communities from McLean, Ithaca, NY, United States - MB29MY | ecosystem: Environmental > Terrestrial > Soil > Wetlands > Peat | place: USA: New York... | reverse complement strand
CGGGCAATAGAGTCCTCTGGCTCATATATGGTTGAGCGGAATCGCCAAAGCCTGAATATTTTCTACCGCGAGAGGTCGTACCGAAAAAGTGTCAATTGAGGTTCACCAAATGTGAGGAAGAACCCAAACCAGAATGCCAGAATCACGCCGTGTCAGAAGTGCTGAGAAGGTCGGGCTGCAAGCTGGACATTGTCATCAACAACGCTGGCATGGCCTCTGCGGGAATCTCTGAGACGTTCACAGCGGATCAGGTACGCGACCTGTTTGACGTCAACGTATTCGGCATCCAGCGTTTTCTTCGTGCTACGCTGCCAACGTTGCGCGCGCAGCATTCCGGATCGGTGATCAACATCGGCCCGATCCTCGGCCGAGTGACACTGCCGTTCTTTGGACTCTATGGCGCGTCCAAGGCAGCGATTGTGGCCTTAACCGAAAGTTACCGGTACGAGCTTTCACAATTGGGCGTGGACGTTGTCCTGGTTCAGCCGAGCGCCTACCCTACAAATATGTATGCAGCAGCGCAGCAGTCCGCTGAGGCTGAGGTGTTCGGAGTTGAATAGGGGCTGACTCAAGGTGAGCCAACTCAAATTCAACCCATTCGAGAAGCTATAGCAAGCTCCACGAAATTACAGTGAACCAGATCTGGCAATCAGCCGCTCGCACTAACTCTATGTAGATACATCACTTAGCCGCTTGTGGCCCCATTGCCGAAGTTTTTCTCTAATCGCCTTTTCTCTGCATAACGGGAATATAAATGGTCTAAATTATCATTATTTGGGTATAATAATTCTCGTTATGGCAAAGGTGATTCCAGCTCTGCTTCCACGAGTCGCACGTTTGCTCGAAGGCTTCGGCGAGAACCTGAAGCTGGCTCGGCTTCGGAGAAAATACTCGGCTGATTCTGTCGCACAGCGTGCAGGCATTACCCGGCGGACTCTCTCCAAGGTAGAACGCGGCGACCCCGGGGTGGCGCTGGGGGTTTACGCTCGCGTGATGCAGGTTCTGCGACTGGAGGATGATCTCTCTCGTCTGGCTGTTGACGATGTTCTCGGTCGGAAATTGCAGGACGCTGGAATCACTCCGAAGCGCCGTGCTCCCAAGAAAGCATCTCCGACTTCTGATTCCGCAGGGCTCCCCGGAAGTGAAGCGAGGAAGGCATGAGTCACTTCGACACCACTTATGTCTACGCCGATCTCGAACGCTTTCACGCACCTTTTCTGATGGGCGAATTGCACCGACAAAAGAGCCGGTCCGGTGATATTTTTTCTTTCCACTACGAGAAAGCGTGGCTTGCAAGTGAAGCGGCGTTTGCATTTGACCCAGATCTCGCTCTGGTCACAGGTCACCAATACCCCGCCCCTGATCGCGCAAATTTTGGGATATTTCTGGACTCGTCGCCGGATCGCTGGGGACGGGTATTGATGCAACGGCGTGAGAACCTGCGCGCTCGACAGGAAACCCAAAGGCCCCGAACCCTGACTGAGTGGGATTTTCTGTTGGGAGTGCATGACGAAACTCGCCTTGGCGCGCTGCGCTTTCGCGTATCGCCTGATGGCCCCTTCGTTGATAGTGACACACGGCTCGCGGCTCCGCCGATCACGTCGCTTCGTGAACTCCAGGCCGCCAGCCTTCAATTTGAAGAGCATTTCAACGAGGAGGAGCACCCAGAGTATGCGAGATGGCTAGCGCAGCTTTTTGCTCCTGGAACCTCTCTCGGTGGTGCGAGGCCCAAGGCTTCTGTTCGAGACGAACAGGGAGCACTCTGCATCGCCAAATTCCCAAGCCGCCAGGACACACGCGATATGGGTGGGTGGGAACTGGTGGCAAACCGCCTCGCAGCGAAGGCCGGTATTGTTGTGCCGGAAGCGCGTCCACTCCGGCTTGAGGGCAGCCCGTACACAACATTTCTTGCGAAGCGATTTGACCGCAACGTGGACGGAAGGCGGTTGGCCTTCGTTTCCGCCATGACTCTCACGCAGCATAAAGATGGAGAGTCCGGTGCCAGCTATCTGGAGCTTGTCGATCTTCTGCAATCACGAGGCATGAATACCGCCGTGGACTGTGAGCAGCTATTCCGACGCGTCCTCTTCAATATCCTGATCCACAACACGGACGACCATCTCCGTAATCACGGCTTCTTCGTTGATGAGCAAGGTATACGACTATCACCGGCCTTCGATATGAACCCTTCTATAGACAGGACCGAATTAATGCTAGCTATCAATGAAGTCGAAACCGCTTGCGATGTATCCGTTGCAATGGACGCGAGCCGGGATTATGGCTTAACAGCGCAACAGGCTTCCAGAGTTGTTGACGACGTTAGAAAAGCAGTTCAGAGTTGGCGTAATGAGGCCAATCAATTTCATATCCCTAAAGCAGAACAGGACCTGATGGCATCGGCGTTCGAGTCGTAAGCCAATTTGCATGTTGCCCCAAGACCGCTGAGACATACGCCGACCCAATGGTGGCACTGTCCAGCGAGGCAGGCATTTATCGAAGCAAGTGACCGCTATCTTTGGATCCCCAACCCTGCCATCCTCGATCCGGCGTGATTCGGATTACGTGATGAAGTTTCTGCGCCAGTACCTCGACAGCTTTCAGTAACGTCATGCGCCTTCGGGATGGTTAGGTCTTCATGACTCCCATAGCGCACGATCTGGCACCTAATCGGTGGGTTTTATCGGGCTCATGATGGTCTCCAGGTACTCTTCGCGCTGGCTTTATGTATCCAAATCCAAGCTCGTTTTCTTCTGCGGTTTGTCTCGCACAGACCTCCAGGAACTTCCTGGAGACTCCACAAAATGACTCTTGACAACCAACCACGCACGCTAACTCTATGTAAATACTTAATTTAACAACTCATAGCTCAAAGGGCGCGGGTTCAAATTCAGCCCCCGCAACCATCCGAATTTGCTGTCGATCCCCTTTAGAAGACCCCTGATTGAGTCGGTGGCATAAGCCGCTCGATTCTCGGGGGTTATCCATTTTGAAAGCGTCGCTGCTATCCTATCCACCGTGCTAACGAATGCAGAAAAACTCTTCAAGCAGCTTTCATCCGTTAGGGCCTTATTGGCTCTCGTCGGAAAGCCGGAAGACGCCGAGTTCGACTGCAAAGAGTGGCCGGCGAGGCTGGATGACGCTCGGCGGACTATAGCCAAGGCCGCCTGCGGTTTTGCCAATGCAACTGGCGGAGTCATCGTCATTGGGGTCAAAGCGTCAGGGGCAGGAGCCGGTACCCCGGATGTGGTACGCAACTTGGTGCCAGTCCCTGATCGTCACGCAGTCGCGTCCGCGGCGCTCGACATCATTCTCCAATCCGTCGAACCGGGTATCGAGGGTGTCAGAACCAAAGCAATCGCTGACGGAAAATCCAAATCATCGGGCTTCGTCCTGCTCTTCGTCCCAGCTTCGGATGGGGCACCACGAAGGTCAAAGGTCGATTGGCGTTTTTATGTTCGCATCGCCTCCGGGACCCTGCCGATGGAATTTTTTCAGATTGAGGAGCGGTTTGGCCGGAGACCGCCACCCAAGCTGACACTGACCGTTGAAGCTTCAAATATGATGATGGACCCGCCTGGGCATGAGGGCGGTGCAATCCGGCGGCTTGTCTTCGGATTGAGGAACGATGGGAGGGGTATAGCGAAATTCCCCGGAATCCGCTTTAAGCGATCCCACGCCATGCGGCTCGATGACTATGGGATCGATGGGAATATGGGGTTTGGAATTCCATTGCGACCATCCGAGCCCGAATGGATTGTCTTCCGCGGTGGCGTCGATGATGTCATCTACCCCGGAGAGACCCGGCTGATCGGCAAGCTCATTCAGACAGCAATCAACAAGGGGGATCGAGGCATCCCCCCGAAGCTTGCACCTGGACAGTTCGCCAGTGGCTTCACCCACGCCGAACGGCTCCTTGTTTGCGAGGCAATTGATCTCGACTATGAGATTTCGGCGGAAGGAACCGCGGTCCAACGCGCATTCTACCCACTTCCACAGGACGAGTTTCGAATCACTGTGGCTGTGAGATAGTTCCGATGAAATAGTTCGTCAGCAAAGGTGGGATTCCGTTTCGGCGGTGTGAGCTGGCAGAGGGATGTCCGGAATATCGATGGAGTAGTTGTCTGATTTTGTTGGCATCTCTCGGCTCAAGTTCTTACACTCGATACACGGTATGAACAACCAAGAAATGCTCGAAGAAATCAGTCGCGGTCTGGCCCTGCTGGCACTCCAGACGGCCGCAGAAAATCTGGCGGGGCTTTACTCCAAAAATCGCCTGTCGGAAGATCTTATTCTGCCTGTTTTCCGTCTAGTGTTTGAGGCCCCTGATCTGAGAAATGCCAACGCGGATCAGAACAATTCCGCGCACGTCGATTTGGTATCTGACCAGAGGAAGATAGCCGTGCAGGTCACGACTGAAAGAACCGCCGCCAAGGTGACCAGTACGCTGACTGGTTTTTTAGAAGACGAATTGGATAAGAAATACCAGCGATTGATCTTTTTTCTTCTGACGCCAAATCTTCCCACTTTTCAGAAGCCCACAAGAGATGGATGGGACGCGCTCTGTAAGGGCAGACTTGACTTTAATAGTTCTCGCGACATCATTGGCCCACTAAAATTATTGCCGCTGATTCAGGCGCTGCCTCAAGCTCAGCTGGAGGAGGCCTACAAAGTTATTGCGAAAAGCGTCATTGGGAAGGAATTCATTGACGTCGAGGCACAGTTGGAGAATTTCTCCTGCCGGGCTCTCGCATACGAAATGAACTCAGGGAAGTACATTCCCAACGTCTTTATTGAGACCCGCGATACCAAGCAGCTGGCGCGAATCTTTTGTCATCCCGTCCTCTTCTTGAAGCGCCACCTGGAAGAGTTTCCAAAGGAAGGCATCGAGGGTTGGAACGAATTTCTCACGAAGATCGGGCAGGAGCCGCTTCCGATGCCGGATTTAGCGTCTCTGAAGAACGACGGCACACTTGACGCAGCCGCACTTATCTCCGAGGAGATTCCTAATCTATTCTCTGACTTGCAGAAACGGATCTCTGATTATGGCGACGGCGGCAAACGAAAGATACAAATTGAATCGATTCCAGTTGCAGCGCGGCCCTATTACGAAGAGAACTCCTGGGGCCTGACCGATTTCTTAGGCCACGGGTTTCGGCACCGCATCGATGATTTTGTCGAATGCGCAACTTTGCCGGGAAAGAGGTTTTTTCTTCTCACGGGGCGCGCCGGGCAAGGAAAGACGAACTTCGTATGTGACCTGACGGACACTTTCCTCCTGCGTCATGGCGTCCCAGTGGCTCTCATTCCTGTCCGCAAACTGGCATTACAACAAGGCAACTCTTTAGGAGCGAGAGTCGCCGAGCTTCTCTTTGACGGAAAAATTAAGTCGTTCCCCGAATGTGCGGCGCTCTTGGCTGAAACGGCGAAACGAACTGGGAAACCGTTTGTTCTGATTCTCGATGGTCTAAACGAGCACCCGCAGGGGCCTACCTTCTCACGTGAGCTTGAACTGCTTTTGCACGATCTCCTGTCGTACCCCCACCTCAAAGTCCTCATGACGTGCCGATCAGAGTTCTTTCAGCAGCGATTCGGCAATCTGGAAAGCGAAGCACTGAAGCCTTACCTCTTCATACATCATGCGATAGAACGTGACTTTGAAAACGAAGAGCGGTCCGACCTGATTGATGCTTATTTCGATTTCTTTCAACTCAGGAAAGCGCTTGTATCGGAAAGCGTCGTGGAGCGCCTCCAACAGGATGTCCTTCTCATGCGATTTTTCTGTGAAGCATACGGCGCGCGTGGAAAGGAAACCGGTTATGTTCCACCACAGGTGCGCGGAATTTACCGAGACGAGATCTTTGAGCTCTATCTCTCTCACAAGTTGGACGCTATTGAGGATGCCATCGCTATCAATGGCTCCTCAGAGGGCGCGCAGGAGGCACCTGTCAGGCTCATACGGAGGGTGCTAGAAATATGCCTGAAGCACATGCTGGATGAATGGCAGTTCAGCAATATACCCGTCAATGTCGTCCCCGAGAACCTGAGTGTCGCCTTAGAGCGCCTCCTCGAAGAAGAGCTAATTATCAGGAGAGATGCGCCGAGTGGGGGCGGCTTTTTTACACCGAAGGACGAGACGCTCAACTTTACTTTTGACGAGTTTCGCGATTTTCTTTTAGCTCAGTATCTTGTCCAGAAGGTATTTGTCGCCGATCGAAATGCATTTATAGGTTACCTGGCAAAAACCACTCCACCGGACGCGCCGCCGTTGGAGGGGCTGAAAAAGTTCCTCTTTTACGTCAGTCGCAAGCGCGGCCAGGAAGGGTTTCTTGAGTTCTACGTCCAGCACCAGTGGTATACAGATGTATTTCATACTGAGATATTCAACATCTCCCCGGACCTTCTGACAGCAGACGACGAGGTTGCGGTACGAAAACGAATTGTTCAAGGGGACTGGCAAGCTCAACAAATGGCCATCCAGCTCGCGGTGAATTGGCATCGTGAGGTCTGTCCGCGGCTCAATCTCGATCTTCTTTTGAGGATGCTCGCAGATTGCGATGACCATCAGTTCCAGCAGATTGCTGTGGCATCATTCTCCGAACGTTTGCAGTTTCGTAGCGGAGCATCGGCAGAAGCATTTGCAGATTTTGTTACTTCGAAGGTGCTGCCAGACTGCAAGTTCGATCCGAACGGCCCGGAACATGCTCTTTTTCAATTCCTAGCTTTTCTGCTCCCTGTGGATGCGTCTCCCATGCTGGAAAGTCCAGCGTATCGCGCGATGAGGACAGCTTTGGACGTCAACTCAGATTATGTCGAGGAAGTATTGCTTCAATCTCTCGGGGCTACTTTCACGGTTCACAGGCCCTTCGTCTGGCGGCTGCTGTCAGCGGCAGAAAGAAAGAAGCACCGGCCACGAGCTCTTGAAGTGGCCCTCGCGCAGGAGAGAAATGTTATGCCCCCATCTGCACTGGCTGAACTTGACCGATTCCTTGAAGCCGCCGAGAAGTGGACGGCGGAGGTGAAGTAATGGAGATCGTTTGGGTAGATAGGAGAGACGGTAGTGATCGGTTCTATCTCGCACTTCCGCAGCGCTTTTCTAGAGAGCAAATTTTCAGCAGAGCGAAAGTTGCTCCCGGCAGTTATGCAGGTCGCCTCATCGAGCGACTGTATCGAAATATCTTTGAAATGTCGCTTGAATTGAAGCGTGATTTCGATCTTTACTATCAGTTGGAGTATGAGACGTTTTACAGGTATCTGAGACGGAGGCTGCTGTTGTCGAAGGACGAGGCGACAACCATCGCTGGCTGTTTTGAGAGTAGCGCGGTCATCATCGAATACAAGCCGCGGCAGTACTTTCTGCGCGACGATACGGGACGAGAGCTGCTAAGACAATTGTTGATGGACGAGGAGGCTCAATGAAGATACGGGCGGGATTCGTTTCTAACAGCTCGTCAACGTCTTTCTTGATCATTGCGAAGGACGATTTCACTCCAGAGGCGCTGCGGCGTCTGATGGGGGTGGATGAATCATCCCCATTGGCGGGCATGTTCGATGAACTGTATTCAAGCTTCATGGATGCGGTTCGGACGGAGCTCGACATGTCCAAGATTGCAATCAACGCCGATATCAAATTGTATGTTTCGGAACAGCGACGCGACTTGTCATCCCATATGATTGAGCGCCTCAACGCAGAGAGAGGGAGGAACGTAACAGCCTACTTGGGACGTCTGGACAGCGAGACCTCCCCTGTACAGACGTTCTTCTGTACAGATTCTTTCGAGGAGGAAAACGATCAAGTCTACATCAACGGGTTGGAGTGCGCGTGGTGAAGAAGAAAGCATCCGTGATCGTTAAGCATTTTGATAACGATCGATACTCAGCGCTTTTCAATCCGCAGTCGGGCTTTTTTGCACGAATTGAAGATGCGGGTGCGCCAGAACCATTCTGGAGTAGTCACGGCCCTGAACTGCTCGATGTTGCGATTACGAATTGGTGTGATAAAGGTTGCTCGTTCTGCTATCGGAAATCTGATATCAGTGGCTCCCATATGCTTCTTGACGACTATCGAGAGGTGATGCGACAGGCTCAACAGATGCACGTTTTTCAGGTAGCACTGGGAGGCGGCAATCCCAACCAACATCCCCACTTCTGCGAGTTCCTCCGAACGACACGAGAAGACTTCGGAATTGTGCCGAATTACACGACGAATGGCAGAGGCCTGACAGAAGAAATCCTCACGGCGACATCAAGGTATGCAGGCGCTGTGGCGGTGAGTGCATATGCGCCCTATGCCGAGGCCTTGGATGCAGTTGTGAGGCTAAAGCGGGCTGGGGTGACAACAAATCTTCACTTTATTCTGACCAGCCGGAGTGTGGACACTGCGATCGAATGGTTGCGGAGCCCTCCAGAGGTATTAACCTCGGCGAACGCGATCGTCTTTTTGAATTACAAGCCCGTGGGTCGGACTGCCGACGAGCATCTATTGCTCAATCAGAGCAGCCGGGTCGAAGAGTTCTTTGAACTCGCAACTGAGAGCGGGTATCCGTTCCGAATTGGATTTGATACCTGCACGATAACCGGTCTCGCCAAGTTGGGGAAAGCACCAAAAGTCACGATAGAAGGCTGCGATGCGGGCCGATTCTCGCTTTTCGTATCTGAGAGGATGGAAGTGTATCCATGCTCTTTCATGGTAGAGGCGGGCTATCGCGGTGTCTCGTTACGCAATACAACGCTCAAGGAAATTTGGTTAACTCACCCGAGTTTTGCTGGCATTCGAGCGAAACACCAGTCTGGTAGCTGCGCTGATTGTGCTACTCCGACAATATGTCTCTCTGGCTGCCCACTCTTCCCCGAGATGAATTTATGTGCCAGCAAGTGCTCCAAGAATACCAGTGAGTTCCGTATTCTCAGCAACTGATATCTGGGCGAATGAGGAACGCAAAACCCGCAGGACGTCTACCGGTCAGCACACGGGCGGTCGCTGCTACTGTTACGATTCTGTTTCCGTGGGCGTCACGACCGCAAAGCAACTGGTCATTAATGAGAACGAAGCGACAGTGGTGCGTCGCATCTTTGAGATGTCGTAAGCGTCATCCGACGGCCGTCTTGTTCTCGGCGGGATTCTGACCGACGATGACAGAGTGAGCGAAGTCCTCGAAGGTGAGAGCAAGCCAGCAGCGTCGAAGCGCATACATCGTAGTGCAGCGGAGAAGCGCCGTATTGTGGAGGCAACCTTTGCGCCAGGTATATCGATTGCGCGGGTAGCGCGCGAGCACGGCGTGAACTCCAACCAGGTCTTTCAGTGGCGCTACGAGTATCGCAAGGGCATCCTTGGCGACGCGAAGTCTCGTGCGAAGTTGTTGCCGGTTGTGGTAGAAGACGCGGCGCTCAGCAGCGTCGACACGACGGCAGTGCCGACGCCGCAGAAACGCGCTGCGATTTGCGTTGAGTTTCCTGGCGGCATTTCTGTGCGCGTTGATTGCGAGACGGATCTGCATTTGCTGCGCACGGTCGTGGAGATGCTACGCTCGTGATCGATCTTCCTCCTGGCACGCACATCTGGATCGCCGCAGGTTTTACCGACATGCGGCGCGGATTTCTCGGTCTCAGCACGATGATCGAGACCGTGCTCAAGCAGGCTCCTTACTCTGGGCATGTCTTTGTTTTTCGGGGCAAGCGCGGGGATCTGATCAAGGTGCTCTGGTTCGATGGCGACGGATTGTGCCTGTTACAGAAGCGTCTTGAGCGAGGACGATTTGTTTGGCCACAAGCCGCTGAGGGAACCGTATCGCTCACACGCGCGCAGTTATCGATGTTACTCGAAGGCATTGATTGGCGGCAGCCGTCACGCACATGGCAGCCACCGATGGCCGGATAGATCACGATCTTTTCATCGCATTTTCCTGCGCACATGTGGCATACTCAGGTCGATGACGGATGCCCTCAGTCCTGTTGTTGCCGATCTGAAGTCGCTTGATCGTGAAGCGCTGATCGCATTGCTCGTCGCGGAGCGCGAGAAGCGTATCAGCAGCGACAGCGAGATCGAGCATCTCAAGCTGGTCATCGCCAAGCTGCAACGGATGCTCTTCGGCAAGAAGAGCGAGAAGGTCGCGCACGAACTCGAACAGCTTGAACTCAAGCTTGAAGAACTTGAGACGCGTGAGTCCGAAGCCATCGCTGCACGCCCGCAGTCGCACCCCATTTCTCCTAAAGCGAAGTCCGTACGACGTCCGCTGCCTGCACAGTTGCCGCGCGAAGTGCACACGCATCTGCCCGTTGAAGAAGCATGTCCGGAGTGCGGCGGTGTGCTGCACAAGCTCGGCGAAGATGTCGCGGAGATTCTTGAGCGTGTGCCGGCAACATATAAAGTCATTCGCCACGTGCGTGTGAAGATGGCTTGTGCGAAGTGCGATTGCATCGTACAAGCTGCGGCGCCGTCACGACCGATTGAACGCGGCATTGCTGGTCCTGCCTTGTTGGCGCATGTGCTGGTCGCGAAGTTCTGCGATTATGTTGGGTTCCCGGTTATGTGGCGTTCAGCCCTGATCTGCGCGTAAACAGAGGGATTTGCAGAACTGAACGTCACATAAGTGCGGGTTAGATCTGGGCGAGGAAGGACATGAGGTCCG
>Ga0326727_10026868_pt1 | contig 10626 bp, 10 predicted proteins | sample MB2enrmetagenome_FD_207643 | JGI IMG/M metagenome (GOLD analysis project Ga0326727, IMG submission 207643) | Lab enriched peat soil microbial communities from McLean, Ithaca, NY, United States - MB29MY | ecosystem: Environmental > Terrestrial > Soil > Wetlands > Peat | place: USA: New York... | reverse complement strand
CAACCTGATGTTCATGCGGGAGACGGCGGATCGCCTGTTCGGCGACGCCTATGTTTGGTCGGTGCTGGCCGCGGGGCGGCATCAGATGGCGTTCACCACGATGGCCGGCATCATGGGCGGCAACGTACGCGTCGGGCTGGAGGATAGTTTGTACATCGGCCGCGGCGCGCTGGCGAAATCGAACGCTGAGCAGGTGGCGAAGATCCGGCGGATTTTGGAGGAGCTGAGCCTGGAGATCGCGACGCCGGCCGAGGCGCGCGAGATCCTGAAGCTGAAGGGTGGCGATCGGGTGGGATTTTAGGATTGACGCGCGAAGACCACACCTCCGACGTCATGGACGGACTTGTCCCGGCCATCCGTTGCGGCACTGTCGTTGCGCGGACGACCCGGACAAGCTCGGCCATGACGGGGAATGTCACTTGGTTGGCTTTTCAGTAGCGGGGGAAGATTCGATGACCGAAACGATCGAGGCCGACTTCGTCGTGGTGGGCGCCGGCTCCGCGGGTTGCGTGATGGCGGCGCGATTGAGCGAGGACCCAGCCACGCGCGTCGTGCTGCTGGAAGCCGGCGGCGAGGACGACAACCGGTGGATCCACATTCCGTTGGGCTTCGGCAAGACCTTCGCCGATCCCACGGTGAACTGGTGTTACGAGACCGAACCAGACCCCGGCGCCAACGGCCGACGGATTTTCTGGCCACGCGGCAAGGTGCTGGGTGGCTCGTCGTCGATCAACGGCATGGTCTACATCCGCGGCCAGCACGAAGATTTCGACCTGTGGCGGCAGATGGGTTGCGCGGGCTGGTCGGCGACCGATGTGCTGCCCTATTTCAAGCGTGCCGAGCACCAGGTGCGGGGGCCGGATGATTGGCACGGCAGCGGCGGCCCGCTGGTCGTCTCCGACGTGCCGGACAAGCACGAGATCTGCGAGGCGTTCATCCGCGCGTGCAACGATCTCGGTTACCCGAGCAACGACGACTTCAACGGCGCGACGCAGGACGGCGTCGGCTACCACCAGACCACGACGACGAACGGCAGGCGGTGCTCGACGGCGAAGGGGTATCTGCATCCGGTGATGGACCGGCCGAACCTGCGCGTCATTACCGGTGCGCTGGCGCAACGGGTAACCTTCGCAGGCAAGCGCGCGACCGGCGTGGATTTCACGCAGTTCAATCTGCCGTTCACGGCCCGTGTGCGGCGGGAGGTGATCCTGTGCGGCGGCGCGATCAACTCGCCGCAGCTTCTGCTGCTGTCCGGTGTCGGGCCGCAGGCGCAGCTCGCACAGCACGGCATCGACGTCGTGCACCATTCGCCCGGCGTCGGGCAGGCGATGCAGGATCATTACTCCGCGCCGATCAAGCTGAAATGCCGCTATCCGATCACCGTCAACGACGTGATGCAGAGCAATCTGAAGAAGCTGCGCACCGGCCTGGAATACTACCTGCTGCGCCGCGGACCGATGGCGGCGATCTCCGCTCAGGTGGCTTTGTTCGCGCGCACCCGGCCGGAGCTGGCGACGCCCGACATCAAGATGTCGATCTCGATCTTCAGTGCCGACAAGCCGCAGGACGGCCTTCATCCATGGTCGGGCTTTACCATCATCGTCTATCAACTGCGTCCGGAAAGCCGAGGCGAGATCAGGCTGAAATCGGCGAACGCGCAGGACGCGCCGGCGATGATGCCGAACTACCTGGCGACCGAAACCGACCGGCGCACCATCACCGACGGGCTGATGCTCGGCCGCAGGCTGCTGGCCACGCCGCATCTGCAACATTACATAACCGAGGAATTCCTGCCCGGCCCGTCGGTGGTGACCGACGCACAGATGCTGGAGCACGCCCGCAACACCGGCGGCACCGTCTTCCACCCGACCAGCACCTGCAAGATGGGCATCGATACGATGGCGGTGGTCGATCCGGAATTGCGCGTTATCGGCGTCGAGGGATTGCGCGTGGTCGATGCCTCGGTGATGCCGACGGTGGTCTCCGGCAACACCAATGCCGCAACGATCATGATTGCGGAGAAGGCGGCAGATTTGGTGCGGCGACGCGTGCCGCTCGCCGAGGCGGCGTGACCGTCTACGCGCGTTTCGGTGTCCCCACCGTGATCAACGCGGCGGGGACGGTCACGCGGCTGTCCGGCGGGCACATGCACCCCGAGGTGCTGGACGCGATGCGCGATGCCGCCGGTTCGTGCGTTGACATGGCGACGTTGCAGGCGGGTGCCAGCCGGGTGATCGCGCGTGTGACCGGGGCCGAGGCGGGGATCGTTACGAATGGGGCCTCGGCGGCGTTGCTGCTCGGGGCAGCGTCTTGTCTTGCTGGGCTGGACCCGGCGCGGATGAACCGGCTGCCGGATGTGGCCGATGGCCGGAACGAAATCATCGTCGTGCGCAGCCAGCGCAATATGTACGACCGCGCGCTGACCGTTGCCGGCGGACGGATTGTCGAGGTGGGGATTCCCGACCGTTATTCCGGGCCCGGCGTGCGCGACGCCGCGCCGTGGGAGATCGAGGCGGCGATCACGCCGCGGACCGCGGCGGTGTGTTATCTTGCGCAACCGCAGTCGCGGCCGGCCTTGGCGGAGGTTGCGTCCGCTGCGCATGCGCACGCCATCCCCGTGCTGGTCGATGCGGCGGCGCAACTGCCGCCGGCGGAAAATCTGCGGCGGTTTCTGGCCGAGGGCGCCGACCTGGTGGCGTTCAGCGGCGGCAAGGCGATCGGTGGCCCGCAGTCGTCCGGGATTCTCGCCGGGCGTGGGGATCTGGTTGCCTCTGCGCTGATGCAGATGCTCGATCTGGATCTGTTCCCTGATACCTGGAATCCGCCGGACGAATTTGCCCGGCTGCGGCAGTTGCGCGGGCTGCCGCTGCACGGCATTGGGCGGTCGTGCAAGGTGGGGAAGGAGGAGATCGTCGGCCTGCTGGTCGCGCTGGAGCGGTTCGTGGCGACCGATGAGGCGGTGCGGCAAGCGGCGTTGCGCGGGGTTTTGCAGGCGATTGTCGACACGGCGGCGGGGTCATCGTTGCGACTGAGGATTATCGACCGCCCGATGCCGGTGTTAGAGGTGCACGCGCCGGATGCGACTGCGTTGGCGGCACGGCTCGCCGCGCATGATCCGCCAATTCATTGCTCGGTCGGGCGGCGGGAGGAGAATGTGCTGGTGATATCTCCGGCGGCCTTAGATGCCGCGGAGGCATCGATTGTCGGCGCTGCGCTGCTTGGTGCTGGTTAACCTCTCCCGCTGGGAGAGGTCGGCGAGCGACGTGAGACGGGTGAGGGTGGTGCCGGCCGCACCACCCTCACCCGCGTCGCAAGGGCTCCGCGACCTCTCCCGCGAAGAGCGGGAGAGGTGTACATGGCGGTGCCCCACTCGTAAGGATCCGCCATGCGCATCTTCAGTGCGACGCTTGCGACCGAAACGAATACCTTCTCCCCGATGCCCACCAGCCTCGACCATTACAAGGAGACCGTATTCTACCGCCCCGGTGAACACCCCGCCGACGCACCGCGCATGTGCACGGCACCATTATTTGTCGCCCGGCTGCGCGCCGCGGCCGAAGGCTTCACGCTGATCGAGGGAAGCTGCTTCGCCGCCAGCCCCGCCGGCACCACCAATCGCGCCGACTACGAGCTCATGCGCAACGAAATCCTTGCCCAAATGAAAGCCGCGCTGCCGCTCGACGGCGTGCTGCTGGGCCTGCACGGTGCGATGGTCGCGCACGGCTACGACGACACCGAAGGCGACGTGATCGAGCGCGTGCGCGCCCTCGTCGGACCGGGCTGCGTGATCGGCGTGGAACTCGACCCGCACTGCCATCTCACGCTCAAGCGCGTGCGCTTCGCCGATATCATCATTCTCTATAAGGAATTTCCCCACACCGACGTGGTCGAACGCGCCGAGGACCTGCTGACATTGGTACTGCGAACGCTTCGAAAACAGATCAAACCGGTGATGTCGCTGTATGATTGCCGGCAGATCGGCTCCTACCCGACCACCTTGCCGCTGATGCGCGCGTTCGTCGACAGGACCGCGGCGATGGAGGGCAAGGACGGCGTGCTGTCGGTCTCCATCGGTCACTGTTTCCCGTATGCCGATGTGGCGGAGCTGACCGGGCGCATCCTGGTCGTCACCGACAACGACAAGGCGAAGGCCGACGCGCTGGCCACCTCGATCGGGGAGGAATTCGTTTCGATGCGTGGCAAGACCGCGCCGGACTATCTGTCGCTCGAGGACGGGCTCGATGCCGCGCTGGCATGCAACGACAGCCCCGTGGTGATGGCGGACCCAGCCGACAACGCGGGTGGCGGCGCGCCGACCGACAACACCACCATCTTGCGCCGGCTGATCGAGCGCGAGGTGCAGGCGGCAGCGCTCGGACCGATCTGGGACCCGATCGCGGTGCGGCTATGTTTCGACGCCGGACTGGGCGCCCGTTTCCCGCTGCGTTTTGGCGGCAAGATCGGTCCGACCTCGGGCCAGCCGATCGATGCGACGGTCACGGTCACGGCGCTCAAGCGCGACGCAGCGCAGAGCTTCGGCCCGACCCAGGTGCCGCTGGGCGACTGCGCGGCGATCAAGGTCGGCGGCGTCGAGGTCGTGCTGATCACCAACCGCACCCAGGCGCTCGGACTGGAACTGTTCCGCAACGTCGACATCGAGCCGATGCAGCGCAAGCTGGTGGTGGTGAAGTCGACCAACCACTTCATGGCTGCGTTCGGCCCGATCGCCAAGAAGGTGATCTATGTCGACTCGGACGGCCCGCTGAGCCGCGACTACCGCAAGATCCCCTACACCAAGGTGCAACGACCGATCTGGCCCCTGGACGCAGCGACGTCGCCCGGGTTGATCGCGTGACCGTGGTCCGGCGTCACGGCGAGACGAACGGCTGGTCGAGCCCGAGGAAGGCCGACACGATGACGGTGCGGACCTCCACCGGCGCAACGATGTAAAGCGACAGAGCGATGCCCGCCGCCGCAAGGCAGCCGATCGCCAGGGTCAGCGTCTCGTGCAGCAGGCGGTTGCCCTGCAGCGCGGTGCGCCGACGCGAGGTCTGCACGGAGGTCAGGACATCGAGTGCGATTGATCTCGGCATGGCATTTTGCTCCGGCTCCGGCAACCGTTCTGGTTGCGTGGGCGGCACCATGCAGCCCGCGCCGCCGCGGTGCAGTGAGCGGGATCACACGTTGGCCGAACGCCGCCGCGCCATGCGGCCGGCGACGGCGTGCGCAACGGTGGCGGCGATTGCCGTGAGCACGGTGCCCCAGGCCATGTCGAGCACCGTCAATCCCGCGGGCCAGTCGCGCAACGTTGCCTGGTTCGTCAGGTCGTAGGTGCCGTAGGCGACCAGACCGAACAGCGCGCCGCGCGCCGCGACCTCACCCAACCGGCGTGTCTCGATGCCTGGCACCACCACCAGCACAACGACCCCCGCCGCATACAGCAGATAAAACAACACCGCGGGCGTCAACACGGGTGTCGGATTCAGCAGCGCGCCGAGGGCGTGCTGGTAGGTCGGCAGCATGGTGCTGAGCCAAACGGCGTCGAGCCCGCACATCGCCAGCAGGGTTACGACATAGGCAACGATCCAGGTCGCCGGGCCAGTACGCATGAAAGATCCTTCTCGCCAATCGGCAAACTCCGGGATGCCATGCGGCGTGGCGAATTGCCACCATCGCGTCCCGTCGGTATCACCGGGTGATGGACGACCACGCCCTGCTGACCCTCGCCGCCGGTCTCGCCGAACAGGCTGGCGCCGCGATACTGGCAGTGCGGGCGCGGGGTTTCGCCGTCGAGCGGAAGGACGACCAGTCGCCCGTCACAGAGGCCGACCGCGCCGCCGAGGCGATCATCGTTGCCGGTCTGCGCGCCGCGGCGCCCGACCTGCCGGTGATCGCGGAGGAGGAGGTCGCCGCCGGCCGCATCACCGCCCCGACGGCTTCCTTCTGGCTGGTCGACCCGCTGGACGGCACCCGCGAATTCGCTGCCGGCAAGGACGAGTTCGTCGTCAACATCGGCCTGGTGCGTGACGGACGCATGGCGCTTGGCGTCGTATTCATCCCCGCGCTGGCCGAGCTGTTCACCGGCGTGGTCGGCACCGGCGCCTGGAAGCGCGACAAATCCGGCGAATCGACAATCCACACGCGCGCACCGCCAAGCGAAGGCCTGACGGTCGTCGCCAGCCGCGCGCACGGCGATACCGCGAAGATCGACGCACTGCTCGCCGGCGGCCATGTCGCGCGCATGCTGAATTATGGCTCGGCGTTGAAATTCTGCCGTCTGGCCGAAGGGCTTGCCGACCTTTACCCGCGATTCGGCCGCACCATGGAATGGGATACCGCCGCGCCACAGGCGGTGCTGGAGGCCGCCGGCGGCCGTGTCGTCACCACCGACGGCGCGCGGCTGGGCTACGGTAAGCCGGGATGGGAGAACCCCCACTTCATCTGCTGGGGCCAGTGAGTTTCGGGCCGACGGGCGCGCCAACCGCTGGTCTGGTTCGATGTACCTTTCGCGCAACATGGACGTTGCGGAATCGGCACGACATTGAAAATCATCTCGCGTCGCGATTGCATTCGTGCGATGTTGCATCCGCGTGCACGGCCAATCAAAAAGCCCGCCCCGTCTGCAAACTACCTAGTCCGCCGAAGTCTCCTGTCCGCAAAGTCTCCCGAATGATACTGCCCCGCCGTCGCCTGCTTACTGGCACCATCTCTGCCGCCGCCCTCGCCCGCGCTGTGCCAGCTTTCGCCCAACCGATGATGACCGAACCGGGCACAAGCACCCCGAATGTCAGCCGTGCATCCGCAGCGCCGCTGGCCGCACCTGCGGTCCACGCGGACGGTCCCCCGTGGCGCCGCAATGCCGTCGCGGCGCCGGCGCCTGACGGACGCCCGGCGATCACGCTGGTGATCGACGACATGGGGGTGATGCATCCCTACACCGCGCAGGCTGCGGCGCTGCCCGGACCCCTCACCCTGGCGTGGTTCCCGTTCGCGCGCGAGCTGCCGGAGCAGATCGCCGCCGCCGCCGCGCGGGGACACGAGGCGATGCTGCACATGCCGATGCAGTCACACTCCAACAGCATCGCATGGACCGGTCCGGACCCGCTGCGCATCGATCTGCCGCCGCAGGTCAACCAGACGCGTCTGCGGGACGCCATCGCCGCCGTCCCCAATATTGTCGGCGTCAACAACCATATGGGCACGGTTGCGACTCGTGACCCGCTGCTGATGGAGCTCATGGCGCGGGAGGTGCGCGACCACGGGCTGCTGTTCCTCGACAGCGTCGTGGTCACCCACAGCGTCGCACTGTCCTGCGCTGAGATCGCGGGCGTGCCGTCCGCGGCGCGTGATGTTTTCATCGACAATGACGCCCACCCGTGGGCGATCAACGCGCAGATCGCGGCGACCGAGGCCTTCGCCCGACACCATGGCCACGCCATCGCCATCGCCCATCCGCGCCCGCACACGCTGGCCGCGCTCGAGGCGTGGCTGCCCACATTGCGGGCCAAGGGATTTACCTTGTGGCCGCTGTCGGCAACGGTGGCATGGCGCAACAATCTGGACCCCGCCCGCATTCCAACCTGAGCGTTTCCCCGCCGCCGCAGCGTGTCCAGAAGCGCGGCGATCAGAAGTGGTAGGCGCCGCGCAGGCTGACGCCCTGGCTCAGATAGGCGTTGGCGGCGCGTAGATCATACTGCGTCCTCACCTCCAGGCCGCCGACCCGATAGAGCTGGACGCCGATATCAGCATCGCCGATCAGGCTGGGCGACTTCGATGCCTGCTGGACGCTGCCGAGCGGGACGTCGCCGCGCATGAAGCCCGTTACGACCATCGCGCTGTGGTTGGGGTAGACGCTCATGCCAATGGCAAGATACGGCCGCAGGATCGTCGTCGCATCGAGGTCGATGCGGGCGCCGGCCTCGACCATCGGTGAGGCCACCACGCCGAACCTGGTGATCCCCTGCACGGAGACCGCGAATCCGCTCTGGCCGACGGACTGGAGGCCCGATGTATGGGCGTAGATCAGATCGACATCCGTACGGGGCCGCACGTACCAGGTGTCGAACGCGAACTCACGCGCGATTCGCAGGCGCGACCCGGCATACCCGAGACTCGTATCGGTTTGTGATTCCAACGCGCCCGGAAGGGTCGTCGAATTGACGTCCTGACTGGACAATGTTCCGGCGGCGATCGCGCCAGCGAAAAGCCATGCGCCGTCGGTATAGGTGAGGGCCAGGCTGCCACCGATGATCCGGCCATGACCGGTGCCGCCGTCGTCCTCCCGCGCCCAGGTCGAGCCGACGGAAACCGAGCCGCCAACGAACCATCCCGGCGCCAGCGCCGTCTGTCCGCCGAAATTGTATATTATATCGTCGATACGTGACCCTGTCGCACCGTCGCTCTTGTATTGATCGATGCGCTGGGCGGCCGCTCCGGTCCAGACACACCTGTCCTCGGTCAGCAATGTGCTCTGCGCGACGAAGACCGGACAGCTCAATGATCCGTCGAGTGTGGCCGGAACCAGCGATCGTACCAGAGCCGAGATGTTGTTGGTGAGCGCATCCACCTTGGTCAAGGCGTTTGCCTCCAGTTGCGCCTGCGCCGCCAGGGTGGCTTGCGTCGGTGACACAACCTGGGACAGCGCCGGTGGCGCGCCCCCCGCGGCGCCGAGCACAAGCGCCAGGCCGGTCAATGGCAGCAGGTTGTGTCTGGATGGTCTCACCACGGCACGATACGGATATTGCGCTGTCGCCTCACGCCTCGCTCACCCAAGCTGCTATTGAGAAGTGCACAATGCCGCCGGCACCATCACCCGCCCACAATTGCATGGTCGTAACGACTTCGCCGCGCAGCACGATGCTCGGCAATGTAGCGACGACCGGTTCCAAATTCATGACAAGCGCCGTGCGGACGCACCGATCCGCAACGCGCAGGCGAACGGGGGCCAGCAACGACGCGGTTCACCGGATGGCGGTGGCGTTCATGAACGCCTCCACCACCGCGAGGAAGCCCGCCGGATTATCGGCGTGCACCCAATGGCCGGCGTGCTTCACAGTGACGAAACGCGCCGCGGGAAACAGCGTGCGAATTGTCGGACGATCTTCCTGGCGGATGTAGGTGGAGGTTTCGCCGGCAACGAACAACGTGCGGCCGGCATAGGTCGCGTCGGCGGGTCCATCCCATCCTTCAAGGTCCGACAGCGACGCGGCGATCTCGTCCAGGCCGATGCGCCAGTCGGGCGGAGTGCCGAGGCGCAAATTCTGCAACAGGAAGGCGCGCACCGCTGCATCCGGCACCGCATCGACCAGCGCGGCATCGGCCTCCGCACGGGTCAGCCCGTCATGCATGGGAACCGCTCGCAGCGCGGCGACAATCGGATGGTTGTGCGGCGGATAGATCACCGGGGCGATGTCGGAGACCAGCAGGCGCTCGATCGCCTGTGGCCGCAACAGCGCCGCTCGCATCGCCGCCTTGCCGCCCATCGAGTGCCCGATCACCGCCGCCCGCGGCGCGCCCAGCGCCACGAGCGTCTCCAGCACATCCTCGGCCATGGTGCCGTAGCGCATGTCGGCGTCATGCGGGCTGGCGCCGTGATTGCGCATGTCGAGTGCGATCACCCGCCAACGCTGTGCGAGCGCGCGCTGGATCTGGCCGAAATTGCGCGCCTGGCCGAACAAACCGTGCAGCAGCACGATCGGGGCGGGTTCCGGCGCCGGGCTGGGGCCGAGTTCGATCGCGTGCAGGATCATTGGCTTATCGACACAGGTGTCAGTCGCGCGCCGCGGCTCACGCGGGCCAGCATTGATGACCGCCGTCGACGCGCAGCACCTGGCCGGTGATGAAATCCCCGGTCGGGCCGGCGAACACCATCACCGCGCGGGCCACCTCGTCGACCAGCGCGATGCGCTCCAGCGTGCCGCCTTCAGCCAGGCGCGTCGGATCGACTTCGCGGGTGTTCAGGAAGCGGCCGGTCCGCGTGTCGCCGGGCGCGATGCTGTTGGCGGTCACGTTGAACGGCCGCAACTGCGCCGCGAGGCAGCGCGTGTAGTGGATCGCGGCAGCCTTCGACGTGGCGTAGATGGCGCCGTTCGCCCGCCCGCCATAGGCGGCGATGGAGCTGACGGTGATGATGCGCCCGGCACGGCGCTGCATCATGATGCGGGCGACGCTCTGGCAGATCAGGATGGTGCTGAGCAGGTTGCGGTCGAGCACGGCGCGCACGTCGACCTCCTTCACCATGATGGCGTCGTTGGGATCGGGTTTGCCGCCCGCCGCCGCGATGTCGCCACCGGCGTTGTGCACCAGGATGTCGATCGGACCGAGCTTCGCGGTGACGGTATCGACCACGCGCTGCACCTCGTCCGAGACGGTCAGATCGCCGAGCACCGACAGCGTTGTGACACCGAACCGATCGCCGACCGCGCGGGCGGTGTCGGTCAGGGTGGTGCCCTCGCCATATTCGGCGGGACCATGCTCGCGCATGCCGTGCAGCCCGACATGGCAGCCGAGGCCGGCCAGCGTTTCGGCGAAGGCGCGGCCGAGGCCACGGCCCGCGCCGGTGACCAGCGCGACCTTGCCGCGCAAGGTGGTTTGTTCTGACTGCGTCATGTGTTGTCCCTACCCCTT